>Ga0187855_10000146_pt1 | contig 61149 bp, 57 predicted proteins | sample June2016WEW_8_10_2_FD_132969 | JGI IMG/M metagenome (GOLD analysis project Ga0187855, IMG submission 132969) | Peatland microbial communities from SPRUCE experiment site at the Marcell Experimental Forest, Minnesota, USA - June2016WEW_8_10 | ecosystem: Environmental > Terrestrial > Soil >... | reverse complement strand
TAATCGGCAAACAGCATCACGCTTTTATAAAACGGCGCGCCGCCAAGTGCGCCGCCGAACTGGTTCTGGCGGAAAGCTGCCCGCCGCGGCGAGAAATAGTTGCGTGCATCCAGCACCGTATTGCGCAGAAATTCGAATGTCGAGCCGTGCGTCTCCTGGGCGCCGGATTTTGTAATCACCAGCACCTGGCCGCCGCTCGAGTTTCCGTACTCGGCGTCAAAGTTTGAGGTCAACACGCGGAAGCTCTCAATCGAGTCGAGGTTGGGGATAATCGAAGTGCCCATATTCACGTCTTCCTCTACGTCGCTGCCGTTTATGCGGAAACCATTCGAGGCCTCGCGCTGCCCGCTGATGGAGAGGTTGCCGGGGTTTGCTCCACCGGAGGGAGGGGTGGATGCCACGCCGGTCATGATCACCGCACCGGGCTGCGCCGTGTTCACAGGGATAATCCCCGGCTGCACCGCCATCAGGTCAGTAAAGTTGCGGCCGTTGAGAGGCACGCTCACAATCTTTTTTGTCTCCATCATTTCGCCCATTTGAGTGCTGGTGGTCTCGGTCGTCAAGGCATCCACCGTCACTTGCACAGTTTCACTCACCGTCGCGATCACCAGAGTCAGGTCAACGGTGGCGGCGGGCGCCTGGTCGGTAACGACGGCCTCCGCCGTCATCGGCTTGAATTCCCTCGCGGATGCCGTGATGCGGTAGCTCCCTGCCGCCGGAACCGTAATCCGGAACTCTCCCTGGTCGTCCGCTTCCGCCTGGACGGGCGTGTCTGAACCCTCAAGCTGCACTGCTATATGGGCGTGAGGAACCCGAGCGCCGCTCAAGTCATGCGCTACCCCGGAGATGGCGAAAACAGCATCGGCAAAAAGATTTGACGAGCGGCCTGATAGAGAGAGAAAAAGAAAAATCGCACAATAAAATCTCTTCAACGAAAAAACCCCTTGGCCTCGGACGACAGATTTTGGATTAGGCGGTCAGCCGGAGTGCGGTTCTGCCGAGATAACTAGAAGCCGCTCTGCAATATCCGACTGTTTTGGTCCTGAATTTAATATACGACTAAGTTTGTCGTATATCAAGTGATCGGTATCACAGACTATACGGCTATATGGCCAGCAAGAATGACTAGCCTGCATCTGGGCGTGACCGTATTGATTTTCTTCTTTGCAGAAAATTACCCTTCAACGGCGCACAATGGTTTTGTGAGGTGTGGAAATGAACCTTCGACGAGCCGACCGACACACCATATTTATCTCCGAACACCATTCATCGTCGGGGGATGCCCCTAGGTGCCCGTAACTTCTTTGTTGTCTATAATCTGCAAATATCTTCATTAAAATGAATATTTTGCGAAAACAGGGTGGGGGGGGAGGGGGGTGGAAAGATGTTGAAAGGCCATAAACGCGGCAAAGGCCTAAGCTTCAGCCCAGGCCTTTCGCGTATATGCAATTCGCAGTCGAAGCGCTTATCAAGCTCGCCGGTCAGGCGAGTAAGCGAACCCTGGCCCGAATCATTAGCCTTTGCGAACGATTTGTGGCTCAACCGGAGCAGGCGGCGGAGGCGCGGGAGCCGCATACTGCTGCACTGGCGGCTGGGGAGCCACATTCTGCTGCACCGGCGGCGCCGGAGGAGGATCGGTCACTCCCTTGATGCCTTCCCTGAAGCCCTTCAATCCCTCGCCCAGCCCCTTGCCCAACTCCGGGAGCCGCTTGGCGCCGAACAGCAAAAATGCCACCACGCCCAAAACCACCAGGTGCCACGGCTGAAGTAGATCACCCATTGTTTCATCCTCCGCGCGCCGCGCTCGATCCGGCACGCATTCTCACCTTTTATTGTCGCACAAACCCGCAGAGATAGGGATCAGGGGTCAGGGATCAGGGGTCAGGCAAGAATGCAACGGCCAGTCATCGTGCTTTTACTGATCCCTGATCCCTGACCCCTGTCTCAATTCACCTGTGCGGGTTTGCCCAGCCGTTCCGTCACCATGGAATAGAAGGTGCGCAGGTCCTCTTCTTCGCCGACCGTCAGGCGTCGGTAGACCTTCATCAGCGGAAACAGCCGTGAGCCGCGTACATCAACAGCCGGAACCGCTATTGCGCCGCCAGGATATTGGGTCATCTCCCAGCTGCCGGCATAACGCCTCCGCAGAACTTCGCCCAGGTAGCTGCCCCACAGCCGAACTTCGAAGTCCAGGTCGAGCTCGGGGCTTTCACCCACGCGGACCAGGATTTCATCCAACCCGTCCACCGATTCCGCGGTAAAGTCCAGTTTCTGTCCGAACTCCTGCCGGCCCAGCTGTGCCGCTGATTGCGCGTAGCCCTCCATCATCGTTCCCAGGTCAGGGTAGGATGCCGATTCCAGACGATTGCGCAGATGACTTGCGTTGGCCACACTCCAGAGTAAATGGCGGCGCCGGAATCAGGGTATGAAGATGGAACCGCACGGCGAATTGTGGCAGACTGAAAGCAGATGTGGAGGGTTCCCCCGTTGAAGACTGTCAAACTTCTCGTCCTTTCCCTCGGACTGGCGCTCGCCGCCGGCACCGCGAACTCCGCCAGGCGCGAGATATATCCCGCTCCTGAGCAGGCCAAAGCCGATCTTGCCGCCGCCCTCAAGACCGCGGCCTCAACCCACAAGCGCGTCCTGCTCGACTTTGGCGGCAACTGGTGCGGCGACTGCCAGGTGCTGGATTATTACTTCCACGACCCCGGCAACCGGCCCATTCTCGAATCCAACTTCGTCCTTGTCCACGTGAACATCGGGCACATGGACGAGAATCTCGATATCGCTGCCCGCTACCAGGTCCCATTGAACAAAGGCGTTCCCGCGCTTGCCGTCCTCAGCGAGAAAGGCAAGCTGCTCTATAGCCAGAAGAGCGGAGAGTTTGAGGCCATGCGCCGCATGCAATCCTCATCTGTGACCGAGTTCCTGGTGCAATGGAAGCCAGTCCAACCCGGCTGCTCTACGGTGGCGGTGAGCTGCTGAAGGCGAGAAATCGTTAGCTCTATTCAGCTGATAGGCGCTAGGTGTTTGGTGTTTTGGTAGGTATAAATAATTCGGTGCGCCACGGTGATGGTTGAGAGCACGGCCAACACCCAGAGGACAGGCGCCATCACCCCCCAGTGGTTGAACAAGGCGCCCAAAAGAATCAGCACGATCCGCTCCGGCCGCTCCATGAAGCCCACCTTGCACTGGCCGATTAGCGCTTCAGCGCGGGCGCGCGTATAGCTAACCATCAGCGACGTCACCATCACAAAGGCAACCAGCACCACATAACGCATGCGATTGATGCGTCCGTAGTAAACCAGCAGCCCGAAGAACAGCACTACGTCGGAGTAGCGATCGATCACCGAGTCGAAGAACGATCCGAAGACCGTCACCTGGTTGTTGCGCCGCGCTACGCGGCCGTCAAGCATATCGAATATGCCGGCGCAGAAGATCACCACGCCCGCATAGAAAAACATGATTCCAGAGTTGGTGGCGTTGGCGTGCCCAAACAGAAACGCAGCCCCGATGTTGATGACCAAGCCGATTAACGTGAGCACGTTCGGGGAGACGCGGGTCAGCGCCATGCCGCGCACAATGCGGTCCAAAAGCCATCCGCAGGCGTGGCCGAAAGCGCTGGTCCAGGTCATTTCTATTCGTCCTTAGTTATCTGAGGTGGAGGCGATGCCGTCTTCTGTCTCGGCTTCGCCCGCTTCGTCGTGGATGGTGGTCAATTTCAGGATTTCAAGCTCGCGTTTGCCGTTGGGAGTTACGATGGTGGCAACATCGCCCACTTTCCTGCCCACCAGCCCGCGCCCGATTGGAGAAGTCGTCGAGATCAGCCCCTTGGCAACGTCTGATTCCTCGCTGGTTACCAGACGGTAAACAATCTCCTCGTCCTTGGTGGAGTCGTAGACCACCACCGTAGAACCAAACCCGACCTTGCCCTTGGGAATGTTGGTCAGGTTCACCAGCGATAACTCGGCCATGCGTCTCTTCAACTGGCCAAGCCGCGCGTCCACAAAAGTTTGGCGCTGTTTGGCCATATGATACTCGGCGTTCTCTGACAGATCGCCCATGGCCACAGCCTTCTTGATCTCGGCAGGAAGTTCGTGCGAAAGCTCGTGCTCAAGGAGCGCAATCTCTTCGAGAAGCTTCTTCTTAATGTGCTCTGGCATCTTAGGTCCGTGGCGGGAGCGGGGTTGCTCATTCCGCAAGAGTTAAAAGAACTCAATTCCTAATTATAACCGGGGGGAAAGAGACAGGGATTAGGGGTTAGGGATTAGGGGTTAGTCAAGCACGGATTCCGAGTTTTGAACCAGGCTTACTCGACCATCAATCAAGGCAGAAGTTTAGAACACTGAATGAGCGGGGCTTTATTTCCGAACCCCTAATCCCTAACCCCTAACCCCTGTTCCTCAAGAAACGACTTCAAAATCAAGGTGGCGGCTACCTGGTCTACTACCTTACGGTGCTCCTGGCGGGCGTGGCCGGCCTCGTACAGAATCTGGTGGGCCTCTCGAGTGGTTAGGCGTTCGTCCCACAAACGGATAGGCAGGCCGGTAAGAGTGCCCAGTTCGGCGGCGAATCCTCTGATTTTTTCGGCCTGTGGGTTGGAGTCGCCGGAGAGGTGCACCGGATTTCCCACCACAATTCCAGCCACACCGTACCTCCGCGCCAACCGAGCCAGTGAGCGCAGATCGTCTCGCCGGTTGCGCTTTCGCACCAACGTCATCACTGGCTGCGCTGTCAGTCCCAATTCGTCTGACACAGCCACTCCAATGCGGCGATTGCCGACGTCGAGACCGAGATAACGGGGATGAGTTTCCAGCTTGCAACTCCTTGTCCTCCAGATTAAGGCTCCGAGCTTGCTCTGGAGAAATGCCGTGATGGGGCGCCTGTCCCGATACAATAAATGGGTAGAGGATCCTTTTGGAGGAACTCTCGAGCTTTTTATTAGCGCGAAGGATCGATTGCGCCTGAATGGTAACCCGCAGACGGAAGAGCAGGAAGAGGAAAAGTTCTGGCGCGGCGGCGTTTCTGCTGGCGGCTTTTTTTGCAGCGCTGCTTGCTGCGGCCGCGATGGCATGGGTAGTGGTAACGCCCTTCGGGCCGGATCACGAGATATTTGTCGAAGTAGCGCCGGGATCTTCTACGGCGCGGATTGGACAGCAAATGGAGGCGGCCGGCATTGTGCGCAGCCGGTATGCCTTCGATATACTGCGCTTCTGGAAGCTGGGAACGCTTAGGGCCGGCGAGTACCGCTTCGATCACCCGGCTCCTGTGACCGAGGTTTATTCGCGGATTGCACGCGGGGATGTTTTTACCAGGGCAATTACGATTCCAGAGGGCTCGAGTATTTTTGATATCGCCGCACGGCTGGAGCAAGCTGGGTTTGTTTCTCAACAGGAATTTTTAGGCGCGGCGTTGAGCCAGGTGAGGCTGGTGGCCGACTTGGACCCCGGAGCGGCGAGCCTGGAGGGTTATCTGTTTCCCGATACCTATCATTTCCCCCGGAAATTCAACGCGACGCAGATTTGTGCGGCCATGGTGAGGCGGTTTCGCGGGGTAGCCGGTCAAATTGGAATGAAGGGAAACGTGCATCGAGTGGTGACCTTGGCTTCGTTGATCGAGCGGGAGTCGGCGGTGGATGCGGAGCGGCCGCTGGTGGCCAGCGTCTTCGAGAACCGTCTGGCGAAAAAAATGCCGCTGATGACCGACCCCGCCGTGATCTACGGACTGGAACTGGAGGGCCGCTGGCGGGGAACGATCTACCAGTCAGACCTGAGCCGTGATACACCGTACAATACCTATCTCCGCGCCGGCCTGCCGCCGGGACCGATAGCCAACCCGGGCGTGAAGTCGCTGCGCGCGGCCATGCACCCGGCGCAAACGGATTATCTCTACTTTGTCGCCGCCGGTGCCAATCCCCAGGGGCATTCGATGTTCTCCAGTACGCTGGACGAGCAAAACCGCAACGTAGCCGGCTACCGACACGCTGTGAAGAAGGCGGGTGGCCGATGAAAGCAATTTCCCGTTTGGCCTCAGCTGCAGCGCTGCTTCTACCGCCCCTGCTCTCCGGGTGCTTCATGCTATCTACAACGCGCAAGCTGCCCGTGCCCAAGACACCGGCTATCACCCAGACCGTTGCGCCGGAGGAGTTGGTTTCGCGCATCAATCAGCGCTGGGACGCGCTGGAGAGCTTGAACGCCTCGGTCGAAATCCAGGCCAGCGTAACGAAAAGCAAAGAGGGCGTGGCCAAGGACTACACTTCGATCCGCGGAATCATTCTCATACGCAAGCCGGCTCTGCTGCGCGTTTATGGGCGGGTTCCGGTCATCGGCACGCGCGCCTTTGATATGGTGAGCGACGGAACCAACTTCACTCTCTATATTCCCTCCAAAAACAAGGCCATCAAGGGTTCCAACGCCGTGAAGAAAAAATCGCCCAACCAAATGGAGAACATGCGGCCGGGATTCTTTTTTGACGCCATGGTGGTGCGTGGGCTGGAGAAGGACGATTTGTATTCGGTGACAGCGGATACCATTACGGAAGAGGAAGCGGACAGAAAGCACCTTTACTCGGTGCCGGAATATATCCTCAGCATTATGCGGCGCAAGGCGGGGACCCAGGAACTGGAGCCGGTGCGTGTGGTGCGCTTTCATCGCGACGACCTCGAGCCCTATCAGCAGGATATTTACGATAAAGACGGCAATCTTGAGACCCAGGTCACTTATGAGGCTTACCAGAAATTCGATTCAGGCCTCTACCCTTCCAGGGTCACTATCAAGCGCCCGCTGGAGGAATACCAGATTGTGCTTACGATAGATAAAGTGGTTGAGAATATGACGCTGACGGACGACCAGTTTGTGGTCAAGATTCCCGAAGGCACCGAGACGCAGAACCTGGAATAAAGAAGACAAAGCTCCGCGGAAAATGAGGTCGATCTGAATAAGTGTGCTCCGGCTAGCCGGGCATGGAGGCCATTCCGCTACAATCTTTGATGGTTTAGAGCGGGCGTTCGAGGAGGTCACTAATGAAATCGAATTTCAGGTCCAGCTTGATTGCTGGAGTGCTGTTGCCGGTTTTGGCAGGTTTGCTAATATGTGCGGCATCTGCGCAGAACAACGAGAAATCGAAGGTATTCCAGATCGGAAAGTTCGATCGCTCAGCCGGGGAATTTGCCCCCGGGAGTCCCCAACAGAATGTAACTTTCGTGGTTTCCAAGAGCGATCCGGCAAGGGACTGGTTTGGCAAGCAGTTGGCCGTACTCAGTTCAGACAGCAAGCGGCAGGAATCCAACCTCGAAACCGCCCCGCGAGCGATTTCATTTTCTATTGCTGGGCCGCCTGCCGAAACCTATCGCCTTCATGTTGCCCTGCTGATCATGGATCCCAGCGCACCGGCTCTGAAGGTTGGTATCAACGGCAAGAGCGGCATCTTTTACCTTCATCCCAAACTCGACTACAGCGGAGGCGATATCATGGACGTCTTCGTTCCCTCTTACTCCGCCGCGGACGTTGAGTTTGAATTTCCCGGCAGTTACCTGCAAGCCGGAGCGAACACCATTACGCTACAGGCGATAGAAGAAGCGGACGAGAAAGTTCCCGACGCCGGATTGCATTATGACGCCATTGAGCTTGACAGCGTTCCCAGCAACGCCAGTGCTTCGGCCTTCTCGGCGCAAATCGTACCCACCATTTTTTTCCATCAGCAGAGCGGCGAACTGCTCGAGACTGTGGATGTGTTCATCCGCAGCTCTGGGCACATCGAGCCGGGAAACAAAGTTGACCTGGCCATTGCCGGGCAGAGTTATCATGGCGCTCTGCGCGGCGGCTATGATTTCGGTGATGAGAAGGCCGAGTTTGCGGTGCGCGAATTTGCACATCAAACAGAGGCTCAACTGACCGCAGAGATTAACGGCCGTAAGCAGCATTCAAAGCAATCGATCGATCCCGCGAAGAAGTGGACGATTTTTCTCGTTCCCCATATTCATGTTGATGTCGGCTACTCCGACTACCAGGCCAAGGTTGCCGCCATTCAGGCCCGCACCATTGCTGAAGCGATGGATATGACCGCGAAGCATCCCGAGTTCCGCTTCAGCCTTGATGGGGAGTGGGACCTGGAGCAGTTTCTTCAAACGCGTTCCACCACGCAGCAACAGCGGGCAATCGAGGCCGTACAGAAGAACCAATTGTTCATCCCTGCGCAATACGCCAGCATGCTCACCGGCATTCCCACGACTGAGACTCTCATTCGCTCGCTTTATCCCAGCGCCAACTTCAGCAGGAAACACAACACGCCCTTCGACTACGCCAATATCACCGACGTTCCTTCTTACTCCTGGTCCTATGCATCCATTCTTGCTTCCGCAGGCGTTCCTTATCTTGCTGCCGGCAGCGATAACTATCGTGGTCCAGTGCTGCTCCAGGGCCGATTGAATGAAAGCTCGCCGATGTGGTGGGTGGGACCGGACGGCAAGAAAATATTGCTATGGTATTCGCGCCATTACCACCAGATGAGAACCTTATTCGGATTGCCTCCGGTGGTCGCAGCGGGCCACGATACTTTGCCGCTCTTTCTGCAAATGTATGGAACTCCCAAATACCATGCCGATGCCACTCTTATCTACGGCACGCAAGTGGAGAATACTGACTTGTTCCCGCAGCAATCGGAGTTAGTCGGGAAATGGAACAACTTATATGCTTACCCGCGCCTGCAATACTCGGGATTTCACGAGGCGATCCAGAATATCGAAAAACAGTTTGGCGACAATATCCCCACCATTAGGGGAGATGGCGGACCCTATTGGGAAGATGGAGCTGCCTCTGATGCTTATTACCTGGCCATGGAGCGCTGGACTGAAGCCCGCGGGCAAACGGCTGAAAAGCTGGCCACACTCGCGTCGCTTGTGAATCCGCTCCTCAAGACGAATACTGCCGAGTTGGGCCGCATGTGGACCGATATGGTGCTGATGAATGAGCACACATGGGATTCTGACAATAGCGTCTCTGACCCAGCAAGCAACGAAGCCACCAGCCAGCTCGCCGTGAAAGAGCAATGTGCGGTCAACGCCGCGGCAGGGGCAGACTTTGTGGCCAAGCGCAGCATGGCAAACCTGGCCGATGCCATTGCCGCCGGTCCGGGAAGCCTTATCGTCTTTAATACCCTGAACTGGCAACGAAGCGGACCGGTCTTCATCGATCTGAATAAAGTGGATGAGATTGTGGATGCGGCCACCAATCGACCTGTGCCTCACGAAGTCCTTTCCAGCAGATATGGCCCCAACAGCGGCCTCGGCGCAAGCGCCGCCAATCGCGTTCGTTTTTTTGCCCAAGATGTGCCGCCGGTCGGCTACAAAGTCTATGCCATTCGCAAGGCGGAGAAAGCCGCGGCCACCCCCGCGCCGGAACAGAACCCGTCGCTTGAAAGTCCTTACTACAAGGTGCGACTCGATGCGGAAACCGGCGCCATTCGCAGTATTTACGACAAACAGTTGCAGCGCGAGTTAGTGAACCAGGATGGTTCCTATCGCTTTGGAGAGTACCTTTATGTTACCGGCGGCGATAAGGCTCCTAACACCATTCTTCATTACAGCCAAATAAATCCAAAGCCGGCGTTGGAGGTTCACCCTTCGCATCACGGCAGGATTGTGTCTGTAACTCGCACTCCATCCGGAGTGGTTGCGCGCATGGAAAGCGAAGACTTGAACACTCCCTCAATCAAAACAGAGATTCGCCTCCTCGACGGCGAGAAAAAGATTGAGCTAATTGAAGACGTGGATAAGAGAGAGGTTTATAGCAAAGAAGGGGTTTATTTTGCTTTTCCCTTTGCGATGAGCCGGCCTAAGTTTCAGTACGAGGTTCAGAACGGAGTGGTCGACCCGGCGAAGGATATGTACGCCGGTGCGGGTCATGAGTGGTTTACCGCGCAGCACTGGGTTTCAGCGGAGCAAGACGGTGTTTCAGCGAGCGTGCTTCCACTCGATGCTCCCATGATTACCCTGGGAGATATCAACCGCGGCGCGTGGCCTGAAGAGTTTGGGCAGCGTCCGGGAAACGTATTTTCCTACGTCATGAATAACTATTGGGATACGAACTATCGTGCCGGCCAGGGAGGGCGATTCAGCTTTCACTTCGTGATTACGAGCGCGGCTTCAACAAGTGCGAACGATTTGAGCCGCATGGGATGGGAAGAAATTACTCCGCTGGAAACGGACTTGGTTACGAGCCAGGACAAGGCTGTAGCTCACAATGATGCGGCGCAGCCTGCAGCGGCGACCTCCGATGCCGACTCTCAGCGGAGTCTTGACGGCAAGCAGGAAAGCTTTCTCGAGGTCGATGATCCAAACTTGCTGCTCGAAACATGGAAGCCTGCCGAGGATGGAGATGGAACCATTCTGCGCTTTCTTGACTTAGGCGGCGCGGAGCGTACTGTGACCGTCCGCACTCCAACCCTGCGCGTGGATCGAGTCACTCAAACCGACGCCGTGGAACGAGGAGCAACGGCGGTGCCGCTCGACGGAGACGGCCAATTCCGTTTCAACATTCATCCTCACGAAATCGTGACACTAAGGATGGTTGCAGGGAGCAAATAGAAGGTTGGCAGATGGACGATGATCGACCGCGTAAGGCATAAGGGCAGTCGGCGATGAAGGTCTGGAGGCCAGGTGATTCCTGTTACCTGGCCTTCGCGGCAGTTATTTGTTTGTTAATTAAATTGCCCTGGAAGTGACCTGCTCACAGCAGAGAGTTTTCGTTCTGTGCTAGTATCCCGGCAAGCGCTAGTCACTTGTTTCTGAGGAGCCCAGCATGGGAACCAGTCTCCGTCCACTCAGCCTCGGCGAAATTCTGGATCGCACCGCACAACTTTACCGGACAAATTTTGTCCTATTTGCGGGAATCGCCGCTGTGTACGCCGGTGTGATGCTGGTTTTTAACCTGCTGGAGATCGGGATTTCGGAGTTGCTGAGGACACTGCATATGACCCACCAACTGCAGTTGACCTCACTGGTTTATGTCATCATCATTTTTCCACTTGCGCTCATCGTCGCTGGCGCAGCCATGGCCGCAAACAACCGGGCTGTGGCTTGGGTCAACCTTGGCGAACCGGCCACAATTCGCGCGGCATATAGGAGCATTCTGCCTCGCATAGGGCGTTATCTGTGGCTAATGACGATTGCCGCCTTTATGGTCTACCTGCCGTTCGCCGTGATCTACGGCGGATATTCTTTACTGTTCTTTTTCTACCTGCGCCCCAGGGGCGTTTTGGTTCACGCCGCCGCTGGAGCCAACCCCCAGGCCACAATGATCTTCGCGATCTCCACTCTAGCGCTTGTTCTTCTGTCCTTCCCGGCCATCGTATATGCCATCATCATGGCCCTGCGCTATTCTCTGGCCGTTCCGGCCTGCGTCGTAGAGAACCTGAAGGCCCGCATGGCGCTCCGCCGCAGCGTGGAATTGAGCAGAGGCGCTCGCGGGCGCATCTTCGTTCTGGGATTGCTGATCATTTTCATTCAAACCGGACTGGTGGCAGTGTCCCAGATCTTCTTTATCATTGCCGCGGTGAAGCATCACGGTCTATTGCCGGCATGGGTACAGGTGGCGCAGCAGATCATAGGGTTCATCACCAACAGCTTCATCGGTCCTATGTATGCTACCGGGCTGACTCTTTTCTACTACGATCAGCGCATCCGCAAAGAGGGATTCGATATCGAGTGGATGATGCAGGCTGCAGGACTTACGCCGTTCACTCCTTCCGCTCCTCATATACCGCAGAACTTTGTCTCACAGGAGCCGGGAAGCACGCATGAATGAGCCCCTTCACCCGTCGACACTGGGCGAGATTCTGGACCGCACAGTTCATCTCTACCGGTCGCGATTCCTGATCCTGCTGGGCATTGCCTTTATTCCAACCGGAGTAATGGTGGCGATGGTGGTGGTGTTTTTTCTGCTTTTTGCGCTGATAGGTCCGAGCGCAGCAGCCATGCCTCCGGAGATGATTGGCATTGCGGCGCTCGTGGTCTTAGGCGCTCTGCTGGTGGCTCTTCCGCTGCTGATTGCGTTAACGCCGTTGAGTACGGCAGCCCTGAACCGCGCTGTTGCCCATCCCTGGCAGGACGAGAAGATCACCATCCGCGAAGCCTACAAGATCGCTCGGCAACGCGGCTGGAGCTACATTGGACTTTTTCTACTTGAGGCGCTCATCGTATGTGTGGGTCCGGTTTTCGTACTTGTTATGTTGGTGCTGTTGTCGGCTGGGGTGTCCGCCCTGGCGCAATCGGCCGGCATGGGCGCCGTCCCAGCCGGTGAGCTCTTTGCGCTGGGAACAATTGTGGCGCTGATCGCACTTATCGGATATTGCATCTGGATGCTGCTCCGACTCTCGCTGGCCTTCCCCACCTGCGTGGTGGAGCAGATTGGCGCCATTGCTGCGCTCAAGCGCAGCGTCTCGCTCAGCCGCGGAACCAAGGGCCGCATCTTTCTGCTCTATCTGCTGGGGACGGTGCTCAATTACCTGCTAACGCTGGCCTTCACCAGTCCTGCATTCATCGTGATCGTCTTAATGACCGGTGCAGGCAATCCGAAATATGCGCAAACCGCGGGCACGGTCTTGATAATCATCGTTTACGGCGCGGCGTTCGCTGTTCAGGCGCTCACCAAGCCGGTTTACGGCATCGCGCTCATGCTCTTCTACTACGACCAGCGCATCCGCCAGGAGGGCTTCGATATTGAACTTCTGATGCAGCGGGCCGGGTTGGTGGCGCCTCCACCACCTCCGCCGCGAGCCGAGATGTGGCCGGCGTCGACTTTACTCCGAGCTGAGGCGGCTTCGGCTGTGATGCCTGAATCCGAAGCAGTTCAGCAAATCTCAGAACCAATCCAAATGAAATCCGAGGAGTCTCTATGAACGATTTAGCAGCTTCCACGCTCTCAGGTCCAATGCCCGCCGCGCCCAAAACCTTCGGCCAGATTCTCGACCGCACTTACCGGCTCATGCGTGCTCACTTCAAAACCCTGGTGGGTATTGCGTCCATTCCGTCACTTCTGATGATGCTGGCAATTGGGTTGATGGAGGCAGCCATCTGGATTCCGATGATCCGGAAATTTCCACACCAGCCTGCTCCCGAGGCCATGCTCCACTATTTCACGCCGTCGGTCATTATTCCTGTGATTCTAGTCTTCTCGGTGCTGTGCCTTGCGATCTTCTCGATCTATCTGGCGGCGGCAAGTTATGCATCCACCAAGGCGGACTCAGCTGTCAAAGTCACACTGCACGAGGCTTATCGACTAGCCTGCCGGCGCGGCGGGCGGCACCTATGGCTGTTGGTGCTTTGCTACTTGTACGCATTCCTTCCTCTCCTGATCGTGGAGTTGTCGGCATTTCTTGGGGTGAGCGCATTTGTTCACGGGAGCATCAAGGCTACTCCGGCAATGTACCTATTGATTCCGTTGGCTGTTCTCTTGTACCTGGCAGCCATTGTGTACGGGATCCTGATGGGGCTGCGGCTTTCGCTGGCTTTTCCGGCTTCCATTGAAGAGAATCTGCCCGCACGTGCCGCAATCAAGCGCAGCTTCCAGCTCGTCCGCGGCGCCAAGGGCCGCATATTTCTGGTCATACTGGTCATCTACGCCGCAATTTATGCCGCCATGCTGGTTCTTGAACTTGTTGCCATCCTGCTCGGTGTGGTTGGCTTCTTTGTCATGATGGCTTTGCACGCTCATTTGACGGCGCCATGGAGTTATATCGGAATCGGACTGATCGGAATCTGCGCCTTTGCCGGCATGGTTCTTTTCATTTCGGTGATTTATGCATCTCTGGTGGCGGCGCTTGCGGTTCTCTATCACGACCAGCGGCTGCGCAATGAGGGAGCGTTGGCTACGCCTGCACAAACCGGAAAGATTTCCTGAAGGCGCACCGAAAAATACTGGCGCGTCACCGCCAAATTTGAGTCTCAATTCTCATCGCATCCGGTTCGCCCGGAGGACTTATGACATTATTTCGCGCATTTCTGCTCTGCCTGCTCGCACTAATTGCCGTTCAAAATGTTGCCGCTCAAGTTGCCGGTGAAGTTGCGGCCAAAGTAACTTCGCCCAACGGACAAATTACTTTTCTCCTCTTTAATTCCACGCCGGCAAAACACCCCGAGCGTTCGGACTGGGAAAAGCCGCCCGCGGATGCACTGCGCTATGCGGTGGAGTTTCATGGCAAGCGGTTGGTCGATCACTCGAAGCTTGGCTTGGAGATTCCGGGGCAACCCGCACTGGGGCCGGGGATGCGCTCGACGTCTACTCAAGCGGCAAGCGTGGACGAGAGTTACACGATCCCCGTCGGAAAGACCAGCACGGTTCGCGACCACTATAACTCCGCGCGCACGGAATTCGAGGACCAGGCCGAGCGCAAGCTCACGATTGAGGTACGAGCCTTCGACGATGGAGTCGGCTTTCGCTATCTGGTGCCGGATCAACCATCGTTGAAGCACGTCCGCATAGCACGAGAGAAGACGGAATTCTGCTATACGAAAGACGCGACCACTTATCCGCTGATTCTGGATGGATATCAATCATCGTGGGAGGACGAGTATCAGCAGCGGCAAGTGAACGGCCTGCATGACGACTGGCTCATCGGACTGCCCTATCTGGTTGAGGTTCCGGGCATCGGATGGGTTGCAATTACCGAGGCAGATATCGATAACTACGCTGGAATGTATTTGCGCAAGGGCGAAGGAGGCAACTGTGTGAAGGCCGATTTGTCGCCGCGGGTGGATGATCCGAAGGTTGCGGTGGTGACGGCGACGCCGTTTGCGAGTCCATGGCGCGTGCTCATGATCGGCGATGAGCCGGGGCGTTTGATCGAGTCGAACATCGTTCTCAATTTGAACCCGCCTTCGAAGATCGCCGATACATCGTGGATTCGCGCGGGAAAGTCGGCGTGGGACTGGTGGTCGGGCCAGGCCGCTCCCAGCGTGAGTTTCAAGACCGGCATGAATACCGCAACCATGAAGCACTATATTAACTTCGCCTCTGACTCGGGATTTCCTTATATGCTCATCGACGCGGGCTGGGCATTGGATCCGGGGAGTGGCAGCTACGACTATACGAGGGTCGATATTACCCGCGTGACGCCGGAGATCGATATGCCGGAATTGCTGCGCTACGCGAAAGAGAAAAACGTTCGCATCTGGCTGTGGTCGCATTGGAATTCGGTAGACAAATATATGGACCAGGCGTTTCCACTGTTTGAGCAGTGGGGCATTGCCGGAGTCAAGATCGACTTTATGAACCGCGACGATCAGCAGATGGTGGACTTTTATCATCGCGTGGTTGAGACCGCCGCTGCACATCACCTGATGATCGATTTTCACGGCGCTTACAAGCCGGATGGGCTGCGCCGCACTTATCCGAATTTGATTACGCGCGAGGGCGTGATGGGCAAGGAGTATCTGAAGTGGAGCGCCCGCACCACGCCCACGCACAACACCACTTTGCCCTTCACACGCATGCTGGCCGGTCCCATGGATTACACTCCCGGCGCCTTCGGCAACAGCAACCGCGAAAACTTTGTAGCCCGCAACTTCATGCCGATGGGGTTGGGGACGCGCGCTCACGAGCTGGCGCTTTTCGTCGTCTTCGAGAGCCCATTCGAGATGGTCGCCGATTATCCGGAACACTACCAGGGACAAAAGGAGTTCAATTTTATCAAGCAGGTCCCGTGCACTTGGGATGAGGTGCGCGTGCTCTCCGGCAGGCCGATGGAAAACATCACGCTGACACGCCGCAGTGGCGAAGACTGGTACATGGGCTCGCTGACCAACTGGGATGAGCGCACGGTGAAGGTGCCACTGAGTTTTCTCGGCGAAGGCAAGTACGTAGCTGAGATCTACGCTGACGCGCCGGACTCCGCTACTGAAGCTACGCACACGACGTTTTCAAAGGAAGGCGTCGATCGGACGACAGTGCTCGATGTGCACATGGTCTCCGGCGGCGGCAACGCAATCTGGATTCACCCGGCAGAGCTCATTGAAAAACCAGAAAGAATAATATATGACGACAAATTTGCGGTCCATGAACCTGGGCGAAATCCTCGACCGGACCTTTGAAATTTACCGGTCGCGATTTCTTGTTTTTCTCACGATTGCTGCGCTGCCTGCGCTAGCGATGCTAGGCATGCATGCTTCTGATACTTTCTGGCTGCACGGACAATTCACTATTCGATTCACCCAGCAGGAAGCTATTTTATGGAACTCTCTTGTTACACTTGCAATCTTTCATTTATCAGCCTTTTTGGGCATTTTGATTTCGCCGGCACACATGTATTTAGGCTCGGCCACATCCCAAGGCGATGAATGTTGGGTCTCGAAGGCGCTCCGGTTTACAGGCTCGCGTTGGAGAAGCTATCTTTGGGTCACAATTCTCAAGTTTTTAGCGGAAATCCTAATTCCCGAGATCTTAGGTCTCCTATTATTTATCGGTGTGGTTTATCTTGTGGTTTATACCGGCCTGATTAACTCTAACGGCAATTTAGGTGCGATCTCCACCGTGCTGTTGATGTTACTTCTGCTCGCTCCTGGCTGCATCTTGCTCTGCTGGTTAGGAAGTTGCCTATCTTTGGCTATTCCGGCATGCGCCTTTGAAGAAATTGTGGGATATAAAGCGTTGCGACGCAGTTGGACGTTAACGAAGGGGAGCCGACTACGTATTTTGTTTACCTGGATGATGATTGTTGTTGTGTCTTTGATCGTGATGTACGGTCTTGAGTTGGTAGTCCGATGGATTTTCCTTTATTTCCTCCGGGTATATTCCTTTGGAGCGGCAATACAAGATCAATATCAAACGACCGTCTATTTTCTGAATACCATGCTCTACGCCTTGATTGGCCCGATCTATCCGATTGCATTAACCCTCTTCTACTATGATCAGCGCATGCGGCGCGAGGGGTATGACGTCGAGAGGATGATGGAATCTGCTGGAATGAACGCGGCTGCTGCTTTGCCCGTCGAAGGTGGTCTTGTTGCGCCCGCCGCGGAGGAGGAAGTTCAAGCTTGATGGTCCGATCTCGATTCGCTGGGGTTGCATTGGCGGCTATTTTTGCCGTAGCGCCGTCGCACGCCACTGGACGAATTCCCGACTTGCCTGCTCCCACTGCAAACAGTTCGCACGATGCTTCGCTGGATGAGTACCGCGCGCATTTGCAGGACCTGGCCGCACTGGTGGATGCATGCGCCAAGGCGCGGGACACAAAATCCTGCGACCCCGCACTGGTGGGACCGGATGATCGCGTTCCGCTTGCTACAAATGCAGAGCAGCGGCTGGTGCACTTTGGGTGGCTGCGGGTGCTGCTGGCGAAGGCCCAAGAGAAAGATAAGGATGCCGGCAAGCCAAAAGCCAAACCTGCGGGCGGCGAGCAATCCGATGAGAGCGCGCTGCCACCTCCGCCGACCACGACTGAGCTCTTGAAGGCCGCCGAAACGCGACTGGCTCAGGACCTGGCTCAGACCAACTCCGCGACCACAGTTGCGATGGACCACACGCAGCAGCGGCAGACGATGAAGCAGGTGCTGGCGGAACGCGACTTCCGCAACGTGAACGAGCCGACGGTAAAGAATGCGCTGCTGGAAAAGCTGGGCAACTGGCTCAACAAGCTCTTTGAAAGCGCAGCGCATCTCGGCGTCCACGCGAAGTGGGTGGGCCAGGTGATCGTGTGGGGATTCATTCTGGCCATCTGCGTGGGGCTGGTGTGGGGCCTGTTGCAACTGGAACAGCGCTGGCGTTTGCGGCCTGCGACGGAGAGCGACAGTTTCTCAACCGGAGTTGTATCGGCGCGTGAGTGGCAATTGTGGATCGAGGATGCGCGCAAAGCCGCCGCGACGGGCCAGTGGCGCGAGGCGATTCATTTCCTTTACTGGGCGGCAATCTCGCGGCTGGAATCGAAGCGGCTGTGGCCCGCAGACCGCGCACGCACTCCGCGCGAGTATCTTGCGCTGGTTGCGCCGGAAGACCCGCGCCGCGCCGGATTGGCCACGCTGACTGGCAGCTTTGAGCGCACCTGGTACGGCGGGCGTTTGGCGGAAGAGCTCGATTATCGCAGGGCCGCAGAACTGGCGACGGCGCTGATCTCTGGAGGCAGTGGCACGGCCATTCCGGTCGAGTCCATTCAAGACGAGAAAAGCGGGGCGCGATGAAATTTCTCTCCTCGCTCGACGCCAAAGACCGACGCTTACTGCTGTGGTGCCTGGGCATTGCCATTGCGCTGGCCGTGCTGACCGGGTTCCTGCTGCCCAATGGGAACAGCAACGACAATCCGCTTCCTTCGAGTTATCTCTCCGGCCGGCATGGCGCTCGCGCGGCCTATGAGACGCTGCTCCGCTCCAATTACCCGATCGAGCGTTGGGAGCGGCCACTCAGCGAGCTTGCAGCTACGGCGGGACCCGAGACAGTGGTGATCTTTGCCGAGACCGATTCCATCCCCCGCGATGAGAGCAACATGAAGGCAGTTCGCAAGATTCTGGAGCGCGGGGGACGTGTGCTATCTACTGGTTATTGGGGTGGTTCCATTTTGCCCGATGAGAAAAGCGGTGCGCCCAAGGCTCTCGACTTTGCCGCCTGCAAACTGGAGCCTGAAGGCCTGGATCCCCTCTCCGATTCGGGCGAAGTGTGGATGGTTCCTGAATCTGCATGGGCGGTGGGTAGCCCGGCGCATCGCGTTGAGTACAGTTGCGGTGGGCAGCCGGGGGTCGTGGAGTATGGCTGGGGCAAGGGACATGTGGTGTGGTGGGCCAGTTCTACTCCGCTGGAGAACGGTTCTTTGGCCCGCGCTAATAATCTGGACTTCTTTCTGAATTCGCTGGGGCCGCGCGAGGGGCACCATTTTTATTGGGACGAATCGCTGCATGGGGAGATTCGTTCTGTTTGGAGTTATGCCGCTGGGCCGGCGCTCACAATGCTTTGGATCGGCCTGCCGGTACTGGGGCTGCTGGTGGTGTTCACCTTCAGCCGCCGCAGCGGGCCGGTGCGCGAGTTGCCCGCTCCGGTGCGGGCCACGCCCATCGAGTTTCTTGATGCTTTGGGCTCGCTTTATCGCAATGCCGGTGCTGCGTCAACGGCAGTTTCGATTGCATGGGAGAGGTTTCGCCGCGAAAGTTTGAGGCTTTGCGGATTGAGGGGCAAAACCATGGGCGCGGCTGAGCTGGCGCAGACGATTCGCAGGCGTTTTCCTAAAGCCGATGACGATCTCGAAGGTGATCTGGCCGCCTGCGAAGAGGCCTCGTGGGGCGAGACAATTGACCGAGGTGCGGCGCTCAAGCTGATTCAGAAACTTTATGCGCACCAAGAACTACTTCGCGCTGCGGCCAAGCACGGTCGGGCGCAAACGAATTTTGAAAACATTCATTCCAATTAGCAGGAAAGGGCTTTGTGAGCGAGGCAAATAATCGGGAACTGGACCAGAACGCTGAAACCTCGGAAGGGTTGCATGCAACCAACCAACTGATGACCCACGCCCACACAGAATTGGGGCGCGTGATCTCCGGACAGGGAGGTGCGATTGAGGAGGTGATGATCGCCGTGCTCTGCCAGGGCCATGCGCTGCTGGAGGGCGTGCCAGGAATTGCCAAGACGCTGATCGTCAAGGCCCTGGGTCGTCTGCTCGGCCTCGGTTTCCAGCGCGTGCAGGCCACGCCTGACCTGATGCCGGCCGACATTCTGGGCACCACCATTCTGCGCTCCGGTTCCAAAGTCGGTGAGGAGAGTTTCACCTTCCACGCCGGTCCCGTCTTTACCGATCTGCTGCTGGTGGACGAGATCAACCGCATGCCGCCTCGCACCCAGGCCGCCTTGCTCGAATGCATGGAAGAGCGGCAAGTTACCACGGACGGCGTGCGCCGGCCGCTGCCTGCTTGGTTTACGGTTTTCGCTACGCAGAATCCGGTGGATTTTGAGGGGACCTATCCGCTACCCGAAGCGCAGTTGGACCGCTTCCTGCTCAAGATTCGCGTGGCTTACCCGAGCGAGCGGGAGGAGATGCAGATTCTGGAGCGGCACCACGCCGGCTCAGGCGCCGGGCTGCTTGAAGATGCGCAGATCGTACCCATTCCCAAGGGGTTGCTGGCCGCCGCCCGCGCTGAAGCGAGGGCAATCCGCATTGAGCCGGAGCTATATAGTTACATCCTTTCCATAGCGCGCCGGACTCGAGAGTGGCCCACGCTGCTGCTGGGCGCAAGCCCCCGAGCGGCAGTGAGCATGATGCTCGTGGCCCAGGCAACGGCGGCCTTCGACGGCCGCAATTACCTGGTTCCCGACGACGTGAAGAGGGCCGTGCAGCCGGTGCTGAGGCATCGTATTATGTTGAAGCCCGAGGCTGAGCTGGAAGGCTTCGAAGCCGACCGCGTACTGGCCGACGTGGTCGCAGCGGTTCCGGTGCCACGGCAATGATCTCGCCGTCGCTTCATCCCGACCCGGTGCGCGCCGTCTGCGGACCACGACGCCGCTGGGGCTTTGGCCTCACGCCGTTGGCCATCGGGTTTCTCTGTGTTGGATTCGTGTGGCTCATTCCGGGGTTCTGGGACGGGCGGCTGGCTTACGCTATGCCGGCCTGGGATGCGCTGGTGCTGCTGGCCGCGCTGCTCGACGGTCTGCGCCTGCCGCGCGCCGCACAACTCACTGCCAGTCGCTCCTGGTCCAATGCTCTGGCTCTCGATTCGGAGACCGAGATTGAATTGACTATTGAGAACCACGGCCAGATGATCGTCGAGTGCCGTCTTGTGGATGATCTGCCGCCGGCGCTGGTTTCCGAGCCGGCGACTCATCGGCTGATGGCATTCCCGCGTGTGCCGGCCAGACTGCGTTACCGCGTGCAGCCCACCGAGCGCGGCGACTGGGAGACGGGCTGGCTCTACGTTCGGTATCGGTCGGGGTTGGGACTGGCCGAGCGCTGGGCATGCGCGCCACTCACCCAGACGGTGCGGGTCTATCCCGCTTTGCGCACCGGCGAGGAGCAGCAGATATTCCTGGCCCGCAGCCGGCAAATCGACTTGCAACTGCGCCGCGCACAGCAGCGTGGGTTGGGGCGCGACTTCGAAAGCCTGCGCGAGTACCGCGAGGGCGACGACCTGCGCGATATCTGCTGGACGGCCACGGCGCGGCGAGGGAGCCCCATCACCCGCCAGTACCAGACCGAGCGCAGCCAGCCGGTCTGGATCGTACTCGACTGCGGGCGGTTGATGCGGTCGCGGGTCATTGCGGGTGCAGAACTCGTCCAAAGCGCGGGCGGTGCGCCTAGCGCCCATTCAAAACTCGACTACGCCTGCACAACCGCCGTGGCGCTGGCGCAACTGGCGCTCTATTCCGGTGACCGCGTGGGCTTGCTCGCTTATGGTCAAAGCATCCAACAGCGTTTGCTCCCTGGCCGTGGTGCGGCACATCTGCGTCAGTTGATCGAGTCGCTGGCCCAGGTGCACGCGGAAGCAGGCGAGGCTGACCATCTCCGAGCCACGGCTACACTCAGCCGTCTGCAACCGCGCCGCTCCCTGATCCTGTGGATCACCGATCTGGCTGAAACCGCCATGCGGCCGGAGGTGGTTGACGGCGCGGTGCAACTGCTGCGCCGGCACGTGCTTCTCTTTGTAGCCATGGCCCAGCCGGAGGTCGAGTCCATCGCCCAGGCGCGACCAAAAAACGTGGAGCAGATGTTTCGCGCTGCGGCTGCTCAGGAAATGGCTGGCCGCCGCGAACTGCTTCTCGCCCGCCTCCACGAGCAGGGTGCGCTCACTCTCGATCTGAATCCCGAAGCCCTTACTTCTTCGGTGTTGAATAATTACCTGATGGTGAAGGAACGGGCGATGGTTTAGTCGAAGCCTTCTGCGGCTTTATCCCGCTCCGCTGGAATCCGAGCCACCCGTTGCCTCATCTGAGAAAATAGGGACAGTGAATCGGGAACATACATTTGTCTGCCAGTTGGCAACGGCGCGGGCGCTTCTTTCCCTGCTGGTTCTTGCCGGTGCGGCCGTGGCTGGTGATGCACAGGCGGCCAATCCAACCTCTGCCACAAACCCGTTTTACGGCAGCGTGACAGCCAGTCCAATTAGCGATGAAGCCCTCAGGCTCTCACTGGATGAGGCCGTTCGCCGTGGCCTGGAAAACAACCTCGGCCTCAAGGAAGCCGAGAACAACGAGAAGACGATTGAAGGGGAAAAGAAAGAGGCCATCCAGGAGTTTCTGCCTACGATCACGCTGAGCGGCGATACTGGTGTGCATCAGCAGGACCTGGTCGCGTTTGGTTTCAGCGCCAAGGCCCTCAAAGAATTCAGTTCGCTCTTTCCAGGCGGCGTTCCGCCAGCCGGACTCTCCTTCATCACTCGCGATGAGCTCACCGAAGGGCAGATCCATTTCAACGAGATGATTTTCTCCGGTCCTGTGATCGCCGGCTACAGGGCGTCCCGTGCTGGCGAGAAAGCCGCCCATTTCGCCAAAATGTCGGCGCGCGGCGAGGTGGTGCAGCAGGTAGCCACGGCCTATCTTCATGCCATAGCCACTTCCAGCGATGTGGATAACGCGAGGGCGCTGGAAGCGAGCGACGAGGTTCTGCTTGAGCATGCTCAGGCCGCGCATCAGGCCGGAACTGCAGCCAATCTCGATGAATTAAGGGCGCGAGTCCAGCTCCAGGCCCAGCAGCAGACTCTGATCGAGGCTCAAAATTCCCTTGAAAAGGACCTGATCCTGCTCAAACGCGAGATCGGCGTAGACCCGGGCCAGAAGATCGTGCTCACTGATCCGGCTCCCTACAGCGAACTGGCCGCGCAAACCCCTGAAGAGGTACGCGCCGTCGCTTACCAGAATCGCCAGGACTACCAGAACCTGCAAAACCAGGTGGTCGCCTACAAGGCCATTCACGCCGCCTATCGCAGCCAGCGCTTGCCCAGCCTGAGTTTCGGCGGCTACTACGGCGTCAGCGACGTGGGCGCCGTAGGCTCGCATGGAAACTTCATCGCCCAGGGCACGCTGAGCGTCCCGCTCTTCCGCGAAGGCAAGTTGCGCGGCGATACTGAAGCCGCCCAGGCCCAGCTCTCCTCTGTTGAAGACGAACTGGCCGATCTCCGCAATCAAATCGACCAGCAGGTGCGCTCCGCTCTGCTTGACGTGGACGCAACGGCCAAGCTGGTCGATGTCGCCCGCTCCAACGTCGAGCTGGCCACGCGCGCCCTGAGCGACGAAACCGACCGCGTGAATGCAGGCGTGGACGATAACCTGCCGTTAGTGACCGCACAGGCAACACTGGCTTCGGCCCAGAGCAACCTGGTTGAAAGCCTCTATCAGTACAACGTAGCCAAGCTGGTCCTGGCCCGCTCTGCTGGAATTCTCGAACAGCAGTACCGGGTTTACCTGGGGCGGTAGATCGTCTCAGATCATCACATCCGCTAGACGGTAACCCGGAGTATCCTTCCCACGAGCATTTTGTTTGGCTTGCAGAGGCTCGCTGTGGAAACACGCGAGCCCGCATCCGTATAGACACAAAAGGAGTCCGCAATGCGCCGATCTGCGTTTATTTTGACTGCGTGCCTTTTTCTGGTGGTGGGTCATGCAAAGGGTGAGTCAAAAGACAAGGAACTGAAGAGTTATCTGGATGGCGTTACCGAACGCGGGCGCGCCTTGTACGCCTACGATCAGGCAGCATGGCATGGGACGGACGCCTTCTTCGAGATCAAGCCCGATACGAATGGCCTAACAAAGTACATTTGCTTGAAGGCCGCCTCCGGTTGGGTAGTTTCATTTGGGGGACGGAATTCGGCAAGTGACGAGCTGCTCATCGTTTATGAGGCGGTGGAAACGGGCCAGCACGGTCATTTTGTCGCCCACCGACTTGATCCTCCCAGGGAGGCAACGGATGAACAGACCGCCATGGAGCATGCGTTGGAACTCGCCAGCGCGGATTTTCAACACCCGCAGCGCCCTTATAACAGCGCAATTCTTCCCGCTCCCAACGGGAATTTCTATGTCTATTACTACCCCGCGCAGACAAAAGATACAGTCTGGCCCATCGGCGGAGATGTGCGCTATACCTTATCACCTGACGGAAAGCAGCTTATCGAAAAGCGGCAATGCACAAAACGATTCTCGACATGGAATATAAACCGGGTTCAAACGTGGTTGCCGGCATGCACTCGCATGTTCTGAGCGATGTACCTGAGGATACCGACGTACTTTATGTACTTACGCGCAAACCATCCATACCGGAATACGTGGGCACGCAAAAGCGAATTTTTGTTGTAAATACCGATGGCACAATCACGATTAAAAGCGTTAAATGAACCCACTTCACTCGCCCGTGTACCTTAATAGGAGGGGAATCTTTCACCCATGGCAAGACTGCTGAGAATCAAATACTACGTGGAGCCGGATGCGACTGCTCTGGCTTGTCGCGCGGCGCAGTACTTTGTTGAGATGATCGGGGAAGCCGTCGCAGGACTGGGGCGGGCGCGCATCGCCATCAGCGGCGGTTCAACACCCAAGGCCACCTTCCAGATGCTGGCCGACCCTGAGCAGCCGTGGCGCAACCGCATGCCCTGGGACCGGCTGGATCTCTACTGGGTAGACGAGCGCGCCGTTCCTCCTGACAACGCCGAGAGTAACTATCGCATGACCCGCGAGGCACTGCTGGACCACGTGCCGCTGCGGCCCGACCAGATTCACCGCATAGAGGGCGAATTAGACCCTGAAAGGGCTGCCTCCCGCTACGAGTCCGAGCTCAGAAACAGTTTCCGCCTGGAGGGCGCGCAAAGCCCGCGTTTCGACCTGGTCCAGCTGGGCATGGGAACGGACGGCCACACTGCCTCACTCTTTCCCCACACTGAGGCTCTCCACGAAATCGGCCGACTGGCGACGGCCAACCACGTATCCCAGATGAACTCCTGGCGCATCACCCTCACCTGGCCGGTTATCGACCACGCCAGCTCCGTCTTCTTCCTCATCGCCGGCGAGGATAAAGCAAAGATTCTAAAGGAAGTGTTAACCGGGCCGCACGATCCGGAACGGCTGCCTAGCCAACTTATCTGGCCTGTAAGCGGTATACTCACACTGTTCCTGGATAGGGCTGCGGCTGCTCTTTTGCCCGCGACTGACGGGGAGGGTTGCGGTGTTTTGGAGAGAGAAAGATGATTCTGGCGGGAGATGTAGGCGGTACTAAGGTCAATCTGGCGCTGTTTGACTTTGTTAGTGGAAAGCTTAAGCAACACAGAGATAAACAATATCCTTCAAAGGAATACTCCGGCCTGGAAGAGATCGTAAGGGAGTTTCTGGCTGCCGACAAAGTGACTGCGGCATGCTTTGGCGTGCCCGGCCCGGTGCGCGACGGACGTCTCCGCCTGACCAATCTTCCCTGGACGCTGGACAGCCGCAAGCTGGCTGCCGATCTGGGAATCGATCACGTCTTCCTCATCAACGATCTTGAGGCCAACGGCTACGGCCTTGCCGAACTCGATGATACCCAGATCTTCACGCTGAACCGGGGCGATGCCAGCCAGATTGGCAACCGCGGGCTGATTTCGGCGGGTACCGGACTGGGCGAGTGCTACCTGGTGTGGAACGGTCACCAGCACGTTCCCAATCCATCGGAGGGCGGCCACGCGGACTTCGCTCCGCGCAACGAAGACGAGATCGACCTGCTGCGTTATCTCGAGCAGAAATACAACGGGCGCATCAGCGTTGAGCGCGTGGTCAGCGGTCCGGGCCTGTTCAACATCTACGAGTTTCTGCGCGACGTCCGCGGCATGGAAGAGCCGGCCTGGCTCCGCGAACGCATTGAAACCGAAGACCCCAACGCCGTCATCACCGAACTGGCAATGGCGGCCCGCAGCGAGATCTGCGAAAAGACCGTGGATATTTTCGTCTCCGCATATGGAGCCGAAGCAGGCAACCTGGCGCTCAAGATTCTGTCGGTGGGCGGACTTTATGTCGGCGGCGGCATCGCTCCCCGCATCCTGGAGAAGCTCAAGGACGGCACGTTCATGAAAGCCTTCACAGATAAGGGCCGTCTGAGCCAGTTGCTCATCAATATGCCGGTGCGCATCGTGCTGGAGAGTCGCGCCGCGCTGCTGGGCGCAGCCGCTTATGCTGAAGCCCGCGCCGCCGAGATCAGCGGGATTTCGCCGCGTGCTGCATCGTTGAAGGTTTAGCCGAATCGCCTGTAGTGCGCGCTAGGTTTGGGTGCCCCAGGTCTCGACTTTGAGACCTGGGATTCCACGTGCCGGATTTTTCGCGTCTGTAGATTTCGGCGGCGTTACGGACCAAGCGTATAAATTACGTTGACGGTCGTCATCACCTCGACAGGCTCACCGGCCAGCATATAGGGTTTGTACTCCCAATGAGATACAGCCCACAAGGCCGATGCTGCAAGCGAAGGCCAGGGAGCGGAGACAACGTGCAGATCGTGGATTGTTCCATCGATGCCTATTGTGGCTCTCAGAACTACTGTGCCTGAAGCTCGTGCGTCCTTTGCATCCTGGGGATAAACGGGAACTTCTTTCTTGACCAGTGACCCCGCCATAACGCCACCCGAAATGCTTACTTTCTTCACATCCGAAACATTCACTCTTTTCACGTCCGAGACAGATTTATCCGTCGGAGGTTTAAGCGCCGGATCGGCTGCGTCGAGCCAGGTAATCAAATCCACCGTGGCGGAGAGGAGCTTGCGCTTTCCTTCGAAAAGCTGAATCTCGCGAGCCAGATATCTATTCTGGACCTTCACGATATTGCTAAGTTCTGTAGTAGTTGAACCGAAAGATGAACTTACTCTCAAAGCCGGCAATTGCGGCTCGAAGCAGTAAGTGGGGAACAAGCCTAACTGCACATCTTATACCTGCCCATGCTGAGGCATCAGTGGAACGACCATGATGCAAGAAAGCTTGTTGCCCCTCGATCCTATGGGTTCGCGGTCCAGGCGAACTTTGGAGGGGTCAAGATCGCTGGAATCCGGAAGCGGCGAGAACAATGCGCCTTGAAGCTTGTATTCAAAGTATTGGAGCCGTCCACTTGTAGCCTGGTAAGCGTGTTTGCCTTCGGTAGTGTACCAATCGGTGTGCGACAGCGCTGGGCGCGTCCAGCTGCTGCGGTGGACTTTCGGCGAAGCCCACCAGTATTCATAAGTTCCCTGTTCGGTCGGTTTGCCCTTTTCGTCGTAAAGCTGGTAAGTGGCCTTCAAATGCCAGGGCTTCAAATCCGGCGACTCGAAGTCATAAAAGGGGGCGGCCATCGCGAAGACTGCGCGAGGATCCTTGGGCAACCCCGGAGCGGCGCTGCCGTCAGTCTGGTCGAATAACGGCAACATTGCCGTAGTACTCAAAAGAAGAAAACAGAGTATGCGCATGATGCGCACAGGGTAGCATGGAAGCCGCCGTCCGGTCAGTGAGACGATCTCAACAGTGCGCGGTAATTGCCAGACCTGGAAATCAAAGAACCTCTCTCATTTCTTTTTCCAATACTCGACGACCGGGTAAAATCTCTTGAGTAGCAGCAGCGCGCGAAAGAGGGTCTAATGCTTTCGTCAATCAATTTCTGGATGTGTTTGGCCGGGCTTCTCGTTCTCGTCCCTGGAGTTGTTATCCATCGACCGGAGATCGGCGCGGCTCACGGCTGGGACAAGCTCATCGCCATGGGCTCTCTCTTCATAGCCGTTTCACTCGCTGCATTCGCGCCCGAGCACTTCGGCGGCCCAATGAAGGTTGCGGATATGGTTCCGGCCTGGATGCCAGCGCACGTGTTCTGGGCGTACTTTGTGGGATGCGCGCTGTTTGCGGCGGCAGCCAGTCTTGCTGTGAAGAAGTACGTACGCTTGTCGTCCACCCTGCTCGGATTGATGTTCTTCCTATTTGTCTGCATGATGCATATACCGAATGCACTCACGGATCCCAGGGATCGGTTCGGATGGACCTACGCGCTTAGAGATCTCTCTTTTGCGGCAGGTGCATGGGCTCTGGCCGGACTGCATAGCCGGGCATCGTCGCCGCAGATATCGAAATGGATGATTTTATCCGGGCGCATCGTCATAGGGATCGCCGCAATCTTTTTTGCCACAGAGTTTTTTCTCCATCCGGAGTTCGCGCCTGGCTTTCCTTTGGAATTGATGACGCCATCCTGGGTTCCGTTCCCCAGGGTGTGGGGATACCTGACAGGAGCGATCCTGCTGACCGCTGGAATCGGTCTTTTCCTGGACAAAAAAGCTCAGATAGCCGCAACCTCGATTGGCGCGTTAATGACCGTCCTCGCGCTGTTCCTCTATGTGCCGGATTGGATCATCGCACGTGGTGGAACAACGCCGGAGATCATGGAGGCGATCAATTACGTCTTTGACACATTGTTCTATGCGGGAACAGCGCTGGTGCTGGCATCGGCGTTGCCACGCGATCCGGAGCGCGCGCAGGAAACTTAGCGCCCGCATCTCCGGGTTCGCTGCCAATGCTTTTTCTTGAGCGTCCCCCCATCGGCAACAGTTTCTGCGGGTTCAATTCCCCGAGGGCGCTCCCAGCGGCAGCACGGTTCTGCCAAAGGTGGAGTTAGTCACCAGGGCAAAGCTGGTATACATGGCCAGCATTCCGCAGGCTAGACCTACCCAGCCACCGGCCACGTTCAGCCCGTGCATCCCCGATAAGTCCCCGAACCCGAGAAGGAAGAAAGTGATCCACAGCGTGAGAAATACCCACCACAGCGACTTGGCCAGGCGAAAGGTTGCAATCCACATATAAAATGTGAAAACTCCCCATCCGATCAGAGTGACGGCAATGGTGCTTCCCGCCTGGCTCAGGTCAAGCACTCCGCGCCCGCCGAGAAAAACCAGAAAGACAAACCACCACCAGAAGGCTCCGTAACTGAGAAACGCCACGGTGCCGAAGGTATTGCCGGTGCGGAACTCCATAATTCCGGCAATCATCTGCACCAAGCCGCCAAATACGAATGCCAGCGGCAGCACCACCGGCTCGCCGCCTTTGGGCAAGATGCCGGCGTTGATAATGCTAAGGATCACGGTGGTAAGCCCGAAGGCAATCAGGCCCAGAGGCGCAGGGTTCGCGAATGCAGGTTTCTGTTCGTCGGCCATAAGTCTCCTCGTGTTTTTTTCTTTGCGACTTAGTTGTGTATGGGAATTCCAATCTGTCTTTCTCCTGCCTGCGTGGATTAAGTCACGATGCGCCGGGGAAGCGGGCAGGAATGGCGGGATGATTCCATATGTGAATTTCTGTGTCAAGTGAATTTTCGATAGCATGCATACGCAAGCGGCGCCTGCAATAACCGACCCTTTGTCTGAATTTCAGGCAAGGACTCCGCATCATGGCGAATATTGTCCACTCGTCGGCGAAGAATGTCGCTCTTGCTTCCAGGATATGTCTGCGTCGTAGAGCTATTGATTCCTTCCGGGCGTACAATGAACACCATTGATCGTGCCACATCCTTAGCCCGCCGATAAGTGTCAGTGGCACGAATTGGAGAGGCGCCTTGACTCAGGAGGAATGCATCGCAGTTGAGCCTTGAGACTTCAATTGCTGCTGAGTGCAGCAGCGACCGGCGCGAGAGCATGAAGGACCCGGCGCGCCCGAGCAGGAAGAATCAGATGAAGGTACGTCTCCTGGCTGCCTTCCTCCGCAGCTTTTGCAGGCCGTTCCTCATTGCGGCTGCGGCATTCTTCATTGCCGGCACGTCGTTCGCCGGGCCTGCGCAGGCGCAATCCGCAACCAGGTCTCCGGCCACGCTGCGAACCCTCACGAAAGCGAACGAGGTCCATAGCCTCTCCACCGAGGAAGCCAAGCGCGCCTATCGTGTCCATCTGCGTGCGGTCGTTACTTATTTCGATCCAAGCTACGATAAAGAGACCGCCTCAATGTTCGTTCACGATGCGAGCGGCGGCGTATATGTCGACCTTCCCGTAGGCTTCAAAATTGTGCTTTCCCCCGGAATGCTGGTCGATGTGCAAGGAGTGAGCAGCCCCGGAGGCTTTGCCCCCGTGGTCGACCAGACTCAGATCGAAGTGATCGGGCAAGCGCCTCTCCCGTCAAACCCCATCCGGGTAAGCCTGATTCGCCTGCACACCGGCGCCGAAGACTCCCAATGGGTCGAGGTTGAAGGCATAGTTCGTTCCGTCGTCGAACGCGGGCACAACGTTAGGCTGCAGTTGCAAATGGAAGGCGGCATCGTTGGCGTTGTAATGGTCAAGGAAGAGGGCGTTTCCTATTCCAGCCTGGTGGACGCGAAAGTGAGGCTCCGAGCCACGGCCGCCCCAATGCTTAACAAGAGCAACCAGATAATCGCTATTCGCCTCATGTGCCCTGGCTTTTCAATGATCAAGGTTCTTGAACCGGTGCTCGGCGATCCATTTCAGCAACCGGTCGTTCCCATTGATGGCCTGTTGAGATGGAATGAGGTCAATTCCCGGTATCACCGCCAACATGTGCGTGGGACGGTGACCTTGCAGTGGCCCTGGCCCGATTCGTTGGTCTGCATCCGCGATGCGACACGGGGAATCTGTGCACACACCGATCAGAATCCGCGACTGGCCCTGGGCGACGACGTAGATGTAGTTGGATTCATTGAAGTTCCAGATGGTGCGCCGGCCCTCTACCATCCCTTGTTCCGGAAAGTGGGCAGCCACAACAACTTTATAACCGAACCTGCAACTGTCGAACAGGTTCTCGAAAGTAATCACGATTCCGAGCTGATCTGGATCGACGGCCAATTGATCGGAATCAATCAGTCGGCTTCAGACTTTACGCTCATGTTAAGCTCCGGAAAGAACATTTTCACCGCAGTTTTGCCCAAGAAACTTGTTGGGGCGAATTTTACTCCATGGCAGATCGGGAGCAAGCTGCGGGTTAGAGGAATTTGTTCGCTCCATCTTGATACAGGCAGCAGCGCGGCAATCGAAGGAATCGCAGAAGCGGTGTCGTTTGCGGTTCTGATTCGTTCGCCTGAAGATGTGACGGTTCTGGAACGCCCCTCATGGTGGACGGTGACTCATTCGCTGGCGCTGCTGGCTGTGGCCGTGATCATCACGCTGCTTGTGCTTGGCTGGGTGATGGCGCTAAAAAGGCAGGTGGCACGGCAGACAGTGCTTCTACGCGAAAGTGAACAGCGTTTTCGCCACATGGCTCTGCACGATTCCCTGACCGGGCTGGCCACCCGCGTGCTGCTGAATGACCGGCTGAACACGGCCGTGCAAAGGGCGAAGCGCCATTTTGGCGGGATCACTTTACTCATGCTGGATTTGGACAGCTTTAAAGAAATCAACGACACATTTGGTCACCGTGCCGGCGACGAGGTTCTGCGCGTTACCGCGGCTCGCCTTCTTGAAGTAGTGCGCAAGAGCGATACTGTGGCCAGAATGGGAGGGGACGAGTTTATTGTTCTGCTCCCCGACTTGAGCGATCCGCTATCGGCGGAGGGGTTTGCCGCAATCATTATGAACGCCCTGGCCGGTCCGATTCATTTTGAGGGCAAAGAGATGCGGGTTTCAGTCAGTATCGGGGTCTGCTCAGCGCAATCGGGAGACCTGGATGCCGATGCGCTGTTGAATTGTGCCGATACAGCTCTTTACCGTGCCAAAGCCAGTGGGCGAAATTGCTTCCAGCTCTTTACAACTGACATTGACGAAGCCCGTGCGCGGAATGCGAGTTGATGGGTCCAGCCCAGCGCGGTTACTGCTGCTCCTTCATTCGCTTCGCAAGCACTTCCCTATATAGATTGCATTGCGGAATGCGCAATCCCTCGGCGGTCGCAATGCCGCCGTACTGCGTAAATTCGATGAAGGTCTGCCGTTGTTCGAATCCCGGCCAATGAGGTAGCGCATCTGAGTTTGGATTGCCGGTTTTGGCGAAGTTAGTCCAGTAGATCTCCATCTCATCGGCGAGTTTGAAGTCGGTATCCACAAACTTCGCGGCAGCTTCGAATTGCCCTGTTTTGGGGTAATACCCGAACACGTAGGGCAACTCGGCGGAGTGAGTGGCCCCTTTTGCTTCCCCGGGACTGAAGCGCTGAAACTCATACTCATAAGTGGGATAACCCGCAGCGCTGTGCCACGCTGCCTCAGTAGCGGCTGCGCAACGGTAGCGCGAATCGGCCAACCACTGGTCGGCTACTGAACCGTACAAGGGATCGGAGTTTCCTTGCCCGCCGTTTGCCAGACCGTAGAGTGCCAGCGCCCGGGGCGCAAAATCTCCCGCCTCCTTTTGAATTGTCATTCTCAACTCGTCCGCTGTGGCCGTACTGCCGGATTCGATGGCGTTGTTGCCAATCATCAAAGGAATCGCCGACTCCTGACCCGAGGCAAAGACATCGGCGGGGGAGCGCGGAATGACCCAGCCATCAATGATCGGATGCGTAGTGGGGCGGTGCTGCGCGTCCAGGGCATTCACTGCTTTCAACAGATCTTTGGCCGGCATCTGGCGCAGAAATTTAACAGCGCCCTGCCCGGCTGGAACTTTCATCTGAGCCGCGAACTCTACTCCGGCTTGTTCTGCTGGGGCACGGGAATGCAGCAGAGTATGCACCGGCGTTCCGCTCTCCACAATCGCCTTTTGAGGCAGTTCCCGTGCCAGGGAGGTCATCATCAAACTCGTATCCAGCGCACCCGCGGACTGGCCAAAGACAGTGATGTTATGCGGGTCGCCGCCGAACTTTGCAATATTGGCGATTATCCAGCGAAGGGCGAGAATCTGGTCCATCAGGCCGTAATTACCTGAAGTATGATGCGGCGACTCGCGCGTCAACTCCGGATGTGCAAAGAAACCGAAGATGCCAACCCGGTAGTTGACCGTAACCAGTAGCACTCCGTGATCCACCAGCGTTCCATCATTGAAGAGTGGAACTGATGCGGTCCCGGCTTCATTTCCACCGCCGTGAATCCAAAACATCACGGGCAGAGGCTTCTTCGCCGGCCAAACTGGCGTCACGATATTCAGGTATAGGCAATCCTCCCGGCTGGTTTGGGCGTAGCTCCAGTTCCAATCTCCTTCAGCATCTGCCCACTGTGTGCACGCGGCGCTGAAGGCATTTGCATCGCGTACGCCGCTCCACGGCTTCACAGGCAAAGGTTCATGCCAGCGCAGATCACCCACCGGCGGTTGCGCGTAGGGAATTCCCAGGAACTTTGCGCCCCCGTTTGGTCTGGGCACACCGCGTAGTTTGCCGCTCGCGGTCTTCATGATCAGCGGTTCGTCCTGCGCAAGAGCCGCGCCGCAGAAAATGGAAAGAATCATTGCAATAGCAGCAAAAACGAAAATCGCCTCTGCATTAAGGCGTGCGTTAAATTTTGAAATTAATTTGGCCACCGGGTTTCCCTCAACTCCTCGATCATCGGAGATTCTATCAATTTTGTCTGAACGCTGAATCATGGCACGGCTCAAGATATTTCGCGGTTCTTTGATTCTTCAGCTTGCACGTTCCAGGTTTACGGCTATTCTGAAGAGGCAATCGCATGAGCTTTTCCCACACCATCGGCAATACCCGTTACACATTCGCTCACCTGCGCGAACTGCTGGCAAAAGCAACTCCCCTGCGCAGCGGAGACCAACTTGCAGGGGTTGCAGCGGAGTCGGCCGAGGAACGGGTTGCCGCGCAGTTTGCGCTGGCCGATCTGCCGATCAAGCATTTCCTCGCCGAGCAGATCGTCCCGTACGAGAGTGATGAGGTCACGCGGCTGATCGTGGACTCACACGATCGAAAGGCCTTCGCACCGGTGCGATCTTTCACCGTGGGAGAACTGCGCGATTGGATTCTCTCCGACGATGCGACCGGAGAGCGGTTGGCGGTAATTGCTCCAGGCCTCACGCCTGAAATGGTCGCGGCAGTCAGCAAACTGATGCGGGTTCAGGATTTGATCGCCGCCGCCCAGAAGATCCGCGTGGTCACGCGCTTTCGAACCACCGTTGGTTTGTCTGGCCGACTTAGTGCGCGGCTCCAGCCCAATCACCCCACCGACGATGCAACCGGCATTGCCGCAGCAATTCTCGATGGCCTGCTGCTCGGCTCCGGCGATGCGGTCATCGGCATCAATCCGGCTGGCGATAACGTAGCTGTAACCGCGCGCCTGCTGCGGCTCGTCGACGCACTAAGGGCGCGTTTCAAGATTCCCGTGCAAAGCTGCGTGCTGGCACACATCACTACGCAGTTGAAAGCGCTCGAAACCGGCGCTCCCGTGGACCTGCTTTTTCAATCCATCGCAGGCACGGAGGCCGCGAATAGCAGCTTTGGCGTAAACCTTTCCCTTCTGAAGGAAGCATATGAGCAAGGCCGCGCTCAGCACCGCGGCGCGGTCTGTGCCGACGGCCAAATCGGTGGCAACATAATGTACTTTGAAACTGGCCAGGGTTCGGCGCTCTCGGCCAATGCACATCACGGTGTGGACCAGCAGACGCTTGAAGCCCGCGCCTACGCCGTTGCAAGGCATTTCAATCCTATGCTGGTAAATACGGTGGTGGGTTTCATCGGGCCTGAGTATTTGTATGATGGCAAGCAGATCATCCGCGCAGGCCTCGAAGACCATTTTTGCGGCAAGCTGTTGGGCCTGCCCATGGGTTGCGACGTCTGCTACACCAACCATGCTGACGCCGACCAGGATGACATGGATACGCTGCTCACTTTGCTGGGCGTAGCCGGCGTGAACTACATCATGGGCGTGCCCGGGGCCGACGATGTAATGCTCAATTACCAGAGCACCAGCTTTCACGATGCACTCTACCTGCGCAGAGCGTTGGGGCTCAGGCCGTCGCCGGAGTTTGAGGCGTGGCTCGCAGGCGAGACCTTCAGCCGTCTGGCGCTTGAGGCACATCAGCCGGAAAGGCTCTTGAGCTCGTGAGCCGGATTGCAAAAGAAGTTCCACCCTCCGACCCAACGCTCGCGCTGGCTGCTCGTCTGCGCTCGTTCACACCGGCTCGCGTGGGATTGGGCCGCACCGGCGTGAGCCAGCAGACCCGCGATCTGCTGGACTTTCAGCGCTCGCACGCGCAAGCCCGCGATGCGGTCCACGCGCGGCTTGAGACTGCTGCACTGGCCGCATGCCTGGGCAAAATTACTAAGTGCGAAGTCCTGCGGCTTCATTCGGCGGCTCCGGAGCGCGCCATTTATCTGCAGCGACCCGAACTCGGACGGAAGCTGGATGAAGCTAGCCGGGAAAGCCTCGCCAAGATCAGCGAATCAGCACCCCGCGAGAGAAAGCTGGCGCTGATTGTGGCCGATGGCCTATCCGCATTGGCCGTTGAACGCCACGTTCCGCCGTTGCTTAGAGAGCTGCTGCCCTTTCTGAAACAATGGGACCTTGCGCCCCTGTGCGTAGTCGAACAGGGCCGCGTGGCCATCGGCGACGAAATCGGCTCGGCGCTGGGTGCTGAAACCTCCGTGGTCCTCATCGGCGAGCGCCCGGGGCTAAGTTCGCCGGACTCGCTGGGCGCGTATATCACCTGGGCACCGCGGGTAGGCCGCACCGATGCTGAGCGAAACTGCATCTCCAACATTCGCGCGGAGGGTCTCAGCTATGCGCAGGCCGCCGCTCAACTGGACTTCTATCTGACTGAGGCGCGACGCCGGCAACTAACCGGCGTGGCGCTCAAGGATCAAGTCCCACTGCTCAAGAAAGGCTGAGACGTGATCAAGCGTTGGCTGTTCCGCATCATCGTCGTACTCGTTGCAGGTTTCGTAGTGGTGTATGGAGCCGATTGGGCAATCTTCCGGCTGCGCGGTTCGCCCACATCGACGGTTACCGTCAACCGCTTTCTCACTGTGCCGCTCAAAGGCAACAAGATCGAGTACGACTATCTCGGTTCCTCGGATGTGCCGTGTTCGATCTCGCTCTTTCCACAGGCGGGACAGAGTCCGTGTTGGCGACTGAGCAGAAACCCCAACCAGACTACAACGCTCTAAGAATTTCGCTAAGAGATGTCGCGTCGTAGCACGCGTCACAAGCCAAAGTGATGCGTATCACGCCAAAGAGTTACAAGTGCGCCTAGCATCGGGAAATCTCTCGAGTATTTCCGAGGAATGATGTACAGCCGCACACAAAACGAAAACGGCACTTACAATACGCGCTGCCTCGACTGCTTCATCACCATTGCGTCCAGCGTGGAGACGACGGAAGAACTGGATCAGCGGGAAGGCCGCCACATCTGCCCGGAGAAGGTTTTGGCGCAGTTGCTAGCGCAGGAAAGATCCATCGTCGCCCATGCGCGGCTCAACTAGAGGTCTCCGCAGGCTGCCTTACTGAACGCTCCCTACTGCATCCGTGCCTGGTCACGCAGTTGCCGAGCCGTGGCCTCAAGGAATGTTTCAACGCTGGCGCTCGAAGGCACCTCAAGCCCTGACTTTGCCTGCAACGCTGAAGCGATACGCCGGGCCAGGGCTCGCCTGGTCTCCAGGCTCATATCGAGACGACGCGACAAAAACCCCTCCAGCACCTCGAGGTCGGCTGTGGAGAGTTTGGCGATCCCAGTAGCGGGCAGGATGACGGCAAAATGCGGCTCGGGAGCCGGCGTGCTCGCGGTAAAGCTCTGGGCGGTGAAGGTTCGCGTGGCCGACTCGTTCCATAGCGGAGCCTCTTCTTCCCGATCCCTCACTACCAGCGTTCCGGCGGCCAGGTCGCCCAGGCGCTGATGCTGTTTGGTGGCAAACATCGCGATCACTCCGACCGCGTAGATTGAAAAGGGTTGCATGTCGATATAGCGCACAAGGTTGCGCGCCATTGACTCAAAGAGGCCGATCGCGCGCCCGGAGCGCTGGATCACGCGAATCCTGGCTACACGCTTGCCTGGAGTGCGTCCATTCCAGAAGGCTTCAAAGAGAGTGAAGTAACCCAAGTTAAGCAGAAAAGCGCCGGCTATGATCAGGACAACAACCCACCTTTCTGAGATGGCAGAATATAGCTTGAAACTCGACAGCACGATGGCAAGGAAAATCAAGAGCACCAGAAAACCGGCGCCCCAGATTAGGTAATCGACCAGCAGCGCGATAAAACGGCTGCCAATGCCGGCGAGCGGCATTTCGATGGCTACCAGTTCCGGGGTGTCGATGCTAAGCTGGTCAGAACTCAGGTCCATGGCACAAATCCTCTCAAACCAGTGGATTCAAAAGCGGCAACCCTACTGGGACCGGCTCTCCGGCTTGCTGGCGCAATGCGGTGCAGGCGGCCTGGGCAGGCTCTCTCGCAAGGAACTGCAGGAGATTGCCCTGCTTTACCGGCAGGTGGCCGCTGACCTCTCAGTGTTGCGCCAAGACCAAACCGCCCGCAGTTACGCCGCCCATGTGAATCAGTTGCTGGCTCGCGCTCACCATATCATCTATTCCGGCCGCAAGACCAATCTGACCACGCTCTTCCGTTTTATGAGGGACGAATATCCGGCTATTTTCCAACGGCAGATCGGGTATGTGCTGGCTTCGGTTGCGGTTTCAGTGGCCTGGGGAATTCTGGGCGCGGTGCTCACCGTCGCGCGGCCGGACTTCATGCGCCACTTCGTCGGGCCGGAGATGATCGCCACCATGGAGCGGCACGAGATGTGGACCAAATCAGTAGTCAGCATCGCTCCCTTGGCCTCCAGTGCGATCATGTCCAATAACATCTTCGTCTGCTTTGTTACCTTCGCTGGCGGCATCACTTTCGGCCTGGGAACCTTTTACTTCCTGTACAGAAATGGCATGATGCTGGGCGTGATCGGCGCGGCTTGCCACCAGTACGGAATGTCGCTGGCGTTCTGGAGTTTTGTCGCGCCGCACGGGTCTCTCGAATTGCCGTCGATCATCATTGCGGGAGCGGCGGGATTCCGGCTGGGCCACTCGATGCTTTTTCCTGGAGCGCTGCGCTGGAAGGAGTCGGTTGCGCGCGGCGGAGCTGAGGCGACGCGGCTTATCGCGGGGATTATTCCGTTGCTGGTGATCGCCGGCTGCTTGGAAGGTTTTTTCTCTCCTTCTAAGGCGCCCGAGTGGCTCAAATTTACCGTCGGCGGAATGCTTTTCTCGTTGCTGCTGCTGTGGCTTTTCAGGCCGGTGAAGGCTGCGGCGGGTATTGATCTAAATAGTTAGCTATCAGTTACCCCCCACCTCCCCCCCGGTATCTTTGCGGGAAATTCCCTGTTTTCAAGGAGATAGAGCGATGGTTCTGCTGTAACTCCTTTGTTCTAAGTAGGTTAGATCCAAAATTCCTTGAAGCAAAGGAGTTACGGGCACTTGCGCGTGTTCGCTGGGTTATCGACGGTTTTATGAAATGATTGTGCGCTTCCGCGGGCATATATTCTGCAAAACGGCGTATTTGGAGAAATCCAGCAAGTTAGCTCTCGCGTGCGCGGGAATGGCGGGTTGGCAAGTTGGCGGCGGGAGGGCCACTCGCGAAGAACAAGGGAGGGTCCATCAAGGCGACCGACTTAGTGGCGCGGAGATAAAAGAGATTGCCGACGAGTCATTGGGAGCTGGCTGGGAACGCCATTGAATCCATGTTCTGCGGCGACAGAATCTGTAGATGCTCGAGAGGGATGGGATCGCGGCCCCAGACGAGATAATCGACCAATACTCCCCCCACGATGTACGGACTGATAAAGGCAAAGGGAAGAACATAGCCGCGTGTGATAAGCGACTCGGCGATGCTCTGGTTCCTTCTGCTCGGGCGCCGATAGCCGGGAACCTGCGGAATTTCAAACGAGGTCAGTTGCATTTCAGGATGCTTGCGCGCGTAACGCACCAGCTTGTAGGTAACCTGCCTGGGGGTGGTAGTGCCTGCGTCAGGAAGTGCGCCGCGGCGGAACGCGCCTGGAAAATAGAAGTTCAAAATGCCGCGCGTAAAATCCGCGCAATTCCTCGAAAGCAGGTTGAAGCGGGAACGGTTCGTCTCAGCGTTCATGCGGGCGATGAGCTCGTTGTCTTGAGCTTCAGTGGTTCGAAACCGGTACGCGTAGATGCGCCGCTCATATGCAACGCCCACAAACTGACTCCAACCTCTTTTCACATCGTCACCCCGGGGTACGTCCTTGCCCAGGCTTAGCAGGTGAGCGTCATGGTATTGGTCGCGCAGGCTGGTTACGGCTTCGCGATCTGTGCGTGCGGGAATCTCGGAGGCGCTCTCGACGGAATAGAGGTAAGGAAGCAGGGGAATCGCTATCCAGTCGTAGCCTGCGATTCCCTGATAGCGGGTAATCACGGCGCCAAACTCGTCCGGTGCGCAACGGCGTAACTTTACCGGAGTTTCAGCGCAAATGCGTGCAAAAAAGACAGCATCGTGACCTGTGGGATTCAAGAAACCGAAGAAACCAAAGGGCTCTTCCATCAACATCGCGGCCTGCGCGCAACTGCGCCGGCAAGCCAGCGATGAGAGCGCCAGAGCCACGAGAAAGAATGCAATTGCGCGTTGAGTGCGCATCGAGAGCACGGGGTGCCTTCCGGCCGGGTTGCGGCCTTACATATCCAGTATGATGCAGAGCCGGCGAGATGAAACGAGCGGTAGGGATGAGCGCGCGCATGCCTCGGGGGCTAAAGTCCTGACCTACCATAATCCCCGATTTGATTTAGACGCTTAGCAGAGCTACGGCGGCGAGGGCCAGGGCTATGCCGGCGAATTGGCGGCGGGAGGGCCACTCGTGGAGGAGCAGGGCGGCTAAGAGGATGGTTCCGGCGGGGTAGAGAGAGCAGACCAGGGCGGCTACGTCGAGGCGGCCGATCTGCGTGGCGCGGAGAAAAAAGAGAATGCCGATGGTGTCGAGGGCTCCGGCTGCGATGCCGGTGAGCCAGAAACCGTCCCATTTTCCCTTTGGCGGTATGGCAACGATAACCAGGATCAAGGATATAGAGCCGGCGGCGCGGGCGGAGGTCAGGGTCCACAAGATGCCGCCGGGATTGGCGAATTTGAAGAGGGTTAGTTGGGTTCCGAAGCCGATGCCTGCCAGGGTGGCTAGCAGCAGGGCGGTTGGGGGAGTGTTTGCGCCCCCGACCGCTGGTGAGCGGGTGATTAGCCAGATTGCCAGCAGGCCCATCGCCAAGCCTGCGGCGGTTAATGGGGTGGGCAGGCCATCGTGGATCAGGGAGAAAAGGACGGGGATGAGGGCGGTGAGAAGTCCGGTGAGGGCGGCGGTGAGACCCATGGTACCCATGGCCAGGGCGCGATAAAAGATGGCCAGGGCTATTGATCCTTCAAAGCCGCCCAAAGCGGCATAGAAGAGATAACGCGAGGCGGGGAGGGGAAGGTGGATTCCCAGGCAGATGGCGAGCAGGACGAGCACGGAAAAGATGTGACCTGAGGCGGCAACCAGCAGGGCGGGAGAGCGGCGCGCGCCGAGGCCTCCGACAAAATCCGATCCGCCCCAGGTGGCGGCCGAGACGAGACCTAATCCGGCCGCTGCTCCTGAGGAGTTCACGAGCTTATTGAGCGTCCTTGGCGTTGGGGTAATAGCCGGTCTTGGCGATTACCTCGAGGCCGGGACGGTCTACGCGCACATCGATCTTGCGGAATTTGCCGTCGATAAAGGGCTGGTGGCTGAGATAGCCGAGGGTGTACTGGGTGCGGGCTTCTTCGGCGATCTTGGCGTAGCTCTTCTCGATGCCGTCTACACCGCGCTCTGAGTCCAGGGTGCCGCCGGTGGTGTGGGCGTATTTGACGAGTATGTTGTCATACATGGTGAAGGGCAGGTGGACGCGGCTTATGTAGCCCTCGCCCCAGCGGGCTGAGTCGCCGACCAACGTGCCATAGACGGCGATCTTGTTGGTTTCGAGATAACGGATGACCTCTTTGTAGGTGGCCGTGCTGCCGTATTCCTTGCCGTCAGAGATGACGTAGATGATGCGGCGGCGTCCCTTGGGACGGTTGGAGAGTTCTTTGGCAGCGGCAAGAATGGCGTCGTTGAGGGTGTGAATCTCCTTGGGGATGGTCATGATGCCGTTGAAGGCGCCAGCCGATTTTCCAGGCTGAATGTTGGGATCGACGCATGCACCATTCTCGCGGATGTTGCAACCGGAGAGCGGACCGCTGGGAACCGGCGCCAGCATCTCGGTACCGGTCTCTTTGGTGATGGACAGGACCGCCGGCAGGCGGGTGGTTTGTGCGCCGGTAAAGCCGGTGCGCTCCTGAACTATGCTGGCATATGAAAAGACCGACACTTCATCGTAGGGGGTCAGCGCGCCCTGGATTGCGCCGAGGGAATTGTTCACTTTGGCCATGACGTCGGAGGTCAGGCTCTGATCGATCACAAAGGCGACGGAGAGCGGGAAGGGATCGACGGTAAAGACGCGCAACGGCTCGAATGAATCGTTTTCATAGACTTTGAAGTCGCGGAAGGTGAGACCGGCAACCAGCTTGCCTTTGTTGTCTTTGACGGTGACCGGGACTTCAACGAAGTTGACTTGGATGTGGAGCATGGTGGAGATTTTTTCAACGCCTTCGCCGGTCCCGGGCAACTCCGGAGGGGTGGTCTGGATCTCGACCTGGTTGGAAGGCGCATGACTACTGGGGGCGGGCTGCTCTCGCTGTTGAGCGGGAGTTGTGGTGGACGAACTGGCGGTTCCCGATTGCTCCTGTCCTGCGCCGAGTCCAGGAGTGATGGTACCGCTTTCCACGCCGGACAACGGAGGGGGCGCCTGAGGCGCGGGAGCATCCGGTACCGCGGGCTGTTGGGCCATAGCGGCCGTTTTCAGGATTGGGCTCAAGCTTAGAAGCGTCGCCAACGCGATTGCAGTGAAACCTAGCTTCATATTTCTCCAAAAGTCAGTGGTAACAAGTTAATGATCAGTGGTCAATACAAATCAATCCCTAATCATAGATGAATCTGGTGCTTACAGCGTTACGTGAACCATTGCGAGTGGCATTGAAAGCCGACTTGCGGCCATCGGCGGCAACCGGCAACGGACCACTGGGCACTGAACACTGTACTGGTCAGAGTATCAGACGCGACAGCGCGGCGCATGTTGCGTGTCTGACTGGAAAGAGTTCAGGTATGCTGACGGGAGCAGTGCTAATTCAGTCCAACGATTGTTGCAATAGTGACTCGGAGAAGCAGGATTCCTCGGCAGGGGCTAAAGCCCACACCCAATTGGTGGCGATTGCGGCACGACTGAAGTCGTGCCCTGACGCAGGGTTGGAGGTTTCAACAATCCCGAAACGGGGCCCGAGTATTTCAACAAGTGCGTAAGTTGGGACGATATGCTGGTGCGATTTGGAGTTGCCGCTTTGCTGTTGAGCCTACCTGTGTGGTGCGCGGAGGGGCGGGCGCAACTTGCTCCGTCGCCGGATGCGCCTCCGGTGAGCACTGCTCCGGCACAGGCGAGCGGGAATGAAACGGCGACGCTGAAGCTGAATGTGAACCTGGTGAACGTGTTCTTTACCGTCAAAGATAAGGACGGGAGGCTGGTTCCTCATTTGACCAGGGACGATTGCACCGTGACCGAAGACGAGGCGCCGCAGAAGCTGAAGAGCTTTACCGCGGAGACAAGCCTGCCGCTGACGCTGGGGATTCTGCTTGATACTTCAGGCAGCCAGTACCGCGTTTTGTCGAAGGAGCAGCAGGCGGGGGATAAATTCCTGGAGCAGGTGCTGAAAGCGAAGGACGAGGCGTTTTTGTTGACGTTCGATGTGAACGTGGACCTGCTTCAGGACATAACGGGCGATGTGCAGTTGCTGACGCGGGGGATGAATAAGGCGGAAATCAATACAGCGGGCGGCAATGGAGCCGGGGGATCGCCGGGAGCAGGCGGGGGAACGATTCCTGCTATCGGTAAAGTTAGGGGAACGCTGCTTTACGACGCGGTTTACCTGGCCGGGAGCAATGTTATGACCGAGGTGACGGGGCGCAAGGCGATGATCCTGTTGACCGATGGACAGGATGAAGGGAGCAAAACCAAGATCGGCGAGGCGATTGCGGCAGCGCAAAAAGCGAATGTGCCGGTTTACGTGATTTTGATTGCGGACCGGAGCTTTTATGCAGACGTGGGATTTGGGGATCTGGGCTACAAAGGCTTTTCGGCTATGAAGAAGATGACCGAGGAGACCGGCGGGCGGCTGATCGACGTGGGCAGCAATAGTAAGAAACTGGAGGAGGCTTTTCAGCAGATTGAAGATGAGCTGCGGACTGAATATGCGGCCAGCTATGCGCCTTCGAATGCTGTTCTGGACGGCGGCTTCAGGCGGCTGGGGGTGGAGTGCCGCGGGGATGGATTGAGGGTGCAGGTTCGGAAGGGATACTTTGCGTTAGGGACCAGGGAATAGGGACTGCGGAGTGGGAGTAAGTGGGTTAGCTGTGCAAAAGGCAGATAAGAAGGGCGGAAACTGTACTGTTCTTGGACACTAATTACCTTCGTACACCACTTAGTAATCTGGCGCACAAAGCTAGTCTTCTCTAAGATCGGCTGAAGTGGAAAAAACTTGAGGGCTTCTCATGGCTAATTTTTTAGCCTCAAGATTTTTTCACTTGAGGAGCCTGCGATGATTACGAACTTGGCCGCCCATGAAGGATTTGAGATCAGCCCCCGATTTCGCCGCACGATTGAGGAGAGGATCGAGCGGCTGGAGAAGGACGCAGCATACGACGAGGCGCAGGTGGCCCGGCTCGAAGATGAGGACCATATTCGCAGACAGATGCGGCTGGTGGCTTTGCAAAGGTCAGAGGCTCTGCGCATGAGGCTGTTTCTCGATAACGCGCAGGCACGGTTGGCGATGTAAGACAGGGGTTAGGGATTAGGGGTTAGAAAAAGCCCATCGTCCGAGATTCTGTTTTTGGACGCTCAGGAACAAAAAACTACATTGAAAATATATTTTGGAGCACCGGGCGGGAATCGAACCCGCGCATACAGGTTTTGCAGACCTGCGCGTTAACCACTTCGCCACCGGTGCTTGCAAGGTTGTCAGTTCTCAGTATTCAGTTATCAGTAAAAAACTGAAGACCGGGGACTGAGAGCTGACAACTGAAAACCTATTTTGCAGCTAACTCTTTTTTGGACAAATACCAAGTTTCAACTTTGAGGCCGGCTCCGCTGCCATTGGTACGCTTGGCTGCATCGGCTACGGTGGCCGGCGCGGGTACGATCACATCCTGACCGGGCGTCCAGTCAGCGCCAACGCTCACGGAATTTGCATCGATGGCGTGCAGGGCCTGGAAGACTCGTATCAGTTCTTCGATGTTGCGGCCCAACTGCATGGGATAGTAGATAATCGCGCGGATGGTCTGCCTGGGGTCGATGGCAAAGACCGCGCGCACGGTGGAGGTGTCAGAAGCCTCAGGATGTACGAGGCCATAGAGGCCGGCGACTTTCTGGTCGAGGTCGGCGATAACCGGGAACTTGACTTCGATGCCGGCGGCCTTTTCGAGATCGCGCACCCAGGCGATGTGCGAATAGATGGAGTCGATGGACACGCCGATCAACTGCACGCCGAGGTCGTCAAAGCGCTTGGCCGCGCGCGCAAAGGCGATGAACTCAGTGGAGCAGACGGGGGTGAAGTCGGCGGGATGGGAAAAGAGCAGCACGTATTTGCCCTTCGAGGCGTAATCGCTAAGGCGGATGACGCCGTGGGTGGACTTGGCTTCAAAGTCCGGGGCGGCTTCAAGGATGCGAGGAATGCGTCCTTCTTGAACGATGCTCATGACTTTTTCTCCTCAATGCTTTGATCTGCGGGCGCACCGACCGCGCCCAGAAACTGAAAACCCACCACGCCTGTTGGCGGGTGGGTCGTCGTGGGGATTCGAAGCTTTAAGGAATCTAGACCAGAGGACACACCCGCGCAGCGCGGCAGCCTGGACAGCAGCAGCATAGGCAGATGGCGGGAGTGACGTACTGGGTCACGATAAAATTCCTTCACCGGGGGCGCTTTCAACAAGCTACTTACCGGTTATCTTTAGGCTAGAAGCTTGGCGGGGGCGTGTCAAGAGATGCCGGGAGAGGATTGACGGTGAGTTGATGAACGACCCCCTCAGGGGCTATTGGTTCCTGCGTAAATCACCCTTGCGCCGTCCCTATGGGACTCCGAACGAACTTGTGAAATCCTTTTACCCCACGCTGAAGCGCGGGGCTAACCAACTCTGCGCCTCCGGCGCGATTGTGCGCGGAGTATTAATGCAGTCTTCAATAAGGCCCCGACGATTTTGTGAACTTCATGTACGGGCTGAGGCCCGTACCGTTCACTGAAGTCCGTCAGCGGCACGGCTGAAGCTGTGCCCTTTCAAAACACAGTTATGAAACAGCTCCTGTTCTTTCTGACGCGCTACTCTGCCTGATACTCTTTCTGACCCGCTGCTCTTTCTGGTAATCTGACTGACCTACTACTCTGTGCGAGGGCTTATGGACCTGGAATATTCTGTGGTGGATGTTTTTACCGACACGGCACTGGCGGGGAATCCGCTGGCCGTGGTGATGAATGACGTGGGGCTCTTGACGGAGCAGATGCAGGCGATAGCGCGGGAGTTCAACTTGTCTGAGACTACGTTTGTGGAGCGGCGGAAGACGGCGGTGGAAAGGGTTGAGGGGGTGCTGGTGAGGATCTTCACTACGCAGGAAGAGCTGCCGTTTGCAGGGCATCCTACGCTGGGGACGGCGAGCGTGCTGAGGCTGAAGGCTCCCGAGGCATTCGATGGGGATACGGTCAGGCTGGGGCTGAAGGTGGGGCCGGTTCCGGTGCGATTTGACGGGGAGGGCCTGTTTGGAGAGATGACGCAGAAGGACCCGGAGTTTGGGGCAGAGCTGGAACCACGCGAGGTGGCGCGGCTGACAGGGCTCGATGAGCTGGATCTTGATCCGGGGCTGCCGCCCCAGGTTGTTTCTACGGGAAATCCGTTTGCGATTGTGACGCTGCGGTCAGATGAGGCGCTCGCACGGCTCAAGGTGCGACAGGAGGAGGCTACGGAGTGGCTGCGAGCACGTGGGGCACGGTGGTTCTATGTGCTGGGGCCGACTGGCGGAGAAATGCCTGCATGGCGGGCACGGATGCAGTTTAACGGGGGTGAGGATCCAGCTACCGGATCGGCGGCGGGATGCGCGATCAGCTACCTGGTTCGTCGCGGAGCTGTGGCTTCAGGCGAACGAATTGCATTGCGGCAGGGCGTGGAGATGGGGCGGCCGAGCGACATTTTTCTTTCCGCGAAGATTGTGTTGTCGAAGGTGAGCGACGTGCACGTGGCGGGAAGCACTGTTGTTGTAGCAAACGGACGGCTTTTCCTGCCGTGATGCACATGCTTTCAACAGGTTTTCATCTTCGCAAGTGCTGGGTAGTGTTAGCTCTAGCTAATTCACTGTTAATTCATGACGATTTTCAGAGTGAGTTTTCGCCTACATTTCCCTCTTCCCACGAATTTCCAATACACGTAGTCTTGGCTTTCATTGATGCAATTTAACTGGTTCCTATACCGGTTTCTATCCCAGGCCTCACCCACTGTTTTATGAGACCGTAGTCGGCCTCTTGTGATACGGAAGCCGGTTGCCGATTCATGTGCGCGAAGCGTCGAACTGAACGGCTTGCGTGCAGATACGGCATATTCGTGCGCAAGATCAACCATGAAAGTGCTTAGAAGTAGCCAGTCGCCGGGCCCTGAACAATAACCTACCAACTTGCCGGAAGAGCAAAGAAGGCGAGGGTGAAGTGTTGGCGGGCGCTAATGAAACGAAATTGCAAGACTCAAGGAGCTTATCCAGACATGCGGCCAAAGAAAGTGATACTCTGCGTCGACGACAACGAACAGGAGTTGTCCGTACTGAAGTTCATGCTGTCGACCAACGGCTACCGGGTACTATCTGCCTGCACCGGTCAGGAAGCCATCGGCATCTTTATCCAGACCCAAGTGGACCTGGTGCTGAGCGACTATGCGATGCCTAATATGGACGGAAATCAACTGGTGGACCGGCTGAAACAGATCGCTCCGCACACCCCCATGATTCTGCTGGGGGATGAGCAGAAGATGGGAGGCGAGATTTATACCGCCGACGCGTTGCTGGCCAAGAGGAACTGCTCGCCGCACGAACTGCTGGAACGGATCAAGGTGATGAGCGTGCGCAAGCGCGGGCCACGCAAGGGCGCGCTGCGGATGACGCCGGTGGAGGAACTGGCGGCGGCGTCGTAAAGGCAGGGGCTAGGGATTAGGGGTTAGGGATCTGCTGTTCAATCTGGCGGTTGTGGATTCCAGCTGCCGATTGTCGGGTGTGGTGACCTTTCTATGAAGTGCGCCGCCTAACTAATCCCTAACCCAGCATTCCTAATGTCTGAAACCAGATGCCGAATCCCTGAACACTAATTCGTAACCCGTATTTCCTAACCCCTAGCGCCGAATCCCTAATCCCTGCTTTTACCCTTGACGATCTATGCACGACAGGGGCATACTCCCCACTTGTGCTCATGCTGAACGTTTTTTTTTGCTGTTGGGAGTTGGCTTCTTATGGACTTAGTCGTACTTCGTATTCTTTTTGTGGCCCTTCTTGGCGGGGTCTGCTATTTTCTTCATCCATTCGGCCTGACGGGATGGGTGAGTGCGGGGGCGGGCGCCCTTACGGCCTGTGCGGTGATTGTATTTGAGTTGAGGGTGCGGGCGCTGAGCCTACGGCGGCTTATTGGGGCCGTGACGGGGAGCGTGCTGGGAATCTTTGGCGCGGCACTGTTCTGCCTGGTGCTGCGGTCGGCGCCGCTGGTTCCAGCGATCTCGGCGGCGCTGCAGATCTTTGTGCTGCTGCTGATGACCTACGTAGGGCTGCTGGTGGGGGCGAGCAAGGGCGACCTGCTGAACCCGGCGGCGCTAAGCACTGTGTTTGCCACGGACCGGGCTACGCGCCCGAATGCCAAGGTGCTGGACACCAGCGTGATTATCGACGGGCGAATCGCCGATATTGCCGAGGCCGGCTTTATTGACGGCATGATGGTGGTGCCGGAGTTTGTGCTGAGGGAGCTGCAGGTGGTGGCCGACTCGACCGATGGATCAAAGAGGCAGCGGGGACGGCGGGGGCTGGATATGCTGCAGAGGATGCAATCGAACGCCAATATCCAGGTGCAGATTGTTCCCGACGATTTTCCTTCGATTCGCGAGGTGGACCTGAAGCTGCTGGAACTGGCCAAGAAGTGGGAAGCCAAAGTGGTGACCAACGACTTCAACCTGAACAAGGTGGCCCACCTGCACCACGTGGAAGTGCTGAACATCAACGACCTGGCCAATGCGCTGAAACCGGTGGTGCTGCCGGGCGAAAAGATGACGGTGCTGATCCTGCGGGAAGGCAAGGAGTTCAACCAGGGGGTGGGTTACCTGGACGACGGGACGATGGTGGTGGTGGACAATGCGCGGCGGCTGATCGGCAAGTCAGTCGACGTGAGCGTAACCAGCGTGCTGCAGACCGCCAGCGGGAAGATGATCTTTGGCAAGATGGATGAGAACGGCAGGAGCGGCGAGGGGTCTCGGCCGGGGCCGGTGGAGATGGAGCGCTAGGGTTTTCCGGATTCATGGTACCCCAGGTCTTCCGCCGCGGCGGACGAGGCCTGGGGCACACGGCACGCGATTGAAGACTCAGTGACCGCCCCACTGGCGCAGTAATTGCGCTATGTCGTTCTTCCCGAACTCCTGGGCTCTTGTCAGGGCTGTCTTGCCCTTATTGTCTGCAATGTTGACGTTGGCACCCTTCTCCAGCAGCACTCTCACGACTTCGATATTCCCGGCATAGGCAGAATGGGATAAAGCCGTCCAACCACGTTCGTTGACCGCATGTATATTGGCGCTTCTCTCGAGCAGAAGGCGGACCACATCCACTCGTCCCATAATCGCCGCTCCCATCAGAATAGTGTTGCCCGCGGAGTCGGCAAAATTTATGTTTGCCCGCTTGTCAAGCAGAAGCCTGACCGTATCGAGATGACCGTTTGACGAGGCCAAGCATAAGGCTGTAAGTCCAAATTTGTTCAACGCTTCAATCTGGGCGCCATCATTGAGGGCCTGCTTGACCGTGAGCGTATCGCCATGCTCGGCGGCGATCAGCAACTCCTTATTGACCAATTCGGCCATTTCTTTGCTTTTGGTTTGGGCTGCCGCCCCGGGGACTGACGATAATAGAAGGAACAAAAACATTGTGCTTGGCAGAATCTTCTTCACAGCGTTCTCCTTGCGACGGGAAGCAGCTTATCGTTTCCCGACCCGCCATTTTAGGCCGGTCCAGGCGACAAAGTAAATTTGTTATTCACAGCGAGAATGCGGTTCCAGGCGGCTTTGGCGGCGATGCGTGCGGAACGGGAACCGGGTTTTGCTTTTACGAGGATCTACACATCCTGCCCGAGAGGCACGAGAAGGTGCATCAGGGGCTAAAGCCCTCAGTTCAATTCAATGTATTTTCGGCACGACTGAAGTCGTACCCTGATACAAAACACGATATTGAAAGAGGTTTGAGTTATCCAATGCCGAAAGCGTACATTTGCCAGGAAGAGCGCTCAGTACTTTGGCACCTTGGGGTCGATTTGTTCGCTCCATGCCTGGATGCCGCCGGCGAGGTTGGCTACGCGGGGGAAGCCGGCTTGCTGGAGGAACTCGGCGATGCGCTGCGAGCGGACGCCAGAGTGGCAGTGGACGATGACTTCGCGGTCGCGGTCGATTTCTGAAAGGCGGTTGGGGATTTCATTTTGCGGGATCAGCTTGCCGCCGATTTGGGCGATTTTGTATTCCCAGGGTTCGCGGACGTCGATCAGTTGGATTTCTTCACCGACATCGAGGCGCTGCTTGAGGTCTTTTACGGCGAGTTGGGGGATTCCGTTTTTCAATGATTTCTCCTTTGGGTTGGTGCGAGGGATTCCGGGGTTATTGGTTTCCGCATGGACCATGCTCTTGCGCCGTCCCTACGGGACTCCGTAACGAAACTTGTGGAATCATTTTCCCCACCCTTCCACCCCAAGAAACAAAGACCGTTTCTTGGGGACCCCGGTGAAGAGCGGGGCTAACCGACACTGCGCCTACGGCGCGATTGAGCGGAGATTTCCTGTGCAGTGCCAATAAAGTCCACGTTTTTGCCAATGAAAATCTCGGGGTTCGCGCCCCGTCTTATCAAAAATCTCCCATTGGAGATTCGTCAGATATTACCTTTAGCGATGTTATATGAGAAGACGACTTGGGCAGGGTGAGGGACGCGGGACCCTCAGACAGCATGGCTCCGGGGATTCCGGAGCCGTTGTTGAGTGCCCAGAGCTGAGCAGTTGGAGATGCGGAAGGCGGGGGTTAGTTGGCCTTCTTTTCTGCCATGGCGTGCTTGGCGTCGGGCTCGGCGGCATGCTTTGGCTTCCAAAACGCCGGATCGGCCGCGACCCACTCTTCGGGAGGGTAGCTCTGGCGCGGATTGATGGAGAACAGCTCCGTGTGGGCTGATTCCACGCACTCCCCGTAGAGCTTATCGATCTTTCTCCATTCATCTTCGCCAATGGTATCGACGAGCTTCTTGCCATCTAACATCGCGGCATCGATGTCCGCCAGGGACTTATCGCCGGTGATCGCGATGTAGGTGCCGTCGGGGGCGCCATATGCACCCTGGTACATGGCCCAGTGGGCGGTTGAACTGGACTTATCCAGCGCGTCCCGATACTGCTTCGACAATTTATGCCAATCCGCGTCGTGGCCCAGGCGAACGTTGAAGACGGCGATCTCAACGTAACGCGCGTGCGCGAGGTCACCGTGCGGATGATAGCTCAGCTCGTTGCTGTAGTTGTAGACCATGGAGTCCACATCGGACAGCAGTTCGCCGTCGGCGATTCCGGCGCGCTCGAACGCCTCCCCGAGTTCCTTGTTATGGTCAACGAGATCGTTGGCCTTTTGCCACTCGTCAAAAGAGCCATACCGGGTGAGAAACAAGGCGCGCGACTTGCCTGAGAGCGAGTTGAGGGAGACGTAGTGCACGGGGAACTTGGCGCGGGTTTCGGCGGCGATGAATGCGCTTTCGGTTTTGTCATGCGCCATCCCGCTCTTATAGGGTTTGAGGTATTCGCGTGTGATTTGCAGGACGTCGTGTCTTTGTGTGTCCTGCTGTGCAGTGGCCACGGTACAGCATGTGACCGCGAGAGACAAACCCAACAGAATGGGGTTGATTTTCTTCATGGAATCATTCCTCCTGGATTAGCTCGGAGACCGCTCCCTGGGGGAATGGGGAAACCGGGAAAGGGAAGCGTCCAAGCATCGTCATTATTAAGGCATGGACGGCATGGTAGTAAAGAAAATTCTGAGCGAACCATAAAAATTAGTTCATTGGGAATTTGAATTTGTTCTTAAAACGGGAGTTTAGTGGGCAGGAAAAGAGAAGATGGCCGAGGGTAAATTGCAGCGGGCGGCGTGGGTGTGCGAGATTGGGGGTGTGGGGTTGGACGCGGGCACGCGTGTGGCGGTTCCCGGATTCTTGTGACCCCGCGGATTGGAAAGCGATGACAGCCCATAAATCGCACACACCGAATTTTGACCAGATGCTGGAGATCCTGCACTCTCACGACTTTGACGTTGAACCGTTTGCCGGAGTTGCGGGCGGGTATCTGGTGAGCAAACATGGAGCCGGTGCGGTGCTGGTGGCGGCTGGAAACAAGGATGTGCCGGTCGAGATTGCGGAGGGACCGGGAGCACTGGTTGGCGGGGAAGTGGCGCTGTTGTTGGATCGTGGGTACCAGAAATTCTTCAAAACTTCAAAGTTTGAACTTCCTGCATCGGCCAGCCAGTTGCAGGGGGTTCACTTATTCAGCGAGGAACTTAACCAACTGACGGGCGGAATCAGTTTGTACAACCAGTCACTGGGGACGACGAGCGACGTGTACGAATACGATCGGCTGAAGGGCCGCGAGACGGAGGAAGTGGCGGCGGTGAGTCCCTGTGAGCGGGCATCGGAGAGCTGAATTCGAGAGAAGATCCGGCGGAGCGGGCGATGGAAGTGGAAGAAGCGACGGAAAGCCCGACTGGGCTGGGTGTGGAACGGCGGTCAATGCCGCGGTGTGTGGTGGACGAAGAAGCCGTGCTTTTGCTGGTTGGACACGGAGGCTGGGTGAAGTGCCGCATTGTTGAGTTGGGCCTGGCAGGCTGCCGGATCAGCACTATGGAACGGCTTCCTCTCGGTAACGGTCACCGGGTGGAGGCGGTCTTCAAGCTCCGCGGAGTTGCATTCCGGTTTATCGGCGTATCGGAGTGGAGCGATGAACAGAACCTGGTGGGAATACGGTTTGTGGATATGCCCACGCGGCGCCGGGATGAATTGGTTGAGGTGCTGTGCGAGGTGGAGGCGGAAGAAGCCGGCAGGCCGGAGAAGTTAGCCGCCGCGGAACCAGCGGATGAAAAGCGAGATGCTGCGGAACAGGCCGATCGAGAGCAATTCGCTGCGGAAATAAGGCTGGCTGCGGAACGGCGAGAAGAGAAGGCTGCCCAGGAACAGGCCGAATGGCAACTGGAACTGAAGTCGGTTGCTAGGGCGCAAAGATCGAACGAGGTCTATGCCGCGGCGGAGCAGAACGAGGCAGAGGCGCGGCAGGCCGCACTGGAACCTTTCGGACCGCCCGCACAGTCCGCCGGACCACTTAAACGCGAGCGACGCCAGCAGGCACGGCACGAGGTGGATACTTCGGCCGTGATTCTGCTGATCGACGTGGGTTCGCTGCTGAACGGGCGGATTGTGGACCTGAGCCTGGGCGGATGCCGCATCCGCACGGACGAGAAATTTCCGGTGGGCATTTATACGCGGGTGGAGACGGAGTTTCGACTAGGAGGAATGCCCTTTCGGCTGGGCGGTGTGATCCAGGCGGTGCATGATCGGGACCGGCGCAACGTGGGCATTCGCTTTCTGGACATCAGCGCACGCAAGCGGGAGCAGGTGGAGCAGTTGATCGAAGAGATTGAGGAGTTGCGCGTGAGACAGGCAGAGGAGAAGGCGGGAGAGTCTGGGCTCTGAGAGCAGCGGACAAGATGGTTCAGGCCTTTGCGATTCTGATCGCTCGAATTTGTTTGTTTCGATTGAGTGCCGAGGTATCCCAGGTCTGAGAAGCGAGATCTCCACCCCACGGACCACCCAAAGGTACCCGCCTGTCCGTGGGGGCCCTGGACCTGGGGCACCCACTTTCATGCAACTACAGGCGGTCAGAAAGCGGGCCTGCCGTCAGCGGCGGCCGGCGACCAGGTTATAGATCAGGACGATGACCGCTATCACGATGAGGATGTGGATGAGCCCGCCGCCGATGTGGAGAGTGAACCCCAGAAGCCACAGGATCAGAAGTACTACAAAGATTGTCCAAAGCATGGATGCCTCCTTACTGTTTTGTGCGCGCCCGGAACTCAAAGGTGATTTCCGGGCGCGGGTGATTGTTCAGAATGAGCGGCTGAGGCGGTTCGAGGAAAGTAGCCTCTCGTGCCCGGGAACTTGCTCCTCAAATTAAAGCCGCTCGACGCTGTATTGGCAAGAGAAAATCACCTAGCCCAAAGCTGAACTATTTGGAAGCGACGGCCTGTCTCTTGGCTTCGCGAACCGCATCGAGGAATGCCCGCGTGGAAGGGGGCGGCGGGACCTCACCGTGCAACAGGGCACTGGTGGGGACGTCGGAGCCGTAGATAGCCACGGTGGAGTCAGTCTCGTGGCGAATTCCGGAGCCGGCCAGCGAGATGCCGGCAAACAAGCCCTTGGCGCGCGAGTAGGTGAGTATCTCCGTATTCAGCTTCCAATCGGTATCGGCGGTAGCATGGCGGCCAACCGGTCCGGCTGCCGCGGAGGCGTCAGCTCCGATTTCAAATTTGCTGGAGAGGAAGCGGTCCATTCCGTGGTCCTGGATGATGAGGACCAGGTCGATACCTTCGACACCGATCTGCAATCCCCAGTCTCCGCCAGTGATGCCAAAGAAGGCCGGAGCGCTCCAACCGTTTGCTGTACGGCACGTGGCGACGCCCTTGCCGCTTTCCGCGCCGAAGACAAAGCCGGCTTTGACCAAGTGGGGGACGACGGCAATGCACTTGGCGTGCTCAAGTACCTCTTCCGGAATGCCTTTATCCGGCGCTGCCATGATTTCGTGGAGGGTTCGGGCCGCAAGGTCCAAACGGTCCTGTGCATTTTCGCGAGCCGTGCCGGCCCATGCAACCGTCGTTAGGCCGAGAATTGCGGCAAATGTCATCAGTTTTTTCATATGTGTTCACCTTTTCTACCTATGCGCAAGTAAGTTGCCGAACGCGCTGAGGCGCATAAGGTACTTTCCACGTTATTGCCCGATTCCTTGCGCGGTCTGGTCAATAGAGGACCATGGAAGAAGGGGTCCTGGGCCGGGAAATTGGGGCATTCGGCCGGGGCCGAACAGGCTGCGGAAAAGGTCCGAACGAAAAGCGAATTCGGGAAAGAATGGATTGGCAGGGGCTAAACAGGCTGCGGAAAAAGGCTCGTTTATGACCGAAATGCCCGAAAAGCGTACCTCAGGAGTTAAAGGCCGCATTGATTCCATTGAGGTTATGTCCGGGATAAGTCCCGGACCTACCACCCGGACGGGTTTTTTCCGCAGCCTCTGAAGCCCCGTCTTCGTCCGGATTATGCCAGGTGTTGGACGCGATGGCCTACGTGGCTGGCGAAAGGGCTTGAAATTTTTTTGAAAAAGTGAGCAAAATTGAACAGGCGGCCCCGAGCGGCTGGTGCGATGCTATGGGATAATACGGCGGTCAGTGTACTGCCGGCTGCGCGCTGTAGATCCCCATTGGAATGAGCGGTTTCTGGCGCCGGGCTGCGATCACCGTCGATGAATACCTGTTCATCGACGAAATGTCAATCGTAACGAGACGGCTATGCGGTCGCGCTTCCTGCAATCTACATTGCGGGACCGCATCCGGACGGAGTTTTTTTAGATGGTTGAACTTGGTAAACCGCCCTTCGATGCCGCGGCTTTTTTGGCAAGCGCCGGGCTGGGGCGAAGAATTGTCCAGATTGAGCCCAAGCAGAACTTCTTCGCGCAGGGAGGCCCTTGCGACGCAGTTTTCTATATTCAAAAGGGCCGGGCAAAGATCACTGTTATTTCACAGGCGGGCAAGGAAGCTACCATTACGCTGCTCGGCGAAGGCGATTTTGTAGGCGAAGAGGCGCTGGCAGCCGCTCAGGGAGTGCGTTTGTCGACGGCCACGGCTATCACGGCGTGCACTGCGCTCAAGATCAAGCGGGATGAGATGATCCGCGTGATGCACGAGGAGCATGCCTTCTCGGATGTGTTTCTGAAATTTCTGCTGGAGCGCTCCATGCGCATCCAGGCCGACCTGGTGGATCAGCTTTTCAATTCGAGCGAAAAGCGGCTGGCGAGGATACTGCTGCTGATGGCCGAGTTTGGCAAGCCGGGCGAACAGGAGCCGTACATTCCCAAGATTTCGCAGGAGACGCTGGCGGAGATGATCGGGACAACCCGGTCGCGAGTGAGCTATTTCATGAACCGCTTCCGCAAGCTCGGATTTATCGATTACAACGGCCAGATACGGGTGAACAAGTCGCTGCTGAACGTGATTCTGCACGATCACATGCCGGACGAGAGCAGTGAAGAACCGGCAACAGCGGAGAGCCCGGCGGACTAGCAGGAACGCGGTTTCACGACTATTCGTCGCAACTGTCCCCTATTGAACAGCATTGCCATCTATCAAATGGGACACTCGTTCCAACTCCAAGTGGTTGTGCTTGGCGGAGTGAGCGATGCCCGAAACAAAAGCAAAAATTCTAATTGTTGACGATGAGCCATCCATTCGAGGCGCAATATCGGCCGTGCTGACCGAGATTGGGTATGGCGTGCGCTGTGCGGAAGACGGCCATTCGGCCTTAAGGGAGCTGAGCAGGGAAATTCCCGACATTGTTCTCTCCGATCTGCATATGCCGGGCATGACGGGCTTCGAACTGCTTTCGGTTTTACGGCGCCGGTTTCCTGAGATTCACACCATTGCAATGAGCGGGTCGTTTTCAGGCGACGAGGTGCCTTCCGGTGTAGCCGCGGATGCTTTCTATCAGAAGGGCAGCAGCACGGGCTGTTTGCTGAGGATTATGGATTCGCTACTCAAGACGGAGCGGGAGTTGCCTCAAAAGAGAGGTGATCGGGCGGTTGAACACAACACTTTTCAATTGAACGGCGCCGGAAGGGAACAACTGCCCGGCAGCGCGGCATTCAACTACTGAGCAGAGGGAGGATTCAACAAGATGCGCACCATCTCAAAACTGAATGTGCTTTTACGCGAGCAGGTTGAATTGCCCGGCGGATTGAAGCTGACGACCGATGAGTTTCGCGAGGGCTGGAACATTGTGCGCTCGGGAAATGTAGTACGGCTGAAAGAGAAAATTCAGGCGCGAGGATGGAACTTCATCAAGGTTGGCAGTGGATCGCTGAGGAGCGGTGTCGGGGACACGTCGCAAGAGGCCATTGCCGGCGCGCTCAAACTTGCGCTTCGTCACGTGAGCGAGCGGTTCCACGCAGTGGAAGTGGACCAGATCGAGCTGACTCAATATCCGTGGTTTTATCTGGCCAGGGTAAGAGTTTATCCGTACCGGATTCAGCAGGAAGCGGATTGGGCGGAGATAGAGGAAGCGGAGCTGATGGTAACACCAGAGCGGCAGCGGCGGATTACACCGCAGGAAGCGGAGATGTTTCCGCGTTTCGGCAGCGCGATGCCCATGCTGAAGGAGATGCTGGTTTTATCGCGCAGTTCGGAGACGAGTACACAATGACGATCGTACAAATGGCGATAATCGGTCTGGTGTTTCACTGGGCCTTGCGAATTCCGCGGGAGCCCGTCGCGATCCGCGACCGCTCACGCTGCAACTCGCGATAAAGTTCGCTTTTTGATTGGCCCAACTCGCGCGCCAAACGCTTGAGGGCTTCTTTCTCATCCACATTGCTTTCGGCCTGGATTTGTGCGATTCGGGCGGCAATCTTCAACGGAGCGGCGGTTGCTGATGCTGCGTCGGATGGGGGGAACGGCTGGATGAGGAGGGTGATTTCTCCGCGCATGCGATCACGGGAGGCGAGTTCGCGGCGAACATCGGAAACAGTGCCGCGTAAAAACTCTTCGTGAATTTTGGTCAGCTCGCGGGCTACGACTATGGGTAGGTCAGGCCCCCAGACGGACTCAAGATCGGCCAGCGTTTCAAGAATTCTATGCGGGGCCTCATAGAGAATGAGGGTGCGCGTGGTGGAGTGCGCTGCGGATTCGGCGGCGAGGGCTTCAAGACGAGTGCGGCGGGCGCCGGCTTTTTCCGGTAGAAATCCCAGGAACAAAAATTCGTTGGTCGGCAGGCCGGAGGCTACCAGTGCGCTGAGGGCGGCATTGGCGCCGGGAATGGGAATGACGGGGATGCCGGCGGCGATGGCTTCAGCTGCCAGCCGGGCACCGGGGTCGCTGATGCCGGGCATTCCGGCGTCGGAGACGAGGGCGATGGCCTTCCCGGCCTTAATGTTTTGGATTAGTTCAGTGGCACGGGTTTGCTCATTGTGCTGGTGGCAGCTTACGGTGGGGGTTGCGATCTGGAAGTGGTTGAGGAGCTTTTGGGTCTGACGGGTGTCTTCGCAGGCGATGCGGTCTACTTGCTTGAGGATCTGGATGGCGCGGAGGGTGATGTCGCTTAGGTTGCCGATAGGAGTGGCTACGAGGTAGAGGCCGGGGATGAGTGGGGCTTCGTGCGGGTCCATAGAAACAATCGAAATTGGGGTTCCCCGGCGGTTCTGGTACTTGAATTTCGTGGTATCCCAGGTCTCAAAAGCGAGACCTCAGCCTTTATGGATTGAACTATTCCTCGGTATCCTGGCGTTCTATGCGGCGCTGCTCGGCTAAGAGGGCCATGGAACTCATCAAATTTTGTACACTGACGATGCCTACTACACGACCACTGTCGGTGATGGGAATGAGCGAAAGGCCGTGGCCGGCGGTGAGGCGGCGGATGGTGGTGCCGAGGGTGTCTTCAGGGCGCGCGACCTGGAAGGCGCGAGACATGACTGCCTGGACGTAGCCGTTGCCGTCGTCGCGCAGCGCATCGACGATGCGCTGGCGGCTGACAATGCCGACTAACTGCGGGCCGCGAACGACCGGGAACTCTTCCTGCAGGGAGTGGACGCAGCGGACCAGGGCATCGGCCAAAGTATCAGAGGGCGAGAGGGTGGAGAAATCGGTGAGCATGACTTCGCGCATGCGGACGGTATCGACGACGGATTGGAAGAAGACGCCCTGGTCCTCAACTTGCGCGCCGATCATGATGAAGAAGCCGGCGAGAACAAGCCATGGATCGCGGAGCGGCATGTAGGAGAGCATGAGGACGAGAGCGATTGCCTGACCGAGGCCAGAGGCGGCGCGCCCGGCGAGTGCGAAGCCGTGCTGGCGAGCGAAGTTGCCTCGGATGAGGCGGCCGCAGTCCAGCGGATAGGCGGGAAGCAGGTGCAGGAGACCGAGCCCGGCCTGCATCCATACCATGCTGCGCAGCAGATTAGCCGAAGAGATGAAGGGCTGTGCGATGAGGCGGAAATCGCCGCTCGCGCCCAGAAACGTTGCGGCCAGAACAAGGGCGGTGGCGCAGTTGGCGAGGGGACCGGCAAGCGCCATGGCAAACTGGCCGCTGCCGCTGTTGGCGCTCTCCTGACTTTCAGGATTGGCGTAAGCGAAGAGGCCGCCGATGGGAAGCAGGAGAATGGCGCGCAGGCGCAAACCGAGCCAGGCTGCGACCAGAATGCGAGCAGTTTCGCGGACGACGACCGCGGCTACCAATATGAAGAACAGGGTCAGGCCACGGGCAATTCCGTCAGGGATGCTGATAGCGAGGCAGACGAGCGCCAGCAGGGGGAAGAATGCGTGGACGCGCAATTCGACGCCCATCCAGCGGCCCATCGGGATTGACCAGCCTCTCATACATGAATTGTAGTTGGTTGCGGTCGGGTATGCTGGAGTGCGATGCGCATCATTGCCGGCGAGTACCGATCTCGAACGCTGGAGGCCCCGGCTGGGCTGGCTACACGGCCCACCAGCGACCGGCTGCGGGAGACGCTTTTTAACGTGCTGGCGCCGCGGATGGAGGGGGCAGTTTTTCTGGATTTGTATGCCGGGTCGGGGGCGGTGGGGATTGAGGCTCTGAGCCGGGGAGCGGCTAGCGTGGATTTTGTGGAGCGGGCGGAGTCGGCGGTTGCTGTGCTTCGGAAAAATCTGGCCAGGTTGGGGATTACAGGGGGGTTCCGGGTACACACGGTCGGCGTGGGTGGGTGGTTGCGGAGGTTTGTTAAGAACGCGGGGTCAGCGCGGAAGCCGGGATCTGCGACGGCCTTCGATCTGGTTTTTCTCGATCCGCCTTATGAGGCGGCGGAGGAGTATGCGGCTACGCTGGGGTTGCTTGGCGAATCGGTGGAGTTACTGGCGCCGGGTGCTTTGGTGATTGCGGAGCATCGGCGGAAAGAGCGGTTGGCGGATAGATACGGCGAACTAGCAAGGACGAGGCTGCTGGAACAGGGGGATGCGGCTTTGAGTTTCTATGCGGTTGGATTGACTTCATGAATCCCACCCTTCGCAAAAAGCGTAGAGGTGAGGGCACCGACAATGGGACGCAATGAAGAGAAGGTGCTGAATGGAACGAATCCTGCAGGGCGAGACCTGCGCACCGAGCAGCGCATCCACGCCAAAGGCGACCGGATGTTGATCAACCAGTAATTGCTGGTTGGCCGGCAATTCAACCGGAATCCACTTGAAGGGACATCACCCGCGTCGCAAATGGTGCTCTGGAATTGGGGTCAGGTAGTCAATACGCGTATCAGGTGCGACCTCGATGCATTCCAATATCTCGCTACGCAAGAGCGAATCGATGAGAACGGGATTCCCACCAACAATCGTGAAATCTAGGTCGTAGTCTGAGCATACGCACCATGTTCGGTCAGAAGGCCACCAATATTCAGGTGTGAACTGGAAAGTGCCATTGACGAAGAAACTTTCGACCTCGTCAAGCTTTCCTGCGAACATCAAGTTCTGCTCTGTCGCAATGAACGGCATCTCTGCGAGTCGAAAATAGCATTCTTGCTTTCCAGTCACGACGATCAGTAGTGAAGCGAGTTCGTGGCACTCTGCCGCTTCTAGACTGCCTTCTCCGGGTCCATAAATAAATCGTGGCCAACACTCTGGGTGCGGCTTCAGCCGTGCTGAAAACCACGAGTGGTTTAGTCCCGGCGCGTAAGGTAATCCCAGTGCATTCGCCGCGTCTCTCCAGAGGATTCGCGAGGTGGAGGATGAACCGCGCTTCTCAACAACAAGGTTACGAACGACTGCACAATTCGGCAGATTCAGGACAGCGATCTCGTCGGCGCAAAGTGGCCGATCAATATTCTCGTAATGCGCATCGAGCCTATGAAGGATTTTCGCGTATCTCTCAAACTCTAGTGGGATCACACGGGAGATTTCCACGCCGATAGCCGTGTTGATTTCAGCGGGAAAAGGAGTGCGACTCTCAATAATCCAATCAAATGCAGAAGGATCGAAGATTGGTTTCACACATGGATTGTACTTTGTTGGTCGTACCGGGCGTGTGGTCGCCTACTCGGCAGTTACTTCGCAGTAAACGAACTTGCCGCCGACTGCACCTGTCAGAATTAGCACAAAATCTAAGTGCGACTGCCTGTAGGTTCATGTTCCTAAGCGCGGGGCGCATTTGAGAGTGGGGCGCCTGTGCTGTTCTGGAGAGCGTCTTAATACCGAGTGTAAAATTGTTTTGCATTAGAAATGGTCGGTTGGACGGCTGGGAAATTTTACGAGGTTTGACGGATATGCGCGGGAAGAGTCTTGTTTCGATTTTTGCGATTCTATTTTGTTGCCTGGCGATGGGGTTGGCGATTGCGGGCGCTCAGGATGCGCGGGTTACTGGCGATGCGCGTGTGGATCATCTGCTGGGGCAGATGACGCTGGATGAGAAGATCGCGATGATTCATGGGACGGGCGAGGATAACTCGACTTACCAGGGACAGGCTGGGTATTTGCCGGGGGTGAAGCGGCTGGGGATTCCGCCGATGCGGTTTGCCGATGGGCCGCCGGGAGTGCTGACGCGGGTGCCGTCGATTGCGCCGACTTCTACGATGGGGCTGGCGGGGACTTTCAGCAGAGAAGACGCGCGGCTGAATGGAGCGGTGATCGGGCGCGAGGCTCGGTCGCACGGGATCACTGTGGCTCTGCAGCCGTTTATCAATATTGACCGGGATTTGAATTATGGGCGCGGGTATAACACGTTTGGCGAGGATCCGTTTTTGACCGGGGAGATGGGCGCGGCGGAGATT
>Ga0187855_10000144_pt1 | contig 61302 bp, 51 predicted proteins | sample June2016WEW_8_10_2_FD_132969 | JGI IMG/M metagenome (GOLD analysis project Ga0187855, IMG submission 132969) | Peatland microbial communities from SPRUCE experiment site at the Marcell Experimental Forest, Minnesota, USA - June2016WEW_8_10 | ecosystem: Environmental > Terrestrial > Soil >... | reverse complement strand
CTGTGCGGCGGCGCTCAGCCAACCGGGAAGAGACCACCCGCACAACGAGCACTTAAATGATCATCTATTTTGTATCTAGGTCTTACCAGCGTCCGGAAGGACCGCAGTTGGATAGAGGTCGGGGAGCGGCTTGTTCTGCTGGTCGCGAAGTTCGGGATGCGGCAAAGGCTTCCGCGGAATCATCTGATCGCGCATTGCGGCGTTGTAGACGAAAATGGCTTCGACAACAGCGAGCTGCTTCAAGTCCGCGGGCTGCAAGCGCTCATAGGTATCCATATTGGAATGATGGGTGCGTGTTTCGTAGTCCATCGGATCCTGGATGAACTGGAAGCCGGGGATGCCAACAGCGTCAAACGAAAGGTGGTCTGTTCCGCCGGTGTTGCGGTTGGTTATGGTGGTCACGCCGAGGTCGCGGAGCGGGGCGATCCATTGCTCGAAGATGTGGTCCACTGCGGCATTGCCCTGGGTGTAAATGCCGCGAGCCCGGCCCGTTCCGTTGTCCACGTTGAAATAGGCGGAAATGAGTTTCTGCTCGGGTTTGAGAGCTAGCGGCCCGGCCGCCTTCCTCATGAACTCCGGCATCGCCACCTGATCGGGAGCCGTGGAGAGCGGGAAGCTGCCGAAATGTTGGTTCGCGTAACCCTTGCTGCCGAAGAGTCCTTCTTCCTCGCCGGACCATAGAGCGACGCGGATGGTTCGCCGCGGCTTGACCTTGAGCGCGTTCAGGATGCGCATCACTTCCATGGCCACGATCGAGCCTGCGCCGTTATCGGTGGCGCCGGTGCCCGCGATCCAGCTATCCAGGTGGCCGCCGACCATGACTACTTCATCCTTAAGCTTGGGATCGGTTCCGGGAATTTCGGCGATGGTGTCGAAGCCGTGCTGGTGGTCGCCGGTGAACTTGGTTTCGACGTTCATTTCGATCGAGACCGGAACGTGGTTTTCGAGCAGCCGAAAGACGCGGCCGTAGCTCTCAATCTGGGTGACCACTACGGGAAATGGGACAGCGGTGTCCCGGTGATACGGAGTGCGGCCGAGCGCCGCTCCGTTGTCGTCGAAGATGATGCCGGTGCCACCGCCATTCTTGGCGTCGCGGCTGGGAACGATAACGCCAGCGACCTTTTCCTCGGTGAGGAACGGAAGGAGCTTGCTCGTAAGCTTGGTTCGCTTGAGATAGCGTTCGATGCGCGCCTGCATATCCGCGTCGCCGCCCTCCAGGGGTAGGGACTCCAGATCCTGAAGGTCTTTGTCGGTGTATCGCTCAAAGAAAGGCTTGTCGGGTACTGGCACATCGCGCATGGGGCCGAGCAAGACAATCTTGCCGGAAAGTTTGCCCTTGTACTTGGCGATGTCGCTCTCGTCGGTGATCACCGCGGCGATAGCCTGCGCAGTGATCGGGCCGTTGGTGGAAGGCGACCACGGGGTGGCTTGGGCCAGGAAGATGGCGGTATCGGGTTCGGTCATTCGAACCCAGGTGTTGAGCTGCTGCCAGCCCATCCCGAACTCGCCCCAGTCTTCCAGGTGCGCGTTGACGCAACCCATCTTGGTGAGCTGGTCGCGTGTCCAGGCATTAGCCTTCGCCATGTTGGGCGAACCCGTCAGGCGCGGTCCGATTCCGTCGGCGAGGCCTCCGGCGTAGTCCATCACGTGGGAGTGCTGCAGGCCCTCTTCGCGAATGGCATTGTACGCGTTCAGGTCGAGCGACTCGGTGGCGGGCTGCTGCATTTGGTAGTCGTCCCAGCCAGCATGTTGCTCCTCTGTTTTGGCGGACTTCTTGTCCGTCGCGTTGGACAGAGCTGCACCCGCCGCGAGCACGAATGCCGCGGCGAGAGCCAGGATGCGTCTTGGAGCCATGAACATTGCCTCCTGCTAAGGGGACCTCGTTTTGACGTAAAAAGGCGGCACCATTGTACGCGATCGCTTGATGGTGAACTCGGAAAAACGGGACGGAATGGAGGCTGGTCTGCGGTCTACTGTTTTCGGGGATTATTCTGGTACAGTGCTGCGGCCGGGTCGCGTGGGGGCTCGATCCGGCTTACCTGGCGAAATTGGGGCTACGGCGCCCCCGCTGACTGGCCTGGGCCACCCGGACACTATACATTGAGTCTTTGGAACGGGGCCTTTGGCGCGGCTTTGGCTTGTGTAAGTTTTTCCTGCTCCGCTGCGTACTAGTCTATGGATGCGCCGAGACCAGATCGGATGAGCGCGCCGGGCAAGACGGAACCGACGGAGGCTGTTGCACGGGCGCGGGCAGGGGATGCCGACGCCTGGGGCGAGCTTTACCGGGAGTTCGCGCCCGCTATATTCCGGTTTTGCCGGAGGGCGTTGCCTACCCGGGAAGACGCGGAAGACGCCACCATGGAAATCTTCATGAAGTTGCGAGACAAGCTGATCCAATACGACGAAACCCGATCCTTTAGCGCCTGGCTCTACAAAGTGGCCGCCAACCATTGCTGGGACCTGCTGCGGCGGCGCAAAATCCGGCAAGACAAAGAGACCGATGATGTGGCGGATGTGCCTTTGGAGCATCCAGACCCCAACCAACTTGATCGAATGATCGAACAGAGCACCAGTGATGAGGTGCGGCGCGCGCTGGGCAAGTTGGGGGCGCGGGCGCGCATGGCGCTGGTGATGCGCTACTACTCGGACATGAGTTACGACGAAATTGCCGATGCGCTGGGAGTGCGGCGCGCCTTTGTGGGCGTGGTGCTGCTGCGCGCGCGGCATGAACTGCGGCAGGCGCTGGGCGAAACGGGAGCGCTGGCGGCGGGAGGAGCTTCGTGAACGACAACGACAATCCGCTGGGTGGCCCACCGTTGGGCGACCAGGCGACACCACATCTTGACGAAATGGCTTGCCTGCTCTATATCGAGCGGCAACTGGACCGCGCGCGGGCGCAGGAAGTGTCGGCGCACACGCAGGAGTGCAACGCGTGCCGGACGCTGCTGCGGGCGATGGAGCGGGAATCACGGCTGCTGACGCGGGCCATGCTCGAGGAAGACGAGGCGCTGCCGTTGCGGCTGGCGCAATTCCAGGAGCGTGCGCGCCGGTCGATGCAATGGATCTGGGGCGTTTTGTTCGGGCTGGCGGCGACGGGCGTGTACGCGCTGTATACCGGGTATATCGAGCCTTGGCAGGACCAACTGGCGAAGGCGGGCTTTGGGAGCACGAGCTTGCTGAATCTACTGATTTTTCAAGGCGTGTTCTGGAAAGGATGGCAATCCGTGATCACTCTGCTGGAGGTGGTGGCGATGCTTACCGTGGGTGGCTTCGGTTTGGCATTCTTCCGCAGGCGGTTGCTGCGGCGGGGCTCGGCACTGGCATTGGTGCTGACGGGGTTCTGCGCGCTAGGAGCGCTGGTGGTGCCTCCGTCGGCCTCGGCGCAGGACGTGCGCAAGGCCGACGCTGTCGAAATCCGATCGGGTGAAACGGTCAAAGGCGATCTGTTCTTGTTCTGCCATCGCGCGCGCATTGATGGGACCGTGGATGGCGATGTCTTTCTGTTCACCCAGGACGCCAGCGTGGGAGGACACGTAACGGGTGACGTAATCGCTTTCGCGCAGTCGTTGCGCATCACCGGCGTGGTGGACGGGAATATTCGATCTTTCGCCAACAATGTCACCGTTACGGGCACCGTTACGCGCAACGTGCTGGCGTTCAACGAGCTTGTGAATGTGGACCCGACCGGGAAAATTGGTGGCAGCCTGACGACGTTTACGCAGAGCCTGAATCTCGATGGTCAAGTGGGTCGCAACATTCTTACATTTGTCGGGCAGGGGACGATTTCGGGCACCGTGGATGGCAGGATCGACGCCAAGGGCGGTAATCTGCGGATCAATGGACCGGCCAAGGTCGGTGGGCCAATTCGCTTCAACGGCGAGAATCCGCCAGAGGTGGCCTCGGATGCGAAGCTGGCTTCTCCGGTGCAATACACAAAGTGGGAGCACAAGCCGAAGTATGAAGAAGGCGGCTATTACATCTGGCAAGTGATTTGGGCGGCGGCGTTCGTGCTCTTTGGATTGGTGCTGTTCCAGTTGATGCCGGCATTTTCCGCGGAATCCGTGGGCAACGTCGAGCATTACGGGGCGTCGTTCGGGCTTGGCGTGCTGGTCTTTTTCGGCGTGCCCATTGCGGCGTTGATTGCCTGCGCGACGGTGGTGGGATTGTTCGTCGGAATTTCAGCGTTCTTTGTGTGGTACGCAACACTGTACTACGCACAGATCATTGTGGGCGCGCTAGTGGGGCAATGGCTGTTGGGGCGAACCCGGGAGGCGTGGCCATTGATTGGCCGGATGGTTGTGGGCGTGATCCTCGTGCGCTTGTGCACGACGGTGCCCCATATCGGAGGCTGGGTAAAGTTTGGCGTGATGTTGTGGGGCACGGGCGCGATTTCGCTGGCGCTGTATCGGCGATTCCAACCCGCCATTTCGGCAGGCCTGCCAGGGGCGCCGATAGTGCCTACGCCGCTGCCTTCGAATACGACGGTTGGTGGGGTAGTGCCCGCCTGACGCGGGCTTGGTAACGTCGGTTGAATCTTGGTAGGGATGGCGGGGACGGCTCGCCGGGCGCTCGCGGGGACGCGCTAAAACACGCCCCAACATTTGGTTTGGTTGATTGGTGATTTAGCATTTTTGGCGAAAATGAATCGGGCCGGTCCTAATCTTCGGGCCGGCCCGTTTGTATTTTGCTGAGGCGACCCGCTCAGGATCAGCTGACCGTGAGCGAAACGGTCGATTGATGCGTTGAGGACCCGGCGGTCCCTGTAATCGTCAGGGTGTAGATTCCCGCGGGGGTGCCCGTTTGCGGGAGGCCACTGCAACTCATCTGGGAGAGAGCCAAGAGCACGGCGAAGGTCCAAGCGAGCTTCCTGGCAGCGGGCTGACGGCGTGCCACCCAAGCGGCCAGCGCGACCAGGATGAACGCGACAAGCCAGACAGGGATCGCCAAGGGCGGCCCCGTGCGGAAGGAATCTGTTCGGGGCGCGGCCATGGTGGCCATGGTGCGCGCGACGGTTACGATGGAGCCTGTGGAAGTGGCGCCGCTCGCGGTGGGTGTCACGCTGGTAGGCGATAGAGTGCAGGTGGAGTCCGCCGGGGCGCCTGTGCAGGCCAACGCGACCGGAGTTGTAAAGCCGTTTAGGGCGGTAACCGTCACCGTGAAGCTGACGGTGCTCCCGGCGGCCACGCTGGCCGACGACGGCGATACGGCAATACTGAAATCGGGACCTCCGGTTGTGCCGGTACCAGTGAGCGCGGCGGTTTGCGGGCTGCTGGGGTCGCTGTCGGCCACGCTTAGGGTTGCGGTGGCTGTGCCGGCCGCCGTAGGAGTGAAGGTGACGCTGATAGTGCAGTTTGCGCCCGCAGCCAGAGTGGTTCCGCAGGTGGTGGTTTCCGCGAATAACGATGCCGACGTACCACCGATCGAAACTGCAATGGCGCTCAGAGTGGAGGTGGTGTTGTTGCTAAGGGTTACGATTTTCGCCGGGCTAGTGGTGTTAATGGCCTGGTTGCCAAAGGCGACGGTCGCCGGGGCAAGGAATATGCCGGTGGGCGGTGTGGTGCCGGTGCCTGTAAGCGAGACCGTCTGAGGGCTGCTGGGGTCACTGTCGGTGATGTTGAGCGCAGCGGTTTCTGTGGTCGTCGTAGAGGGCGTGAAGATTATTTGGATGGTGCAGTTCGAATTGGCCGCCAAGGTTGTGGTGCAGGTGGTCGTTCCTTCGGTGAAATCGGCGGCGTTGGGGCCGGTGAACGAAATCGCGATGCCGGTCAGCGCGGACGACGTGTTGTTGTACAAGGTGACGGTCTGCGCAGAGCTTGGTGAGTGCTCGATCTGATTGCCGAACGAGACGAAGGCCGGAGAGACGACGACACCGGTAATCGCGCCCGGCGAAAGTTTGGCCACAAAGCCGTCATTGCTACTGTTGCCGGTAACGGAGTCGGTGATCTGGAAAGCGCCCACCGTGGTGGGAAAGTTGCCGGAGGTAACGCCTACGATGTAGGCATTCGGGGGCGACACGGTGTCCACAGCCACCGAGGAGGCGGCATCGTTGCTTCCCCCAAGATAGGTGGAAAAGAGCACGGTGCTGCCGGTAGGGTTCAGTTCTGAAAGGAAAGCGTTCTGGATGCCGATTTTGGTGGGTTGCGGCGCTCCCGTCGTCACTGGAAAATCGGCGCTGCTAGTGGTTCCCGCGACGTACATATTATTTGAGGAATCGAGAGCGATGCCGAAGCCAAGGTCGGCGCCCGGCTGGGTGAAGCCCACGTTCAAAACGGTTCCGCCAAAATAAGTGGAGTAGGGCACCGAAGCCGCACCGGATTTGGCGGTGTTGATCTGGGCGATGATGGCTTTCTGAGATGGCGTGTTGCTGGTTGTGCTTATCGCTGCAACAGTCGGGAAGCTCGCGGAATAGGTGTAGCCGGTGATGTACGCGGTGCCGCCAGCGGCGGGAACGGCGATGGCGGTTCCTACGTCGCCTGGACTGCTGCCTTGTCCGCTGGCACTTCCGCCAAGGTACGTGGAATAGACGAGCAACGCAGGCTGTGTGGTGTCGATTCTGGCCACGAAGATATTGCCGCTGGAGTTTTTCAGGGTCGTCTGGAATCCGTTCGGCGTTGCCGGCTGAGGGAAGTCCGTCGAAGAGGTGTATCCGACGACGTAGGCGTTGAAGGCGGAATCGACCGCGACTCCCTGTCCGGAATCCTGTTTCGATCCGCCGAGAAACGTGGAGTAGACGAGCGAAGGAATGCCGCTCAGCGTGGGGTTAATGCGCGAGAGAAAGGCGGTGCCGACCTGCGTGGAAGTCGTATTGTTCAAAGTTTGCACGGCCGTCGCCACCACAATCGGAAAGTCCGTTGAGGTGGTGGAACCGGTGATGTAGGCGTTGCCGTTGGTGTCGAGCGCGATGGCGTTGGGGCTATCGGAGCCGCTGCCGCACAGATACGTCGAGTACATCAGGGTCGTGCCGGTCGGATCAAGCTCGGTGAAAAAACCACCGCCACCTTTGTTGGTTGACTGGTACGCGGACGCCGATTTGATCGGGAAATCGTTCGAAGACGTGAATCCGGTGATGTAGGCGTCGCCTGCGGTGTCTACCGCGATGGCGTGCGCTTTATCGCCTGAGCTGCCGCTGCCTCCCAGAAACGTCGAGTAAACCAGGCCGGTGCCGTTTTGCTTGAGTTTGGTGATGAACGCGTTGTTGGAGGTATTGCTTAAGGTTGTCTGCAGAGCGCCTGTCGTGGTCGGGAAGTTCGTCGAACTTGTGTATCCGGTGACGTAGGCGAAGCCGCTGGTGTCGACGGCGATTCCGGTCAAGACCTGATTTGTCGCACCACCCAGATACGTGGAATAAGTGAGAATGGGGTCGATTACCAGAGGCTGGCTGGTGTCGTAGGAAGCGACTTCGATGCCGACAACGCGCGGGCCGCGGTGAACGTAGTTCGCGGCGATCTCCTGGCGCGAATCTGCAATCTGTTGATACGCGCGCGGGCGGTGCAGCGTGAGGTCGCCCGCTGGTGTGGAGAGGATGAGGCCGCCGTGAGAATCGAGTTTGAGTTTATCGGCGCCTTCGATTCGCATGCCGATACCTCGCAGGCTAGCGCCTGGGGCGAGAACGAAGTCGGATTCGAGCTGTCCCTGGTTTCCGTAGTAGACGAGGTCCACGCCGGGATAGACGCCCTGGTATTTCACGCGGGCGAAGCTGGGGACGTTGCGGCGCCACTTTGCGGGATCGTTGCCGATCAGATAGTTGCTTTCACCGGGTTGGAGGTCCAGGGCTTCGGCCTTGGCGTGAGGATTCGCGCCCGCCAAAGCGAGGCGGACGGCAGCGGCGGGATGCTTCGAAGAGTTGGAGTTGGCTGCTGCAGTCAGGCCTGCTGATGGGGCCAGCGGGCTCTCACCGGGCTGCCCATTCAGCAATAGCGTGGCCTCATTGCCGGTCAGGAAAACGGTGTACCCGCTGCCATGCGCCAGGAATTTTACACGCGCGTCGGTCTGGCCCTGGTTAGCCTCGAAATTTAGCGGCAATTTGCCGTAGGCTGCAAGCAACGCGCCACGCTCGGCAGCCGTGTTGGCCGCTGGAGCGACAGGCAGTGCGGGAGTTCTCGAGCGAGAGAGCTTGTGCCGGATTGGCGTAATAGCCAGCATCGCCAGGCACACAAGGCAGAGCGCGAAGAGAATACGTTTCATCGAAAATCCCCCACTTCGCGGACTTCAAACGGCGCAACATCCCAAGAGTGAATCTCGCGCAGAGTCCGGTATTCTGACTGTACTCCCTTGTTATGCGTAATCTGGTGCCAACCGTTGGGCGTATTGCTCAAAATTTTACTGGCGAGCTGACTACAGGTCCGGGGACATGGGGCGCCGAGGGCGTGTGCTATCGTTAGCGGAGCGCACCCGCCTTCGATGCGGTACGCAGGACACAATTTTGCCCAAACGAGCGGCGGCGACATCAAGACGGCGAGAAGAAACCCCTACTCTGGCGAAGTGCGCCCCGGCGGAGCGGGTCTACGTTCCGTTTGAGGAGGACTTGCCGAGGCCGGAAGTCGCTGCAACGGAGAACGAGCGGGTCGCCTTGCGCGATAAGCCTTCGGGGCCTTCTATGGAGGAGGTGTTTGGCCCGGGCGGGCTTCTGGAGCGCTGCATGATCGGTGGGTACGAGCATCGCGCCGCGCAGCTCGAGATGGCGGAGATCGTGCACGATGCGTTTACTTCGAAGCACCATGCAGTCGTCGAAGCCGGGACCGGGACAGGGAAGACGCTGGCGTACCTGTTGCCGGCGATTTGCAGCGGGCGACGCGTGGTGATTTCGACGGCCACCAAATCGTTGCAAGAGCAGCTCTATCAGAAGGATATTCCGTTCCTGCAGAAACATTTCGCGCCGGAGTTGAAGGTCGCGGTGATGAAAGGACGGTCGAATTTTCTGTGCCGCGTTAAAGCGCACCAGATGGCTGACCAGCCCATGCTGAAAGGGTTGGAAGAAATCGATGCGTTCCGGCAAATCGGCGAGTGGGCGAAGCTGACCGAGACCGGCGATCGCGCGGAGCTTACGTTTTTGCCCGACGATTCCGATCTGTGGACGCGGCTGGATGCGCGGCGCGATACCTGCTCGGGTCAAAAATGTCCGGAGTTCAATCAGTGCTTCGTCACCGCGATGCACCAGCGCGCGAAAGACGCAGACCTGATCATCGTGAATCACCACCTGTTCTTCGCGGATTTGGCGCTCAAGCAAGACGACTTCGGCAGCATCCTGCCGGAATATTCCGCGGTGGTGTTCGACGAAGCGCACGAGATGGAGGATGTCGCCAGCGATTATTTCGGCCGCCAGATTTCGAACTACCGGTTTGAGGAGCTAGCGCGGGACGCCGACCTGACGCTGCGTTTGCTGAAGTTGGGCTCGGCGGCGCTGTTGCGGCGGACGCAGCGGATTCGTGAGAAAAGCCGCACGTTTTTCGACAGCTTCCCGGCGCGCGATGGGCGATTTCCTTTCTCACGGGCGGAACGCGAGGCGTTTCTGGAGGAGCACCGCGAGGCGTACGAGGCGCTCGCGAACGCTCTGAAGGGTCTGGAAACCGAATTTGCGGCGCTGACCCAAAAGCCCGAGGAGCTTACGCGTATCGCGCGGCGCAGCTTTGAACTGCGCCAGGAACTCGCATTCCTGTTTGAATCGAACGAGCGTAATTTTGTTTATTGGTACGAGCGCCGGAACAAGGGCGTGTTCCTTGCGGCCACACCGATTGACGTCAGCCAGATTCTGCGCGAGCACCTGTTTGAAAAGTTTGACACGGTGGTGCTTACTTCGGCCACCCTCACGGTCGGTGGGCGGTTCGAGTACATTCGCCAGCGCGTCGGGCTTGACCATACCAAAGAGAGCGCTCTGCCGCCGGAATTCGATTGGGCCGAGCAGGCCCTGTTGTACACGCCGCGGACTATACCCGACGTGCGCAATCCAGGCTTTGCGCCGGCCGCGGCGGACGAAATCGTCAAGCTTCTGGAACTTACCGAGGGCCGTGCGTTCTGCTTGTTCACCAGCTATTCGCAAATGAACGACTTGTTTGAGCGGGTCAGAAACCGCGTAGGATTTCCCCTGTTGCTGCAGGGGACAGCGCCGCGATCGGTGCTGCTGGAGCGATTCAAGAACACGCCGGGCGCGGTGCTATTTGCGACGTCGAGCTTCTGGCAGGGCGTGGACGTTCCCGGCGACCAGCTTTCCTGCGTGATTGTGGACCGTTTGCCGTTCGCGGTGCCCAGCGATCCCATCGTGGCGGCGCGGGTCAGCGCTTTGCAGGAAGAGGGGCGCAACGCGTTCGCGGAGTTTCAAGTGCCGGCGGCGGTACTGGCGTTGAAACAGGGTTTCGGGCGGCTGATTCGCTCAAAGACCGATCGCGGGGTGCTGGCGCTGCTGGACAGCCGTATTGAACGGATGCCCTATGGTAAAATTTTCTTAGAGTCGTTGCCGCAGTATGCGACGACGCGCGATTTGCGCGATGTGGCGCGGTTTCTAGAGAAGAAACAGAGCAAGGTTTAACGCGGCGGCTGCGGCTTCCTGGTGAGCATTTTGCGCCTGGGTTTCGTCTAAACCCCGCCCTCTGACCCTTCGAGGCTCAGGGTAAAAGAGGGCGACAGGGACGCGAAGGGCGCAGTAGGAAATCAGGGGTCATCGACAGGAATGTTTCAAGTCAGTGTGGAAGAGACGTTTTCGGCGGGGCATGCGCTGCGCGGTTACCGCGGGAAGTGCGAAAACGTGCACGGGCATAACTACCGGGTGCGCGTAACGGTCGAGGGGCCTCAACTCGATTCGATCGGGTTGCTCTGTGATTTTACCGAGGTCAAGCATGTGCTGCGCGAAATTATCGGGGGATTGGACCACCAGTTCATAAACGATCTTGAGCCGTTCCGCACCGTGAATCCGTCGGCGGAAAATCTGGCGAAGTATTTTTACGATGAGGTGACGCGGCGGCTGACGGGTTTGCCCGTTGGGGCGCGGGTTACCGATACCATCGTTTGGGAAACGGATACGGCCAGCGCCCAATACCGGCCTGGAGCATCGTAGAGAAACGCGCAACTTCTAGTATTTACAAAAGGGAAAAATGAATCGAGCGATTTACATCGTTATGGTGCCGGTCCTGCTCGTAGCGCTGGGCTACATCCTGGTTTTTCGGTCCGTGGGCCTGGCGCCGGGATACGCGCGATTGGTTATCGCGATGACCGTATTTTTCGTGGCGATCTGGTGGCTGGCGCGAAAAACCGCGCGCGCCAGGTCCGGTCGGCAATAGGAATCAAGAGCACAGGCCAATGTTCATCACCGAAATTTTCAAATCGATCCAGGGAGAAGGGACCCGCGCCGGTCTTCCGTGCATCTTCGTGCGGCTCACCGGCTGCAACCTTCGCTGCACCTGGTGCGATACCGCCTACGCGTTTCACGGCGGGAAGAAGATGACCGTCGACGAGGTTTGCGAGCGCGTGGATGAATTGTCCGGCCGCGGAGACGCACAGCATGCCTCGACTGCGGCCGTGCCGCTGGTCGAGCTGACCGGAGGCGAGCCCTTGTTGCAGGAGGAGATCTATCGTCTCGCGGAGGTGCTTCTGGCCGACGGCTACACCGTGATGATCGAAACCAGTGGCGAACGGTTCATCGGCCGTCTTCCGGAACATGTGATCAAGATCGTCGATGTGAAGTGCCCGGATTCCGGCGAAGCCGACACATTTGAGGTGCGTAACCTGGAAGCGCTGGGTCGGGACGATGAGGTGAAATTTGTCATTTCCACGCGGCGCGATTATGAATTCGCGCGCGAATTTACCGCCAAGAACCACCTGCACGACCGCGTGCATGAGGTTCTGTTTTCCCCGGTCTTCGACGATCCCGAAGGAAAATGGCAAGGATTGCAGCCTCGGCAACTGGTCGAATGGATTCTCGAGGATAGGCTGCCGGTGCGTCTGGGCCTGCAAATACACAAATTTGTCTGGGACCCGGCTACCAAAGGCGTGTAAGGAAGACGTTTTTGGCGCTGCCGCAGGCGAAGGCTCACTGATGGATTGGCCGATCGAAAGATCGGCCCACAGTCGGAAAACGATGGACGATTTGCGCAAAGCGGTGGTGCTTCTTAGTGGCGGCATGGATTCCTGCGTCAGCGCGGCTATAGCGCGCGAACGACATGGCGCCGCCAACGTCGCGTTGCTGCACGCCGGATACGGCCAGCTCACGCAGGATCGCGAACGACGCGCCTTCACGGAAATCGCCGACTTTTGCGGCATCCAGCAGCGGCTGATCGTCCAACTCGATCACTTTCGCGCGATCGGGGGATCGGCGTTAACGGACAAAAGCATCGCCGTTCCCGAAAACCAGCTCGATACGAGCCCTTCGCATGGCAGCACCATTCCCGTTACGTACGTGCCGTTCCGCAACGCCCATTTTCTTTCCGTGGCGGTGAGCTGGGCTGAGGCCATCGGCGCGGGCGCGATTTACATTGGCGCGGTTGCGGAGGACAGCTCCGGCTATCCCGACTGCAGGCCCGAGTACTACCGCGCGTTTCAAAACGTAATCCGGGAAGGAACGCGTCCGGAGACGCGGATCGAAATCGTCACTCCGGTGATCACGCTGAAGAAGAGCGAAATTATCCGGCGCGGCGTCCAGCTGGGTGCGCCGCTGCATCTCACCTGGTCGTGCTATCAAAGCGAGGACGCGGCGTGCGGCGTTTGTGACAGCTGCTTGCTGAGGCTGAAGGCGTTTGCCGAAGCTGGAGTTGCGGATCCGGTACCGTACCGACGGACGGTGGCGGCGCACTGAGTGGCGTTGCGCTTGGAATCCGCCGCAAATTGGAGATAATAGGGCGCATGCCGCCCGGGGGGACTTCGGGTAGGAGCCTTCCCGTGACAAAAAGGAGATTCGAGCATGAAGCTATCAAAGTTGCGCGCTTCGCGGTCAAGCTGTGAATTTACTGCTTCGCAGGGGCACTTTCAGGTGAACGCTCTACGTTCGAGCGGAAATAAATCCTGGTTATATGCCGTGCTGCTCGCCGTGACGCTGCTGTGCGCGATTGCACCACGAGCCGCCGCGCAAATGGATGGCGCACTGAGCGGCAACGTTGTCGACGTGGCCGGGAAGCCGTGGGCGGACATGACGGTCGATGCGGTAAGCGATCAGGGCGCCAAGCTCACCACCAAGACCGACAAGGACGGAAACTACGCCTTCCGTAATCTGCGCGCGGGCACGTACACCGTCACGATCGAACTTCCCGCCCCCAACAAACCCTACGAATTCGCGCAAGTTCGCGTACAAAGCGGTCAGGAAACGCCGAAGGTCAGTGCCAACTTTAAGGACATCATGTCGAAGCAAGGCGCGGCCGCGGTGGAGCAGCAGAAGAAGCAAGAGGAAGAGAAGCAAAAATTCCAGGGCATGAAGCAACACTTCGACGCCGGCATCGCCTTGCTGGCGCAGGTGAACCAGGCCAAGACAGACATGGCGAAGGCCCCCGCCGACCAGCGCGATACCCTCAAGGCTCAGGTGACCGACCTTTCCGGGAAAGCGGTAACCGAATTGGAAGCTGCGAAGAATGCGGCGCCAGAAAAAGACCCAAACCTCAACCTGATCTGGGCGCGGCTGGGCGACGCCTATGACACTGCGGGGCGCACGGACGATGCGGTGAACGCCTATAAACAAGCGGTCGCGCTGAAGCCGGTGCCCGCCTACTACAACAACATGGGCGGCGTTCTGGGACGCGCCGGCAAGATCGATGAGGCGATGGCGGCGTATCAGAAGAGCGCGGAGTTGGATCCCGCGAACGCCGCGCAAGCGTATCGCAATGCCGGAATCACCATGTACAACGCCGGAAAGATGAAAGAAGCCGTTGAGCCGCTGAAGAAAGCGACCGAACTCGATCCGAAGAGCGCACAGGCGTGGTATTTGCTGGGTGCCTCGCTGGTCGGCGCGATGGAATACAAGAAGGTTGGCGACAAGATGGAGGTCGTCGTCCAGCCGGGCACGGTCGAGGCTTACCAGAAAGCCGTCGATCTCGATCCCAATGGCCCGTACGGGCAACAGGCCAAGCAGGGGCTCGAGGCCTTGGCGCAAATCGCTCCGGGTATCGACACCAAACTGAAAAAGAAGAAGTCCTGACGACGGTTACATTGTTTTTTTCGGGCCGGCTCTGCGAAAGAGCCGGCCTTTTTTTGTGCTTCTCGACTAGGAACGGACCTTCCTCGAATACCGCGAGCTGCACGGCCCTTCAATTCTCAGCTGTGAGTTAGCGTGCCGGTCGTCTTGGTGCGTCGCAGCGTCCAGGAAAAAACCACGATCGACATGGGAAGCAGGATCGCGGCCATGAGAAACAAAACGGCCACGTACCGCCACACAGCGGAAAGGCTCGCGCCAGAGAGCAGTGCCGCTCTCATCCCGTCCAACGCGTACGTCACGGGATTGAGCCGCGCCGCGAACTGTAGCCAATCCGGCAGGATACTCGTCGGAAAGAGCATGCCGCCCGCCACGTTGGAGAACGAAAGCAACAGCCACTTCGCAGGATTTCCGCGTTTGAACAGCAGCACGTAGCTGGCGGAAAGAATGCCCAGGCCGGAAAAGGCCAGCAGCGTCGCCAGCAGAACCACTGCGACCGCAATCCAGTTTGCATTGCGCAACGGAAAATCGAATAGCGCCGTTCCCCAGGCTACATACACGCCAACACGCAGCAGCGCTGCCGAGAACGGATACAGCGCCGAGCCCGCGAGCATTACCGGCAACGAAGTTTGCGTGATCAGCAATTGTTCCAGGGTGCCGGAGTTGCGCGCTTCCTGAATGCTCTGGTCGAACGTATCGATTGCGGTATGGAGGTACTCGAAGAATATCCAGCCCACCAGCGCGAAGGCGAAATAGCTCGTGCCATGTGGCAGGGAATTCCGGAGTTGCGGGCTGTCGACGAATCGCGACATGTAGTAAAACATCGCGGCACCGAACAGCGCTTCGATCGCTTCCAGAATGAAGGGGGCGCGATACGTGCGCGCGATGGTCAGGTCGCGCCAAAAGAAAAGCCAAAGATCGCGAGCGACGCGGATCATTCGTGCGGGCCTTCGTCGACGTGCGCGGTGCTGCGCCCGGTTAGGCGGAGAAAGACTTCTTCCAGGGTTGAGGAGTTGGTGCGTAGCTTCAAGGCGGCAGGCGTGTCGCAGCCCAGCAGGCGTCCGCGGTCGATGACCGCGACCCGATCTGCCAGCAACTCGACCTCCGGCAGGGTGTGAGAAGCGAAGAGCAGAGAAGTCCCCGCGCCTTGCACGATCTCCTTTTTCAGGAAGCGGCGGAACTCCATTGCCGCAATGGCGTCCAGGCTTCTTGTGGGTTCGTCGAGCAAGAGAACGCTGGGCTGATGCATCAGCGCGCGTGCCAGACTCAGGCGCTGGACCGTGCCCGAAGATAGGGTGCGCACCTGCCGGTCGAGCGCCTCGCCAAGACGAAATTGTTCGGCGAGGCGCGCAATGCGCTGCTTCGCGGTTGCGCTTGAAAGATGGTTGAGCCGGCCGAAAAACTGTAGATTTTCGCGGGCGGTCAGCCGGGCGTAAAAACCGTGATCGGTTCCGGCGTGATATCCGAGCCTGCGCCGAACCTCTCTTGGCTGGCGGACAGCATCATACCCGGCTACGCGGGCGGCGCCGCGCGTTGGAAACAACAGCGTCGCCAATATCCGCAGGAGCGTGGACTTGCCGGCGCCGTTTGCGCCGAGCAGCGCGAGCGCCTCGCCCTCGCGCACCTCGAAAGAAAGGCCGGATAAGGCCACCGCGGTCGGTTCTTCAAACGGCTGCAGGAAAGTGCGCCAGCCGCTGCGTGTGGGCGGGAACGATTTTTCAAGAGACTCGATGGCGATCGCGGGGTCGGGCACGCAAGAATTTATAGCGTGTCTGCTGGGCGAAGACAAATGTGGCCACCGGAGAGATTTGCTCGCTCCGAGGACTGGTCGCATCGAATTGTCTTAGAGTTTGGGGTCCTCTTTAGAATTTCGAGGCGCAGTGTTATCGTTAGGATGCCCGCTAAGCTCACAGCCCAGTTCCATTGAACGCCGTTGGGGGAGATCCAATGACCGTGGTGCTTACAGATCGCGTGTCTGTGCCCGCGCATGTGATGGTGCGGATTCTCGACAATGAAGCGGTTTTTCTGAACCTCGAAACGGAGCGGTATATCGGTCTGGATCCAACCGGCACGCGCATGTGGCAACTCCTGACCGCTGCTCCGGAGATCAGCACCGCATTCCATCAGCTTCTAGACGAATACGACGTTGCTCCAGAACTGTTGCGATCCGATCTTACCGAGTTGCTGAGCCGGCTGGTCGAGAATGGCCTGCTTGAGATTGTTCCTTCCGATGTGGAAACTACTTCAGCGATTTAGCAAACTGGACCGCGAGGCGCGAGGCCTGTTTCTTCGCGGAGTCGTGCTGTTGCCGCTGATTGCCGTGAGCGTTCGCGTGCGCGGGTTTCGCGGAGCGCAGGCGATGCTTGAGCGTTTTCTTCGTGCTGCCGACCGTGACTCTCAACCCGCGGAAAACACAACGGCCACGAACGTGTCGCGAACGGCGCGCATGGTTCGTGCCGCGGCTCGCTACGGGCTGGTGCGGCCCACCTGCCTCGAAAAATCACTCGCGCTGTGGTGGCTGCTCGGCCGCCAGGGCATCGCGTCGAGCGTGCGCATTGGAACAAGAAAGAGCGCAGGTCGATTGGAAGCCCACGCGTGGGTTGAGTTCGAGGGCAGAGCACTGAACGAGTCTGCCGAGCCGCATAAGCAATACGCGGTTTTTGACGCGGCATTTCCCGCGCTGTCCCAGAAATAAGTTCAGCTCAGCCAAGACTCTGCTTTCTAACGTTATTTCTCGTCGTTTACCCTTACCTGCCTGGTTGCCCTCCACCACTAGTGCGCGGTGCGCGGCTCGCGTATGCTTCATTTGCGCGACCATGGAGATTTCTATCTGAAAGCTTCTTCGGATCAGGGCAATTCACTCTCAGCTGAATGGCTGGCATTGCTGGAGTGCGCGAATCCACACACGGATGTTCCTCGCCTGAACGAGCTCTTTCGCAAGCCCTTGGACTGGCGTCGTTTGCTGACGCTTGCGGACGAGCACGGCGTGCTCCCACTTCTTACCAAGCATATCGCACTGCTTGACGAGGGCAGTACGCCGGCCGAAGTTCGCCGGGAACTGCGCGACGCCGCCCGAGCGCAAACGCTATTCACGCTGAGCCTGACGGCAGAATTGTTTCGTGTGCTCGATCGTTTTGCCGCGCTGGGCATTGCGGCGTTGCTGACGAAAGGACCGGTGCTCTCGGCGCGCTGCTACGGCGATCCCGGCTTGCGGCAATACACCGATCTCGATTTCGTGCTCCGCGACGACGACGTCCATCGAGCCACGGAAGCGATGATGGCGCTGAGCTACGAACCCAAAATCCCGCTGAAGGCTATCAAGGCGACAAAGGTTCCCGGCGAGTATGTCTTCGTGCAGAGCGGCACGAAACTTCTCGTCGAATTTCACACCGAGCGCACGTTCCGCTACCACCCGAAGCCGCTGTCCGTCGATAAACTCTTTCAGCGGCAAGCCCTCGTGCGATTCGATGGCCACGATGTGCCCGCGCTATCCAACGAAGATGAATTAATCCTGATCTGCATTCACGGCGCGAAACATTTCTGGGAACGATTGATGTGGATCGCGGATGTCGCGGCCTTGGTTTCGCGGCAGACGATCGATTGGAATCGCGCGATGGCGGCAGCGCGTGAGGTGCAGGCGGAACGAATGCTGCGCGTAGGACTGTTACTCGCAGCGAATATGCTTGGCGCTCGATTGCCCGCCGAGTTGCTCGACCGGTTTCGCGCGGATGCCGCTGTTTCGCGCATGGCCGCCCAAATCGCCCGCCGCCTTCCCGTCGTCGAGAGCGAGCCGTTCGGCTTGCTGGGACGAGCGGCATTCCGCGTCCGCATGCGCGGCGGATTCCTCCCGGGCGTCGCCTACCTGTTGCGGCTTTCGCTTTCTCCGACGGAAGAGGATTGGGTAGCAGGCGCCGAGGAAAAGCGGCCATCGATGCTGGACGCGATCACCCGGCCATTTCGCCTGGCCCGCAAGTATGGACGCAACGACCGTCTGTAGAGGGAGGACGCTTGTAGGGGCGCAATATACTGCGCCCCAAACGCGACAAGCAGGCCGCAAACCCCGCGATTAGATATTCGTGCTGTGCGCGCTCTTGCGCTTCACCTTTTGCGCCGGCGCGGGCAAATCCACCGTCAGCGTAACTTCGCTCTTGTTCCGCAACACACTTAGATTCGACGGTTTGTCGTCGGTCTTCGCCGCCAATTTCTCGCGCAAATCGCCCAGCGAGCGGATGGGATCGCCGTTGAACTTGGTGATCACGTCGCCCGCCTTCACTCCCGCCTTCTCGGCGACGGAGCCGGCGTTCACGTTGCGCACCAAAACACCTTCGCCATCCGGCACTCCGAAGTAGCTGCCGAGCTGCCCGCTGATATCTTCCGCATCGATTCCCAGCCGCGGACGGCTAAACGGTACAACCATCATGCCGTTGTCAAGATCCATGTTCGGCATTCCCGGCATCTCCTGAACCTCGACGTCGGGCATTTCCGGAATTTCCACGTTGGGCATGCGAAACGCAAATCCGCCGGGAACGGCGTTCAGCATGGCGCGATGATTCTCCTCGGCCTGTGCCAGCGTCGCGCTAATCGTAAGTGCGCGTCCATCGCGCCACACCGTGAGTTGAACCGTTCGGCCCGCGGGAATCTCGCGAATCATGCGGCGAAATTGCGCTGAGCCTTCCACGCGCTGGCCGTCCACTTCGGTAATCACGTCGGTTTCCTTAAGTCCGGCTTTCGATGCGGGGCTCTCCGGCGATACATGGCCAACCACGACACCGCGCTCGGCCGGAAGCCGGAACTCCTTCACATTTTCTGCCGTGACTTCGCGGGCTTCCACGCCCAGCCAGCTTGGGCCCTCATCGTCGAGCACTTCAATCCTGCCAGGTCCCTGCACTTGCAATCGTTGTACCTTCACGACGGCGGGCGCCGGGCCCTCTTGCTCTTGGCCCTCCGATGACGACCGGCCAGGAAGCGCCATCAGCACCGGCGCCAACGCGGTAATTCCAGCTGCGGCAATCCACACGCTCTTCTTCATTTTTATTCGCCTCCGCTTGTTTAGACGCAGCAGATGCTAAACCGTCGACCGCAACGCCACCACTCGGATCCCGCCATTGATCGTATGCAGGCGTATCGGCACGCCGCCTTTCCCCAATTTCCCATGGGTTTCCCGCGGCCGCTGCGAACTCTCCAGCGCCAGCGGAAGTTCCGAGAAAAAGCTGCCGTTCAGACAGCGCGCTTCGAGATTCGCCTGCATCCCCGCAGGAACCGCCAGCAACACGGAGCCATTCGTCGTCTCCGCGATCGCGCCATCCTTATCCTGAACGTGCAACAGCTCCAAATGCACGTTGCCGTTGGTGGTATGCGCATGGACGGCCCCGCCGCCTTCGTAGACTTCGATGTTGCCGTTCACCGTGCGCAACTCTTCCACTGCCTCCACGCCCGCGACGCGCAAACTGCCGTTCACGGTGCCCAGATGATCGACGTGCGCGCCCCTCGGCACGTGCACGACATATTCGACGGCCACGTCAACGCCTTCGTTTTGCGGGTAACGCGTGCTCACCGAAACCGCATCCGGCTTCGCATCGACGTCGATCGACACCAGCTCCAGGTCCGACTCGTGGTGCTTCGCCGTTTTTACCGCGTGTACCTCCACTTCATCGCGATCCCAAGTTTGCACGTCCACCGTGCCGTTTACGTTTTGCAGCTCGAACGAGCCGCCCGGCTGCAGCGGGTAGGTCTGATCGAAATCCTTGCTGATCGCAAGACAGGGCGCGGCCGAAGCCATCGCCAAAACGAACGTCAGGAATGCGGAGAGACACAAGGCGCGGCGAGACATAGAAGTCCCCCTTTCGAAGACATGCTTCCGATGGACCCGAATCGACCGAGGACCCGAACAAAACTCGCGCGCACCTCGCGGCGGCACACCCGCCGGCGTTAGTGCAGCTGAAAATTAAACGTGACCGTGGAGATGACGTCGCCCCGTTTGGCAACTACCCACGCGGGATCGATACGCCATTGATTCAACGCCTCGATGGCGGCGTCCGCCAGACTTGGCGCGCCGTCGATCAGTTTCTCAACTTCGATGTGGCCGTTGCGTGTTGCGCGCACTTGCAGGTGCACATACCCTTGCACGCCGGCGCGCATCGCGATCTCCGGATAGTTGGGCCTCGGCTGGGCGACGACGTGCTTCATGAATTCGTCGGAATCCTCGCGAACACCGCCGGTGAACGCAACCTGCAGCCGGTCCAGCCAACTGTCGAGCCAATCCCCTTTGTCGTCGGGAGAAACCGATCCCGATTGCGCCGGGGACGCATCCGTCGTGTTGAACCCGGCGGGCACCAATTGAACGCCATGTTCGCTGAGGCGTTCTTTCTGATCGCGGATCAGCGAATCGCGCAAGGCCACGTCGGAATCCAGAAATTGCAGGTGAATGATTCCCGAAGTCGTGCGCAATTTCAGCGGTGGGCCACCGCCATTCAGTGCCGTCACTGCGCGTACGGAACCCGGGCCGTGATTCGACGGTTGAAATGCCAAAGACAATCCAGGATCGGCTTCGATGCGGCGTTCCCCGCCGGATTCCACTGTGGCATCGATGTCTACGGCAAGATTCCGCGGCAGAAAAACAACGATGTCGCCATTGCCCGAAGTCAGTTGCGACGCTCCCGCCAGATGGACCGTGCCGCCCGACGATGGCATGTCGGGATTGATCCATGCGCGAATGCTCCCGCCCGCTGTGGCGGCGCGGACGGTGCCCGCCACGCGTGTCAGGCAGATGCTTCCGGCGCTCGACTCCACTTCCATCGGCCCGGCAACGTACATGATGCGGATGCCGCCGCCGCCGGTCTGTGCGCGCACCGAGCCGCGCACCTCGCCGAAATCAATCTGGCCGCCGCCGGTCCGCACGCTGACCAGGCTGGCCGCTTTTCCCACGGTAATATTGCCGCCATCGGTTTGCAGGTCGGCGCGCCCGCCAATCTGCTCGGCACGGATGTGCCCGCCGCCGCTGTGCAGCAATGCGTCCCCGGCAATCATTCCGGCGTTGATATGTCCGCCCGCCGTGAACGCATTCAAATCGCCCGCGACGTCCAGCACCTGAATGTGTCCGCCTTCGGTCGCCAATTTCGCTACCAGGCGTCCCGCGCCCGCATCGTGCGCATAGTTCAGTCCGATGCGTCCCGCGCGAATATTTCCGCCCTGCGTGGAAAGCATGGCGGTGCCGCCGATGTCCTGCGTTTCGATGTCGCCGGCTTCGGTCTTCACGTCCACGTTGTAACCGCGGGGCACCGCGATCTCAAATTGCACCCAGAATTGGACGCCTGCGGCGGACGATCGCGCGATTTGCGGCGGCAGGATTCCGTTGATCTCGACGCCCTCTTCACCGGCCTGCGCCGTGAGCGAATAGCGATTCAGCAGCCGCTCGGCCAATGGCGCGCGCGCATCGGTTTCAAGGTGTACGGAATACCGCACGACGGGAGGCGCACCCGGCGGGAGTGGAATGATCCTCACGGAACCGAGATCGGTTGTGAGGTGCAGCGTGAGCCCGTCTTGGGTTGGCAGCGACCCGGTGCGGTCGGCGGCTACGCGTGCCGCGGAGGGGTCACCCGGCTTCGCAGGTTCCACGGGAACAGGATCGATCGTGTCCGCCATCGCAAATTGCGCGCACGTGAACGACCCGAGCAGCAGCAAGGAAGCAATCACGCCATGCCCGATTGCCCTTGACGAACCCGCCCAAAGCTCGTGAATCGATCGAACGTTCATCTTTTATTTCTATATCTCGGATTCCTGGATTTTTTGCCCTGCGTGTGACGGAAACCGATCGCCAGCCGCTTATTGCACATCGCGCGAGCCGATTTGCCGCAACGCCGCGGCGCTGCGCAGACGAACGTACCGGTTGGGATCGCCCCGCTGCAAATCTTCCAGCGCGCGAACCACTCTCTCCACGGAAGAATCGCCGCGATCGACTGCTACCTCCGCTGTCCGCGGCTCACCGGGAGCCCGCAGTCCCTCAATCGAAGGGCCATCCGACCAATCGCCTTGCAGCGATCGCACCAGCAAATTCACGGCTTCCACACGCACGCCAGGATTCGAGTCGTGACGCAGCGCTTCCAGCAAGGTTTCGCGCACGGAATCGTCCGAGGTCGAGTCACGAAGCGCTTCCAAGGCCTTCAATCGCACCGCGGCGTTCTGGTCTTTGCGTGCCGCCGTTACTAATGCTCGCCGCACTTGCTGGTCGTCGCTGCGCGCTTTCAGCGCATCCAGGCAATCCAGCCGCACGCCCGGATCGAAGCGCTCGCCGTTCGCCACCACGTAGGTCAGCACGCGGCGAACATCTGCATCATCCACGTTGCCAATCACCACCAGCGGTTGCTCGGTGCGCACCTGTACCTGCAAAGTTCCCGGAGCGGCATCCGGCGCCGGAGCAAAATTAATTCCGGCCACGGCCATCTTCGACAGATCTTCGTCGGTCAGCCGCGGCGCAGGTATCACGTTCACCGCTTGGCCGCCGGCGTCGGCAGACCCGTCTCCGCCGCCGCGCAGCGAAAGCCACGGGGTCACCTGCGTGCCCACGGCAACACCCACCAAAATCAACGCCGCGGCGCTCCACGCCGGCCGCATAGCCATCCAGCGGTGTACCCAGCCGAAGGGCACCCAATGCTCCCGAATCTGCGGTGCTTGCAAGTCGTCGAGCTTTTCCGACAACTCGCTACGGCATTGCGCCAGCAACGCGCCGGTAGGATCCAATTCATCCGCAGGCTGCAACGTTTCGGAGAACGCCGTGCGAAACATGGATTCTTCGCCGAGCTGTTGTGCGCAGGTGGGGCAAATCGCCAGGTGCGCGTCGATCTGCTCGCGCTCCTGCGGCTCGACCTCGTCGCAGGCGTAAAAGACGAGCAGGGGTGCTACATCCTCGCACTGCGTTAGCGGACGGCCGCTCATCGCAGCTCTCCCAACTGGCTGCGCAGCTTGCGGGTGGCGCGGAACAGCGAATTCTTCACCGTCTCTTCGGTGGTGCCCAGCGCGTCGCCGATCGCGCGCAGCTTCAATCCCTGGTAATGCTTCATTTCGAAGACGACCCGCTCGCGTGGAGAAAGCAATTCCATCGCGGTGGCGATGCGCGCCTGGATCTCGCGCCCGAGGAGGCGCCGTTCGGGATCGAGCGTAGGGCGATGCTCGCGCTGGCGCTCGAAAAAGTCGCTGATACCTTCGTCGTGATTCGTGGAATTCGATTCCGGCGCTTGATCTTCGGGGCGAGCCTGGCGGCGACGCAGTTGATCGAGGCAAACGTTGGTGACGATGCGGTAGAGCCAGGTATAGAAGCTGCACTCGAACCGAAAACGATGCAGGTTGCGGTAGACCTTCAGGAAAGCTTCCTGATATACGTCGCGAGCGTCCTCGGGCCGCTTCATCAGGTTCAGCGCCAGCCGCAACACATCGCGGTCGTAGCGGCGCACCAGTTCCTCGAAGGCAGCGCGGCTACCCGCTTGCGCTTCGGCCACCAGACAGCGCTCATCGAGCTGGGGCAAAGAAGCCACCGTAGCCAGGGCAGCCCCGGTACCGGCAGCCTGGCCGAACACATTTGCCAAAGCCAATCGTGGAAGCGGCATGTTCGCTTTCTTTTCGCGTCTAGCGGGCGTTATGGCTTTGACCATAACACCTTAGCCCAATCTTAAACGGACGTCCGAGGATACGCCAAGAGAGTATCAGCCAATTTGGACGCAGTTCAACGCTTTGGGTAAGCAGCCGCTCCCCTTGGTTATAACGAGGGAGCCCGGGGTTTTGTTTCTCGCTTAGGGCACTGTGAAAGGGCTCTAGCCGCTGAGGAAAACTTCTGATTGCCGCGATTTATCAAGTTATCGAGCAGAGTTTAGAGAAAGCCAGGCGCGCATGCTGGCGACGGTGCGGAAAGTCTTGGAGTTCAACTTGGCTCCGGCAGTCTCCCAATAAACGGTCGCGCTGCTGGTCAGGCTATCGATGCACAAGCGCTTATGAACGTTGGTCTCCGGGTCCGGCTGTGCGTTCCGGAACCAGGCGACGCTGCCATCTTCGTTGTCCTTCACCTCGACGAAGCCGTCCCCGCGAGCCGCGACTTGAAACTCCTGGAGTTTATCCATGGTGCTTCCAGTCTACGCGCATTCCAGGTGGAACCTGGAATTTGAATCGAACGGATTCCCGGCAGCCGATATCGACTCGTGTACCATCGGCGTTGGATCACTCAGTCGCCACCTCTGGGTCGGAGGCCTCCGCAGACATGGTCGGCATCCTGGTTCACGGCAACAATCATTTCATCCTGAGCGGACCGCGACCCGACGAGTCCGCCGCGCTGGCGCTCGCGCGCCATTGGTCGATCATCCAGATCGGCGCCCCAAAATCGCAAGCCCTTGATCGGTGGCAGATTCGCACCAAAGAGTTTCGCGAAAACCTGGAATGGGCGGTCGTCGTCCCCGCCGAGCGCGAGATTTCACCCGGTGCTGCAGAGCTACTTGCAGAACTCTCCGCTCGCGGCGTGACCATCGACCGCTGCACTCGTGGCTGTTGGTGAAATTCGTGGAGGACCTCCCAGGACAGCCACTCCTCGTGGCGCAGCCATTCGTAAGCCGGGCATCGGGAGGGCACGCCTTCAGCCGTGCCGCAGAACGCGCTCGTTCTGTTCGGCTTTAGCCGCTGGGGTTCCTGTTTTTCGCGTCGCCATCCAGATTCATTCGTGCCAAGTTCGCAACGCCTGCTAAAGATAAAGTCAGACCGAACTCGGCGGCGAAGTCATCGCCACATTCGCGCCCGCACTCGAGCGCCACGCAAGCAATGGCCCAGCCAGCAGCAGCAACAGCACAACTACAATCCCGTAGCCGTTCAGGCGATAGAAACGATCCGCTTGACCCAGCAATTCGGCCGCAGCGCTAACCAGTGCAGTGCTGGCCAATACCAGGAAGCAGCCAAGAAGGTTGAATCTCATTACGTAACGCACACCGAATACAAGGACGCTCAGCAAAATGAGTTCCGCCAGCCATTGTTTGGCAAAATCTGCCGGACTGCCCCAGTTGTTGGGCATCAGCGCCAGCGTCGCCAGCAAAAACACCAGAATCCGGAGCCACGGTGCGCGAAGTTGCGAAGCAATGAACGACGCTATAAGTGCCCCGGCGCCGGTGAACAGCAAACTGTGCAGCAGCGACGTGCCGAGAATGGACGCCGCCGGGACGTACGCATCGAAATTCGATCCGAAGTCCGCAGGCGCCGAACGATGCGCCGTTATCACGTGCTGCGAGATGGTCTGCAACAGCGTCTGCAATCCAATCAGCGCGGCTGCTCCCCCCAGGCCGATGAACAGAGCATCGCGGTAATAGGGCGCGGGCATGCCGGTCCAGCCGGGGAAATTTTCTTCGGCGAACGCCCGCTTTGCGAAATACCACGCCATGCCAAAAACTAGCGCCAACGCGCCGAAATAAAACGGGCCGCCGAGGACGGCCCCGATCGCGAGAGTGGCGAGCATAACCTTGAAAGGTATCGCCGTGTTGTACGCGCTAAGGAACGTGGGAATGCGGTTGCCGAGCGCGAACACCAGAACGTACGCGGCGAGTCCCCACAGCGCCCATCGCGACAATCGTTTCCACGGAATCGAGCGCGCTTCGGGCGAGCGTAGATTCTTCAGGAAAATAATCAGCCCGGTGACTATGAGTCCACCGACAAATAGGACCGGAATCGCGATGCCGAAAACCGTTCGAGGAATCGTCAACTCTTCTTGTTTCCGGCGCCAGTCATCCGGAATTTTGACATATGTGCGGTAGTCGGTGACCTCGTCGCCAAGCACCACCAGTTCGATTCGCGCATACGCGTGGCCGCTGGAAGCCTGCGACGCGGCAGCCTGATCTAATGGCGCAACTTGCTGCCACGTTAGGGTGTGGTCGGTACGGTGCGGGCGTTTATCGGAATTCGCCTCGACCATAGCCCACTGGCGCAGATCGATCTTTTTTTCTTCGCGCAGGAATTTCTCGGCGCGCGCGACGGCGTCGTCTTTTGTGAGGGAAGCGCCGGGCGCTTCTTCGGCGAGCGTGTGCCGCACCGAATGCAGCGAACCGTCGGGCTTCAGGATGGCGGCAAATTCCTCAGGCTGCCCGTCGCGGAAATAGCGCACGCGCCACAGAGCGCCGGGCACTTGCCGCGCATAGATTTCGTTTACGCGTGCGACACCGCCGCGCTCCCGCAGAAACTCGTTGGTCACGGAGTCGGTCACATTCACGAACAGCGTCGTGTGAATGTAGGAGGCTGGATTGAGCCCGCGCTGGCGCAGGATTTCGTCGGCCCGCGCACGGGCGGTCTTTGCGTCCACGGATAATTTCAGATAGTCGCCGATCGATTCTGGTTTCAATCGCCACGCCAGCAATCCGCCCGCGAGCAAGCACACGGCCAACAGACCCAGCATGGCCGGAGCGAGAGCGTCGTAGCGTCGTGTCTGGACGGCTTCCGCCCCAGGAGCTGCCGCCGTTACCCCGCTCAAATTCGGCTCGGGCGCCACGCTGTTGAGCAAATCCTCGTCGGCCTCGAAGCGTCCTCGCAGCAGGTACGAAATTCCGGAGACCGCCAGCGGCGCAACGGCCGCGGCAGCCACAACGATGCCGGAAACCTTGAAGTACAGGCTGTTCGAGCGCACCAGAAACAAACCCACGAGAGAGGCATCGACGGTGTAGTGCCAGATCAACGTCGCCAGAATTCCCCATCGCAGCATCACCAGCCCCGCGACCATGCCGATGATTCCGATCTCGATTCCGCGAATGTAAGCCGGCTCTTGTGGATAGTTGCTGTGCAGGAAGCCCCACAAAAACGCGGGCACGATCACCGCGATCCATCGCGATTTCGTCAGCCGCGCGAAAAACGGAATCGCGAACAAGCGGAACGTGAATTCTTCGTTGGTGGAAGCGAGCAAACCGATCGCCGCGCCCGAAATCCATGGAAACGCCGTGTTCACCGATTCTTCGTAGTTCAATTCCTGTGGAGCCCACGCGCCAAAGTGTGTCGCCACCACATAGAACGCCACCACGTAGCCGATGTGCGCGGCCGCGAAAGAAAGTCCTACGACTGCCGCAGAGAAAAACTCTTTCGATCGCAGTCCTCGCAGCGTGAACGTCTTCGCCAGTTGCAACTGCTTCGGCTGCGACGCGCGATACAAAGGCTCCGCCGCGGGAAGCACCAGCGTGATGGTCAACGCCGTCAAGACCGAGATCAGCAGGGCGCTCCCGAGCTTTAGGGCGATGAAGCTTGCATAGGCCGTGTTGGTATCGTAGCTGGCGCTCCACAGCGGCCAGCCGTTCAGGTTTTGCAGGAATAAAAGCGTGGCGGCAAGCGTGCCCAGCAGGATTGCTCCGCGCCAGGAAGTTTGCCCGCGATTCGTGAGACGTATCGCCAGCCAAACCGCCAGCGCCAATATCAAAATGTAAGGAACGGTGAACGCGATCGCGAGCGTGTCGTTGCCCGACCGCAGCTTCTCGAAACCGCGCTTCCACGCATCGGGCACCTGCAAAAATTCCTCGCTGCCGCCGATCGTGTCGCCATCCAAGCTGGCCTGCAGCCGATAGGGCGCGTCTTTGGCGCGGAAGCCGTGCTTCTCCCACGTGAACGACCAATCCAAACGGTTCGGCCGCTTGTTGGAGTTTGCTTCTTCGGGCAGAAAGTCCCAGCCGCTCAGATCGACGCCCAGCTTGCCGCTGAGAAAGCTCTGCGCTTTCGCCTGCGCCGCCGTGCGATCGAGCGATGCGCCCGCCCGCGCCTCTTCGATTTTGTGCACGTATCCGACGATGTTTCCCGACGGGCTGACGCGAACGTCAAACTCCTCTTCCTGCTGCGGCCGGAAAAAACGCACATCCCAGTACCAGATGTTCAGCTCCGACGACATCAGTTGGTTGGCTTGTTGCAAGCCAAGTTCGCGCTCGAGGTAGGTCTTCGCGTTTTCGTCTACATCGAAGACGATCGATGAACGATATCCGGCGATGTTTTCACCCAGGCCTCCCACAAAATTCTGCGCGCGCTGCAGCGCCTCGCCACGCGATACGCGGAAATCGACCGACGCTTCCGGGAACGCCCGGAAAAAGTAGTGGTGCGCGAACCACACGCCCACAATTCCGGCAATCACCCAAAGCAACAGCGCCCGTTTGTCGGAACCCGTCAGCCGCTCGCTCGACAAGAAATCCCCCTCGACCGCAGCCAAGCAGAACGTTCACTGTATAGATAGCTCCGCCCAACGCGCAAGCCAGCAGATTGTCGGAGTACACTGCGCGCACTGCGAAATCGCCCCGTAGGGGCACAGCACGGGGGTGCCCGCCCATCCCTGGCGGCCCAACGCGCCGGCAATGGTATAAAAGAAGCAGCAATGAACACCGCTGCCGCCCCGCGACGAATGCCGCCTCTCACCCTCGCCACCGAAGTGCGCATGATCAAGGGCGTCGGCCCGCAGCGCGCCGAGTTGCTGGCCAAGCGCGGCCTCTATACGCTCGAAGATCTGCTCACCTATTTGCCCTTCCGGTACGAAGACCGCATTCATTTTTCCAATATCAAGGACATCCAGCCGAACGGCATTTACACCATTCGCGCCAAGGTGATGAGCGGCCAAGCCATCCGCGGGATGCGCGGCCGCGACGCGATCTATCACCTCCTGGTGCAGGATGCGGCGGGCGGCCTGCTGCCCTGCAAATTTTTCCACGGCGGCTACCTCGAAGGCCGATTGAAGCCGGGGCAGTCGCTGGTGTTGCACGGGAAAGCGGAGATCGACCGGCTGCGCCCCGCGCGGCTCGAAATGGTCAATCCGCAGATGGAAATGCTCGGCGAGGGTGAAGCCGATTCCACCGAAGTTGGCCGCATCGTGCCCATCTACGAAGCCATCGGCACGTTCGGTTCCCGCTCAATCCGGCGCGCGATTTACGCGGCACTCCAACTTCTCGATCCGCGCATGCCCGAAGTTTTGCCGGAAGAGTTGCGCGTGCGGCTGGGATTTCCTCTGCGCAGCCAGGCCATCGCGCTCACGCATTTTCCGCCGCCGGGTGAATCGATCGAAGCGCTCAACGCGTATCGCTCTCCGGCGCAGCAGCGGCTGATTTTCGAGGAATTTTTCCTGTACCAGCTGAGCCTTGCGTTGGATCGCAGAACCGCGCGGAAAGAAAACGCCATCGCCTTCAAATTGCGCGAGGACAGCGTGCGCGAAGCGATCAAGCGCATCCTTCCTTTCAAGCCCACGGCAGCGCAAAAGCGCGTGCTCCGCGAAATTGCAGGCGATTTGGAAAAGGCCGCCCCGATGAATCGGTTGCTGCAAGGCGATGTCGGCAGTGGCAAAACGATTGTCGCGTTGCAAGCGGCGGTGATCGCCATTGCGAACGGCTGCCAGGCCGCGCTGATGGCGCCCACCGAAATTCTCGCCGTGCAACATTATCTTTCCGCGCGTCGCATTCTCGAGCACGCCGGCTATCGCGTCGAGCTGCTGATCAGCGGAATGAAGTCCGCGGAAAAAGCGGCCGCGCTCGAGCGCATCCGCAACGGCGAAGCGCAGCTTGCAGTCGGCACGCACGCATTGATCGAAGACAACGTGCAATTCGCGCGCCTGGGATTTGTGGCCATCGACGAGCAGCACCGCTTCGGCGTGCTGCAACGCAAGCGTTTGATGGACAAGGCGGCGTCGCACGGGCACGCGCCGCACGTGCTGGTGCTGACGGCCACGCCGATTCCGCGAACGCTTTCCCTCACGTTGTACGGTGATCTCGACGTTTCCATTCTCGATGAGCTGCCTCCAGGCCGCACGCCCATCGAAACGCATTTGACCAGCGAGCCGCACCTGAACGGCGTCTGGGGCGGCATGCGACGCGAAATCGAAGCCGGCCACCAGGCCTACATCGTGTATCCGGTGATCGAGGAATCCAAGCTGGAACTGAAAGCCGCGATGGAAGAATTCGAGCGGCTGTCGCGCGAAGTGTTTCCCAAGTTCAAGGTCGGCCTGCTGCACGGTCGGCTTTCGAGCGACGAAAAAGATGACGTGATGCAGCGCTTCCGCAAAAACGAAGTGCAGATTCTCGTCGCCACAACAGTAGTCGAAGTCGGCGTAGATGTGCCGAATGCGACGGTGATGGTGATCGAACACGCCGAGCGTTTCGGACTATCGCAATTGCACCAGCTTCGCGGGCGCATCGGACGCGGTGCGGCAAAATCCCACTGCGTGCTGGTCGGGCCGGTGCGCATGACCGATGAAGCGCGCGCGCGCCTCGAAACCATGGTGCGCACCTGCAACGGCTTCGAGATTGCCGAAACCGATTTGGACCTGCGCGGCCCCGGCGAATTTTTCGGCACGCGCCAGTCCGGCGCCCTCGGATTTCAGATCGCCAATCCGATTCGCGATCGCGACGTTCTGGAGCTCGCTCGGCGTGAAGCCTTTGCTCTTGCTGAGGACGCACCGCGAGCCGGCGAACTCGACCGCGTCCTTCGGCGCCTGCCGGGCGAGTGGCAGCGCCGGTACCACCTAGCCCGCGTCGGCTGAACGGTTCTCCCAAATCCCATGCGCGTCATTGCTGGAATTTATCGCAGCCGTATCCTGAAGAGCTTGAAGGGGCTGGCGCTTCGTCCCACGAGCGACCGGTTGCGAGAGACGCTGTTCAACGTTTTGGGCAGCGCGGTGGACGGTGCGCGCTTTATCGACGTCTTTGCCGGCACAGGAGCCGTCGGAATCGAGGCGCTTAGCCGCGGTGCGAGTGAAGTTGTGTTTATCGAGAATCACGCTCCGGCAGCGGCGCTGATCCGTCGCAACCTCGAATCGCTCGACGTTCGCTCCGGAGCCACGGTGGTAGCCGTCGACGCTGTGCGCGGTCTGGAGAAGCTGGCAGCGAAGCAGCAGTCCGGTCAGCCAGGGTACGATTTCGTTTTCATTGATCCGCCCTATGCTGCCGCTGAGGAGTATGCGCAAGTGCTTCGTTTTCTGGGGGCTACTTCGATCCTGGGCGCCGGGGCCAGGGTCGTCGTCGAGCATCGCCGCAACTTCGAGTTGCCGGAGGAAGTGGGGCGGCTTCGGAGGGTTCGCGTTTTGCGACAGGGGGATGCCGCGCTTAGCTTCTTTTCCGTTGAAAGCTCAAACCGGTGAAGGAGTTCACTCGGACTCAATTTTGTCCTTGACTTTTCCACAGGCTGTGCTATACTTTTTGCATTGAGTTTTGCGTCCAAGCGTCGTCAATCGGCGCTTTTTTCATTTTCAGAGACCCTATTGTTGTTATCTAACCACCCATTTTTCAATGAGTTACAAAACGCGCGCCAAGCCTCGAAACACTGCTAACTAGCTTAAAATCAATGTATTACGGTTTTTGAGGACAGGAAGCATGGACGGACGCGTCCGTCCTTCCTTCAATTATCCGACGGACCCTCTGTGGGCCGTGACCACAGGCAACGCGTCGTCCCAACTTGAACCGCGAGTCGTCGAGGCGTCGCGGGGTGGGTTTCGGCGCATCCAAGTTCGAGTGCTGCGAACCGGCCAGCCGGCAGGATGCCCTTCGAGGTTCAGGGCAAACCGGCCCTGCACGAGGCCCGGCTCGGGATCGACCGCAAGATGCGGTTGACCTTGGGGCACCAATCTAGGAACCTACTAGCACCAACTAATGGCATCGAACTACCTGAATGGCTCTCTAAACCTGCTTGGCCAAAACTCGCTTCCGCTGGTGTCTCCCCGACTTCCGCAGGGGCAGGAACCCCAGTTTGGGGTGGCCTGGGGGGATTTCCACCAGGGTCTAGGCAGCAGCGTGCGGGCTTTGTTTACCCGCGGGGCGGCCAAGGGCTTCCTGAGTGCCGGGTACTTCAAGGATTGCTGGATCGAGCGGCGGATCCCGCGGCGGGCGCTGGTGGCGGCGGCCCTTTGGCATATTGCGTTTATCGCCATGCCGTTCCCAGAGGGCACTTTTGCTCCCAAGAAAGCAACAGGGCTTGAGAACTTTCAGCTGACCTGGTCGGGGCCCATCCAGGACCTGCCTTTACTCGAAATTCCGAAACAACGGGCTAAGCCTGCGCCGCATAACGCGCCGGATCAGCCGATGCCGGATGAGGGCGCGGACGCGTTCCATCCCCGACAGCGAATTTTCACCGACCCCGTGCGGCCGACGCACCTGAAACAGACGCTGATCAATCCGAAGGCGCCGATGGAGGCGCCCAAGCTGGTTCCCGAGTTGCCGAACATGGTGCAGGTGCAGCAGGCCATGCCGGCCAAGCCGCGCTTGCTGATCAGCGAGGAAGCGCTGAAGCAATTGCATCCACACGAGAGAAAGGTAAAGACGGTCACGGTAGCTCCGCCGATCGATGCACCAGCGATGGACCAGCAGGTAGCTGCCGATTTAAATCTGCCGGCGACGCCGAACGGGCCGGCGCGCCCGAAGTTGGAGATCAACGCAGGAGTAGCGCCGCGCGTGGCGAAGCGGGATCAGGCCGGCGACGCGGGCCCGGCGCCAGAAGTGGCAACGGCGCAACTGAGCGCGGTGAACGGCGGCGATTCCACGCTGATCGCGCTGTCGGCAACGCCGGGACCGCCTGCTCCCGTGGCCCCACCGCAGGGGAATCTGGCGGCACGCGTCTCGATTTCGCCGGAGGGCGCGAAGAAGGGTGGTTCCGAGGCGGCCGGCGCCGGAGGCAAGAGCCCGGTGGGAATCAGCATCAGCGGCGGAAATCCCACGGCAAAGAGCGGAATTTCCGGCTTGAGCGCCGGCATGGGTTCGCCGTCGATACGCGTGTTGAGCGCGCGGCAACACGATTCCGCGGCGGATGACGTTCCGGAGCGAGTAGGACCGCCGGATTTCAAGACGCTGGCGCCAGGCGCGAAGCCCGAACAGATTTTTGCGACCAAGCGCATGTACACCATGAACGTCAACATGCCCAATCTGAACAGCGCGACGGGAAGCTGGGTTTTAAATTTCGCGGAGCTGCACCGCGATTCGACCGGGCTGCACATGAGTTCGACGGAATTATCGGGGCCGGTGCCGGTGAGGAAAGTCGACCCGAAGTATCCGCCCACGTTGATCAACGACCGCGTCCAGGGTGAAGTGGTGTTGTACGCTGTGATCCGCAAAGATGGATCGGTAAACGAGATTCAGATCGTGCACGGCGTCGACGATCAACTGGATGCGAATGCGAAAGAAGCCCTCGCCCAGTGGAAGTTTCGGCCGGGGGCGAAGGCCGGCGAGCCGGTAGAGGTTGAGGCCATCGTGCACATCCCATTCCGCGTCCCGCCTCGGGAGTAAGGAGTAGCCACAGAGGCGCAGAGACACCGGGAGCAAGAAAGAAGAAAAAAGAAGAATTAGCCACGGAGGCACGGAGCCACGGAGAGAAGCGAGAGGCAAAAGGGAATCCGATAGGATTTACTGGCCTCTGAACATTAAATCTTCCAGGGCCATGCGGCGGACCTGCCAGGATTCGCGCTCCTCCTTATTGACAATCAGCTTGCACTCGCCTTTCTCGGTGAAGGCCAGGGTAATCTCGAACATTTTTTCGCCTTCGTTGTTGAGCACCACAATTGCTTTCTCCGCAAGGTTGAACGTTACGGACCTGCTCGACTCCTTCGCCGTCAGAACAGCCATGAAGTCGCCGCTCTTGTTCGCCACGGAAAACTCATAAGGGGAATTCGCGGGACGCAGGCCGTTGCGGGCCTTCACATCCGCTTCCACTTGCTGCCGGAGCGTCAGGAATATCTTTGGTAGCGAGCACGAGGAACGCTCCGTTACCCAGTCGAACTTCGAGGGATCCTTTTCGCCACTTGGTTTTCCACGCTTGGCTCCTGGAGGTTGGCCGTTTTTCAGAGATAGTGCGGGATTCGGATATCTCCGCGGTGTTCTGTTCTTAGATGCCCGAGTCGTGGAGAAGTACTTCGTCAAAGCTGCGGAAGGCGGGTCTCGCTGGAAACTTCAAAATCAATACGGATTCCTAGGGTCGCCTGGATTTATCGAACTTAAAAATTAGTGCCCGGATTCGGCGAGCTTTACGAGCGTGAAGAGGGCGTGATTTACGGGGGTGGCGACGCCCAGGGCGGCACCGCGGCGGGAGATGTAGCCGTTGAGGGAATCGATCTCGGTGCGTTTGTTGCGCAGCATGTCCTGGGCGGTGGAGGAGAGAGCTTCAGACATTTGAGTGGCCACTTTCAGGGCTCCGGCCAAGGCGGCTTTGGGATCTTCGAGACCAGGTGGATGAATGTTGGCGGCGCGCGCTACGGCCAGGACTTCACGAACAATTTCTTCCACCACTTTGCGGGCGTCTTCGCTGGCGGCGATCTGGCCGTATTTTGCACGACCCAGCGCGGAGATGGCGTTCAGCGCGCAATTCCAGGTCAGCTTGGTCCAGAGTTCGCCTTCGATGTTATCGGAGATGCGGCACGGCACGCTTGCACGTTCAAATAGTGCGGCGATGCGCTCGGCGCGGTCATTGCGTGGCCCGATTACCACGTCGCCGCGGCCAACGTGTTTCACGGTGCCGGGTTGCGGAACCGAGGCGGCTACATAGACCACCGCGCCGAGCGCGTCGATGCCCGAAGCTGCACAGATTTGTTCGGCATTGTCGACGCCGTTCTGCATGCTGATGATGGTTGCATCTGGAGAGAGCAGCGGCGCGAGAGCGGAAGCGGTGGCCGCGGTATCGGTAGTCTTTACGCAAAACAGAACGACCTCGGCGCCGCGCGCGGCTGCGATTTCGGTAGCAGCCTCGACCCGCACAGTCTCTTTAAAATGCAGGGTGTCGAGCAGCAAGCCGTTGTTGTTCACCGCCGCGACGAACGAGGCGCGGCCGATCATCACGACTGGCGCTCCCGCACGCGCGAGCATGCCTCCAAAATAGCCGCCGACGGCTCCCGCTCCGACGACGGCGATTTTGGGCCAGGCCGCCGGCTGGCTCATGTGGTGATCACGGAGATCAGGCGGTCGATGTCGCGCTCGGTGTTGAACAAGTACGGCGAAACGCGGATGTTGCCTTCGCGCAAGCTCACGATGATATTTTCTTTGCGCAAGCGGTCGTAAAGCGCGGCGGTTTTCTCGGGAGCGCGCGCAGCGAAACACGCGTAGGGGCCGCGATGCGCTGGATCGAGCGGGCTCGCAGGCACGCAGCGATCTTTCGGCAAGCGTTCGTATAGGAGTTCGATCAGGTTGCGGCAGTGCGTGGCAATGGTCTCCGGCCCGACTTGCAAAACCAATTCGACTGACGCATCGAGCGCCGCGTGATTGAAATAGTTCGCGGTTTCCGCGACGTCCCAGCGCCTGCCGCTTTCCGCGGGTTTCGGATTGGCAAAATCCATAGCTGCGAAATTATGGGTGACACCTTTGGCGGCCATCCAGTAAAACGGGCCGGGACGCATGTTGGCCATAAGCTCGGGCTTGGCCCAGAAAAATCCAGTCCCGAACGGGCCCAGCAGGAATTTGTATCCGGCGGAAACCAGGAAATCAGCGCCCATCGTTTGCACGTCGATGGGAACCGCCCCGCAGGCTTGGCTGGCGTCGAGCGCTAGCAGAGCGCCTTGCGCGTGGCACGCTGCGGCGATGCGCGCGGCGTCAAGCAGCACGCCGTTGTCGAAGCGGACCAGGCTGATGGAGACCAGGCGCGTCTTCGGCGTCAACGCGGCGATCACATCGTCGGCGGTGAGAAAGCGATCGCGCGGCGAAACGATGTTCAGTTTGATTCCCTCGCGCTCTTCCATGGGCTTCCAGGTGGCATATTGCAGGGGGAATTCACGGATCGCGGTGAGGACTTCGTCGCCCGCGCGCCAATTTAAACCGTAGGCCACGGCGGACATGCCAGTACTTGCGCCCGAAGTCAGCGCGACGTCTTCGGGCTGTCCGCCGATCAGCTTGGCGATCGAGGTGCGAAGCCGGTTCGGCACATCGAAAAACGCCGCGTCGGGAATGCGTTGAGGAAATTTCTTCCATTCGATCGCGGCTTGCACGGCGCGGACGGCTACTTTCGGCATCGGGCTCTGTCCGGCGAGATTCAGATAAGTGGCTTCTTCGTTGTCGAACCATTCCTGGCGCCAGTCAGATCGGGGAAGAGTTGTTACGGTGGCCATAGGAGCTCCTGCGTGGACTGTCGAAGATGAGTTTCGGGCGTATAGGGGCGGATAGGCAACGGCCAATTTGGAAGAACGTCGAAAGAAAAAGACGGATTAGCCACGGAGGCACAGAGAACACGGAGATAAAGAAAGGGAGGAAGGCTGGAAGAGGAACGGTCAGAAGTGGCCGCGTAGTTCGCGGAAGGCGGGGAGGATGACCAGCTTGCCGGCGCCGGCTACTACCGGTTCGTGTTCCAGTTGCCAGGTGTGTTGGTGCGGGATGTAGACGGCGTTCAGGCCGATTTTCATGGCTGGGTTGATGTCGCTGCGCGGGCTGTTGCCGATCATCCAGCCGTGGGTCTTGACGATTTTGTGCTTGTGCACCAATGCGCCATAGGTGTTGGGATCCTTCTCCGCAACGATCTCGATAAACTCGAAAAAGCCTTGCAGTCCGGAGCGCTCGACTTTGGCGGCTTGCTCGGCCGGCTCGCCCTTGGTGAACAGAATCAGGCGGTGGCGTTCGGTGAGATAGGCGAGCGTTTCCGGGACGCCGTCGAGAATTTTTGGCGGGGTGCGTTCGAGCTCGACGACGCGATCGTGGATTTGCGCCAGGGTTTCGCGCCGGACCATCTGTTCGGCGAGCTTGAGATAGGTTTCTTCCAGCGAGCGGCCGAAGCTGCGAACGCCGTAGCCGTACTGGCGGATATTTTTCCGCTCGGTTTCATTCAGGATGTGGCGGACGTAGGCGCGCGTGTAGCCGCACGATTCCACCAGGCCAATGAAATCCTCGATCAATTTCTCGAAGAAGACATTGTTTTCCCAGAGCGTGTCGTCAGCGTCGATTAGAAGAGTGTGGCGTCGCATCGAAAGTGAGCTAGCGCGTTTGCCGCGCCAGCCTGGTTCAGTCTATCAGCGTCGGAAGGTATTCCGCGAGTGGGCGGCCGCGCTTACGCCGGCTCAAGCCCTTCGATGCGCAGGGTAGACAGGAGTGCGGTACTACTCGGCAGGTCGGAGCGTTCAAGCGGACTTCGGATTTCCAGTCGCCAGCTTTTCTAAGATGCCGCGCGCTACGCGTTGAATCTCGCCGAAGCGGGTCAAATAGTCCTGGAATTCCTGGTTCATCGCCTTGGCCTCTGTCGGCTGCAGTTTAATGCGCATGATCATGTCGCGCAGCTTCACGGGGTGCGGCAGCAGGGCATCCTCTTGCAGTTCTTCGAGCGCGGTTCTGGGGTCGTAGTGATACATAATTTCTCCCGAGCAACATCGTCAATCGTGGTCATTCACCAGTTACGGCACCAGTTATCGGAACCGCAGCAGCCGTGCCCTCCTCTGTCAGAATAAACGGAAGCGCGACCCTGCATTTTCACGCCACGATTTCTGGGAGGCATTGTACTCGCGTCCGTCGAGGTGAGTGTCCGGAAAAATGCAGTCGCCGATCTGAAGATCGGCCACTACGGGTCGCGAACTTCAGGCGGCGGAGGCTGTGGCGGGGAGGAATTCGTAGCGCTCGATCTTGGCGGCTACGCCCACATTGCCGTTGTTGGTGGATTCCACGCGTACAATTTGGCCACGACAGCGGATATCGACTTCGCCGGTCTGCGCCGGTAGTTTCGGCAAGGTGAGGACGAATTCGATCTCCGAGCCAACTTCGAATTGCGCTTCGGCGAGGAAATAGAGACCTTGGTAGCTGACATCCCGGGTCTGCGTTCGGAGTTCGTGGCTGCGCGATTCACGAGGGAGTACGCGCAGGGGGAGGCTCATGGTAAATCGCCGAGCCACGCGCCGTTCCGAACCGTCTGCCATCCAACATCTCCGATCCGTCGCCAATTCAAGGAAACGTAACATCGGCATTCGCAAGTTGCAACGTGAAATATCAACGTTTCTGTCCTAGTACGAGACATTGGCGGTTTGTGCAACCTGGCGATACACTTGAAGTTACCCTGAACGGAAGTAGTTCTAGTGTGGGGGTTTATGGACAGACGCGAGCACCACCGCGTCCAGCTCCGGCTTCCCGCTCGACTCCGCTGGACGACGCCCTTCGGCCAGAAAACCGAGGTTTGCGGGACTGTGAATGCTTCGCGTGGCGGCTTGCTGGTGCCTTGCCAGGAGGCCCATGCGGAAGGAACCTCGCTGTGGGTGACGTTTCCTTACGATGCCGCCGTTCCTTACGGGCAGCCGGAGATTCTGGCGAAGGTGGTGCGATCGGCGGCGAGCGATGTGGGCGCTGAGGTCAACGGCAACGGCGATGGCAGCGCGGCAGCGAACGTTGCCCGCCTGACGCACGCGACTCGAGCGGCGACCACGGGCAAGAATTCACCTGCGGCCGCTACGTTGCCTTCAGGCACCGAACGCGGGACGTCGACCGCCTTGCGTTTTGAAATTGCGCCGCGACGCCACTCCAATGGAAATGGGAACGGTCACAAGCGCCCGTTGGAACGCCGCGCCAGCACTCGGCAGCGTCTTGCGGTTCCCGTTCGCGTGCGGCCCGAGAATGTTCCATGGTTTGAAGAAACCATGACGATTGACTGTTCGGCGGAAGGCCTGAAGTTCCGCAGCAATCGCGAATACAGCCGCGGGCAGTTTCTGGTTGTGGCGTTTGAGAGCGCGGATACGTCGCCTTGGCCGGGCGCCGCGGAGTCGCTCTTGGTGGTGGTGCGAATCGATGTGGAGCCGGAGAGTCCGTCGTTGAACGTGGCGCTTTGCACCTCACAGCAATTCAGCTTTCGATTTTGAAGAGAGGGTTTGCTACGTAGCCCGTGCATCCGAATGTTTCTGTGACCATCGCTCACGAATCCAGGAATTTATTTCTTGCAGGCCCGGCGGGACGCTTGGAAGCGATCCTGTGGACGCCGACGGTCGCCGCGCAACCGTCGCTGGCCGCGGTCGTTTGTCATCCGCATCCGCTTTTTGGCGGCACGATGCACAACAAGGTGATTTACCGGACAGCGAAATCGCTGGACGCGCTGGGATTGCCAGTGTTGCGGTTCAATTTTCGCGGAGCGGGGATGAGCGCGGGAGAGCACGATCGCGGCCGCGGCGAGCAGGGAGACGTGCGAGCGGCGCTGGACTTTCTGGCCGGCGAGTTTCCCGGTGTGCCGCTGCTGGTGGCCGGCTTTAGTTTCGGATGCTGGGTCGGCTTGCGCGTGGGCTGCCAGGACGATCGCGTTGCGGAATTGATCGGCTTGGGCACGCCGGTGAACAATACGGACTTTTCGTTTTTGGACAGCTGCACGAAACCGAAGTTATTTGTGCACGGCGCAAACGATGAGCATGGCGACGTGAAAAAAGTAGAAGCCCTGGTAGCGGGGCTGCCTGGGGAAAAACGTTTTGTCGTAGTTCCAGAAGCCGACCACTTTTTCGCGGGAAAGCTGGATCAATTGGATCGCGCCATAAGGTCATGGCTCAGCGACCGCCACCCGAACCTCAACGCGTAGGGCACGCCTACGTCACCAGCTACGCGCTTTCGCCGCGCGTGAATAACTTACTGAATTGATCGACGGTGGCCGGCGCCACGCCAACGAGCTTTGCGTTCGCGCGCACATGCTCGACATGCGACATCCCCACCAGCGCCGTCGTGATTCCCGGTGACGAGCGCACGAATTGCAGCGAGCGCTGCGCATCGTCCTCCAATCCCAGAGCTTCGGCGACGAATCCCGGGAGATTGCGTGCGACCTGCCCTTGCAACAGCGAGGCGCTGGCGATCAGCGTGATATTGAGATCGCTGGCGGCTTCCATAACGGTTTTCTCGCCGCCCCCGATGGACTGATTGCCCAGCGTGAGGGCTTCGGTCATCGCCAGATTGAATGGGAGCTGTACGAAGCGGAATCGATGCTTGTCGCCGGCGATGTCGTGCGCAAGTGTAGCGAGTTCGGCCAGCTGCATGGAGTCGCGCGCGCGTGCTTCCTGGCGAAACCCGTTCCATGTGGCCATGCCATAGAACTGAATCTTCCCGGCTGCAGCAGCGGATTCGAGATAGATGAACGCGTCGCGCACTCGCTCGAGAAAATCCGGCCGGGAAACCTCGCCAAGCTGCGACTCCGGGTTGTGCAAGTAATAGACGTCGATGCATTCGACGCCGAGATTGCGGAGGCTGCGCTCCAATTGATTCTCCAGAAAGCGCGGCGTCATGCAGTGGCTACCGCCAACGAGTTCGTTGGGGCTGAAGATTCCCGGCTGGATGTATTCGCGATAGAAATATTCGGTCGGGTCGGAGGGCATCGAACCGTCCGGCGTCAGGTAGCCGCCCTTGGTGCAAAGCACGAATTCTTCGCGTGCGATGCCTTGCTTGGCGAGATATTTGATCGCCGCGCCGATGCTCCGCTCGCTTCGCTGGAAGCGATAGTTAATCGCCGCGTCGATTATGTTGATGCCGCTCTCAACCGCCGCGGCCACGCAGGCCGCATAGCTCTGATCGGTTTTTTCGTCGGGCTGGCCGAGGTACGTGCCAATTCCCAAGGAAGAAAGCACGAGGCCCTGAGCTTCGCGAAAGTGGCCGTCGGCGGCGCTCCCGGTGAACTTCTTCGCGTATTGCGCGGTGCCGTTGGATGTTGCGGATGTGGTCATGAGCCTCCCTTGTCTGGGCTGTTCTTTTCCGCGCTTCCCGCGGAGCGCGCTTCGCTGGATTTCGGGACCAGCAATCGCGAGCACGCGCGCAGGATCTTGCGGTACGGCCAGTCTTTGTCGTGAAAGAAGATTTCGCCCTCGCGCGGATTACTGTAATACCATCGCGCCACCAGCCACAAATTTTCGCCGAGATCGTTCTTGCCCGGAGCTGCCTCCGCAGGCTGTTCCAGATAATCGCGAAAAATCTGTTCGGCCGAGCGCGGCTGGCCGGCGATTTCGGCGAAGCGCACGAAACAAGGTTCCGAGAGCCGGCCACCGCGGACGGCGTAAGCGGCGATGGTCTGGTCTTCCGCGGCGCGTTGCAGGATGACGGCGTTCAGGTTCTGGATGCGGCGGGCCAGATCTGGTTTGCCTCGTAACACATCATCCAGTTTTTCGATGCGCTTGTGGATTGCGGCGGCACGCTCGAAGTCGAGATCATCGCTTGCTCGCTCTCGCTCCTGCTCGATCGCGTTGCGCATCGATTCGCCGTCCGTTTCCAGAAACTGCACCAGGCGCTGCACCTCGGCGGCATACTCTTCTTTCGAGCAGCCCGCGAAGCACGGCGCCAGGCACATTTTCATCTCGGAATAGATGCAGCCGGGAAACGTGGGATCGCGGCGGATTTTGATCTGGCAGCGCCGCACCTTGAAGAAATCGAGCGCGCGCTCCGCGAATGCTTCGGCCGATTTTCGCGAGGGGAACGGGCCGTAGTAGGCGCCCCCAGACGGGGCGCCGCTCTCATCGACGGAAATCTTGCGCGTCACGAAACATCGCGGATAAGCATTTCGCAGGCTGACCTTGAGGACTGCGGGCGGACGGAGCCGCATCACTTTCGCGTAGCGATGGGGAAGAAATTGCTTCGCGTTTTGATAGTAGGTGAAAGTCTGTTCGAGCGCCGAGCCCGTCAGCCGATATCGCACGCCGCGCGCAAAGGCTTGCAAGTTCAGGCGCTTGCTTCTGGCGTCCATCAGGCCCAGCAAGCGCTGCAACCGGCGCCGCAAATCCTGCGTGCGAATCAGAAAAGGCTCGGCCTTGTCCTCACGCGGCTCGATTAAGCAGACTGCCGGGCGCGGCGGCAGTCCCGCAAAAAAATCTTCCAGCCGAGCAGAGTCGAATTCCAGTCCGCAGTCAAGTTCCAGCACAAAGTCAGGATACTACGGAGAACAGCACAGTTATGCGAGGGTCGGTGGTTACGACTTCAGCACCCAGGAGGAAATCACCAGCCGTTGGATTTCGCTGGTGCCTTCGTAAATCTCGGTGATGCGGGCGTCACGGTAGTTGCGCTCCACGGGATATTCGCGGCTGTAGCCGTTGCCGCCGTGAATCTGGATGGCTTTATGGGTGACGCGCGTGGCCATCTCGCTGGCGAAGAGCTTTGCGATCGCGGCATCCATGCTGAAGCGCGCGCCGGTATCCTGCTTCCACGCCGCCTTGCGAACCAGCAGGCGCGCGGCGTCGATTTCGGTGCTCATGTCCGCGAGCATGAATTGAATCGCCTGAAATTGCGAGATGGGATGGCCGAATGCCATGCGTTGCTTGGAATATTCGAGCGCCGCTTCAAATGCGCCTTGCGCGATGCCTACAGCTTGCGCCGCAATACCGATGCGCCCGCCATCCAAAGTCGAAAGCGCGACCTTGTAACCTTCGCCTTCGTTGCCGATGCGATTGCCAACAGGCACTTCGCAATCGGTGAACACCAATTCGCTGCAGGCCGTTCCATTGATGCCCAGCTTTTTCTCTTCCTTGCCAACCTTGAAACCCGGCGTGCCTTTCTCAACGACGAGCGCGGTAATTCCTTTTTCCCCTTTCGGCGGATCGGTGTTCACGTAGACAATCGCTGCGTCCGCCGCGCCGCCATTGGTGATCCACGCTTTCGTGCCGTTGACGACGTATCTGTCTCCCGTCTTCACCGCCTTGGTTTGCAGTGCCGCCGCGTTGGAGCCCGCCTGCGGTTCGGTCAAGCCATAACATCCAATCTTTTCGCCCCGCGCGTAGGGCAATAGAAACTTCTTTTTCTGTTCTTCCGTTCCGAACCGATGAACTGGATCGCAATACAGCGAGTTCTGCACGGAAAGAATGACGCCGGTGGAAGCGCAGCAGCGCGAAATCTCTTCGATGACGATGCTGTACGCGATGTGGTCGAAACCCGCGCCGCCCTCCGCTTCCGGCAGCGCCACCCCGGTCAACCCAAGTTCCGCCGTTTTCCGGAACGTTTCGCGCGGAAACCGCCCCGTCTCATCGATCTCTTTCGCCAGCGGCTTCACTTCCGACTCGGCAAACCCCCGCACGCTTTTCTGCAAAAGGGTTTGCTCTTCGGTCAGATCGAGGTTCACCGCGGTTCCCCCGAATCCCCCAAGTTCAGCGCTTCGTGCATCCGCCGATACGTCGTCTGTAAATCTTCCGGAAGGACGCGGGTCTCGCCAACGACGGTCATGAAGTTGGAATCACCGAACCATCGCGGCAGCACGTGAAGATGCATGTGCCCAACGACTCCGGCGCCGCCGGCGCGGCCCAGGTTCATCCCCAAATTCATGCCGTCGGGTTTGTAGCTGGCGCGAAACGCAGCTTCCACGCGCTGCGACAGCTGCATCATTTCGTTCAAAGCCTCAGGCTCGCACGCGCCAAGATCGGCAACATGCGCGTAAGGCACGATCATTACGTGGCCAGATGTGTAGGGAAAGCGGTTCAAAATGACGAAGACTTTATCGCCGCGATACACAACCAGCGTTTCCGAATCGTCCTTGCGCGACGCCGCATCGCAGAAAATACATTCCGGCTGCTGGCCCGCCTCCACTTGTTTCATGTACTGGTAGCGCCAGGGAGTCCAGATGTAGTCCATTCGCGAAGCGCGCCTCTCGCTAGAAACTGCAAGAAATTGTGCCAGCCAAGGATACCGTAGAACGGTAGAGGTTGGTGTGGGCGGGGCATGAAAAATCGGCGAGGAAGATAAAGCGCGGCCAACTCTAGAGTTGAGATCTTTTCCGGCCCAGCTGGGGACCTCAGATCGCGCATCCTCGTCGACGAGCTCAGGGATGACAGTAGGTGGGATAAAACGCGCTTAGATTGACGGTGGACGTGGAAATTGAAATCGAAGAACGAAAGCGAAGACTACGCCGAAACCCCGTCCGCAGTGTTCACGAAATCTTTCAATTCTTTGCTGGGCTTGAAGAAAGGAATCTTCTTCGGCGGCACTTCCACCTTGGCCCCGGTTTTGGGATTCCGGCCCACCCGCCCCCGGCGCTGGCGCGTTCGGAAGCTGCCGAATCCGCGAATCTCGATCTTGTCGCCCTGTTGCAAGGCTTGGATGATGCTCTCGAAAATCGTCTCGACGATCGTCTCGGACTCCTTCCTGGGGAGCTCGGTCACGCGCAGGACCTCTTCAATGAGGTCGGCCTTCGTCAATGTAGGTTGCTTGGTCATCGTCCCCTTGCCTCGTCGCACTGCCACTTGTTGCGTTAGACCATATCGCACTAGCGCTTATCGCGCTACCACGTAACCGCCGCAGCTGCGTGATCTGAAACGGTTTACAGGGGCAGCGCCGCCCGGTTGCCCTTCTTCCTATCACTAAATTGGCCCAGAGGTAAACGAAATTAATGCGGCTCATCCGGCCCTGTCCCTGAGGCCGGGGGAGCGCCTATCGTGCCGACAGCTTGGATTTCATCACGTCGCCGATGGTCGCCGTCGAAGATGACTTGGTCGTCGAGCGGTACTGCTGAATCTCCTGGCGTTCGATCTGCTTCGCCGCAGCGCGATAGCTCAGGCCGATGCGCCGCGTTTCCGGACTGATCTTGATGATCTTGAAATCGTATTCCTTGCCCGGCTCGAGAGGACCTGCGCTCTTGAGCGGCCCGGTCGATGTCCGGTGCATCGGAGACGGCCCTTCATCGCGCCGTTTCCGTTCTTCGATTTCCGTGTTGTGGCAAAGCGCTTCGATGTTTTCGCCCAGCTCGACGAACGCGCCGAACGTGGCGATCCGCGAAACTTTGCCCTTCACAATCTGGCCTACCTTGTGATCCTTGAACCAGTCGCCCCAGATGTCGTTCACCTGCTTGATGCCCAGCGATACCCGGCGATTCTCCGGATCGATCTTCAGCACCTTCGCGGTGATCGGCTCGCCCTTCTTGAATACTTCGTGCGGATTTTTTACTCGGCCGGTCCAGCTTACATCGCCAACGTGCACCAGCCCGTCGAAGCCATCCTCGATTTCGATGAAGGCCCCGAACTCCGCGATGTTGCGCACCTTGCCGGTTACCACCGTGCCGACGGGATATTTCTCCGCTGTTTGCAACCATGGATCCGGCAGTGCCTGCTTGATTCCCAGCGAAACGCGCCGGTCGCTCGGCTTGATGTCGAGCACCACCACATCCACTTCGTCGCCCACCTTGGCAATCTTCGAAGGATGCGTCACCTTCTTGTTCCAGCTCATCTCCGAGACGTGTACGAGCCCTTCGATCCCTTGCTCCAGTTCCACGAACACGCCGTAATCCACCACGCCCACAATCTTGCCCTTCACCTTGCCGCCTGCTGGATATTTCTCCGCCGCGCCCACCCACGGGTCGGGCATCAACTGTTTCAGGCCCAACGAAACCCGCTGCTTCTCTTTGTCGAACTTCAGGATGATGACGTCGAGCTCCTGATCGGGCTTGACGATGTCAGAGGGATGCTTCACGCGTCCCCAGCTCAGGTCGGTCAGGTGCAGCAATCCATCAATGCCGCCGAGATCGACGAAGGCCCCGTACTCGGTCACGTTCTTAACGTGCCCGTGCACGGTTTGCCCTTCGCTCAGCGTCTCCATCAACTGCGCTCGCTTCGAGTGCAGCTCTTCCTCCAGCAGCGCTCGCCGGCTCACCACGATGTTCCCGCGCCGCCGGTTGAGCTTGGTGATGCGCACCTGCAGTTCCGTATTCATCAAGTTGTCGAGGTTCTGCGCGGGCCGCAGATCGTATTGCGAACCCGGCAAAAACGCGCGCGCCCCGATGTCGACAACCAGCCCGCCCTTGATGCGGTCAACCACCTTGCCGGTAACAGTCTCTTTCGCTTTGAACGCGGCTTCGATCTTTTCCCAGGTCCGCCGCCGCAGCACTTTCTGGTACGACAAGATCGCGTACCCATCTTTGTGCTCGCCCGTCCGCTGCACTTCGATCACGGAGTTGGGCTCCGGACGCGGAATGTCCGTCTCCGAGAATTCCACGGCGGGGATCAACCCTTCGGTTTTGCCGCCAACATCCACCACCACGCCGTGCTCGGTGTAGGCGACCACCTTTACTTCGATAATCTCGTTGTTGGCCGCGCCTTCTTGCGGCTCGCTGTACTGTTCGATCAGCTTGCTCATCTCTTCGGAGCCGGCAGCCTCTTCGGCCGCAGCTGCGGCTTCGGCGTCGACAGGAGCCGCCGTTTGGCCATGAGCCGTCTCGGCGGAGGCCGGCGCCGCGGGCGCAGTCGCCTGTTCCGGGCGAGCATCGCCGTCCGCTTGCGCCACGGGAGCGACAGTTGCCTCTTCCTTCGCAGCGCTTACCGTGACTTCGGTCTCGGTAGGACCAGCCTGAGCTTCGTTTACTGTCTTGGGAGCTTCTTTTTCGGAATCCTGAGCAGGTGCGGCGGCTGCCGCTGTCGACGGGTTGTCATGGTCGGAAAACATGGTTGATGGCCTCCAGAAGATAACTTCGTCTATTCGTCTAGGTAACCCGGCCGGGCCGAGTCACACGTGAAACCAGCGAAATCCTTGCGAGTTCCCCTACGGGTTGATGCAAGGAGGTCAATCGTTCCGCAGTACGCGGCTGCCGCTGCGAATACCTCCGCGGTCACAGACTAAATGACCGCCGGGCACTCACCGCTCAAACAACCGTTTGGTAGTCCGCTGCTGAAACGACCGTTAAGCGCTCACCGAGGACAAAGATGCTGCGGGCGTCAAAAACGCTGCAACGCTCAAAATGATACGCGCCGCCTCAACCCCGTGTCAATGTACGGAGATAGCGATCAGAATCGGCGCCCGACACTTAAACGAAACTACGCGTGAGCCCGCCCCGCCTGACGCACTTCCTTCCGGAAATCCGGAGCAGACACTTCCACGGTGCGGCACATTTCGTACAGCCGCGACCTCATCCGATCGCCTATTCGGTCTTCCAGCCTATCTTTCCGGGTAACGATCGTTCTCCCAGTGGGCAAGAGGGCGTTCTTTTCCTCCGCTGAGTCCAAATAGTTTGTCGTGATAATCGTGCACCGAGGTCGGCTGAGATCTCTTGAGCCGTCAACATATCGTGTATTTAGAATGTACGCGATCATGTCTCGGACCCAATCGGAAGGCTTGATACATCCGAGATCATCCATAACCAAGACTTCAACAGAGAGGATCGGACTAAGCAATTGGATTTCGGAAACTTCGCTCTCAGACCGGTAACTATTCTGAATCTCTCTCAGGAGCGCGCCGTACTCACAGAAATAGCCTGTATGCCCTCGCTTCAGGAGTTCTTTCAAGGCCGCGACCGCCAGGTGAGTCTTGCCTACTCCTGAATTGCCCATCAGCATGAAGCCTGCTTGGTCTCCACCGGGATAGTCCCGCACGAAGGCTTGAATCATGAACTTTGCGCGCTTTAGCGATTCCGCGTGTTGCGGGGTGTAACTCTTGCCGTCTGCCAGATTCGTTTCGTAGCTCTCGAAATCGCAATGCTCGTACCGCTTGGGAATGCGCGCTCGCTCCATCACGCGAACCGCGCGTTCCTCCATTCCGCAATCGCAAGCCACCGCCACGCGACCCGGCGCCCCATCCGCCCGCGCCACCATCTTCCACCCCGTCCCGCGGCACAGCGTGCAATTTTCTATCGCCATCTCAAATCCATCCCGTCCGATCCATGCCAACGCCGAGGCAAAATGTAGGGGCGCGCTTTAGCCCGCCTGCGGCAGGCCGGCGCGTCCGTTCCGATGCGCCCTTTCCTCTTTGCTCACCGCGTTGCCCCGCGCCGACAGCATACGAGCCCGCGCCAACCTCAGCAAGCGCCCAAATCAATTCCTGAACCTTGCCCTGTGTATCGCTATTGTTGCCTGTGGAAGGCCGAAGGAAGGATTTGCGATGTCCGCTACGATGCTTCTCGAACGTTACTTCGACCTGGCCGCTGTGGCACGGCCCTCACGATCGCAGTTCGAGGCGCCGCCTCCCCGCGCAGCGCAGCCACCCGCGCCAATTCCTGCTGCACCACATTCGCGAATTCGGTCATCTGTCGTTCCATCTCCACCATCTTTTCGCGCATGTTCAAAATTATTTCGATCCCCGCCAGGTTCACGCCCATATCCCGCGCCAGGGTCAGAATCACATCCAGCCGCTCCAGATCTTCATCCGTGTACAGCCGCGTATTTCCCTGAGACCGAGAAGGTTTCAGCAAGCCCACGCGCTCGTAAAGCCGCAGCGTCTGCGGATGCAGCTTGTAAAGCTCCGCCACGGCACTGATCATGTACCCGGCCTTCGCCCGCTTTTTCCCTCGTAGTGGCATAGATTCCGCAATCCGAATCGTTACGTCGTTACTTCTTTGCTTCTTTGCTTCTTTGCTTCCGTACTTCGCTTTTCCGCCTCAACCCGTCGCCTTACTGAACAAATCCGCCCGCGGATTCTCCGGCTCGATCTTCTCCAGCTCTTTCATCAAATTCCGCACCCGCTCGTCCGTCGGCTTCGGCACGATCACCTGAATCTCAACGTATTCATCGCCGCGCGCCCCATCCCGCGCGCTCGGAACGCCCTTCTCGCGCAGACGCAGCGTGCTCCCACTGTTCGTCCCGGGAGGAATCCTCACCAGCGATCGTCCGTCGATCGTCGGCACTTCGACCTTCGCTCCCAGCGTCGCTTCGCTCACCGTCACCGGAACCTTCACGTACAAATCATTCCCTCGCCGGTCAAAAAATGGATGCGGCTTCACCTCAACCCGTAAGTACAAATCGCCGGCCGGCGCGCCCATCGTCCCCGCGTTGCCTTTACCCGGCACGCGCACGCGTGACCCGCTGGCGACGCCGGCGGGAATACGCACGTCGATCGTCTCCATGCGCCGCACTCGGCCTTCACCGCCGCACGCCTTGCATACCGTGCGCAGTTTGCCCGTCCCGCCGCAGCGCGTGCACGGCACGTTAAATCGCATTTTGCCCGCAGCCTGCTGGATCGTCCCGGTGCCGCCGCAAGCGGTGCACGTCTGTGGAGAACCAACCGCCCCGGTGCCGTGGCAGGTTTCGCAGGTCTCCAGCCGCGTAATCGAAATTTTCTTCACGGCGCCGCGAACCGCATCCCAGAAATCGATTTCGATCTGATATTCCAGGTCGCCGCCGGGTTCGTGCTCCACTTCCATTTCCGCGCCGCGTCCGCCACGAAAGAACTGGCTGAACAGGTCGCGAAAACTCGAACCGCCGGTGCCCCCCGTGCCTCCGGGAGCGCCCGCGCCGGAATTAAAATCGAATCCGCCGAAATCGAAGTTGACCCGCGCATCATCGGGATCGCTGCTGCTCGGTGGTGGCCCGCCGGGCTGGTAGTTCTCGCTATAAAATCCGTGCTGGTCGTACATCTGCCGCTTCTTCGTGTCCGACAGCACGTCGTACGCTTCCTGCAGCTGCTTGAATTTTTCTTCCGAAGATTTGTCGCCGGGATTCAGATCGGGGTGGTACTTCCGCGCCAGCTTCCGAAAAGCCGAACGAATCTCCTTGGCGTTCGCCTTTCGCGGCACGCCCAGCAGTTCGTAAAAATCCTGTTTAGTTGTAGTAGCCATAAATACGCGTTAGATCTCTTCAAGTAGCACAGGCACTCTTGCCTGTGCCAGCGTCAACCTCGCGCAACCCTATCGCGAGTTCCAATCGCCTGTTGTTTCCGTCGTCCCAAAAGCACTAGCGAGGTGCCACGTAGCCCTCGACTGTCAAATAAAGCGTCGACCAGCTCCCCAGCACCTCGCTCAGCCCTACCCGTTTAGTTCGGGCGCTTGTTTTCATCGACGTCGACATACTCGGCGTCGATCACGTCACCCTGCTTCTTGTCCTGACCAGGACCGCCTGCGGGTCCTTCACTGGGTCCAGCCCCGGCCGGCCCAGCTCCAGCCGCACCGGCACCCGCTGCAGCCCCAGCCTGCTGGCCGGTCTTGTAAAGCGTCTCTGCAATCTTGTGCAAAGTCCGCTCCACGTTCTCGGTAGCCGACCGCAGCCGCGCCGTGCCGCCTTCATTCATCGCTTTCTTGGCATCCTCGACGGCCTCTTCGGCTGACTTCACATCCGGCTCGGCGATCTTGTCGCGGTTCTCACGGACCAGCTTTTCCGCCTGGTACACGAGACCGTCCAGGCGATTGCGCGCCTCGACCTCTTCCATGCGTCGCCGGTCGTCTTCGGAGTGCGATTCCGCCTCCACTCGCATCTTCTCGGCCTCTTCTTTCGTCAAGCCGGTCGAAGATTGAATGGTGATCTTCTGCTCCTTGTTGGTGGCTTTATCCTTCGCGCTCACGTTCAAGATGCCGTTCGCGTCGATATCAAACGTCACCTCGATCTGTGGCGTGCCACGCGGAGCGGGTGGAATCCCGTCCAGCTTGAAGGTGCCCAGCGATCGGTTGTCCTTCGCGAACTTGCGCTCGCCCTGCATGACGTGGATTTCCACGCCGGACTGGTTGTCCGAAGCCGTCGAATAGGTCTCGACTTTCCGCGTAGGAATCGTAGTGTTGCGCGGAATCTGCACGGTCATCACGCCGCCAAGCGTCTCAACGCCCAGCGAAAGCGGCGTAACGTCCAGCAGCAGGATGTCCTTCACTTCTCCGCCCAGCACCGCGCCCTGAATTGCCGCGCCGACTGCCACCACTTCGTCCGGGTTCACGCCCTTGTGGGGCTCTTTCCCGCCGAAGAAGTTGCGCACCAGCGAAACGACTTTCGGGATACGCGTCGATCCGCCGACCAGCACCACTTCCTGGATGTCGTTCGGCGACATCTTTGCGTCTTCCAAAGCCTGCTTCACCGGCTTCATCGAGCGTTCCAGCAAATCGTTCATCAACTGCTCGAGCCGCATGCGCGTCAGTTTCACTTGCATGTGGATCGGCCCGCTCGCGCCCGCGGTGATGAACGGCAGGTTGATCTCCGTCTCCATCAACTGCGAAAGCTCGATCTTGGCCTTTTCCGCCGCTTCCTTCAGGCGTTGCAGCGCCATGCGGTCCTTGCTCAGGTCGATGTTGTTTTCCTTCTTGAACTCGTCGATCAACCAATCCACGATCCGCTGGTCAACGTCATCGCCGCCCAGGTGCGTATCGCCGTTGGTGGACTTTACTTCGACGACTCCCGCGCCAACCTCCAGCACAGAAATGTCAAAGGTGCCGCCGCCCAGGTCGTACACCGCGATCGTTTCGTCGCTCTTTTTGTCCAAACCGTAGGCGAGCGCCGCCGCCGTCGGCTCATTGATAATGCGCACCACTTCCAAGCCGGCGATTTCGCCCGCCTGCTTGGTCGCTTGCCGCTGCGCGTCGTTGAAGTACGCCGGAACGGTGATCACCGCCTTCTGAACCTTCTCGCCCAGAAAGTCCTCCGCCGCCGCCTTCAACTTGCCCAGAATCATCGCGGAAATCTCGGGTGGGCTGTACACCTTCCCGGAAATTTCCACGCGCGCGTCGTCGTGGTTGCCTTTCACCACGTGATACGGCACGCGCTTCATTTCGTCGGCAACTTCGTCGAAACGCCGCCCCATAAACCGCTTGATCGAATACACGGTGTTTTCCGGATTCGTCACCGCCTGGCGCTTCGCCACTTGTCCTACGAGCCGCTCGCCGCCTTTGGTGATGGCTACCACAGACGGCGTGGTGCGCGCCCCTTCCTGGTTCGGGATCACCACCGGCTCGCCGCCCTGCATCACGGCCACAACCGAGTTTGTGGTTCCCAGGTCAATTCCAATAATCTTGCTCATAACTCCGCTTCCTCCTAACCGAAATCTCAGCGGCCGTAGTGGCCGATCTTTAGATCGGTTCTTTCGCTCAACGGTTCTTCCGATCGATCATTGCTGCAACCGCCACGTTCAGGCCGCGTCCGAAGCCGTCCGCACCCTGCGACCGCAAGCCACTATACGCCTTGAGTGTATCTTTGTCAAGTTTTCTTATAACAGATTTAACTAATTTTAGAATCAGTATCTTACACCACCTTTTCGCCCCTACGGCAAATCTCCCTTGACTTGTCGCCGTTTCTGCGGTATTATCTTGCCATTCAGTAATCCGCCGATTCCTGTTCCGCGTCTTCCTCACTTTGATTTCTTAGATCTTCTCCGGCTTGCACAAATTCGCGTGCTTCGAGAACCCTTTGTAATGACGGTCTTGCGAACCGGTCTTCCGGTAATGCCTTTAGATTGATAGTCTTACAAAAGCCCCGGAGTGGGGGAGTATCCTTCCAAAAACCGTTCCAGTCGGCGGGCATACGTTCCGCCCAAATCCTGTGGTAGTCTCGGCTGAGTTCGGAAAATAGGCATCTAAGTGCTTTATGCGTGGAGGGGGTGTCGTGGATCGTCGAGCCAACTTGTCGGGACCTGGGTATCTTGCTTTCTTGGGTGCGATCCTCTCCGTGATGTTGCTGGCCGGGCTGGGCGTTCAGCCCGCACTACGCGCCGCGCAGCCACATTCGATGCCTCAGACCCTGGCGTCGATTCCGGATCTCGATCCGCATGAAGCACTGGGCTCCAAGAACGCGCCGATCGTGATGGAGGTCTTCAGCGACTTCCAGTGCCCCGCCTGCAAAACGCTATTCACCTCGACGAACCGCCAGCTGATGGACAACTACGTCAGCACCGGCAAGGTCTACCTGATCCACCGCGACTTCCCGCTAGCCATGCACGCGCACTCCAAAGTGGCCGCGCAATACTCGCGCGCCGCCGCCCAGATCGGCAAACTCGAGGCCGTCGAAGAAGTCCTTTTCGATAACCAGGAAAAGTGGGAGCAGACCGGCGACGTGGACGGCACCGTAGCCGGCGTTCTCTCAGTGCCCGAGATGGTGAAAGTACGCGCCCTAGTTAAGGGCGGAACGCTTGACGCGGCAATCGCCAAGGATCAAGCGCTGGGTCAAGGCTATCGCGTCAATCAAACGCCCACGACGATCTTTCATGCGAACGGCCAGACCTTCCCGTACGCCGGTGTCATGAACTGGGAAATTCTGAAACAATTCCTGGACCAGCTCCTGAGCCAGAAGTAACTGTTGTAGCGACCGCCGACCGTTTGTTCTGTGATGACTCGACCATGATGCAATCCAGCCCCCTCAACCTCCGCCGCGTCATAATTTGGATCGGCCGCCTGATTCTCGGCCCGATCTTTATCTACGCCGGCGACTCAAAGCTCTTTCTTCCTAACACCCACTTCTGGCCGTATTTTTTCTTCAAATTCTCGTTAGCCACCAACATTGCCAATTTCGCGTTCCAGGTTGAAGCCTTCAAGTTGTTGCCGCCCTGGGGAGTACAATTCGTCGCGCACACGCTGCCCTTCACGGAAATCACCCTGGGCCTGCTGCTCCTGATCGGCTGGCGCCTGCGCATCTGGGCGACTCTACTCACCGCCATCATGCTCGGCTTCTTCGTCGTGGTAACGCGCGCCTATCTCCTTCACATGAACATCAACTGCGGCTGCTTCGCTACCCCCGAACCCATAGGCCCAAAGAAAATCCTGGAAGACGCCGCCATGTCAGCGCTAGCCATGCTCATGACCTACTTCGCGTTCGTCGAAGCGCGCCACCCCCACCCTTGGACCGCGCCAGCGTCAACGCAAACGCAGGCCCAGACGCAGTAGCGCCTCGCAACGCTCGCTTGTAGACTGAACCGGTGAAGACCTTAGCCGAATACCTCGACCTTGCGGCCGTGGCCCACGGTCACTTGTGCGCCGGCCAGGTCCTCGGCGTGCGGCTGGCCATGCTCGGCCTTCGCGAACTCGGCATCGACGACCCCATCGCCGAACGCAAACGCATCGTCACCTACGTCGAGATCGACCGGTGCATCACCGACGCCATCGCGCTGGTCGCCAATTGCCGCCTCGGCAAGCGCGCACTGAAATTTCGCGACTGGGGCAAAGTCGCCGCGACCTTCGTCGATCTGCAAACAGGCCGCGCCATCCGCATAGCGGCCAAAGAATCCAGCAAGCAAGCCGCGCGCGAAATGTTCCCCGAGCTCCCCAAGGACGCCGGCCAGCAAAAAGCCTACGCCGCCCTCTCGGAAGAAGTCCTGTTCGATAAAAAATGGGTCAAGGTGCAAGTCCAACCTGAGGATCTGCCCGGCTTCAAAGGGCCGCGCGTAGTCTGTGCGGAATGCGGCGAAGGAATTAATTTCAAGCGCGAGGTGTTGCAGGACGGCCGCACTCTGTGCCGTTCTTGCGCCGGCGAGCGGTATTACGCGCACCTGTAAGTTGCTTGCTTACAGTAACGGAGCGCTTGCGGTTGATGGATTGCTGCGTGCAACAGTGCATGCTCGAGCCAGGGCTTCCGATTCGGCCGATGGAAACTTGAAACAAGCTGCTCGGCCCACAAGGCCATTCATGTGCGCTAAAATTACAATTTCATGCTGAGCCTGCCACCAATTACATTGCGGTTGCGCGGTTGGAAATTGATCGACCGCGTGGCGCTGGCGTTTCTGCTGCTCTGCGCGATTGCGCTGGGCGCGGCTTGCGGCTTGCTTTTCGTCTACGCCAGCGACTTGCCGGAGATTCGCGCGCTGGAAACGTATCGGCCCACCGTGGTCACGGAGGTTTACGCCGACGACGGGCAGTTGGTGGATACCTTCGCCCTGCAGCGCCGCATTCTGATGACTTATGAGCAGTGCCCCAAGGTTCTGTACAACGCGGTCACCTCCATCGAAGACCAGCACTACGAGGAGCATTGGGGCATCGATTTTCCGCGCATCGCAGGCGCGGCGTGGCGCAACATTCTGCACCACCGCATTACCGGCGGCGCCAGCACGATCACCATGCAGCTGGCCGGAAATCTTTTCCTCGACCGCAGCGACCGCAGCTTCCGCCGCAAGATGCAGGAGATGTTGCTGGCGCTGCAGATCGAGCGCCGCTACACCAAGCCGCAAATCTTTGCCATGTACTCGAACCAGGTGTACCTGGCGCACGGCAATTATGGTTTCGCCGCGGCGTCAGAATTTTACTTTGGCAAACCGGTCGGCGATTTGAAATTGCAGGAAGCCGCGCTGCTGGCGGGAATGGTCAACGGTCCGAAATTTTCACCACTGACCAATCCGACTGGCGCGCTTCAACGCCGCAATCTCGTCCTGTATCGCATGGAGGAAGAAGGCAGGATCACCCCCGCCGAGGAAGAAGCCGCCAAGAAAACTCCGCTCGGCTTGCATGTGCAATATCCGCGCAACGATCTCGCGCCCTACTTCTTTGAAGAGGTGCGCAAGTACCTCGAGTCCACCTACGGCACCGAAGCCGTTCACGAACGCGGCCTGCGCGTCTACACCACGCTTAACATCGCCATGCAGCGTGCCGCCAACCAATCCCTACGCGACGGCCTGCACAGCTACGACCGGCGCCACGGCTGGCGCGGCGATCTTCCCAACATCTTGCGCGACAACCTCGGCAAACTGGACGCCTACGAGGACGAAGACTGGCGCCATCCCATCGAAAAGGGCAGCTTCGTCACTGGGCTGGTGCTGAGCGCCGACGAAAAGAACGCCACCATCAAAATTGGACCGTACCGCGCCATTCTTTCGCCGTCGGATTTCGCGTGGACGGGCCGCAAGAAACCCGGCGACCTCCTGAAGGTCGGCGACCTGGCCCAATTTTCGATTCTGGAGCTGCGCGAAAACACGGTGCGCGTGCAACTCGAGCAGCAGCCCGCTCCGCAAGCAGCGATGGTGGCCATCGACAATCCCACCGGCGAGATCAAAGCCATGGTCGGTGGATACAGCTTCGAGGATTCCAAGTTCAACCGCGCCACGCAGGCCTACCGGCAAGTGGGCAGCTCGTTCAAGGTATACGTTTATGCGGACGCTCTGGAGAAGGGTGCGACGCCGTTCGACACGATCCTGGACGCCCCGTTCACAGTAATCAGCGGCGGCCAACCATACTCGCCGCACAATTACGACGAAAAATTCGAGGGCAACATCACACTGCGCCGTGCGCTGGCCGGCTCGCGCAACGTTCCCGCCGTGAAGCTGGCAGAGAAGGTTGGCATCTCGTCGGTGGTTGACGTCACGCGGCGTTTCGGGATCACCACCTCGCTGCCGCCCTACCTCCCGTTGGCGCTAGGCGCGGCGGACATGCGGCTGCTGGAACATGTCTCGGCGTTCACCGTGTTCCCGGACGACGGCATCCGCATCGACCCGCATATGATTCGCCGGGTCACGAGCTACGACGGCGCGATGCTTGAAGAAGCGCATCCCGAAGTCCACGACGTAGTTTCGCCAGAAGTCGCGCGCACCATGACCGCCATGCTGGAAGAAGTGATCCAGTTCGGCACCGGCATCCAGGCCAAAGCGCTGGGCCGCCCAGCCGCGGGGAAAACGGGCACCACGCAGGACTACACCGATGCCTGGTTCATCGGCTTCACGCCACAACTCACCGCCGGAGTGTGGGTCGGCTACGACGACAAGCAAATCTCGCTGGGCAAAAAAGAAACCGGCGCCCGCGCCGCGTTGCCGATCTGGCTGGAATTCATGCAAAGCGCCCTCACCGGCGTGCCCGAAGTCGAATTCGCCAATGTCGTCCCGCTCGAACAGGAAGCCCGCGACCACGCCGTCCACGTAGACACGCCCGACACCGCCCCCACCGAGGACGAACCGACCGAGCGCAAAGCAAAGCCGCCCGCCGACTCGCCGCCAGCCAAGACCGCAGCCACGAGCGCGGCGACAGCTCAGGCCGGTCCGTCGCACCCTTAGAGTTCGGCGTTGTCTGGACTTGAGAGGAAAGCTCGTGCTAGTTACGTTTTGAATGACGGAAAGGATCCCAGCCGCCGAGTGGCAGGGTTTGTTCCCGTTGGTCCTGTTGGACCAAAGTCAGCTTTCGTCCGCGCGTGATTGCGCCGATGGGCGTGAGTGGGATGCCTTGGAAGGTGCGCGGTAGTCGGCCGGCTTTGGCGGGATGCACGGTGAAGAGCAGTTCGTAGTCGTCGCCGCCGTTTAGCGCGAGATTCACGGGATCGATCTTCTTGAGACCGGACCGATCGGAAATCCGCACGGCAGGAATTCTCGAGGCGTCCAAGCTCGCGCCTACTGCGCTTGCAGCACACAGGCGCGGCAGGTCGGAGGAAAGGCCGTCTGAGAGATCCATCATCGCCGTGGCAATCCGATGATCGCCCAACCAACGCCCCAATCTGAGTCGCGGCTCAGGGTAAAGATGTTTCTTCAGGGCCGGGTCGCCCCTGCGGATTCGATGTTTGCTGCGGAGGCGATGAAGTCCGAGTTCGGCTTCGCCCAGGTGGCCGCTCACATAAATAATGTCGCCCGGGAGAGCGCCGGATCGCAGCGAGGCTCGCCCCTTTTGCACTTCACCGACGACCGTAACGTTGATTAGAATTTCTCGTCGTCGCGTTGTGTCGCCGCCCGCTAATGGGCACTTGAACTTGCGTGCGGCTCGCCGCAGGCCTCGCAGGAATTCGTCCAGCCAGCGCCCCGTGTGAGTCTCTGGAATGGCGAGGCTTAGGAGGAAGCAGCGCGGCTCGCCACCCATGGCCGCGATATCGCTGACGGCGCGAGTCAGGCTCTTCCAGCCGACGGAATCGGCGGGGTGCCGATCGCGCAGAAAGTGTGTGCCTTCCAAAAACCAGTCGCAGGTTAGAATGGTTTCGTGCCCGTGCCGCGGAACGAGCAGGGCCGCGTCATCCCCGATCCCCAGGCGAATCCCCGAATCTCGACGGATTGACGACGTCGCTGCACGAATCCTGCGAATCAGGTCACTTTCGGGCGTTTTCATCGCGGGCATGAGGTTTTCATAGTGGCGTTATGCGAAGATCGATGTAGTGACCTTCGGCTCGAGATGACGTCTAGTGTAACGTGAGAAACACTTTACCTGTCCATCGGTACAGGAGGCAGCCTTTCCCCACCTGACCCAAGGCCAGCAAAATACAGGATTGACTCTAATACCTACAGAATTTAGTATGTCCCAACGCTTGGGATCGGTTCTCGGCCGCCAACGCCGAGAAGCAAAGCTGCTGTTCAACTGCGGGCCAGGGTAAACAGTCCGCGTCAAACATTAGCAGGTACTGAGGGACCCAGCAGAGATGAAGGGCAAGACCTACACGTTCTTAATCGCGTCCACGCCAGGGAAAATGCAGAAGCTCATCATCCCCGCGTACGTGCTGCATGCCATCGCGGTGCTCGCGATGATTGGCAGCATTACAGTTGTGGCCGCAGCCGGATCCTATTCGCGCATGCTGTGGAAAGTCGGGAACTACAACGCACTGCGCCACGATCAGGAAACTTTAAAGAAACAATACCGTCAGCTGCAGAACACGGTTGATGACACCAACCAGCGCCTCGACTCCCTGCAGTCTCTGGCTACGGAAGTGGCGATGACCTACGGCGTCCTGCGTTATCATCCGGCGGCTTTCGACCAGAGCGACAATCCCGTCGATGCGCAGGATGCGTTTGACCGCTCCGTCGAGCAATACACCTTCTTGAAGAGAAATGCCGCGACCATCGCGATTTCCAGCGGCGGTTTGCGCTTGATGCCGGGAATGAGCTTTGCGGACTCAACGTATACGCCTTCTATCTGGCCGGTGTTAGGTCATATTACCGACGGCTTCGGCGAGCGGCTCGACCCATTCAGCGGTGAGGGCGCGTTCCACACCGGAGTGGACGTGGCGTCGGACTACGGAGCGCCGGTTCATGCGACGGCGGACGGCGTGGTGACCATCGTAGAGAATCACGCGGGTTACGGCCGGCTGGTAGTGATCGATCACGGCTTCGGCATTACGACCTGGTACGCGCACCTTTCATCGTTTTCGGCGATTCCCGGGACGCGAATCAAGCGCGGCACGGTTGTCGGGTATACGGGCATCAGCGGGCGTTCGACTGGGCCTCACGTTCACTATGAAGTGCGGGTGAACAATGCGCCGGTGAATCCTTGGCGGTATATGCGGGCTACTCCGGCCGGGGATTAGTTTTTGAGCTTTGGGTCCTTCGTTCCTTCCTCCTTCACTTTGTAAATAAGGGCGCCGGTTCTCTTCCACGTCTTGTTTTGCTTGCATTTGCATCTAACCCTGCCCCGCTAAAGCGGGTCGGCTACATTTTATTTGTGAGGCGGCGGTTGCTATTTGTGAGGTGGAGGTTGCTGAGGAACGCTGGGAGAGGCGGTGCCCGCGGCGGCCAGGAACTTGGGCGTGATGTCGAAGACTACGCGGACGGATTTGGTTTGGCCGCGATCGATGCGCGAGATGTCGGCGCCCTTTAGGATTTCGAGATAGGCTTCGCGGGCTTGCGGGTCGAGTTGCTGGCGGACTTGGGGGCCGTTGAGTCCTGCTTGCGCGAGAATCAGCGCGCCATTCAGGAAATCGGAAAGTTGGCGCGCGGTGGCGTCGGCGGGGCATTCGCCCTCGGTGACAGCGCGCAGGCGGTCACCTTCCGGTTTCCCGGCTATCGTGATCCACAGAAGCTGATCGAGCAGAGCCGCGAGTTGCGGCGATTGCAAGCCACCGGGCGCGCGCTGTGCCAACGCGGCGCCTGGCGCAGCATCCTGGCGAATCACAGCGAACAGCGGCGAGCCGGCGAGGCGATCGAACCGGGCACGCCATTCTTTTTCGTCGGTGCCCTTCATCGGTTGGGACAACAACGCGGGGAGATCGCCATTATCGGTCAATGCGATTCGGTTCTGGCGGGTGAACGCAAAAGAAATTTTGCGCGGACTGCCGGTGACCGGCACGGTGAAAATCTCGCGGCCGCCGCGGCTTTCGTGCGTTCCAAACTGCGAGGTGTAGATGTTGATCTTCCTGCGATCGAAGCGTCCGTCGGCGACGGCGAAGAATGTTGTCTCCTGTCCGCGCTTGATGACGGCGACGGCCACGCGATCGAGATCGCGTTCGTAATCGAAGCCTGTGTCGCGCAGGAATTGCGCGTAGTCGGCATCGATTCGCTGCGGCGTTGGCGCCCACGCGTAGAGTTGCTTCAGGAACGGCGATTGACGAAGGTCGGCCGCGTCGGCGTAGAGCACGACGCTCGCGTCCGCCGGGATGGTTGCGAGCGCGCTTTCGCGCGGGGGATTCACGCCGCTCCAGTAACGCAGCGCGAAGAGCACGATTCCGACGAGCAATACAATCGCGCTGAGTGATCCAATCCAGACACGTCGCTTCATGGGATCTTCATCTTCGCGCAATCCGTGGGAAAGGGGAATTGTTGCATCGGGAGCCCTGAGAGCAGCATCAAATCGGTAGCAAGGTGGCGGAAAAATTCAGAGAGACATCGACTTCGGCCGGGTTATTCACAGGCGTCCCGGCGTAGTATTTGCTAAACCATTACGGGTCATGCAGATAGCGGTTGCCGACGAGGGAACGAGGCGATCCTTTTCCACAGAACTGGCCAGCGGCGTGCTGGAAATTTCGAGGCCGGCGCTTGCAATTTGAGTACCCTATCTGCTATTCTTTGTCGGTTTGAGAGCGCTGGCGTAGCTCAGCTGGTAGAGCATCTGATTTGTAATCAGAGGGTCGGGGGTTCAATTCCCTCCGCCAGCTCCACCGGTTGGCTTGCGGGGGAATGAGGCGGAGCGAATCCTCAGAAGCAAAATCGACGGGCTGGTGTCTTTTGACACGAGTCCGTTTTGTGTTTTCGTTTGCTGGTCTGTGCGTTTTCTGACAAATGTTTGCTGGACTTGCACTTGGCGTGAGTAACGAATTTTCGAGGACGGGTGGGTGAGTGGCTAAAACCAGCAGACTGTAAATCTGCCGCTCCTTGCGGGCTACGGAGGTTCGAATCCTCCCCCGTCCACCATGTACTCGCTGGTATGTACTCTTCGGGCGTCGGAAGACTCGGACCAGCAAAAAAAAAGAAGTAGCGCAAGCCGATCGGGGCTGGATCGGCAAAGAGCAGTGAAGTGAGCAAGTGTTGTTCGCAGAAATCGCAGGGCAATCGCACGAAGCGATGTTCGAGCGCGGACCGGATCGCGGCAATGGCGCCGCCCAGGAAAAGTGCGCCGCGAAGATGTTGTTGATGACTGCGCGGGAGTTAGCGGTCGGAGCGAAATTTTGAGGGGGACACGGGTTCGGCCTGGGTAGCTCAGTTGGTAGAGCGCGTCCTTGGTAAGGACGAGGTCACCGGTTCAATCCCGGTCCCAGGCTCCAGAGACAGAAGTTGGACGTCAAAAGTCGGAAGTTAGATGTGGCGGCCGGGGAGAAGGATTTGCAGTTGCTGGGCGGGGGTAACTCAACGGTAGAGTCTCACTCTTCCAAGGTGATGGTTGCGGGTTCAAATCCCGTCCCCCGCTCCACTTAACGCCGAGCTGAGGGAACGCGGCAAGGATTTGGTTGGGTTGCAAAGTTAGGAAGCAAGAAATTAAGCTGAGGGCAAAGGAACATGGCCAAGGAGAAATTCGAGCGCAACAAGCCGCACTGCAACATCGGGACGATTGGTCACATTGACCATGGCAAGACGACGTTGACGGCGGCGATTACCAAGGTGCTGTCGAAGCACAACCCG
>Ga0187855_10000143_pt1 | contig 61412 bp, 52 predicted proteins | sample June2016WEW_8_10_2_FD_132969 | JGI IMG/M metagenome (GOLD analysis project Ga0187855, IMG submission 132969) | Peatland microbial communities from SPRUCE experiment site at the Marcell Experimental Forest, Minnesota, USA - June2016WEW_8_10 | ecosystem: Environmental > Terrestrial > Soil >... | reverse complement strand
GTCCAACTGTTGCTCGTCTTTTCCGCGCATGCCTTCTTCTTATCAGGTTGTGCTGTGGAAACAAGAGAGTTTCGTGGTACTGCGTCCGCTTCACATCGAGTTTTTCCGCAACCTGCTAGGGGTGTGGTGCGGACACGGTTTTCCGCCGGGCTACGCCATCGGACCTGCCGCCGTTCGGGGTAAAATCTTCCAATCCCCCACCAAGTTTTCCCCGGTCCAAAACGGGAAAAGAGTTACAGGTGGAGTCGGGTCTGTTAGAATAAAATCTCCCCCATGTAAGTGGCCGCTTAGCAGCATGTTAAGGGTGGACAGGTTTCGTCGAAAGTGGCCTTTGGCGTGCACTTCGGGATTGAGAAGTGTCGTCCTTTGGCCCGTCTCCCGCGGTCTTAAAATGCTGGTTTGCAGGATCGACCACTTCTTTTTTTTGGCAAGCGCTAAGGAAGTAGCTACATGAGGTGCTGTACATGGTTTCCCAGGCTTCGCAATTGACCCTAGGCCTTCTTCCCGAGCCAGGCACCCGCTGGGGAAGGTTCGTTCTCAGTTATGGCATCCAGTCTCTGGTGATGGCGTTGTTCGTGATTATGGCCGTCGCGTACCCGGAAGTTATGGTGATGCCGGTGCACGACTACCACTTTGTCAGCCTGGTTAGCACTCCGCCCCCGATTCCGCAGGCTCCAGCACCGGTCAAGCATTTCCCTGTTCCTGTTCCAAAGATCACCGAACCGGTAACGCCGCGGCCCGAAGCTCTGCGCGTTCCGTCAGATATCCCGCGGAAAAAGTCTCCAGTTCCCGAGGACCAGGCGCCTAAGGTCACGCTGGCTGCCAGCAAAGAAACTCTACCGGACATGAAACCGCAGATTCCCCGGCCGCCGGTGAAAACGAATGTGTTCTCCACGGGAAGCTCGGCTACGCCAACCATGGCGGCCGCGCCGCAGAAAGTACAAACCGGCGGTTTCGGCGATCCCAACGGGGTGCCCGCATCGGATAATCACGGCCGCCCGGTTACGATCGCGCAAGCGGGCTCGTTTGATCTGCCCTCCGGCCCAGGCTATGGCAACGGCACCGGCGGATCGCATGGCGCCCGCGGCGTGGTCGCGAGCACCGGTTTTGGCAGCGGCGTCGCTACCGGCAACAGTTCCGGCCCGGTTTCTGCCTCGCGCGCGGAGGTTCGCCAAGGCTCGTTCGGAGACACCGATGTCGTAACCGCTCAGCCCAAAGCCAAGGCCGCCGAACCCGTGGTGAAAACCTTACCTGCCGAGATCACCTTCAAGCCCCGTCCGGCTTACACTGATGAAGGGCGACACCTTAAGATTGAGGGCGAGGTCCTGCTCGATGTCGTCTTTTCAGCGACCGGGCAGATTCGCGTGGTGAGAGTGGTACGCGGTCTGGGCCATGGGCTGGACGAATCTGCGGTTCACGCCGCAGAACAAATCCAGTTCAAGCCCGCGTTGAGAGACGGCCATCCCACTGATTCCGAGGCGGTATTACACATCGTGTTCCAACTCGCATCATAGGTAACTCGCATCAAAGATGAAGTGAAACAAATGAAAATGTTGCGTTCCCTATTCGCACTGTTTGCGCTCTCTCTGGTCTGCTGCGCCCCGTCCCTAGTCGTCCAGACTTCGTTCGCCCAGACTACGCCGCAACCCCAGCTCTCCACCCGCGACGCGACCGCCGAACAAGCTGCCGCCGCCAGCGGCAACTTTGACCAGGTTATCGACCGGGCGGTGGAGCGCGAACATTTCTTCATGGCCGAGATGAAGCATCTGCACCCCTTGGTCGAAACCTATCTGCAGAATATGAAGGAAGACAAAGAGATCGACGCTCCCGTCCCCACTAGCGACGTGTACTTCCTGGGCCGGTTGGACATGAGCGACGGTACCGATGACCGCGCTTTCTATGCGCCCACCACGGCCGGCCTTGGCAAGCGCATGATCAGCAAACTGAGCAATGTGTATTCCATGAAGTTCCTGCCCCTGGGATTTGCCCAGATGGTGGTCCTCGATCAGGACTTTCAGCGCAAGTATTACGACTTCACGTTCGTCCGCCGCGAGTTTCTCGGCGAGGTGCGCTGCATCGTGGTCGACGTTGCCCCCAAAAAAGACGCCGGCAAGGGCCGTTTCCTCGGCCGCATCTGGATCGAAGACGAGGGCTACAACATCGTCCGCTTCAACGGCACTTACTATCCTCATCCGCGGGCTAGTTATTACCTGCACTTTGACAGTTGGCGTCAGAACATCCGCCCCGGCGGCGTCTGGCTGCCTTCGCTGATTTATTCCGAAGAATCCGACCTCAAATATCGCCTGGGGCAGACGCTTGATTACAAAGCGCAGACGCGGCTCTGGGGCTACAACCTGAAGGATCTCCGCCGCAACTCCGAGTTCACCGAGATCACCGTCGACGCCCCGCAGTCGGTGCAGGACCAGAGTCAGAAAGCCCAGGACGCAACCCCCATCGAAGCTCAGCGCGCCTGGGAACGACAGGCGGAAATCAACGTAATTGACCGCCTGCAGCAGATTGGCCTGATCGCACCGGAAGGCGAAATTGACAAAGTGCTACAGACCGTGGTCAACAACGTGATGGTCACTAATAACCTCGACATTCAGCCCGACATACGCTGCCGCGTACTAATGACCACGCCGCTCGAGTCCTTCGCCATTGGCCATACTATCGTCGTGAGCCGCGGCATGATCGACGTGCTGCCCGACGAAGCGTCGCTGGCCATGATTCTGACCCACGAACTGGCGCACATCGTGCTCGGCCATCACCTCGACACCAAACTCGCCTTTAACGACCGCATGTTCTTTCCCGATGAGCGCACCTTCCAGCGCCTGGATTTCGCTCGTGATCGCGCCGAAGAAGAAGCCGCCGACAAGAAAGCCATGGAACTGCTCAATAACTCGCCCTACAAAGACAAACTCAGCAACGCCGGCTTGTTCCTCAAAGCCGTTCAGGCCTATGCTCCGCTGTTGAAGAACCTGATCCGTCCGCATCTGGGCGACGGCCTGCTGAACGGCGACGCCACCAAAATGTCGGCTTTGATGACCGCCTCGCCGCAATTCGATCCGAAGAAGGCCGACCAGGTCGCGGCGCTTCCGCTCGGCGGCCGGGTGAAAGTTGATCCGTGGAACAATCAACTCGAATTGATCAAGACCAAGCCGGTCGCCATCACCACCGCAGCCGAGAAGATGCCGTTTGAAGTCACGCCCTTCTTCCCGTTCCTCAGCAGGTTTGGCACCGCCGCTCCGGAAAAAGCGGCTCCGGTCCCGGACAAAACGGCCGCAACTCCCTCGGGACAGTGAGGCAGCTTTTAGCTTTTGGCTGTCAACTGCAAGGGATAGATCGCGGTGCCCCCGGCACGCGCTTCTGGCGTTCCTCAAACAATCGGTCGCCACCAAGAGCTAACAGCCAAAAGCTATGAGCCTCGATCATTGCGCGCGGGTAATCCGGGACGGGAGAGAAGCGGCAGAAACAACCAAGGGAAGCCCGCTGCCAGACGCGGCGGGGCTGGTCGTGCAGGTTATTGTACCAAGCTGCTGCCGACTTGCGAAAACACGTTGTTGGCGTTGCCGCCGATTAGCCGGACCGTGCCAATCACGATCACCAAGATTACGGCAAGCATCACCGCGTATTCGGCGACGTCTTGACCGTGCTCCTCAGCCCACAGATGACGTAATGCGTTGATCACTATTTGCCCCCGATCGACGACGCGCCCAAACCTTCATTCATCCCTCAGGACAGTGGTTCGCCGCCGTGTAATTATTAAAGTATAGTGAACTGATTTTCTCGCCAATAGCACACGAGTGACCTTTTATAGCACTATTGTGCCACAACTGTGCACAATTGTGCCATAATTCAATTCCCCTGGACCTGGCCAACCTACTGATTACAAAATAGTTTTCAGGGGAAGTCCCTGATTTACCGCGAATAGCGCCAGTTCCAGGCGGGTGGACACCCCCAGTTTGTCGAAGATATTGCTGAGGTGGTGCTTTACTGTATCCTCGCTGATTTTGAAGTACTCGGCGATTTCCCGGTTGGCATAACCCGCGACCACCGCGGAGACGATCTCCAGTTCCCGCGGCGTCAGCCCGAATTTCTTCTGTTTCGTTTCCTCGTTCGTACTCTGCATGAGGTTGCGCAGGTACTGCACCAGATTCGAGACGCTGTCCCGCCCGACCCAGTACTCCCCGGACATCACCGCATGAATGCTCTTGAGCAGTAGTTGGGTGGCGGAATCCTTCAGCACCACGCCGCGCGCCCCCAACTGCAACGCCTCGACCACCTGCTTCTTTTCGACCGCCGCGGTCAGCAGGATGATGCGCACCGGCCCCGCCCCGCCCGCGCGGGTGCTCAGGTCGCGCAACGCTTCCAGCCCGGTGTGGTGCGGCATGGCCAGATCGAGCAGAAGAATGTCAGGCTTGATGTCGGTAGCCAGCTTCACCGCCTCGAAGCCATCGCAAGCTTCACCCACTACTTTCATATCCTGTTCCGATTCCAGCAGACGCCGCAGCCCGTCGCGGAAAATGGGGTGGTCGTCGGCAATCACAATGCGAATGGGATGAGTTCTTTTGTCCACTGCCGGCCTATCCATCGTTGGCTTATCCATCGTCGGCTTATCCATGATTGGCCTTTCTCGCCGGCGGAATTCGGACTTCCAGCCGTGCGCCGTGTCCCGGAGTCGATTCTATCGTGAGTTCGGCCTCCAGCAGGCGTACTCTTTCGCGAATCACCCCCGGCCCTTTGCCAGACGTCTCCAGTTCCGCATCCGACCGCCTTCCGGAAAAGGAAAATCCCTTACCGTCGTCCTCCACCGTCAACTGCAGATTACCTGCCCGCTGCGCCAACCGTACCAGCACATGGTGCGCTCCACTGTGCTTGCGCACGTTGACCAGACTCTCCTGCACGATGCGCGCCAGCTCCCGGCATACTCTCGGCGCCAGATCCACCCGCTCCACTTCGCTGACGAACTCGGCTGCGATTCCCGTCTCCCGCCGGAAGCGCTCCACCGTATCGGAAATGAAACCCAGAAGCCGGTCCGCATTCACTTCGAACGACTTCATCGCCTGCATCAGTTCGCGCAACTTCAGAACTTCTTCGCGCAGCAGTTTCTGGATCCGCCCCAGCTCCGTATTCACCACCGGCGCCTGGGTTCCGGACTGGCGCCGCAGTACATCCAACTGCATTTCCACTGCGATCAGGGATTGAATCGCTCCATCATGAAGTTCGCGCGCGAACCGAGCCCGCTCCAGCGCCCCCGCCCGCTCCCGCAGTCGCCGCATCAGGTACACGTTGTAGACCGCCGGAGCCACCTGCTGCGTGTACTCCTGCAGAAACCGCAATTCCTCTTCCGCCGCTCCCATCTTCTCGGGATCGAACAGGTACACCCGGCCCGACCACTCGGTCCCGAAGACCAACGCCACTGAAACTATGGCATCAAACTTTTCCACTCGCGCCAGCGCATCCAGAAATTCCGTGCTTCCATCGCGCAGCCGCCCTCCGTCACGATCGAGCAGCACCGCACGAAAACCCTTGTCAGTGCGCGACGCATAAACCGCGTCCGCCGGCGAGTCGAAGAGGTACGCCTTTTCGCTATCCGGCGCAGCCTCGCGCCAGTGCAACACCTCGCCGCCCTCGGCGCCACGCTTTATCTCGGCCAGAAATACCCGGTAACTGTGCCTCTCCTGCGAGGCGCTGAGCACCCGGGATGCGCCGTAGATGTTCATCACTTCCCCCAGCACCTGCTGCATGGTCCCGGTCAGTCCCGCCTCGACTCGCGTCGAACTGAGAACGCGCATGATCACGGCGCGTTCCGCCCGAACTTTCTTCTGGTTCTCGGACATGTAGCCTAGCAAAAATCCGAGCACAATCAGATACACCGAGCTCATGAACAGTTGTTGCGGATCCAGTTCCCGCACGCTCACACCCAGCCGCGGCAGATGCACCACTCGCAGCCAGTGATCCGCCGCCGTTTCCAGTCCAGCTCGCACCGTGAACGCCTCTACCTCCAGCAGCGCTACCGCAGCGGTCGCCGTGCCCACGGTCTCCCACAAACCCCAGCGATAGGCCGCCGCCGCCATCACGAACACGAAGAACAGAAAGAATGGCCCCGACTGTGCTGTCGCGAACAAGGAAATCAGCACCGGCCAGAGGATATCCACCGCGTGCACGACCAGACGAAAAGCGTTTGTCGACTGCGGCCGGAAGCGCACCAGTAACATCACCACCACCGAATGCACGAAGTAAACCAGCAGCAGCCAGTACAGCCAGGGCGAATAGACCAAGCCGCGTACTGGCTCAATCCAAAGGGTAAGCACCGCCACAATCGTCAGTGCCACCCGGGCCGACGCCAACCAGCGCTCCGTACGCCGGATTTCGCCCGTACTGAGCGGCACCCGGAAGCGCCATAGATCACGGTATCGAGGGATCATCCAGGACACGGGAATCCTAAAGTTAAGCGCCTAATTCTAAAGGCAATCTCAGCTAAACTCCATGAGCTTCTTACTGTAGAGACGGGGCTTGCCCCGTTTCTACGGGGAAATCGGACTTCTTAGTCCGCATCTTGGTCCGCATCGAATCTAGACCTTTCTGCATCCTGCCAGTGGTTACTCTAGTAACCTCACTAACTTCACAGCAACCTCTAGAATAAACTTCGGAGAAGTCTGCCTTTGGCCGCACGCACTAAACTCTGGGTCGCTCTGCTGATCGCGCTGGTTCTCGCGCAGACGGCGGCGTCTGTGTTTATGCCCCGAAGCGGCGCTCTTACCATTGCCAGCGACCTCATCCAGGGCACTCTCCTGCTGGTTGCCACGGCCGCCTTCCTGCCCAATATCTGGCGCTGCTCGACTGCCCACGCCCGGCTCTTCTGGCTCCTCACGAGTGCGGGCATGCTCTTCTGGCTTGCTTACCAGGGAATGTGGAATTACTTTGAAGTCTTCAAGCGTCAGGACGTGCCCGACCCTTTCCTGGGTGACATTGTTCTGTTCCTGCATCTGGTACCCATGATCGCCGCGCTCGCGGTGCTTCCTCATCTTCGGGAAGATGAACGGGATGAACGAATCCGCATGCTCGACTTTGCCCTCCTGCTCATCTGGTGGGTCTTCATCTATGTATACACCGTCATCCCATGGCAGACGGTGCAGGTCGATGAAGCCACTTACAGCGCCAATTTCAACTTCGCGTATCTGACCGAAAAACTCGTGCTCCTGGGCTCGCTTGCCATCCTCGCCTACACCGCTGACGGCGGCTGGCGGCAGCTTTACGGACAGTTGCTCGGCGCCAGCGCACTCTATGCCTCCAGTTCCTATGTCGCCAACTGGGCCATCGGCCACAAGCTTTACTACAGCGGCAGCATCTACGACATCCCGCTCACGGTTTCCATAGCCTGGATGGCGGTGGCTCCCTTGCTCGCCCTCCGCCTGAATCTGTCCGACTTCAAGCCGTCGCGGCCTTTGCTCGGCGTCTGGATCACTCGCCTGAGCATGCTCGCTCTGTTCAGCCTCCTCTGGGCCGTCTTGCACTGCGAACTGGACCCGGCGCTTCCGCGTTCGGTCAAGGCCTTCCGCGTCACCGTGAGTCTTCTCACCATGGTGGTGATGGGCATCGTGGTGCTCTGGCGCCAGCGCCTGCTCCGAGACGAGCTGTCGCGGCTTCTCGAGAGGTCCCGCCGTTCTTTCGACGACCTCAAGGATTTGCAGGAAAAGCTCATTCAATCGGAGAAGCTGGCCTCGCTCGGCCAGTTGGTGGGCGGAGCCGCCCACGAGATCAACAACCCGCTCGCAGCCATGATGGGATACTCCGACCTGCTCAGCGCGTCCAGTTTGCCGCCGCTGGAACAATCGCAAGCCGCGCAAATCGGCGAGCAGGTCCGCCGCACCACCACGCTGGTTGCCAGCCTGCTCACTTTTGCCCGCCAGGCTCCGGTCAAGCTTACCGCCCTCGACATCAACTCCGTGGTGCAAACCGCCGTCCGCCTGCTCGGTCCCCAACTGGAAGCGGAGGCCGCTTCCATCCACCTCGAACTCGCTCCTACGCTTCCGCCCGTGCTTGCCGATTCCAACCAGATTCTCCACGTTTGCCTGCACCTGGCCGGACAGATTAGCGCCCAACTCAATCGCGAGATAAGCTCCACCCTGTTCGTTCGCACGCACCACCAGGGCAAGTTCGTCCTGGTTGACTTCTCCACTTATGATCCCTCGTCGCAGCCACTCTCGTTCCCGTCGGTGTTCAACTTCCAGGACGGCGGGAACGGGCCTACTACCCTTTCGCTGAGCGCCTGCTGCCGTATCCTGGAAGAACATCGCGGCCGTCTCTTGCAGCCTTCGACTCCCGGCAACCCCGCTTTCCGAATAGAACTGCGGGTCGCGACAAACTCTGCAAACCTCTCCTCGTTTGGCGTGCCCAGCTGGGCCGCAGCCCGCAGTAGTTCGTAAACGTTCTTCGTAATAAAGTGCATTGTCATCCTGAGCGAAGCGAAGGACCTGCTGTCTCCTGCGCCGGGGAAAAAGCAGGTCCTTCGCTTCGCTCAGGATGACACAGTGAATTTGGATTCCTCCCCAGAGGCCACATCCACCGTCCTCTTCAACTGTCCGCAAGCCGCAAAAATATCCCGCCCTCGCGGACGCCGCACGAATGTCGGAATTCCCGCTGCCACCAGAATCCGCTGGAAAGCGAGCACCCGTTCTTGTTCGGGCGTGCGGTACGGTAACTCCGTCCCCGGATTCAGCGCAATCAAATTAATTTTGGCCCTTGTGCCCCGCACCAACTCCACCACCTCGCGTGCCTGCTCCGGAGCGTCATTCACGCCCGCCAGCAGCACATACTCAAACGTGAGCCGCTCGCGCACGCGCAGCGGAAACTCCCGCGCCGCTTTCATCAGTTCCTCAAGGTTCCACTTCCGGTTCAGCGGCATCACTTCGCTGCGCAACGCATCGTTCGATCCATTCAGAGATATGGCCAGTTTCGGACGCACCGTCTCCTGCGCGAAATCATAAATTCGCGGAACGATCCCGGCCGTTGACACCGTCATCCTCGACTCCGGAATTCCCACGCCCTCCACCAGCAGCCGCACCGAAGTCATGAAGTTGTCGTAGTTCAAAAAGGGTTCGCCCATGCCCATGAACACGATGTTGACGCGCTGCAGCGGAGGCTCAACTCTCTGCTCCCGGAGCACCGCCGTTATCTGCCCGACGATTTCCCCCGCCTCCAGATTTCGCTTGACCCCAAGCAACGCCGTGAAGCAGAACTTGCAATTCACCGCACATCCCACCTGGCTCGATACGCAAATCGTAGCCCGGCGCCCGCTCACGTGTGGTGACGGGGCTCGGCCCCGTCCTGCGGGGCGAAGCCCCGCCACCACACGTTCCGCATCGATGCTACCCTCAAGCTCGTCGCCCGCTTCGCTGCCGTCGCCGATCTCTCCGCCATCTCCTTCCGGCATCCAGACCGTCTCCACCGTCTCCCCGTCGGCCAGTTCCACCAGATAGCGCACGGTGCCATCGCTCGAAACAAACCTGCGAGCAATTGCTGGAAGCCCCATCCCCCAGCCTTCCTCCACGAGACGAGCACGATATTCGAGCGGCAGCGTCGAAACCTGATCCAGCCGCTCAATCTTTTGCCGATAGATCGCATCAAACAGTTGCTGACCCCGGTAGGCAGGCTGCCCCGACCCAAGCGCAAGATTCGTGAGTTCCTGCAAGCTAAGTCCTAACAGCGATTTGGATTGGCTGGGCACTGTGCTGGTGGAGCGACGGGCGTCCCTTCGGCAAGGTCAGGGCAGGCTCGCGCCCTCTCTGAGTGTAATTCGTAAAACACAGTAATGGGGTTGTAGAGACTCAACCGCTCAACTTTCGAACGGAGAAGGTTATCAAGCGTGTCCTTAGCTTTCCATGTCTTTCGGGGCGGGAGCGAACCGACGTAAGAGCGTAATGGAAAATACCAAAATAAGGATCAGCAGACCCAACAAGCCAAGCTCGGTCATGCTAGCTCGGAATATGCTCGCACCCTCGGCCGACCACGATCCACCTTTTGTGAGGGTGGCCGCTTCCAGGGTGATCACCAGGACGCGCCGAATCGAGGCAATCAGCCCCACCACAAGAAATGGTTCGGTAACCAAAAAATGCGAGTGGACGGAAATGCGCACCGTATGCAGAATCTCCACCAGCATCAAAACCACCAGCAGTTGGTCCAATACCAGCAGTGTGTCGGCGGCAATCGTCCAGTGGACGAGGCCTTCCCAGAGCATTCTGCCGGCATTGGCAATCGTCGCTAGCGCCGTTATGAAAAGCAACACGGCAAGGACGGAATAGATAACCACTTCGGCTTTGCCCAGATAGTCGCCAAAGTGGACGCGGAGCTTCTGTTCGGCCATTCGGGGTCACTCGTAGAATCGCTGGTTCGCGCTTCTTCGTTCGCGCCTCTTCACTCAGGGAGAGTATGGAAAGTATAACGAAAGTCGGCGTATCGCAAAGTGAGAACGTGGATGCGTTGCCCTTTACTTAGAACTGCGTGCAATAGCGAAATCACGATGCTGGGGAAGCGCCGGTATGTTAAACAAAAGAAAAGATGATCTTCGATCGCCGTCGCCTAGCCTCGGATTGTGGGAGAATACTAAAAGCAACCCGCCCGGAATTTCATACGTCGGATACGAACGTCATACTAGGAAATCATGGTAAGCAACTAATGGTAAAAGAGATCCGCAGCATTCGTCGTCAGATCCTGCCCAACGGCCTGACCGTTATCACCGAGAAGATGCCGCACATCCGCTCGGTCGCGATCGGCATCTGGCTCAAGTCCGGCTCGCGCGACGAAGATTCAGAATGGAATGGCATCTCCCACTTCATCGAGCACATGGTGTTCAAGGGCACGGAGACGCGCTCCGCCGAGGATATCGCCCGCCAGGTCGACTCGATCGGCGGCAACATGGACGCTTTCACGGCGAAGGAATGCATCTGCTTCAACATCAAAGTCCTCGATGAGCATCTTCCGCGGGCCATGGATGTCCTCACCGATCTCGTTCTTCATCCCGTGTTCGATGCCGGCGATATCGCGAAGGAGCGCGGCGTCATCCTCGAAGAAATAAAAATGGATCAGGACAATCCCGACTACCTCGTGCACGAAATCTTCACTCAAAGTTTCTGGAAGAACCACGCTCTCGGGCTGCCGATCCTGGGCACGCGCGACACGGTAAGAAAATTCGAGCGCCCGGTGGTCTCCCGCTTCTATGGACACCACTTCGCTCCCGGCAATCTCATCGTCAGCGCTGCCGGCAACCTCGAGCACAAGCACTTTGTCGACCTCGTCGCGAAATATTTCGAACACGTGAAAGCGGCGAAAAACGGCTTGCACTCGCCCCGACCCGAGACTTTTTCCCGTATCAACTTGCGCAACAAGAAATCGCTCGAGCAGGTCCAGATCTGCATCGGCGTCCCCTCGCATCCCATGGCCCACGAGCGCCGCTACGCTTCCTACATCCTGAATACGCTGCTCGGAGGCGGCATGAGCTCTCGCCTGTTCCAGAACATTCGCGAGCGTCAGGGGCTCGCCTACTCCATCTATAGCGACCTCAACCCCTATCGCGATACCGGCTCCCTGTGCGTCTACGCGGGCACCTCGCGCGAGTCGGCCATCAAAGTTGTCGAGTGCGTTGTCGGGGAATTCCGCAACTTGAAAACCACCCCCGTCCCCGAAGAAGAACTGCGCCGCTCCAAGGACCAGCTCAAGGGCAGCCTCATGCTGTCGCTCGAATCCTCGACCGCGCGCATGTCGAACCTGGCCCGCCAGGATATGTACTACGACCATTTCTACGGCCTCGACGAACTCATCGAGCGCATCGAAGCCGTCACGGTGGAAGACCTGCAACAAACCGCCGAAGAATTTTTCCGCACTGAGCAGATCGCCGTAACCATCCTAGGTAACCTGGCCGGCATGAAACTAACCCGCGACCAGCTGGTCTGTTGAGATCTGGTGGAGGGACGGGCGTCCCCGCCTGTCTGGCCGTGCGCAGCACGGCTCGCGCACCCTCGACCGCCGCCTAACCCCCGCGTGCTATTCTGATCGGCACTTTCCTAAACGGATTCCCCATGTCGCTGCGCATCCTGGGCTTCATCCTGGCGGCCGCGCTCCTGCTCGGCTACCGTCTCATCAAGCCGCGCACCCATGCCCCTGATCTGCCTGATCGCTGGAATCTTTCCACCCTGTTTCTGGCGAGTGCGCTCACTCTCTTCGCGGAACTCGCGCTCATCCGCTGGGTCGCCACCGAAGTCCGCGTGTTTGCTTATGTCAAGAACCTGGCGCTGCTGCTCTGTTTTCTCGGCTTCGGACTGGGTTGCGCTCCGGCTCGACAACGTCCGCGCTGGCAAACCGCCGCCACCGCTCTCATAGGATTGATTGCCATAGTTCGTTTGCCCTGGCGCGGCCCGCAGGTCATGGAGTCCCTCTCGCAATACCTCGGCGCCGCCCAGGACGTCGAGATCTGGGCCACCCACGCCGTGCATGACACCTCGGGCTTTCTTCTAGCCGTGGCGGTCACCGCCATCCTGCTCTTACTCATCACTTACATCTTCATACCCATCGGACAAACCGTAAGCCGGCAGATTGAACTGGCCCCACGCACGCTTTACGGCTACTCCTGGAATCTGGCCGGTAGTCTGGCCGGCATCCTCGCATTCTTTGCCGTGTCCTGGTTGGCTCTGCCACCCGCGATCTGGTTCACCATGGTTCTGGCGGGCATGGCGTTGCTCGAATCCAACCGGAGCAATACCATCTGGCTCGCCGCTGCCGTCTTGCCCGTAGCGCTTCTGCTCTTCGATCCTTCCACGCCGCACCACTTCAACCTTTGGACTCCCTACCAGCAGATCGAAGTCGAGGACCAGTATCTTCCGGATGGCGAAGTTCGCGACACTCAGATTCGCGTCAACCACACCGGCTACCAGATCACTGTGGATCTCTCTCCCGACTTTCTGGCTCGCCACCCCAATTTGTTGACCGAGGTGCCGGACGAGAATCCCTACAACTTACCCTTCCGTTTCACATCGCCGAACCCGCGCGTCCTGGTTGTCGGTTCGGGCACGGGCAATGACGTGGCCGCTGCTCTGCGCCATCAGGCCCGCGCCGTCGATGCCGTGGAAATCGACCCCAAAATCTTCGCCCTCGGGCGCCGCCACCCCGAGCATCCCTACGACGATCCGCGGGTCTCTCCTCACCTCACCGACGCCCGCGCCTTCATGAAACGCACCACCGAGCGTTACGACCTCATCCTGTTCGGATTGCTCGATTCCCACACTCAGCTCTCCGACTATTCCAACATGCGCCTCGACAACTTCGTCTACACCGAAGAGTCTTTCCGGGAAGCGCGAGCGCTGCTCGCGCCCGGCGGCGTTCTGTTCCTCAAGTTCCAGATCAATCATTCTTTTGTGGGGCAACGTCTGGCCGAAATGCTGACCCGCACCTTCGGGAAACCTCCAGTGGTTTTCCTCGCGCCTTCCAGTTACACCGCGGGCGCCACCTGCTTTGCTATCTCGCCCACAGGACAGGTCGAAGCCAGCGTGGCCGCCGATCCTCGATTGCGTCAGTTTGTCTTTGACCGGCGTCCAGCGTTTCTCGCCTTGCCCGAAGTCGCCGTCACCACCGACGATTGGCCGTATCTCTACCACCAGGGACACTGGATCCCGGGCATCTTCTACCTGCTCAGCGCGCTCGTTATTTTGCTCGCGGTCGTTCTTTATTTTCAGATTCCCGAAGCCCGCAGCCGAGTTCCTTCGCTGTTCTTCTTCAGCATGGGCGCCGGATTCCTTCTCCTCGAAACGCAAGTCGTCAGCCGGCTGGCTCTGTATTTTGGGACCACCTGGCAAGTCAACGGCATCGTGATCGCCGCCATTCTCTCGGCGCTTCTCCTCGCCAACTTCGTAATCGAGAAACAACCGCGCGCGTGGCCGCGCGCTCGCACTCTGATCGGGATCCTCGCCGGCATCGCCTGCGCCTACTTCGTCCCTTTCAACCGCATTCCGGGCTCGGCGGCCTTGGTCGGCTCCTTCGCTGCCTTGATCTTCGCCATCCCGGTCTTCTTTGCCGGCTTGTTGTTCGCCGCCGAATTCCGCTCGGCCGACTCTCCCGCCGCTGCCCTCGGCGCCAACATGCTCGGGGCCGTGGTAGGTGGCCTGCTGGAAAACCTGTCGCTGATCATCGGAATGAAGGCGCTCCTCGTGGTAGCCGCTCTCCTCTATTCCCTGGCCGCTCTGGGCTTCCGCGGTCTGCCCTTACCCCGGTCCGCCGTCTCGATCCCCCCGGAACCGCAGCCGTAGGTACGCGGCTCGCCGATTCGAGCGTCTGAGCTAATGGGGAATCCAGGGTTGCGACTGAGGCAAGGCAAGCCTCGTCTCTACGGGGAAATGTTCCAAGAACAGCCGGCCTGGCCGGTCAAATCCACTAAGCAGGTAAATCTCGTCACCAGCGCAGGCCGACCGTGATGGGCATAACGATGGTCTTGCCGTCGGCCTGATAAGCGCGATGATAGCGCCATTCGCCGTAGAGCTTGACACGGTGGCGATGGGACAGAGGATAGGTCAATCCGCCGCCATAGTTGAAGCCGCCCGCGACCTTGGTGTACGAGGACAGGTATTGCTGGCCCTGAAGAACGCCGTTGTAGCAGTCAATCCCCCACCAGCGACTCCATGTGGGTTCGCAAGCTATAGGGGGGGTGAGCAATTGTCGGTTCGCCGAAGCGGTGCGCGCATAGAAACCTACGCCGAAAATTCCGTAGGCGCCGAGTTTACCGAAATGGGGCGGCACCTTGACGATGCCGTCCAGACTTATCGACTGCATATGTGCGCTGGCGTTGTTCAAGCTCTGACTCTGGCTAACGGTGGATTTTAAGTTGAGGTCGTAGTACATGTATTCGGCATCCGCACCGAACAAGCGGCTGAAGTTCACGCCGCCTCCGACCACTGCCTGGAAAGAGTTCCCGACAAAATCGGCAACCTCGCCGCGGCCCAGGCCAACCCCGGCGCCCGCGGTAAAGTTGAAACGATTGAAATCTGATTGTGCCGAAGCCGATGCGATGAACCCGCAAAAGGCAAGTAAGAAGAGTATCCGATTCCTCAATCTCGATCTCCTGTTTCCTGGACCCAGAGTCGTAAAGCCAAAGGTCGTAGAGCCACGCTGGCCAAGTCATAGTTCAGCCACGATCGCTTTGACACGATCGCTCGGCCACGATAGTTTCCACCATGATCGCTGTTCTTCACTTAGATGCGCACGCAGAAACGAAAACCAGCTTTTTTCCGACCGTCAGTTGCCCCCTGCGGCCGGCCGGGGCGCGTGGCTGATCTTCGCCAACAAAACCGGCCAATACTCGCGGAGCATGTTTCCGCCCGCGCGGCTTGCCAAATCCAGACCATAACGAAACAAGGTATCTCCAACGGTGCGGTTCTGGTCCGGCCAGTACACGTTCGCCAGTCCCTCGGCCATCAGCGGCCCGCCCAGCCTCGACCAGGCGACGACCTTACGACCATCGTCGTTGCGCATGACGAAGACCTGCTGCAACGAATACTTCACGGCGTGAAAAAACTTTGGATGAATCTCCGCATAGAAACGCGGATCCTCGTGCAGCGTCGAAGCCAGCAAAAACGTCCCGAAGAATTCGCCGGACGCCTGCCGGGCCATATCCGACCCGAATCGTTTGCCATATGCACCCCACTCCTGTCCGAAGCCGGTTGGCGAATCCGCCGCCTGTCCGACCGCCGAACCGAGCAATGCCCAGGTGAACGAGTCCACGGAAACGCTGTTGTCCACGGACAGCTTAAGTTTTTGCCCCGCCGAAAGCCGCTCCGTACTGTAAGCGATGTCGGGGAAAACGATGGACTTCTTCTGCAGCAGATTGTACAAGGCCACGGCCTTCGGCGGCACCGGAGCACTCGGAGCCTGATCGGCAGGAGGTAGCGCGGCCGGGGAAGGGCTGGGCTGCGTCTGCGGCTGCGCCGGTTCTTGAGCGGATGCCACTGTGATCGAGCCGAACGCGGTCAACCCGAAGATAATCAACGCGCACAGCACCGGTTGCAAGAAGAACGCCCGGTTGGACGGCGCGACGGGCATCCTTCGAGAGATGCTGATTTCCGGGCGAGAAAGCACCGCTAGAGATTACCCAATCACAAGGCCGGCGGCAAACGCTTAAAAAACCTGGGGGAGCGACGAACGTCTCGCCCGTCAGGCGGGCGAGGACGCCGGGCTCTCCACCAGCCGGCTCCACTTCAGGCAACTTCTCCGGCGCGAGCCACCAGGTACTCCAGCAGTTCGCCAACGGTCAGGCCCGCATCTAGCAACTCAATCATCTCATCCGCGGTGACCCCGGTTTGCTCGCCCAACGCGACCATCTTGACCACGGCACGCTGCAGCACTCCTTTCTGCGCGGGGGTGAGCGACTCGTCCTGATCATGGCTTATGGCTGCGGTCAGATGCAGTTCTGTCGTCATTTCGAGTACTCCACGGTCTTGCACGACGATGGTTTGAGTTCCATGCCGTCACAACGTTCCGGACCAGAATCCGGCCCCGTATTACCCACTTGGCACCGGAGTATGGCACCAACTTATGGAGTCATGATCCGACAATCCAGCCGATCCGCGCTGTGATCCAGCTTACTCATATTTGTGACGAACTGGCCGGGCCCGCGCTCCCCATAGTCTCGAGGCTTTCGTCTGTGGGGAAGGGGCTCTGCCGCGTCCAAGCGGAGCGCAGCCCCGCTTCCACACGGTCGTCGAAGAAGAAATGTAGCTGCGTTCTCAATATGCCTGCCGAGGCAGACATGAGATGCTCAACTCGAGATACAGGAAATTAGCGTCATGAAGATTCAGGAAAACGTTCCGCTGGCGCCATTGACCACCTTGCAGGTGGGGGGGGCGGCACGCTACTTTGCGGAGTTGCGGAGAGAAGACGAGGTGCGGGAGGCCGCGCAGTTCGCGAAAACGCGATCACTCCCGCTGTTCGTGCTGGGCGGAGGAAGCAACCTGGTGGTCGCCGACTCGGGTTGGCCGGGGCTGGTGCTGAGAATCGCGATCGGCGGCATCACCAGTCCAACTACAACCAGCCCAGGCGCAACCGGCGCCACGAGTAACGCCGTGCTCTTCAGCGTGGGCGCAGGCGTCAACTGGGATGACTTTGTCGCCCAGGCGGTCGCGCAGAATTGCGCGGGAGTCGAGTGCCTGAGCGGCATTCCGGGCAGCGTTGGCGGAACGCCCGTGCAAAACGTTGGCGCATATGGGCAGGAGGTTGCCGACACGATCGAATCGGTGCGCGCCCTCGATTTAAAAGAAGACCGCATTGTGGTTTTGCCCAAGCCAGCCTGCGGATTCCGTTATCGCGCCAGCATCTTTAACAGCACCGAACGTGGGCGGTGCATCATCTTGGGGGTGAATTACAGGTTGCAGCGGGGAGGGGCTCCGAGTCTGAAGTATGCCGATTTGCAAAAACATTTCGCCGAAAAGAAGACGCCTCCGTCGCTCGCCGAAACCCGCGCGGCGGTGCGCGAAATACGGCGAAGCAAAGGCATGCTGATTGTTCCCGGAGACGACGATTGCCGCAGCGCCGGATCGTTCTTCAAGAATCCCGTACTCAGCGCAGCACAATTCAAAGAACTGGCCGCGCGCGCCGCATCGAAAGCGCTCGAGATTCCGAGCTATCCCGCTCTCGATGCGCAACACAAAGTTTCGGCGGCCTGGCTGGTGGAACACGCAGGGTTCTCCAAGGGATATGCCGCCGGAGCGGCCGGGATCTCACGCAAGCATGCGCTGGCGCTGATCAACCGCGGAAACGCGAAAGCGAGTGATATTGTCGGGCTGAAAGATGCGATTCAGCGCGGTGTAGAGGAAGCGTGGGGCATTCTGCTGGAGCCGGAGCCGGTCTTCGTCGGATTCTGAAGTGGCACCTGTTTTCCTGTGGAGACGCGGCTTGCCGCGTCTCACGCTGACCGCAAGACTTGGGGCGTGGCGCGCGAAAGACGGGGCAACCCCCGTCTCTATAGGTAAAGTAAGGGCGGCACATCCCGTAGCATCGGGGCCCCCATGCCGGCCCAGAGGTATCCGTCACCGCGGAATCCGCCCGCTTCATTCATCGGCCAGTTCGCGCGCTCGCGTGAAAATCTTTCGGAACATCTCTTTGGTCAGCTTCCCCGTCTGCGTGTTCTGGTTGGAGGGGTGATAGGAGGCTAAAAGGACACGCCCATCGGGCAGCGCGTATTCGCCGCCGTGGCGGAATTCAAACTCCCGCTTACCCGCGATCAGCTTTCTTCGCTTCAGGTAGTTGAGATAGGCGTCGAATCCGATTCTGCCCAGGGCAACGATGACGCGCAGATCTTTAAGCCCCTCGATTTCGCGCTCCAGAAACGGAGCGCAGTTGGCCAGTTCCTCAGGCAGAGGCTTGTTGTCTGGCGGCGCGCAGCGGGCGGCGGCGGTGATGTAGAGACCGGTCAATACGAGCCCATCGTGCCGGTCGGTCGCCGTCGGCTGATTGGCGAATCCAGTTTCATAGAGCACCGGGTACATGAATTTGCCGGAGGCGTCTCCGGTGAACGGGCGACCCGTGCGATTAGAGCCGTGGGCGCCGGGAGCGAGTCCGAGCACCAGGACACGGGCATGTCGATCGCCGAAGCCGGGAACAGGCTTGCCCCAGTATTCGCAGTCCCGGTAGGCACGGCGCTTCTCGCGGGCAATGCGCTCGCGATATTCGACGAGGCGAGGACAGCGCGTGCAGGCGATGACTTCGGCGTTCAGAACTTTGAGCCAGATGGGGACGGGCATTTTGTAATTTGCGATTTGTAGTTTGTAATTGGTAATCTGAAGCCAGTTGGGTTCAAATCACAAGTTACCAAATTACAAATTCTTCTGAGGCCAGCGCAACTCTTGGATCGTCGGCGATTTCTCGGTCAGGTTCTATTCGGGGCGGTGGGGCTGGGCGCCGTCGCCGCAGTGGATGGTTTCCTGATCGAACCGCATGCTCCTGTCGTTGACGAGATCAGCATTCACCTGCGACGTTTGCCGGAAGCATTCCATGGATTTCGCATTGTCGTGATGGGCGACATGCACTTTGGACCGTACGTAGGGAAGCCACTGGTGGAACGCGCCGTTCGACTTGCCCTCTCGCTAAAACCGGATCTCACCATTCTTACCGGCGATTTCGTTTCGCACCCGCTTGCTATGCCCAATGGACCGGAGGGCGCGCACCACGCCGAGCCCTGCGCGGAAGTCCTTCAGCAAATGACCGGGACTTTAACAGGAACTTTGCCAGGGGCTTTGCCAGGACCTCGTGTGGTCTCGATTCTTGGTAACCATGATCATTGGAACGGTCCCGAAATCGTCGCCGATGCGCTCGATAGCCATCGACTTAATGTTTTGCGCAATCAATCCATGCCGCTGGAACGCGACGGGCAGCGCATCTGGATCGTGGGCGTAGACGACGTTTATGAGCACGCGAATGACCTGGATAAAGCGCTGCAGGGAGTCCCGCCAACCGAGACCACGATTGTCGCCGTGCATGAACCCGATTTTGCGGATCGCACCGCTAAACATCCTGTCGATCTTCAGGTATCCGGGCACTCCCATGGCGGGCAGGTTCGCATTCCCGGTTACGGCGCTCCCATCCTGCCGCATCTCGGGAGGAAGTACCCCTTCGGTCTGAACCGGGTGCGCGACCTTCAGGTTTACACGAACCGCGGAATTGGCGTTGTGTTTCCTCCGGTGCGTCTGAACTGCCCTCCCGAAGTCACACTGATTACTTTGGTGGGTAGCATATAACGCACCCCCGTTTGACGTTGCTCTTCGGGAGTCTTTACACTCAAGCTTACGGCACAAGGCGTCGCCGCGGAGCCCCTTCCCTCCCGACTCTGCCGCCGCACGGGAAAGGTAATTGTGAGCCCTGCTGAGATCAAAGACGGCACCACCAAGGAAAGCTCGGCCAAGGAAAGCCCGGCCCCGGAAAGTACGACCAAAGCCAGCGCCACCAAGCGCGAGATCACGGTTGAGATTCCGGTCGAAGATGTTAACCGGCAGACCGATGCGCTGATCCAGAAATATCAGAAGGTGGCGCGCATTCCCGGCTTCCGGCGCGGCCATGTTCCGGCTTCGATTATTCGCCAGCGTTTTTCAGAAGAGATCAAGACCGACATGGTCGAGGCTCTCGTCCCGCGGTTCTTCCGGTTGGAGGCCGAGAGGCTGAGCCTGCATCCGGTATCGCAGCCGCGGGTGACGGACCTGTCCCTGCACGAGGGCGAACCGCTGCGCTTCAAAGCCGCCTTTGAGGTGCTGCCGGAAATCAAGCTCGAAGGCTACAAAGAGCTGCGCGCCGATAAGCCGGAGATCGCGGTTTCCGAGGCCGATGTGGAGCAGGCGCTCGCCGATCTGCGCGAGCGTCATGCCAGCTTCAATCCGGTGGAGGGCCGCGCCCTCGCCGATGGCGATTTCGCTCAGGTCTCGCTCGACGGCAATCCCAAGGCCGAAGCAAAGTCTGGCGAAGCAAAGTCCGGCGAAGGCCAGCCCGTTCACATGGATGAAGTGCTGGTCGAAATCGCCGGCAAGAACACCATGCCGGAATTCACCGAACACCTGCGTGGATCGATCGCCGGAGATGAGCGGACCTTCGACGTGAACTATCCGGAAGATACCGCGGACAAGCGCCTGGCGGGGAAGACATTCAGCTACACGGTGAAGGTGCAGTCGATCAAACAGAAGAGTCTGCCGGAGCTGAACGACGAGTTCGCCAAGCAACTGGGCGAATTCCAGACGATGGACGATGTGCGGAAGACGGTCCGGGAGCAAATGGAATCCGAGCGCAAGCATGAAGCCGAACATGCGGCCAAGGACAAGCTGGTCGCAGAGCTGATTCAGCGCAACGATTTTGAGGTTCCCGATTCGCTGATCGAACAACAGATTGAGATACGGCTGGAACGGGGACTGCGCGCGCTGGCGGCGCAGGGCCTGACCGCCGAGCAGATGAAGAAAATGGATTTGCCGCGTCTGCGCGCGGGACAACGCGAGCAGGCGGTTCACGATGTAAAAGCTGCGCTGCTGCTGGAAAGAGTGGCCGAGGAAGAAAATATCCAGGTCAGCGATGAAGAGTTCGATCGCGAACTCGAAGCGCTGGCCAAACAATCAAAACAGACGTCTGAAGCAGTACGCGCTCGTTTGACACGGGATGGGGGCCTCGATAGGATACGAACCAGAATCCGCAACGAAAAGACCCTCGATTTTCTGTATCATCAGTCCGCGTAAAAGCGCGGACCATTTCGATCCTCCCCAGAGCCGCCGCGAGACCGACTTCCGGGCTGGAGTGTGGAAAGGGTGAACGTGAACACGAAGGACCCACAAATGATGCTGGTACCGATGGTGATCGAGTCAACGGGGCGGGGCGAACGCGCCTATGACATTTATTCCCGGCTGCTCCGCGACAACATCATCTTTATTGGCACGCCGATTGACGACAATATCGCCAACCTGGTGATCGCCCAAATGCTGTTCCTGGCGCAGGAGGACCCGGAGAAAGACATCCAGCTCTACATCAACTCGCCGGGCGGGTCGATCACGGCGGGCATGGCGATCTACGACACCATGCAGTATGTAAAGAACGACGTAACCACGATCTGCATCGGTCAGGCCGCTTCCATGGCGGCGTTGCTGCTTTCGGCGGGCGAAGCCAAAAAGCGGCTGGCGCTGCCCAATTCGCGCATCCTCATCCACCAGCCCTCGATGGGCGGGCTCTCCGGGCAGGCGACCGACATTGACATTCACGCCCGCGAAATTCTCCGCATGCGGGAGATTACTAATCAGTTACTGGCCAAGCACTCCGGCCAGAAACTGGATAAAGTGGAGAAGGACGTGGAGCGCGACTTCATAATGAATTCGCAGCAGGCTAAGGAATATGGAATCATTGACGATATCATCTATAAGACGAGATAGAGCGCGCGTCTCTATATATGGTCGGCAGTTCGCGAAGCAGTGTAGAGCCGCGGCTGGCCGCGGCTCAGCCTGGAGCAGGAAGCCAGCAACCGCCAGGCCGCCAGAAAAGGAGTAAGGCCGAGTGAAAACCAGATCGGGTTCGGATGAGATGTTGCGCTGTTCGTTCTGCCACAAGGCGCAGGACGCAGTCGCGAAGCTGATCTCGTCGCCGAGCGACTATCCCCGGGCATACATCTGCGACGAGTGTGTAGCCGTCTGCAACTCGATCCTCGAAGACGACCGCACCGCGACTCCTGCCGCTGCCGTCCCGAATCAACTGCCCAAGCCGCAGGAAGTGAAGACGTTCCTCGACGAGTACGTTATCGGACAAGAGCAGACCAAGAAGAAGCTGGCCGTCGCCGTCTATAACCACTACAAGCGCATCTACATGAACCGCCAGCGCACCGGCGACGGGGTGGAACTGACCAAGTCGAACATTCTGCTGATCGGGCCGACCGGAACGGGCAAGACCCTGCTGGCGCAAACCCTCGCCCGCATGCTCGATGTGCCCTTCGCGATCGTGGACGCGACCACGCTGACCGAGGCCGGTTACGTGGGCGAGGACGTCGAGAACATCATTCTTAAACTGCTGCAGTCGGCCGAAGGCGACGTGAGCCGCACCCAGACCGGCATCATCTATATCGACGAAATCGACAAGATCGGGCGCAAGGACGAAAACCCCTCGATCACGCGCGACGTATCCGGTGAAGGCGTGCAACAGGCGTTACTGAAGATTCTGGAAGGTACGATCGCGAACGTGCCGCCGCAGGGTGGGCGCAAGCATCCGCACCAGGAGTTCACGCCCGTCGATACCACGAACATCCTCTTCATTTGCGGCGGCGCCTTCGTTGGCCTGGAAAAAATCATTGGCCGGCGCATCGGCAAGAAAGCCCTCGGCTTCCGCATGGGTGAGGATACGGAGACCGAGGCGGGGTTGGCCGCGCTGCGCAGCTTTGAACTGGTCTCGGAAGCGCAGCCCGAGGATTTGATCAAATTCGGGTTGATCCCCGAGTTTGTCGGGCGCCTGCCGGTGATGGGAGTGCTGCAGCAACTGGATGAAAACGCACTGGTCGAAATTCTGACGCGCCCAAAGAACGCGATTGTGAAACAATATCAACGCCTGTTCGAGTTTGAGAATGTGCGGCTGAAGTTCAGCGATGACGCGAACCGGGCGATAGCGCGTCAGGCAATGGCGCGCAAAGTTGGAGCTCGCGGCTTGCGCATGATTCTCGAAGAGCTCATGCTGGAGCTGATGTATAGCCTGCCCAGCCAGAAGAAGGTTAAGGAATTTGAAGTGACGCGCGAGATGGTGGAGAAGCGGAATGTCTCGCTGGCGATGATCGAGAAAGCGGCAAGTTAGCGCCCACCCTAGAGTCGCAAAAAGCGCGACTCTAGGATGGGGCACCCACTAAACCAGATTAAGTAAGACCTGACCAGAGACGGGAGACTGCGTTGCCGAACCCGAAGGAAAAGTTTGAGAGCAAGAAACTGCCCATGATGCCCATTCGGGACGTGGTCATCTTCCCGTACATGATGACTCCGTTCGTGGTGGGCCGGGAGTCGAGCGTGCGCGCGCTCGAAGAAGCTCTGGCCAGCGACAAGAAGATCTTTCTCGCCACCCAGCACGATGCCTCGATCGACGAACCCAAGGCCGGAGACATCTTTCAGGTCGGCACCATCGTCAACATCGTACAGAGCCTGAAACTGCCCGACGGCAACATCAAGGTGCTGGTCGAAGGCATCGAGCGCGGCAAGATCCTCCAGGTCGTCGAAACCGAAGGCTATCTGCAGGCTACCGTGCGGGTCGCGCGTTATGCCACCGAAACGACGGCTCAGATTGAAGCGGGCATGCAGCGCGTCACCGGCATGTTCGAGCAATATGTAAAGCTTTGCCAGTCGCTGAACTACGAAACCATGATCGCAGCCGTGCGCATGGAAGATCCGGCGAAGCTGACCGACACCATCGCCGCCAACCTGCAGCTCTCGATCGAAGAAAAGCAGGGATTGCTCGAAATCTTCGATCCCGCCGAAAGATTGAACCGCATCGGCGACGTGCTCGACGTGGAAATCGAAAAGCTCAACATGGACCGCACCATCCAGTCGCGCGTAAAGCGGCAGATGGAAAAGGCGCAGAAAGAGTACTACCTCAACGAGAAAATCAAGGCCATCCAGAAAGAACTGGGGCGAGGCGAAAAGAGCGAATTCGACGAACTGAAGAAGAAGGTCGACGCCGCGGGCATGCCCAAGGACGTTCGCGACAAGGCGATCCAGGAACTGAAAAAACTGGAAGCGATGCCACCCATGTCGGCGGAGTCCACCGTCTCCCGCAATTATCTCGACTGGCTGCTGGCGGTGCCGTGGAAGAAGCGTTCGAAGGAAATCCGCAATATCACGCGGGCTGAGAAAACTCTGAACGAAGATCATTACGGCCTGGAGAAAATCAAGGAGCGCATCCTCGAATTTCTCGCCGTCCGCCAGTTGGTAAAAAATCCCAAAGGCTCGATTCTGTGCTTCGTCGGACCTCCCGGGGTGGGCAAAACCTCGCTCGGAATGTCGATCGCCAAAGCCACCGGCCGCAAGTTCGTCCGCATGTCGCTCGGCGGCGTGCGCGATGAGGCGGAAATCCGCGGACATCGCCGCACCTACATCGGCGCCCTGCCCGGCCAGATCATTCAGATGATGAAAAAAGCCGGCACCAAGAACCCGGTGTTCATGCTGGACGAGGTCGACAAAATGTCGATGGACTTCCGCGGCGACCCCTCGGCGGCGCTGCTCGAAGTGCTCGATCCCGAACAGAATTTCATGTTCGTCGATCATTACCTCGACGTCGAGTACGACCTCTCGCAGGTCTTTTTTATCGCCACCGCGAACGTAATCCACACCGTTCCGCCCGCGCTGCAGGATCGCATGGAAGTGCTGCGCCTGCACGGCTACACCGAACCGGAAAAGGTCGAGATCGCGAAACAATTCCTGGTCAAGAAGCAGATGGCGCAGGCGGGCTTGACGGAGAAGAACGTGCAGTTCTCCGACGACGCCATCCGGCAGATCATTCGCGGCTTCACCCGCGAGGCCGGAGTGCGAAACCTGGAGCGGGAAATTGGCAACATCTGCCGCAAAATTGCGCGCAAGGTAGTGAAAGAAGGCGCGGACTTCACGGCCGCGATCCAGCCAGAAAAGGTTGGCGACTGGCTCGGTGTTCTGAAGTTCCGCGACACGCTGGCCCACGAGAAGAGCGAAATCGGCCTGGTGACGGGCCTGGCCTGGACCGAGGTGGGCGGGTCGATTCTGAGCACCGAAGCTGCGGTGGTGGACGGCAAAGGCAAGCTCACTTTAACCGGCCAATTGGGCGACGTGATGCAGGAATCGGCGCAGGCAGCCATGTCGTACATTCGCTCGCGAGCGGCGCGGCTCGGACTGCCCCGCGATTTCTACCGCAACCAAGATATTCATGTGCACGTGCCCGAAGGAGCGATTCCGAAAGATGGCCCCTCCGCCGGCATCACCATCGCAACCGCTCTCGCCAGTGCGCTGAGCCGGATCCCGGTGCGCCGCGATATCGCCATGACCGGAGAGATCACGCTGCGCGGCAAGGTCCTGCCCATCGGCGGATTGAAAGAAAAACTTCTGGCCGCCCATCGCGCCGGATTGTTCGAAGTAATCTTGCCGCAGGAGAACGAAAAAGATGTAGCCGAGGTCCCGGAGAACTTGCGCAACGCGATGAAATTGCACTTCGTAGACAACATGGACCAGGTGCTGGCCGTCGCGCTCGAGGGTCCACTGCCGCAGATGCCCTCGGAGGCCGAAACGACGATGGCTCCCATCGCAACCCCGCCCACGCCGGAGATTCCTACGGCGAGGCAGTAGGCGGAAACTGGTTTCGTTCCTAAGGAGCATGGGAATATTCCGCTGTAGCCTGATTCGCTATTGAACCTGATTCAAGAATGTGGCAAGCTAGTTTTATTGTTAGCGAACAAAAAGCGAACAACGAAGCTGTTTGAATGACGAACGAGACCGCACAGCCGAGCGACGACAATTTGGTTTGTCCAGAGGTCGGCAGCTGGACGGAGGACAAGCACAGGGTCGTATCGCTATACACAACCATGTTTTCGAAGGGAATGAAGGCCAAGTGGGGCAAGCGTGCATATGTGGAGCTTTATGCTGGCGCCGGCTATAGCCGGATCCGGGGCACGCAACAAATCATACTGGGTTCCCCGCTTCAAGCCCTTGCCGTCGAGCATCCGTTCGACAAGTACATTTTCTGCGAAGCAATCTCTGAGAATCTTGAAGCCCTAAAAGTACGCGTAATGCGTCACTTCCCTGCGGCAAATGTTGCATATGTCGGAGGAGACTGCGATCTCCGAGCTTCTGACATCCTCGCCGAAATCCCTCTAGGATCGAAAGACAACACCGTTCTAACGCTGTGCTTCGCTGATCCTTTTGACATCGGCCTTAAGTTCGGCACGATCAAGACATTGTCCTCCCGCTTCGTAGATTTCATCGTGTTATTGGCCGTCTATTCAGATGCGAACCGGGCCTACAAGCGGTATGTCATGGAAGATGCCGTCAAAGTCGACCAATTCCTTGGTTCAAGCACCTGGAGGGATCGATGGAGAATTGCTGAGGCGGACGCCATATTGTTCCCCAAGTTCTTAGCATCGGAGTTTGCTGCCAGTATGGAGACGTTGGGATACTTGCCAACACCGATTCATAAGATGAAGCGAGTGCGTTCGGACGAAAAGAATCTTCCCTTGTACTATATCGCTCTCTTCTCGCGAAATAAGCTCGCGCTCGATTTCTGGGACGACGCATTGAAGTACGGGACAGATCAAACTGCATTCAGCTGGGATTAAATACTTGTCACTCAACTCTCACATCGAATGGACCGACGCCACTTGGAATCCCGTCCGCGGCTGCGTCAAGATCAGTCCTGGCTGCAAGCACTGCTATGCCGAGACGTTTGCTGAGCGGTTTCGCGGGGTCAAGGGGCATCCCTACGAACAGGGGTTCGATCTGCGTCTGGTGCCGGAGAAGCTGACGGAGCCATTTTCTTGGCGCTCGCCCAAGCTGGTGTTCGTGAACTCGATGAGTGACCTCTTCCAAGCGGGAGTGCCGGACGACTACACGGAGGCCGTCTCACGCGTGATGGCAACGGCGGATTGGCACACCTATCAGGTTCTGACGAAGAGGTCGGAGAGGCTGCTGCAGTTGCTCAAGGGCAAGCTACGTTATGCGGCGGAGCACGAAAACATCTGGTGGGGCGTCAGCGTTGAAGACCGGAAACATGGTTTGCCCCGAGTGGACCATCTACGGCAGGCTCCTGCGAAGGTTCGCTTCCTGTCGATTGAGCCGCTGCTGGAAGACCTCGGCGAAATCGACTTGTCAGGCATTACCTGGGTGATTGTCGGCGGCGAGAGCGGCCCGGGCGCGCGTCCGATGAAACGGGAGTGGGTGCTTTCTGTCCGGAAACAGTGCCGGGTGCAGGGCGTGCCTTTTTTCTTCAAGCAATGGGGCGGCGTGAGGAAAGCGAAAAACGGAAGATTGCTCGATGGCCGCACCTACGACGAGTATCCGCAGCGCGTCGTTGGCGAGGTTCCCGATCGGGTCAACTGCATGAAATTTGCCGCGGATTTTCTCGAGTCGTTCGGAGCCGGTTCCCAGGGACCCTTGGTGCAGCTCACCGCATAGGGGCGGGCGGCCCGGCCTTTCGCAATCATTTGAAATCCGGAGGGTGTTGATCGCCGTGAGCCCTGAAGGCGGCGCTAGAATGAACTCATGGAACCCGAATCTGGCAGCCGCTATAGATTCAGTCTGAAGGGATCGGCGGGTCTTATCGTCGCGGTTCTTGTCGTAGCGGTTCTGCTGATCGCGCTGCCGGCTTATCGCTGGTTCTTTCTGATCAGCGTTCTCATCGGACTGGTCATCGCGGGCGGGCTCGCGCTCTGGCACAAAATGCATCCGATCAAGGAGCAGGATGTGCATCCCAAACGGCCGCTCGGGCTGTAGCATGGGCACGAGAAAAGGACCGTCCCTCCGGGACTTGAATCATTGCGTCCACTTTTCCCAGCGCTGAAGCGCTGGCTAAGCTGGATCGCCCCTCCGGGGCTGGAGTCCGGATTCTCTCTATTCCCAACTGGTCCGAGGTCAGTCCTCACACCTTAGCAAGCCGACCTTAGCGAATTTATTTTTCTGTCGCGCTTGCTATGCGCAACCCAAACACTGGAAACTGTCTGTATGCGGCTTCTGGCTCGATTTATGCTGTCGGCGAGTGACTTGACGCACTTCCCTGCCCCCGGCGTGCCCGAGATCGCCTTTCTGGGACGGTCCAACGTCGGCAAATCGAGCCTGATCAATTCGCTCGTGGGCAAGAAGCTGGCCCGCACCAGCAATACTCCGGGGCGCACGCGAAGCATTAACTTTTTTGAGGTTCGCAGGGCGGGACAACCCGGGCCTGAGTTGCTTTTCGCCGACCTTCCGGGATACGGCTACGCTAAAGTCTCCCGCGAAACCTCCGAAGACTGGGCCCGGTTTGTGGATCCGTACCTTCACCAACGCCCGAGCCTGGCACTGTGCCTGGTGCTGGTGGATTCGAACATCCCCCCCCAGGAAAGCGACGGCCAGTTGCTGGAATTCCTGACGTCCAAAGGACGGCCGCATGTCATTGTGGCCACCAAGTGTGACCGGTTGTCTGGCAACGAATTGCGGCAGGCGATGCGCACGCTCGGGCAAGCCTATGCCGGGGTGCCTATCGTGGCCTTTTCGACCAAAACCGGAGCCGGCAAAGAGGAACTGTGGCGCCAGATTCAAGCTGCTTTGCCCAAGTTCCCTGCGGTCTAAAGTTTTCCCGCAATCTTCCGATCCAACTTAAGAGCAGCACAACTACCGCGGTTGTGCTACACCGCCAAACGGGTTCGCCGGCCTGAATCCTGACCTCCAGGGGTTGCAGCGACGGGCGACCGTTTGGCGGACTCGGGAACCAAAAGTTACCCTGGTGACGGCGCTGCTCTCGGCGCCGGACGAGTTCATCCGTTATCATCAACAAAGCATATGGCTAAATATCTTGTGACCGGCGCTGCCGGTTTCATCGGGTCCTCGCTGGTGCGCGCTTTGTTGGAACGTGGCGAGCAGGTCCGGGGCATCGATAACTTTTCCACTGGCAGACGCGAGAACCTTTCCGAGGTGCTGCACCGGATCGACTTCCGCGAAGCTGACATTCTCGATCTGGATGCCATGCACCAGGCGTGCTCGGGCGTCGATTACGTGCTGCACGAGGCCGCCATTCCATCTGTCCCGAAATCGGTGCTCGACCCTCTCGCCAGCAATCGCGCCAATGTCGACGGCACGGTCAATGTTCTGGTCGCAGCGCGCGACGCGAAAGTGAAGCGCGTGGTGTATGCCGCCTCATCTTCAGCCTATGGCGATACGCCGACGCTTCCGAAGCATGAAGCCATGCCCCCTAACCCGATCTCGCCCTACGCCGTGGCCAAGCTGGCCAGCGAGCTTTACATGGTGTCGTTCTACCGTTGCTATGGCCTCGAAACCGTCAGCCTGCGCTACTTCAACATCTTCGGGCCACGGCAGGATCCTTCTTCGCCATACTCCGGCGTGCTCGCCAAGTTCAGTATGCAGATGCTGCGCGGAGAACAGCCCACGATTTTTGGCGATGGCGAAACCAGCCGTGATTTCACCTACATCGACAACGCAGTTTCGGCCAATCTGCTGGCCTGCACGGCCCCGGCGGCGGAGTGTGCCGGACGCGTTTTTAACTGCGCCACGGGCGCGCGGAGCACGCTGAATCAAACTTTCGATGCTTTGAAACAACTGACGGGTTACAAGGGCAGCGTCAATTACGCTCCGGAGCGTGGCGGGGACATCAAGCATTCGCTGGCGGACATCACGCAGGCGCAAGAGTATTTGGGATACAAGGTTCTGGTGAACTTTGCGGACGGCCTGCGCCGTACGGTGGAGTGGTGCAAGAACCAGGGCCGGCCGGTCGGAGCCTGAGCAGAGCAGGTTTCAGAGTTTCAAGGTTTCAGAGTTTCTCGTGGATTTTTCCCACGCGATGAGTTCGTCCACGTCATAGCGGAACGGGCCGTACGCGTTGAAGGTTTTTTCGTCGAACAGCCGCATGGCGCCGCAGCCCAGACAAACCTGGTACGAATATCCCTGCACGCCAACCGGCCAGCTCATCTTGCGGTGCCAGCAGCCCCGGAACGCCACCACGGCCATGCCAGCCAGGCTGGTGGCCAAGACTCCCGCGGGCCACCACCAGTTGGATTTTTTGAGTTTTTCTGGTTTTCCCTGCTCGACTGCGTCGGTCATCCCATCTCCGGGGCTCTTATGGCTGCTTTCTAACCATAGGACGAATAGCCGCGGAGAGCAAAATCTGAAGGGTCGTAGCTCGCGCATCCGGCGGCGTGCGCGTTGCGGTGCCAATGCGCAGTTGGACGTGTACCGCGGGACATTGCGGTACACAGTCGGGAATATTACGCTGGAAATTGGAGTTGTGGCTTTCGTTCGCGGGTAAGACCGCCCGTGAAGACTGCCGGTGAAAAAGGTGGTGGTCGCCGGTTGAACGTGTGCCCGTGGCTTGGCCGGCTGACCCATTAGTGGTGTTGAGCCTTCCGACCAGCCCGGATACGATGAGACGGGGTTTTTGTGGTCCTGACCGCGTAAGTATGAATGCCAATCCAACCCGAGTTGCATGGGAAGCGGCGGCGACGAGCGACCCTGGCTTTCCGCTGCAGGAGGGCAACCGTGTCCTCGAATCGCTGGCGCGTCAGGAAGCCCTGCCCGCCCTCTTGGCCTTTTCGGGACTCCACGAGCAGATACGGAACCGGCGCGACGACGCCGGATGCGCCGGCGATCGCGACTTGTTCGAGACTGAACGCTTCATCCTGGACGAAGTACTGCAATTGATCTGCGATCGTGCCCGGGCCATCACTCAGGCCGACGGCATCGTGGTCGCGCTCGCGGCAGGATTGCAGGCGGAAGGATCGAAGGTAGAAGGACCGAAGGCGGAAGGATCGGGGGCGGAAAGACCGGAGATGGTGTGCCGCGCCGGCGCCGGACCGCTCGTCGTCCCGCGCGGCGTTCAACTGATCAGCGCGTCCGAGTTTCTGCAGGACTGCCTGGAGTCGGGGCGCATTCTCCGTTGCGACGATTGTGAAGTCGACGCTCGCGTCGAATTGGATTTCGCACGCGCGCTGGAAGCTCGCTCCACCGTGCTGGTTCCGTTGCGTGGCCGCCACGAGCAACTGGGCGTGCTGCAGGCGTTTTCGAAAACTGCTCGCGCTTTCACCGATCACCACATTCGCTGTTTCGATATGTTCGCGGAGCTGGTTCTCTCGGCGCTCAAACCCGCCGATCAGGATCGGCGTATCCACTGGCTGTCGGATGTGGCTACCGAGGTCCTGCAGGCGAAGCCGGCTGCGGAAGCGCCGGTTGTTGCCGAAGCGGCGGCCATAGGGATTCCTGAAATCGAGCCCGGCTCAACCGTAGAGACAGAGCCGGCCCCGTCTCCCGTTCCCGCGATGCGGCAAGTTTCAAATGCAGCGCCTCCATTTCCAGAAGCAGTTCCAGGCCTGGCCGTGCTGATGCAGCCGGTTGTCATTCCCGCGGCCCTGATTGAGTTGGCTGAACCCGTGATCGAGTTGCCTGAGCCCGGCATCGTCGATGAACTAACCGGGATCGAAGAGCCGACCTCGTTCACCCCGCCGCCAGGCTTCTTACCATTCTTGCACCGCCTTTCTCTTCCCGGCAGTTCGCGGCCGGGATTGAGTGTGGTGATGGGTCTGGTGGCCGTGGCCGCGTTATTTTCGGCCGGAGCGTGGTGGGGGATGCAGGTTCATGGGAAGACGGCGGTCACCAGGGTCTCGGCCGCAAATACCGCAATTCGGCCACACTCGGCGACGACATCGTCAGCGCCCGGAGATGTTCTATCTCCCGCGTTCACCGACAATCTGATGAATCCGGAGAATGTCGGCTCCGATGCGGCACCGCTCACCGCCGTGTCCGAAGATAAGTTGGCGGTGTTGCCCAAAGTCACGGGCGTGCGTCACTGGTCTTCGGACATGGGAAGCACGGTGGTCATCGACATGGAAGACCAGGCTCCCTACGAGGTGCATCGTTTGATGTCACCAGAGCGGATCTATTTCGATCTGCACGACACGGTTCTGCCCCCCGAATTGACGGGAAAGACGATGGACGTCGGCGACGTTTCGTTGACTCGTGTGCGGATCGCTCAGCCCGTCGCCGGCGTAACCCGAATCGTGCTCGACACCAAGGGCGGCTCGAACTTCTCCGTCAGCATGGAGTCGAACCCCTATCGCCTGGTGGTTGAGTTGCGTGGCAGCGAGAAAGCTTTGGCTGCTAATCAATTCGCTCCACAAGGCACAACTCCGAAATTGCCGTCCGCCTCCGTGGACCGAGCGCCGTCCCCGCTGAACTCAGCGCCTGTGGCCACATTGGCGGCGAAGCCCGCCGCCAAGCTTTTGCCGGCCAAGGCCGGAAAATTTCGCATCGTGCTCGACGCCGGACACGGCGGCTGGGACCTGGGCACGGTTGGGCGCCAAGGATTGACGGAAAAGGATCTGGTGCTTGACGTGACCCGGCGCCTGGGCAGGCTGCTACAAACGCGATTGGGATCGGAAGTCCTGTTCACGCGAACCGGCGATACCTATCTGCCCCTCGATCAGCGCGCTGACATTGCTAACCAGGCACAGGCCGATCTGTTCGTCTCCATTCACGCCAACTACAGCAACTCGACGGCGGCGCGCGGCGTTGAAACTTACTACAGCAATCTGTTTTCGGCTCCGGGGTCGCGCGAAGCCGAAAAGCATGAGGATGGAACCTTCGCCAGGTTGACTCCGGTATCGCTATCGATCGAAGAGTTGCACGAAAAAATCGAGGAGTCGCGCCGTCTCGCGGAAAACGTCCAGCGCTCTCTCTACGCCACGCTGGCCGTGAACAGCCCAGACATCCGCAACCGCGGCATCAAGGACTCCGCTTTTGTCGTGCTGACCGGCACCACCATGCCCGCCATTCTTACCGAAATTTCTTTTGTGAGCAGTCCCGACGACGAGCGCAACCTGCAGAGCTCGACTTACCGCCAGCAGATCGCAGAAGCGCTTTACAAGGGTATCGCCCGCTACCAGGAAACTTCCTCAAGCGCAAAAGTCGCCCACCTGCAGACGGCCGGCGCGCGCCGGTAAAGGGCACCGGCCCAAGCTAGGCCTCACCCGCAATGCTTTTCTGGCTGCGCCTGTAGCCCGGCCACTTTCACGCGAGCTCCAACATGCGATCGATAGCACGACGCGCCTTGCGCGCGATTTCTTCCGGTACCGTCACCCGGGGCGACATCGTCTCCAGTGACCGCAAGACTCGGTCGAGCGTGATGGTCTTCATGAAGGCACAGACCGCGTCGGGATTCACCGGATAAAACTTCTTCTCCGGAAAGCTTTTCTTTAACTGATGCAAAATGCCAAGTTCCGTTCCCACGGCAAACTCGCTCGCCGGCGAATCGCCAATGTGACGCAGCATCCCTCCGGTGGAAAGGAAGAAGGTGCGCTCTTGCGGCAGCGTGCCGTCGGCGGCTTTCGCCATGCACGAACTCACACATCCGCACTCGGGATGCAGAAGAAGCTCGGCATCGGGATGGTCTTTGAGGATTTTGACGACGTCGTCGGGCCGAATGGTTTTATGCACGTGGCAATAGCCCGGATACGCGATGATATTGCTGCGCTGTGTTTGCCGCGCCACCACGTAAGCCAGAAACTTATCGGGCAGAAAAAGAACGGGCCGGTCCGCGGGGATGGCGCGAACGACTTTTGCGGCGTTGGCCGAGGTGCAACAGTAGTCGCTCTCCGCTTTTACGGCAGCGGACGTATTGATGTAAGCGACCACGACCGCGTCCGGCAATTTTGCCTTCCACGCCCGCAGTTCTTCCACCGTGATCGAAGCCGCGAGCGAGCATCCCGCGCGCAGGTCGGGCAAGAGCACGGTCTTCTCCGGACACAGGATCGCCGCCGTTTCCGCCATGAAGTGCACGCCGCAGAAAACGATCACGTCGGCATTGGTCTTCGCCGCCGCCTGCGAAAGCTTAAGGGAGTCCGCAACCGCGTCCGCGACTTCCTGCACTTCCGGGCGCTGATAGTGATGGGCGAGCAAAATCGCATTGTGCTGGGCGCAGAGCTCACGCACGCGCCGCTGTTTCTTGCGGATTTCGTCCGGCCCGTCGTGGATCATTTCCACCGCCGGAATTGCGTAGCGCGTCTCGAACGACGGCAAAGCTTCTGTGTCCAACATTTCTGTATCCAGCACTTCCGTATCCCGCATCGGATCACCTCTCGCTACTTCCGCTATGCAATCCTTTGGCAAAGGTCAAGCGCGCGCGCCGAGTGAGTGAGGGCTCCCATGGAAATCGCGTCCACGCCGCTGTCCGCGTAAGCCTCCACATTTTGCTCTGAAATCCCGCCGCTCGCCTCCGTGAGTATGTAGTCCCAAAGAGCTTTTTTCCGAAGGCCGTCGAGAATGGAGCGAATCTCTTTCGGCATCATGTTATCCAGCATCAGTAGGCACGGATATCGTTCTGACGACTCTTCCTGCATCCGGCGAAAAGTCTCTGCCGCGGCCAGTGCCGCCGCTTCGCCTGTCACCTCCACCTCGATGAAGGCCGCATCTTTGCGGAAGTTCCATGCCCGCTCGATTCCGAGCGGCGCCGCTTCTTCCTCGCGGCTCGCCAGCAACGCGAGATGATTGTTCTTGATGAGAATCGCGTCACTCAAGCCAATTCGATGCGTCCCACCGCCCCCAAGATGCACTGCGCGCTTGTCGAGCAGGCCCCATAAAGTCTTGCGCGTGGCGACCACGCGAGTCGAGGGCGAGCGGCCGCGAACCCGCTCTCCAAGGCAGCGGGTCAGGGTCGCGATCCCGCTCATTCGCTGCACAATGTTGAGTCCCACTCGCTCCAGCGACAGCAAATTGTTCCGCTCCCCTTCCAGCCGCAGCAGCGTGTCCCCGCGCTCGAAAACGTCGCCATCCTTTTTCGCGGCGCGCACTGAAACGCCGGCAGACTCAAGCCAAAGCCCCAATTCCGCAACTCCGGCAGCCACACCCGGCTCTCGCGCCACTATGATCGCCGACCCCGGCTCGCTCTTGATTCCGAGCGCCTCTAGCGTCAAATCCTTTGGCCCGAGATCGATCCGAAAAAGCGCATCGGTGAGTGTGCGGACCTCCCGCACGTAATCGCGATTCTGCAGCGTGAGCCCACCACCCCGAAACAGGGCTTTCTCGAGTTGTTCCACCCGTGCAACAGCCGTGTCCATCCCCTTTAATCTTACTTCAGGAGGCACCCCCCGCGCCCTGAGTTCGCCGTTGGTTTGCCATAAATGCCGCAGAACCAATCGGTGGGCTGCGGAAAGAGTGCGGTTTGGCAACGTCGGTTGCCTCCTCAGGCACTGAGAGTAACCGCAAGTAACCTGCTGGGACCGTACAGTTACTCTTACCAAAGGGTCTTCACTAACACGATACGGGCCATGTACTAACGTGTTCTTCTGAGTTACTCTCATCTTAAATAACCACTAATAACAAGAAACACGGGGACCAGATGAAATACCTCCTCTCGCTTTTTTTGCTGAGTATCGCCATGCAGGCGCAGAGTTTCATGGCGAGCAGCTCAGCGCTTCCCGATGCGCCCAGCCAACAGCCGTTCTTGACGGTCGAGAACAAATTGAACTTCAGCATCTTAGCCGGATTGGTCGCCGCCGACGCCATCACCACTCAGCGCGGCCTGAACCAGGGCCTTCACGAAATCAATCCGGTCATGCGCCCCTTCGTGACCCGTGGTGCCGCCGGAGAAGCTGCCGGGTCAGCGTTGGGTTTTGGCGCGGGAGTTGGCGTTGTATACCTGTTGCATCGAAGCCACCACTACAAAGCAGAGCGCATCACGATGCGAATGATGGTCGCCGGTGAAGGTGGGTTCGTCGCCAACAATATCCTTGCGATTCGCTAACCGTCCGCGTCGCCAGTGGGATTCGATTGGCTCTTGTCGAATCTGGCCGATTTTTACTGCCCAGCCCCTAAAAGAGGCGCTTGATTTCGGAGCTTGCGGCATCGCTAAAGCGATGCCCTGATACGAAGACGGGCTGTTAGGCCCGATTTCGTTGGCCAAGCCCGCTTCCACGTTATAATTCCATTCTGGAAGAACTTTCGTCTACGAGTCGGACATTCTCCGGCCGCTTCCGCGAATTTTTGCACCGAAGGAGCCTGCATGGCGATTGAGAAGACAGAGAAAATCTGGCACAACGGCAAGTTCATTGCCTGGGACGACGCCACGATCCACGTAATGTCGCACGTGGTGCACTACGGCTCTTCGGTCTTTGAAGGCATTCGCTGCTACGCGCTGCCCAGCGGCCCCGCGATTTTTCGCGCCCCCGAACACATGCAGCGCCTAATCAACTCCGCCCGCATCTACCGCGCCGACATCCCCTTCACGCGAGATGAACTCGTACGCGCCATGGTCGAGCTCGTGGGACACAACGCCGTGTGGCCCTGCTATATCCGCCCCATCGTTCTCCGCGGATACGGCGAAGCCGGAGTCAACCCCTTGAATTCCCCCATCGAGGTCTATATCGCGAATTATCCGTGGGGGAAGTATTTGGGGTCGGATGCCAGCGAAGGCGTGGATGTTTGCGTTTCTTCCTGGACGCGGATCGCGCCCAACACTCTACCCGTCATGGCCAAGGCTGGCGCTAACTACATGAACTCGCAGCTCATCAAGATGGAAGCGATCGTCAACGGCTATGCCGAAGGCATCGCGCTCGATGTGAACGGCTACGTCAGCGAAGGCTCGGGCGAGAATCTGTTCGTCGTCCGCAACGGCGCTCTGCACACGGCCCCGCTCGGCAACTCCGTGCTTCCGGGTGTCACGCGCGACTCGGTGTTACACATTGCCCGCGACCTCGGCATCAAGATCGTGGAGCAGCAGATTCCGCGTGAGTCGCTGTACATTGCCGACGAAGTTTTCTTCACCGGCACCGCCGCTGAAATCACGCCCATTCGCTCCGTCGACAAAATTACCGTGGGCAAGGGCAAGCTCGGCCCCATGACCAAATCTCTGCAAGCGGAGTTTTACGGCATCGTTCGCGGCGAGAAAGCGGACCGGTACAACTGGCTCACGCCAGTTCCGGTGGGCGCGAAGCAGCCGGTCAGTGTGTAACCGGCGTGGGACAAACTCGACATCCGGTTCGTATCAGGGCATCGCTTCAGCGACGCCGAACACGTCTAGAAACCAACCCACTTTAGGGCTGAGCACCGGCTCGGTCAGGGGTGTCCCTTGCGGCGGAGGGCGTCCGTCCCCCACACCAACTAGACCGACGACGGCAGCCCCGACCTAATGGTGCTGTTACTTCCGTCATCTCGTGCGCGGCGTCGGAACGAGTCATGATAGGCACTGTAGCTGGAGTCCTGCCTGCATGAATATCGACGACTTGCTCCGCATCGCCATGGAGCGCCGCGCTTCCGACTTGCATTTGAAGGTCGGGAACTATCCGCACCTGCGCATTGATGGCGATCTGGTGCCGCTGACCGACCAGCCGCGGGTGTCCGCCGAAGACATGTTGAACATGGCCTTCAGCATGATGTCGGCGCGGCAAAAGCAGAAATTCAAAGAGACCACGGAAATCGATATGGCATACGGCGTTGCGGGCCTGGGACGCTTCCGTGTGAACGTGTTTCAGCAGCGCGGCAATGTAGGGCTGGTGCTGCGCGTGATTCCGACGAAGATCCGCGCACTCGACGAACTGTTTTTGCCGAAGGTCGTGGAGCAGATCTGCGACATGCCGCGCGGTCTGGTGCTGGTTACCGGGGTGACGGGGTCGGGCAAATCGACGACGCTGGCTGCCATGGTCGACCGCATTAACTCGACGCGCGCCGAGCACATCATCACCATCGAAGACCCCATCGAATTTCTGCACCGCGACAAAAAAGGCTACGTGAACCAGCGCGAGGTCGAAGTCGATACCCCATCGTTTTCGGCGGCGCTGCGCTCTTCTTTGCGCCAGGATCCGGACGTGATTCTGGTCGGCGAAATGCGCGATCTGGAGACGATCGGGACGGCGCTGCACGCGGCCGAAACCGGTCACATGGTTTTCTCCACCCTGCACACGCTGGATGCGGTGGAAAGCATCAACCGCATCATTGCCATTTTCCCGCCGCCGGAGCAAAAACAGATCCGCCTGCAGTTGGCGGCGGTGTTGCGCGCCATTGTCAGCCAGCGTCTGGTGCGCCGGTCGGACGCCGAGGGCCGTGTCCCCGCGGTCGAAGTAATGGTGACGACGTCTTACATCCGGGAATGCATTCTGGTGCCCGAGAAGACGCGCGCCATCCGCGAAGCGATTTCCGCCGGCACCTCGCAGTACGGCATGCAGACCTTCGACCAGTCGCTCTGGGATTTGTTCCAGGCGGGGCTGGTGAATTACGAGACGGCCCTGGAGAGCGCCTCGAACGCGGATGAGTTCAAGCTGCGGATGCAGGGTATTGCGTCGACATCGGACATTTCGCGGCAGGCGATGCAGTCGGCTGGTTTTGGTCGCTGAGATTGCCGCGGAGATTGAGTTTGTCCTGCTGAACGTTGTTGCTTGTGAAGTTGTTTCCTCCTGTGACTTGGGCGCGCTTCGGCGCGCCCGTTTTTTTTTGTGGGGCGGAGAGGCTCTACAGCGGCTTCGACATTTGCACCAAGTGGACGGGGATTTTGACGACTTGATCCGCCGGGAAGGGTAAGGTGCCGTTCTCGACATATCCAAAACGCTGGTAGAAAGCGGGCAGTTCCTGGCGCACATTTACGAACGTGAGATCCATGAAGCGGCATCCGGCGGAACGGCACTGCTGTTCGGCGGCGGCGATCAGGCGCGCGCCGATCCCCGAGCGCTGCCGCTGCGGTTCGACCGCCAGTAATCCGAAGTAACCGCGCGCGCCGCGAATCTCGGTGTAAACGCAGCCGGCCAGCACTCCATCTTCGAACAGCAGGAGGAATTTTCCTTCTTGAAGAAGAACCGCAACCTTCCCGGGATCTGTCCGGTCGGCATCAATAAAGAAGCGCTCGGGGCGAAAGGCATCGTTCACCAGGCGCGCGATGGCGGGCGCGTCGACAGCTTCGGCGGCGCGGATCTGTGAAGGATTCGTCAACGGATGGATTTTACTGCAGGAGCGGGGCCTGTAGATGGCCGGCCTACGGTAAAGACCGGCGCCGCTCTTCGGTTATGGGGATCCAGTTGACGCCGGGTTGCGCTCGGTCTGGACGGGGCAAAGCGCCCGTCCCCACACAGCCCTAGTTGGGCTTGCGGAACTTACTATCGGCTATATAGCGGAGCATAATGGAGTCCGTGGCGTTCTGGAACTGCTGCTCCATTTCGGGGGCTCGCGGAGGAGCGTCCTGGCGCAGGGTCTGGCGGAATTTCTCGCCCATTTCGGAGTCGCTGGCCACGACCTGCATGTAGAACCAAAGGAAGTGACGCATCTGATCGAGAGCGGACTTGAGGACCTGAATGGATTCCATCTCGGGCGGATCGGCGAGGGCTTCCATCAGTTCGGGGTCGGTGGGGGCCTGCATGGCGGCACAGTTGAGTTCGCGCTGAATCATGCGCAGGTCTTCGGTAACGCGCAAAATGCGGAGATGAATCTCTTCCATGCTTTCCCGGTTCTCGCGGTCCATAAGGTCCTTTCCGTCCCAACCAAGCTTTCCTGAGCAATGCGTTCTACTCAAGATCGCATCCCGGAGCAGAAGCGAAAAGATTCCCCGTGTGCATGAGCTTCGGTAATTGAAGTTACTTTCGGTCGGAAGCCGCTCGGGACAAGCCGTTTCAGGCGGTCATCCCGGCGGTCTTGCGGGGCACCACACGGGATGCAGCCCGTGAAGAACTTTAGTCCAAGGAAGAGGCTGGGTGTGATACAAACGTTCGCGATGACATCACCGCGAACTGGCCTGGTGCGGGCCATTGGCCGTTGGAGCCTGGCCGCACTGGCGGTGAATTCGATAATCGGCAGTGGCATTTTTGGATTGCCGGCCACGGTGGCCGGGCTTCTCGGCAAACGCAGCGTAATCGCGGTGTTGATTGCGGGGGCTGCGATGGGCGTGATTATGGCCTGCTTTGCCGAGGTGGCCTCGCAGTTTTCCGAGGCGGGCGGACCTTACCTGTATGCGCGCACGGCGTTCGGGCGTCTGACGGGAATTCTGGTCGGGTGGATGCTCTACCTGGCGCAGACGGCGGCTCCGGCGGCCAATGCTAACTTATTTGTCATTTATCTGGCGGAATTCTGGCCGGCGGCAAAAGAACCCTGGCCGCGCTTTGTGACCCTGACGTTACTGGTGGGAGTGCTGGCGCTTATAAACGTTCGCGGGGCACGGCAGGGTACGGCGGTGAGCAACGTGTTCACAGTGGCGAAGATTCTACCCTTGCTGATGGTGGTGCTGGCGGGAGCTGCGGTTACCATCATCCACCCCGCGCCATGGGGTTCGTCCGCTCCGATGCCGGCAAGTACGTGGATGAAAGCAATGGTTCTGCTGTTCTTCGCTTACGGTGGATTTGAATCGGCGCTAGCGCCCATGAGCGAAGTCAAGAATCCGGCGCGCGACGCCGGTTTCGCTCTGTTTGTGGCCCTGATCGCCTGCACCGTGATCTATGCCTTGGTGCAATGGGTGGTGGTCGGAGTGTTGGGGCCCGGGGCGACTACGGATCGTCCGCTGGCCGAGGTGGCGCGCATCACCATGGGCAATCGCGGAGCGGCGCTGGTTGCGATCGGCGCGCTGGTTTCGGTATACGGTTACTTGAGCGCCAAGCTGCTGGGAATGCCGCGCCTCACCTTCGCGCTCGCCGAAGGTGGCGATCTGCCACGGGTGTTTGCCGCAGTCAGCCCCAGATTTCACACGCCTTGGTTTTCGATTCTGTTCTATGCGGTGGCCGTTTGGGGGTTGGCGATGGCGGGGAGTTTTGTCTGGAATGTGACGCTGTCGGTGATCGCACGGCTGTTTTACTATGCCGTGGTTTGTGCCGCCGTGATCCCTTTGCGCCGAAAGCAGCCGCTGGCCGCAGGTTTCCGGCTGCCTGGGGGGCAGGTGCTGGCCGTGCTGGGGGTGGGGATCGCCGTGGTGCTGGCGACGCAGACGGATTTGAGTAAGTCGTTGATCCTGGCGGCGACGGTCGGAGCGGCTGTGCTGAATTGGCTGTGGGCGCGAAAGGCGCGGGTGGTGGAATAACGGATTGCCGCGTCGTTGAAGGCGCGACCAGGAAGGCGCGACCGATTGCCGGACGCGTAGCGAATTCGCCAATGCCGCCCATCGTACAATCGTCGGCAGTCTTCCAGAGCGGCGGCAAGCCGATCCGCCTCGACGCCTACTTGCCGACGGCAACTGACGGCCCCCTTCCTGCCGTCATTGCACTCTACGGCGCCGGGGGCAGTGTCTCCGGCATGGAGCGCTACGCCGGCATGCTCGCGGCCCAGGGGTTCGCAGTTTACCTGCTTCATTATTTTGACCGCACCGGCACTGCATCTGCCGACAAGCCGGCCATCATGCGCAACTTTCCGCTGTGGATGAAAACTCTCTGGGATGCAACCAGTTTTGTCGAAACCCAGCCGCCAGTCGATGGCAAGCGCATCGCTCTCCTGGGCTTTTCGCTCGGATCTTACCTCTCGCTCGCCAATTCCGCCATCGACCATCGCGTGGAAGCGGTCGTCGAGTTCTTCGGGGGCATGCCCAAAGAAATGAACCTTTTCATGAGACGCCTCTGCCCGGTGCTAATCCTGCACGGCGAGGCCGACTCGACCGTCCCCGTCGAAGAGGCCTACCAATTGCAAAAGTTGCTGGAGAAAAAGGGAGTCCCCTACGAAATCAAAATCTATCCCGGCGCCGGCCACGGCTTCGAGGACCAAACCATCTGGCGCGACGCAGGTCTGAGGAGCCTGCAATTTCTGCAGAAATACCTAGCCAAGCCGGAGCCCTGACAAGATCAGGGGGACGGGCGACCTCGTGCGCGCAGCCGGGCGAAGTCCGGCGGGGCTTCAGATTCGCGAAAGACGAAACGGTGCGCTAAGCAAGCGCGCGGGAAGCATCACTGCGGCCCAGACCAGGGCGAGTGCTCCGTGGACGGCGATTCCGACCAGGCGGAAGGGCAGCAACAGCAGCCACACGATGGGATAGAGGATTAGCGCCAACAGCGCCACGGGCCAGCACAGCACGAAGAGAAAACACCAAAGCAGGAAGGCGATCATGGGGACACCTCCTCCTGAGTATGATACGCAGGCGGAGGAAAAAAGTTCGAGAGAAAGCAATGCCCTCATGCGAATCGCGCGTTTTTCCGCAGCCCGCTCTCGCTGCCGGCTACTGATTCAATCTTTCCAGATGTCGAAATCCGCTGGTGGCCGCGAACATCGCTGCGGCGATGGTTCCGTTGTAGGCCATGTGCACCAGGAAACCTGCACCGACTGAATCTGTTCTGGCCCGCACCACGCCGAGAACCATGCCCACCAGAAATATTAAGAGCACCGATGCCCAGGAGTATCCATATTGGGAGGCGTGCATCAGGCCGAATCCCAAGGCGGTCACGGAAATTCCTGTGCCCACTCCGAAACGCCGCGCCAGCACAGGGTAGAGGAATCCGCGGAAAAACAATTCTTCCATGAGAGGTCCAAGAGTCACGGCAAAAACCGCAACGAGAACAATCGTCGCGTGGCGCTGCAGCAGCTCATCAAAAGGAGTCTCTTTGGGAAACGGAAGAAAGTGTGCCAGGAACAGAAAAACGATTTGCATTGCGAGGCCCACCCCCAGGAACGGCCAGATGTTCGCGGGCCAATTCCAGTGAAGGGCTTTCCAGAAGCGCGGGCTGCCCCTCTCCTTCGTAACCAGGATGTACATGTAGCCAAGCAGCAACAGGTAGGCCAGCATCTGGGCGACGATGAAAAGTTCAGGAAGCGCACTGAGGCGGAGAACTCGCGCTTTGGCGGTTGCTCCGGGCACGACGGCGAGCATGCCGAGACCACAGGCGACCATGGCGACGATCGCCATGATCACCAGACGGAAAACATCCAAACCGTTCCACGGCGGATCGAGCGGCGCGGCGGGGACGAGTTCTCCCCCTTGAACGTCACAAGGGAGATCGCCGGAAGTAAGACCATCGGCGGAAACCGGGGCCGGATCAGTGGCCAGCGGCGCCGGCGCTGGACTCTCGGGGAGATCGTCGGAAGAAAAGTTCATGCGAGTTCCCCTGTGCCAGTGGGCGCGAACACGCTGTTCGCCGATCCGTTCTTCGCCGGCCCATTCTTCGCCGATCCATTTCTTGCCGACCCATTTTTTTCTGACCCTGTGAAATACGCGCTCAGCGCCTGGCCAGTGTAGGACTTCTTCACCCGCGCAACTTGTTCAGGCGTGCCCTGGGCCACGATGCGTCCGCCTTCTTCTCCGCCTTCGGGGCCGAGATCGACGATCCAGTCGGCGTTGCGGATGACGTCCAGGTTGTGTTCGATGATGATGACCGTATTTCCGAGATCGGCGAGACGGTGGAGCACGTCGAGCAACTTGCGCACATCGTCGAAGTGCAATCCCGTGGTCGGTTCATCCAGCAGGTAAAGAGTTTTTCCGGTCTGGCGCTTGCCGAGTTCGCGGGCGAGCTTGATGCGCTGGGCTTCTCCGACGGAGAGCGTGACGGCAGATTGACCGAGGTGAATGTATCCGAGGCCAACGTCAACCAGCGTTTGCAGCTTTTGCCTAACCTGCGGAATGTTTTCCAGAATCTGGAGCACGTCCGACACCGGCGTTTCCAGCAGGTCGGCAATGGAAGAACCGTTGTAGTGAACCGACAGCGTCTCGTGGTTGTAGCGGCGTCCGCCGCAGACTTCGCACCGCACGTAGACGTCGGGCAGGAAGTTCATCTCGATGCGGCGCTGCCCTTCGCCCTGGCAAGCCTCGCAGCGTCCGCCCGAAACGTTGAAGGAGAAGCGTCCGGGTTTGTATCCGCGCTCGCGCGATTCGGGCAGCATGGCGTAGAGGTCGCGAACCGCCGAGAAGATGCCGGTATAGGTTGCGGGATTGGAGCGCGGAGTGCGTCCGATGGGAGACTGGTCGATGCGAATGACCTTGTCGATCAACTCGGCTCCGGTGATGGCCTTGTGCGTGCCGGGTTCCTCGCGCGAACGATAGAGCTGCCGCGCCAGCGCGCGGTACAGGATGTCATTGACCAGGGTTGATTTGCCGGAGCCGGAAACCCCGGTGACAACCGTCATCACGCCAAGCGGAAAGACTACGTCGAGATTCTTGAGGTTGTTCTCGCGCGCGCCAAGTATGGCGATGGCTTTCCCATTCGGGCTGCGGCGCTCGGAAAGCATGGCAATCTGCTGGCGTCCGGAGATGTAGGCGCCAGTGAGCGAGGCGGGTGAGTTCATGATTTCGGCAGGCGTTCCGCTCGCCACCAACTCGCCGCCATGACGGCCGGCGCCAGGGCCGAGGTCGATGACATAGTCGGCGCGGCGGATGGTTTCTTCATCGTGCTCGACCACGAGGACGGTGTTGCCGAGGTCGCGCAAGTTTTCGAGCGCGGCGAGAAGACGTCCGTTGTCGCGATGGTGCAGGCCTATGGAAGGTTCGTCGAGCACGTAGAGAACGCCGCGCAACTTCGATCCGATCTGCGTGGCAAGGCGAATGCGCTGGCCTTCGCCACCGGAAAGTGTGGCGGCGGAGCGGCCGAGCGACAGGTAACCGAGTCCGACGTTGTGCAGAAATTCGAGGCGTTCGGTGATTTCGTACGCGATACGTCCCGCAATGGTCAGTTCCCTGCCGGTCAGTTTGATATTGCGCGCAGCTTCGAGAGCACGCGCAATCGGAAGGCCAGTGAAATCGGCAATCGACATGCCGTTTACTTTGACGGCGAGGCTCTCCGGACGCAAACGCTTGCCGTGACACACTGAACACTCGGTGGCTGACATGAAATCGAGCAGATAATCGCGGTAGGTTTCGGAAGTAGAGGATTCGAGATTCTGCCTGAGGTGACCGAGAACCCCCAGAAAACCTGTCTTATTTCCGCGCTGGCCCCCGCGCTGCGGCTCGCCGTACAGCAGCAGGTTCTGAATCTTGTCGGGAAATTTCTCGAAGGGCGTCGCCAAGTCGAGGCGATAGGCTTGGGCAACCAACTGCAGGCCGTGAATCAGGTTCTGCGATGACGAACCGGGACCCAGCCCGCCATCGAGCAGCGGCTTCGACCAATCGACAATCACCTTGCCAGGATCCAAATCGTAGCGGCTTCCGAGGCCGTGGCACTCGGGACAGGCCCCGTAGGAACTGTTGAACGAAAATGATCGTGGCTCCAGCTGCGGAACGCTGATACCGCAGTCGGGGCACGCCAGGCGCGCGGAGTAGAGCGTCTCGTCTCCGTTAACGACAGCGACCTGGACGAGACCGCCGCCAAGTTTCATAGCCAAGCCGACCGAAAGTTCAAGACGGTGCTCGATTCCCGGCTTCACCAGCAGGCGATCCACAACCACTTCGATGGTGTGGTTCTTGCGCTTATCGAGCGCGAGGTCGTCCTCCAGGTTCACCAGTTCTCCATCCACGCGGGCGCGGGAGAAACCGTGCTGGACAAGCTTCTCCATTTCTTTTTTGAATTCGCCTTTGCGGCCCCGCACGATGGGCGCCATGATCATGACGCGATCGTCGGGCGTAAGCGACATGACGCGCTGCACGATCTGCTCGGCGGACTGGCGGCTGATGGGCTTGCCGCAATTCGGGCAATGGGGCACACCGATCGAAGAGTAGAGCAGCCGCAGGTAATCGTAGATCTCGGTAATGGTGCCGACCGTGGAACGCGGACTGCGGCTGGTGGTTTTCTGCTCGATGGAAATCGCTGGACTGAGGCCGTCGATCGAGTCGACGTCGGGCCGTTCCATCTGGTCGAGAAACTGGCGGGCATAGGCGGACAGCGTTTCCACGTAGCGCCGCTGGCCTTCGGCGTAAATCGTATCGAACGCGAGCGAGGATTTGCCCGAGCCGCTCAGACCGGTAATGACCGTCAAAGTGTTGCGAGGGATCTCGACGTCAATATTCTTCAGGTTGTGCTGGCGCGCACCGCGCACCGAAATCCGGGTGATGGCCATTTACGCAGTACTTTGTGGACTTCCGTAACGTGGACGGGTCCTAAGAATTGTTGGAGAGTAGAGATACGCAGTTCGATTCCCGTATCTTAGTTGTTAACAGCGGCGGGGGTCAAATGCGGATAAAGTAAAAATTACTTGCAGCCGCGTGCTTCACCGGTGGCTGCCAGCAAGGGCCGGTAACGTGAACGCAGTCATCGTAGGTTTTTTAATCAGCAGCACTGCAATCCTAAGCGTGATTTTGGGTGTATTCGGAGCGTATTGTGCGATTTGCGGCGTGTTGGCCGCCGTCAACCCCTCCCGATCATCCAATGCCCTTCCGGCGTTGGTACCCCATCAAAGCCACGTGAGCGGCGACTAAGCGCACCGCCGCAACCTTTATCCATGAAATAGTGTCTCCCGAGGGTGGCCGGAGATAACAGGCTACTCCTGCGGCGGCTGCGGTGGCGCCTGCTGTTGCGGATTAGGATTAACCATGGCTCCGCCGGGCCGCTGCTGTTGTTTGCGGAGCTCCTCCAGAATCTGCTCCGGCGTCTTCGGCCCCGCGTTGGGTTGACCTTGCTCCGGTTGCTGCTGATCCTGGGCACTGGGCTGCACAGGTTGTACGGGCTGGGGTTGGGTTTGATTGTCGGCGTTGTCTTCGGCGTTATCCTCATCGTCTTTATCGTCGTCTTGGGCATTCGCCGTTTGTGCACTCACGGGTCCGCGCCCCGCTAGCGGCCGGTTGAGCGGCTGGGCCGGGGGAACTCCATTCGCCGTCGCACCCTGATTACTGCTCGCGGCGAGTTCTGCCGCCGATGGCTTTAGCATAAGGATCACGCTCGAAACCGCCTTGGGATCCGAGTTTGACCCCAGCATCACGTAATTGAACGAGGTGCCGTTGAGTAACAGCGCCAGCACATCCCGTGGCGCTCCCGGGCCCAGGTCCGCGACCACGCGCTCGCTTGCGCCCTGAGGAATTTCAATCGAAGCCCCAGTCAGCTTGCGCACATCGCGCAGGATTTCGCTTAAAGTCGAATTATGGGCCGAGATCGCCAGCAACCCGCCTTCATAGCTGACTTTCGCGGGTGTTGCCGGAATCTGGTCCATCGGCACCTGAGTCAGCGGACCGCCCTGTAACGGCGGGAGCACGAGTGGCTTCACCGGCTGGGTCTTGGCTTTATGGGGCTTGTGCAGCGGGGTCGGGGTTGAAGTCGGTGCCGCAGTCGGGGATGAAGTCGGTGCCGCGGTGGGGGTTGAGGTGGGCGCGGTGGCAGGCGCCGGCGTCGGCGCGGCGACCGGGGCCGATGTCTGCGCAAGAAGGGCCGGAGTCACCAGCAAGAACCCCAAAGCAATCCATCTGCGTGTACACGGCATCAGAATCTCCCCGTTTTTGCGAGCGGCTCGTGGTTACGCAGCCACTCCACCTTCGCTGATTCTATCACCGCTAGAACGCCGGACGGCCTTATTTCTTGCGCGGGATGACCTAAGTCCCGTTGCACAGGTATAGCCCTTGCAAGCATTTAGACTGCCTTCATCTTTAACTGCGCGTAAAATGCCAGCGGAGGCTTTTCCTTTGGTTATTGCTCCAGAACCCACGCTTCGGCATCGACGGCGCAGCCGGCTAGGGCGATGGTTGTGCCTGCTGCTGCTCGGAGCATCGGCCCACGCCCAGACCTGCCAGAGCGCCGCGGACATGCCTGCCCCGGTGCGCACGGCCCTCGAAACCGCGGCCCTGCGCTATTTCGAAATGTCGGCGCGTGGCGATGTGGCTGCCTTGCAGCAGAACTCCATCGCCACCGTGGCTGCCAGCTTTGCCGGAATCGAAGCCGCAGTCAAGGAGAACCAGGCCGCTTTCACCGGGGCAAAAGCAACGGTTCGGCCGCCCTTTTTGCTGACCGCCGATGGCCCGGGACCGCTCGCACGCGCTGAATTTCTGTGCGGGGTATTCGGGCCCTCGGGTCAGACGAAAGACAGCGCCGTATTTGTCCTGAATAATCTGCCGCCCGGCAAGTACGCAGTAACCATTCTCGACGTGAACGGCGGCCAGTATCCGGGGACGCTGGCCTTCGTCCTGCAGCAGGCAGGCGCCGACTGGAAACTGGCTGGTTTTTACGCCAAAGCCTCGCTGGCGTCCGGACACGATGCCGCTTGGTTCACGCAAAAAGCCCGCGATTTCAAGGCTAAAGGACAGATTCACAACGCCTGGTTGTATTACCGTGAGGCGAGCGCCCTGTCCGCTCCCGTGGACTTCATGAGCACGCTCGCCACCGACAAACTTTACGACGAGGCCCAGGCAGCGCAACCCGCCGATGTGCCCGCGGAGGGAAGGCCTCTCGATATGAGCGCCGGCGGCAAGGTCTATCATCTCACCGATATGTTTCCGCTGGCTGTCGGCAACGATCTTGACGTGGTAGTAAAGTATCAAGCCGCCGAGGTATCGAATACCGCGCTCACGTTTCAGGAAAATACGGCCGTGATCAAGGCACTGGTGGCGAAGTTTACCGAATTTCGCGAAGCCTTTGCCGGAGCAGTAGCGCGAGCCGTCGACCCCTCCGGCCGCGACTACGGTACGCTCCTGGAGATGAAGGACATCAAGTAGGAATCGGGTGATCGGGCCATCGGCGATCTAAAATTCAAAAGCCTTTGATCTTCGATCACCAGATGGCCCGATCGCCCGATCTCGGTATTGCTCTTCTTGCCTTCCCTATCCCGCGGGATTACTATTTCTCAAGCTCAGTTCGCCGCAACGTCACCTCTCACTCAATTTCGTCCTAAGGAGGATGTATGGGCATCGCAGTTTCCCCGATTCAGATTGATTCCCGCGTCAGCGACTTCATTGAGAAGCCGCGCAAAATGCTGATCGATGGCAGGTGGGTGAATGCCACGTCGGGCAAGACTTTCCCAACCTACAACCCTGCTACCGGAGAAGTCCTGGCGCAGGTCGCGGAAGGCGATCGGCAGGACATTGATGCGGCCGTGAAGGCCGCGCGCCAAGCGTTCGACAGCGGTCCCTGGTCGCGCCTGACGGCCTCCGACCGCGGCAAGCTGGTGTGGAAACTGGCCGACCTGCTCGAAGAGCACATCGAAGAATTCGCCACGTTAGAAACACTTGACAACGGCAAGCCGCTCACCGTGGCCCGGGCCGCCGATGTTCCGCTCGCCGTCGATATGTTCCGCTACATGGCGGGATGGGCGACCAAGCTCGAAGGCACAACCATTCCGCTCTCGGTGATGTACACACCCGGCGTAAACTATCACGCCTACACGCTCCGCGAGCCGGTCGGCGTGGTGGGCCAGATTATCCCGTGGAATTTCCCTCTGCTGATGGCGGCGTGGAAGCTGGCGCCGGCGCTGGCCTCGGGATGCACGGTAGTGTTGAAACCGGCCGAGCAGACGCCGCTCTCCGCGCTCCGTCTGGGCGAGCTGATTATGGAAGCCGGATTCCCCGATGGCGTGGTCAACATCGTTCCCGGATACGGCGAGACGGCGGGCGCGGCTCTGGCAGCGCACGATCTGGTCGATAAAATTGCCTTTACCGGATCGACCGAAGTGGGCAAGCTGATCGTGCACGCGGCCACGGGAAATCTGAAAAAGGTCTCGCTTGAATTAGGCGGCAAGTCGCCGAACGTCGTGTTCCAGGACGCCGATTTGGATACTGCAATCGGCGGCGCCGCGAGCGCCATTTTCTTCAATCATGGCCAATGCTGCTGCGCCGGGTCGCGTCTGTTCGTCGAGCGCCCGGTGTTTGATCGCGTGGTGGAAGGCGTGGCGGCGAAGGCCAAGAAGATTCGGGTTGGCTCGGGCCTGGCGCCGGACACGGCGATGGGACCTCTCGTCTCCGAGGAGCAGTTGCAGCGGGTGTGCAACTACCTGGAGATTGGCTTGTCGGAAGGCGCGACTGCGGTGACCGGCGGAAAGAAGCTCGGCGACAAAGGATATTTTGTCGAGCCGACCGTGCTCGTGAACACGAAAGACAACATGCGGGTGGTGCAGGAAGAGATTTTCGGCCCGGTGGTGACGGCGATTCCCTTCGACAATCCGGAAGAACTAATGCCGCGCGCCAACGGCACGGTGTATGGCCTGGCGGCGGGCGTCTGGACGAAGGACATTTCGAAGGCGCACCGGCTCGCGTCCGCACTGCGCGCCGGAACCGTCTGGATCAACTGCTACAACATTTTTGACGCCGCCCTGCCCTTCGGCGGCTACAAACAGTCCGGTTGGGGACGCGAGATGGGGAAAGACGTCCTTAACCTTTACACTCAGACCAAGGCGGTATGCGCGAGGCTGTAGGCAGGCTTTGACCATAATCCCATCCGGCCGCACGAGATGTAGCGGCCGGATGGGATTTTTTGTGAACTGAAGGCTGATGGCTGAGAGCTGATGGCTGGATTTTGGAGGCGCGGGTGAGAATCGAACTCACGATAGAGGTTTTGCAGACCTCGGCCTTACCACTTGGCTACCGCGCCCGATAGTTCTCTAAATAATTCTAGAACGAACCGCTGAAACGAAAAGCCCTCGCAGGTGCAGGGCTCCAAGAAACACTGGAGCGGGAGACGGGATTTGAACCCGCGACTTCGACCTTGGCAAGGTCGCACTCTACCACTGAGTTACTCCCGCTCGTCGTCATATTTTACAGCACTGGCGCATTTGGTGCCAATTTCTGCCCCGGTAGCCGTTGACCTGCGGCACCACAGGTACTTGACATCTTAAGCTCGCCGCCGCAAAATATCGCAAATTCGGCAAAAACGCACATTCCTCTCGAGAGTTGAACAGTCGACACGTTTATGACGCCCAGCCAGCCCTCGCCATCCTCCCAGAAGAAAGTCAGTCCCGAACAGTGCAAGCATCCGCAGGTGCAGATCGTCTCCCGCGACGAAGACTCCGAATATGTGGAATGCCAGGAATGCGGCGACGTTTTCGAGTCCAGTGAATTGAAGGACATGGCGATCGAGGAAAAGAAAGCACCCGACGAAGAGTGACGCGCTCCCCGGAAACACTTTTTCCGCAAGCTCAGTAGCCGCGCTGCCCGTGCCCAAAACATAACCGCATCCCGGCCTCGGCTGCCGTATTCTGAAGCAGTGAACGGGAGAACGTGGAAGGCGTGGCTGGTGCCCGGCGGCTTGCTCTTGGCGCTGGCGGCGGCGCTCGTCAACAGCTCTCTCTTCCTCCAGGTCGCGCCCTCGCTGGCCTTCTACTACGTCGGAGCGTTCGCGGCCGGATTGTTCCTAGCCTGGCGTTTCAATTCCAGCCGCGTTCTGTTCTCCCTGCTGGTTCTGCTGGTCGCGCATCGCGCGGTCAACTTCTTCGCCGCTGGCCAGAGCAACGCTGGATCCGTTCTCGCTGCATCTGTCAACACCGGACCCGGGCGCACCGCCGTAGCCCTCGCCGCCCTGCTCGTCCCGCTGAACTTCATTGTGTTCGCCAGAATGCGCGAGCGCGGCCTGATCATCGCCGGAATCGCTCCGCGCTTCGGATTGCTCTTCCTCGAGTCGGTAGTCTTCGCCGTGCTCTGCCGGCCGGAGAATAGCCCCGCCAATCCACATCATCCCGGCGCAGGCGCCATCCCTCTCTGGATTCTGTTGAGCTTCGTAGCGGCCATCGCCGTCTTCGTCCGGCGTTTTTTTCAAACGCGCAAGCCGGTCGAGCCCGGCTTTGTGTGGTCGGTGGCAGCCGTTTTCCTATGGCTCCAATTCGCCCCAGTCGGCAAGGCGTCGGACGCCTACGTAGCCACCGCCGCTCTGATCCTGGCTGCCTCGCTGATCGAGACCTCCTACGTGCTCGCCTACCACGACGAACTAACCGGCATCCGCGGACGCCGCGCCTTCAACGAGTCCCTGCTTTCGCTCGACCAGCAATACGCCATAGCCATAGTCGATATCGACCATTTTAAAAAGTTCAACGACACCTACGGACACGACGTAGGCGACCAAGTGCTGTGCATGGTGGCCAAGCGCCTATCGCAGGTCGCTGGCGACGGACAGGCCTTCCGCTGCGGAGGCGAAGAGTTCGCCATAGTCTTCCGCAACACCTCCGCCAAAGAAGCCTTCGAGCATCTCGACACGTTGCGCCAGATCATCGAGAAATCCACGTTCCAGGTGCGCGGGGCCGACAGAAGAGCCGAGAGAGCTGCCGAAAGAAGCACCGAGAGAAGAAGCGATCTTCGGGCGGGAAAGTCGGATCGCAGAAAGCCCGCAAAAAAGAAAACCGTCGCCGCGCTTCCAGCCCAGTCGCCCGATCGTTTATCCGATCACCTGTCAGTGACGGTCAGCATCGGCGTCGCCGAGCCAAGCACCCGCTACCGCCAACCCGAGCAGATAATCCAGGCGGCAGACCAGGCTCTCTACCGCGCCAAGAATAAAGGAAGGAACCGCGTGGAACTGGCGTCAACAGCCCCGCTTCGACTCGCCGAAAGCAAGCGAGTGAAAGCATCGCGGCTCTGACAGCTTGCGGAAGAACTCTAATTTCATTTGATTTTGGGTGGTGCAGCGGTTTACCGCTGCACCACCAAACTCAACAGCCGCGGGCGAGGGCGCCCGCGCCACACGAAATCACACAACCTCACCACTCAAAAAGGTGGATGAGAAACAGGGTCACCGTAGCTGCCAGCGGAAGCAGCAACCCAGCGCGCAGACTCCCCGTGGCATGAGAGATCACGCCCACCATCCAGGGAATCACGGCCGGCCCCACCGCCGCGAGCGAGAACATGACCGAGCCAATGCTGCGAGCGGCAACTCCGAAGCGCTCGGAGAGCCGGGCCACAGTGATCGGATACAACGTCGAGAAACTCAGTCCCGTAATCAGCGCCCCGGCAATCACTCCCGCGAGCGCCGGAGCCCAGAGCATCAGCCCGATGCCGGCCGCTCCCGCGGCACAGCCTGCGCGCAAAACGCGGCGCTCCGAAAAGTGATGTAGAAATGCGGTTCCGAATGCCCGGCCCACCGTCAGCGCCGACCAGAAAAACGCCGGCATGATGGAGGACATCGCCGCCCCGCGCGATCCCAGCCGCGAAACAAAGGAGCCGATCCATCCTCCCACCGCCGTTTCCGCTCCCGGATAGAGAAAGAAGACGGCGGCGAAAAGCCAAATCGCCGGGCTCTTCGCCATCTCTCGCCAGGAAGAGGAGGCCGAATATTCCTTGGGTTTTGCCGCCGCGAATTTTGCCTCCAACGATTTCGCCGCCGCCGGAAACGACAGATTGCGCATGGCCAACGCCAGCAATACAAGGAACAGCGCCACCGCACCGAGGAAAAATGGCAGTAGTCGATGGGCCGCCGTCCACGCCACCATCAGCGAGCAGAACACCGCGCCGACGCCCCAGAAAAAATTCAGCAGGCTCACCGCGCTTGCTCGCGAACCTGGTCTGGAACTATCACGCGAACTATCATTCGAACCATCATGCGAATTGAGGCCCGAGCCTGAACTGGACCCTATCTCTGCGATCAGCAGATTGTCAGTCGGGATAATCAGCCCCAGTCCCAAACCGTAAGCGGCCACTGAGGCCAGCCCCAGCCAGAGCGATCCCACATAGAGAGTCGCCACACCGCAGGCCATCAACAGCAGCCCTAACAGAAACGCGGGACGGAATCCCCAGCGCGCCAGCAGAGCTCCCGAGAGTTGTACGCCCACGAGCGACGCCAGGAATTGCACCAGGAACAAATTGCCGGCCTGAGTGTCGTTCATCGCCCAACGCGCGATCAGAATCGGCAACATGGGACCGAGCAGCGTCGTGAGAATGCCTGTGGGCAAGAAGGCAATCTGGCCGGCCAGGACCAGTTTCCGGTTCGATGATGACGAGGAGAACTCGGCTTCAGGGCTAGCCATGCGAAAGCGAATGTCCCGGTGTCAGGAAATGTTCAGCATAACGCAACGGCCGAAGCTTCGTGATAACGGGAAGCGAAATTCGCGCGCGGGTACAGCAACCGCGGCAACGTGCACCAAACCGGAAGCCTCAGCAGTGGTAAAATGTAATTCCACAACGCCGGAGAGGTGGCCGAGAGGCTGAAGGCGGCGGTTTGCTAAACCGTTATACGGGCTAACACCTGTATCGAGGGTTCGAATCCCTCCCTCTCCGCCAGTACTTTAGTTATCTAGCACTTGCAAGCCGGTGATACCTATACTGATTCCGATATCAGCGAGGGTGGTCACCGATGAATCGCGAAGTCAATCTCACTAAAAGAGTCCAAACACCGCATGGATGGCGGTATTGCACCGTAGTCCTGTCTGCGAATGGCCGCGTCAAGCCAGACCTGGTTCTCGTCAACGGCGAGCAGGAAACCCACAAGGAAGGTGCATATTACCTCGAATGGCGCGAGGGCTCGAAGCGCATACGCCTGTCGGTCGGCAAAGACCCAGCCGACGCCAGCGCCCGACGCCAGCGCAAGGAAGCCGAACTGAACGCGGTCAACAACGGCGTCTCCGTCGTGCCTGATGGCCAGAACGGGAACCGGTCAGTAGCTGCAGCCGTCGCAGAGTTCCTTGACGAAACCAAGCTCACGAAGAAACCGAAGACGCTAGCCGCGTACTCGACGGCCCTGGCGTACTTCGTAGAATCCTGCCACAAACTCAATCTCGAAGAGATCGATCGAAAGGACCTGCTGAAATTCTCAGCGTTCCTGCGTGACGAGAAGGACCAGGCACCACGCAGCGTGTACAACAAGTTCGAGAACGTGATGGCGTTCCTGAAGGCGCATGGGATTCGTGGGCTAGTGGGCAAGAATGATTGGCCGCGGTTCACGGAGGAAGAACCGGAGATTTACGAACAAGAAGAATTAAACAAACTGTTTGCAAAGTGTGGCGCAGAGGAACGGCTTTGGTATGAGTTTTTCCTGATGACAGGGATGCGTGAGCAGGAAGTCATGTACACGTACTGGTCAGACGTTAACTTCACTGCATCCACGGTTCGCGTCAGTCACAAGCCAGATAGAGGCTGGACACCGAAGGCGTACAAGCAACGCGAGATTCCTATTCCCTCGAAGCTGGTGAGAAGCCTCAAGGCGTGGAAGGCGAAGTCCGTAAAGACCTGTAGTCTGGTCTTCCCGACCGCTGGGTGCAATCCCAAGCTCGATTTTCTCGACGGTCTGAAAGCTGTGGCCGAGCGTGCGAAGCTAGATAAAGAGAACTTTTGGCTCCACAAATTCAGGGCGACATTTGCGACGTGGTCACTATGGGCTGGGGTTGACCTACGCACAGTTCAGCAGTGGCTCGGTCACTCTGACATGGAGAGCACGATGCGTTACCTGAAGCCGTCGCGCAGCCAGCATGTGCGGGATAAGGTGAACGAGATATTCGCTTAAGCGCATAGTGGTTTGTCAGTGCTACTCGGGCGTCGGTGGGGTGGCAACCCTTACCTTGGGGTTATGTCAGGGTTGTCCGTGATACGACCGCAATAGATCAATACGGGCGAGGGAACCGTCCGTTTCGTGCAGAACCAATTTGCCCGATTTCCGACCGGTTCAGAGCAAGTGCGGCAGCACTGCGTGCATTACTTGCGGTAACGTTGGGTCAACTGCTGAAAGGGTGGATCCGTGCGCAGCGCAGAGAAGTACGGGCTGGCATCGAGGGCGGAAAAATCGTGAAATCCCGCGTCGAATGCTTTTTGCAGCGTGGCGAGGGCTTTCTCTCTATCGCCGCGTGCCGCAAAAGCCGCAGCGAGCCAGAAATAGTCGATACCCGTCGGGCGAACGTTCTTTGATAGGGCGGCCACAGCTTTGTCGTAGTCTCCTTGCGCCAGATAGACCTGCCCCAGGCCCAGGTCCAAGTACGAGGACGTGGGGTTTAATTCCCGCGCGTGCTCGAAGGCGGCAATTGCCTCCGCGTAGCGCTGCTGGAGGAAAAGAGCGCGGCCAAGGTGATAGTAGGCGACGTAGAGCGAGGGTTGCAGACGCAGGGATTCCCGTGCAGCCTTCTCGGCCGCGGCGGCTTCCGGCGGTTGTTCGTACCCCAGTGCCCAGGAAAGCAGGTCCCAAGCGTAGGCATTGTCCGGATCCAAATCGGTAGCCGTGCGGAACTCGCGCGCTGCACCCGCATAGTCATACTTATCCGCAGTGACCGTTCCCAGTGCCAAGTGGGTCTCGGACAATCGCGGGTCGATGGCCAGGGCACGCTGGGCGAATTGCTCGGCACGCTGTAGATGAGAAGGATTCGAGTCGATATTGCGATAGATTTGCCCTTCGACCCATGCCAGCCCGGCGAGGGCTGGAGCGTAATCTGGGTCCGACTGGAGCGCGTCCTCAAAGCGTCGACGTGCCGCTTCCAATTTTTCGAGCTGGTCGGGGTTCTCGACTAATGCCTTACCCCGCAAGTAGGCGTCGTAGGCCTGAGGATTCTGCGTATCACGATGCTGAATGGCCTGCTGTTCCTGAGGAGTGAGCTTGAGATTGAGCGATCCCGCGATCTTCAGGGCAGTTTGTTCTTGCAGTGAAAAAACGTCCTTCATCTCTCCGACGAAGTCATCGGCCCACACCTGGAACCCGGTGTTTGAGTCGATCAGATGCACGTTAATCCGCACCTGATTGCCCGCCTTCCGTACACTTCCCTCGAGCAGATAGCGAACGCCGAGCGACTTCCCCATCTCGGCGGCGCTCTTGTCAGATCCTTTCAGCGCAGCGACCGAAGAATGCGAAGCTACATCGATTCCCTGAATTTTCGAAAGCTTGGTCGTGATTTCATCGGTCATTCCGTCACTGAAATAGGCGCTGTCCGGCTCCGCGCTCAGGTTTTGCAGCGGAAGGACAGCAACGGACGGCTTGGTGGCTACGGCCCCGGTGGGCGCCGGAGAATGTCTCTCATACCACGCGATCCCTCCCATCGCGACCAGCAAGACCAGCAGAGCGAGGCCAGCGAATACGATCCCGCGCTTCGATCTCGGACCGGCCTGCGTCTGTATGTCCACGGAAGATGTTCGCCCCGAGTCCGAGGCCCGCTGGATGCGTTTTAAATCCGCGCGCAGCTCGGCCGCGGATTGGTAGCGTAATTCCCGGTCCTTTTCCAGCGCCTTGTTGATGATCCGTTCTAGTTCGGCTGGCAAGTCAGGATTCAGCCGCACCGCGGGGACCGGTTCACGATCCAGAATCTCGCGGAAGATGACCGCGGAACTCTCGCCGCGGAAGGGCAACTGGGCGGTGGCCATCTCATAGAGCACAGCTCCAAACGAAAACAGATCCGTACGGGCATCCAACTCTTTCGCTCGCGCCTGCTCCGGGGACATGTAGGCAACGGTGCCGAGCGTAGAACCAGGGCTGGTAAGGTGCGCGTCGACCGCCTCGGTTCGCGTGGCTTCATTCTGCCCGCCGGCACCCGCACCCGATGCCGTGACCTTCGCCAGCCCGAAGTCCAGAACCTTGGCGTGTCCGCGCTTGGTCACGAAGATGTTCGCGGGCTTGATGTCCCTGTGGACTATTCCTTCTGAGTGCGCTGCGTCGAGCGCATCGGCAATCTCGATGGCGAGCGACAGCAGGGTGTCTAGTTCTAGCGGCCGAACCCCGATCATGTGCTTCAGCGTCTGCCCATCTAGAAATTCCATGGCGATGAAACGTTTGCCCTCGTGCTCGCCAATTTCGTGGATGGTGCAGATGTTAGGATGGTTCAGTGCCGAGGCGGCACGAGCCTCGCGACGGAAGCGCTCCAGAGTCTGAGGATCCTGGGAAACATTGTCGGGCAGGAACTTCAGAGCGACAAAGCGTCCAAGGGAAGTGTCTTCGGCCTTGTAGACGACGCCCATCCCGCCACCACCCAGCTTCTCGATAATGCGGTAGTGCGAGACGGTCTGGCCGAGCATCAGGGGCAAATCTTACGTGGGTGAAACAGGCAAGTCAATGAAAGCCGGGGCTTGTGTATGGCGACGGCAAAAGTGCTACACCCCCCTTTTTCGGTGAACTTGGACCCCTGGGGCCGGGGCCCGCGCGCGAGTGAAAGGGGCGAGCGGGACGCTAGACAATTCCATTGGCGACTCATTTCGTGTACTCTGCTCCAGAAAAGAGATCCTGGCCTTACGCATTGATATGAGCAACGACCCGGCGAATCAAGAATCTGCTTCTGCGGAAAGGGACTTTGTCAGCCGGTTGGCCGACGAGTACAAGATCCTTCAAGACAAGATTGATAAAATTGGTGCCTTTCGCTTCACAATCAAAGGTTGGTCGATAACGATAATTATCGTCTCCATTTTTGCGGGAAGTGCAACGAAGTCTGTTCCGGGATGGCTATGGGCCACCTCGCTGATAGCCTTTCTGATCGGATTCTTCTTGTTTGAGAGACAACAAACTATTCTTAGTCGTCGATTTGGACAACGTTCGCTGGATATCGAGGCTGTGCTATCACGACTGTTAAGGAATGCAGCCAGCGCATCAGGCAATGTGGCGGTCAGCAGCAGCTTTCTTACTTTGCATTTTGTTCCAGGGATAGGTCACCACCTTCGAGGCAGACGTTCAAGGAGACGCCAACCTCGGACGCGGTGGCAATCATTTGTCGAAGCTGACGCTATTTTCTACTTTGCGCAGGCTCTAGTGGTTCTCGCAACTCTGTTTTGGCGCAGCACGACAGTGCCGCAAGATCGAGCTAATTTCGGCATTGTTGTAAATGCGTTTCCAGAAAGTACAGCGGCCGTACAAAATCCGGAACGGTCCAACGCTGCTCAAACGCACTCCAGCCAAACAAAAGAAGTACCCGCGCCAAGCATCGATGACAAAGAAAAAGACAGGAAGAAAAAGAAACCCGAGAGCAATTGAGAGAGTCTGCGAGTTGCTTCAAGACGTGTTGGGTGCATTTGATATGTGGTACGGAATCGGTCCACCCGCTGTCAAGAAAGCTGCTTCCGAAATCACCGACTCTCACCAAGTTGAAGCCCCCGACCACGCCGAGGAAGAAGATGACGAATACGGCGCCGAGCCGGAGTATTATTTCGATGTAACGGACATCCAAGGAAGCCTTAAGGAGGCTATCACCTCAATTATTAACGAGGAACTCATTGACGAATTCAAGGATCCGGAAGAAGCTCCCACACTCTCAGATATTTTTGCTGTGCTTTTTGGACCGGGGAGCGAACTTGCGGAGCAAGCGGAATATTTTGAGGAACTGATAAGCGGCTACGAAGACCGGGCACATGTTGACGACTTGAAGGAGGCATGCAATATCCTTGTCTCCATTGTCGACGAAATCACGCCGAAAAGAGCCTAAAGGATGTGGGTATGCGTTCTCGCGGAAACAATGACGCTTCGAGTTGGGATCACAAGTCTCCTCTCTCTTTGCTAGACTTTTATGACTTAGCCGAAGCACGTGAAATTATCGTTTTCGGTTCCCGCGCCGTAGGAGTTCACAGGTCATCTTCGGATTTGGATATTCTTGTTGTCAGTTCCTGTAAGCGAAGAATCAGAATTCCGGGTGTAGATTGTGTTTTGCTAACCTCAGAAGAAATCGACGACCCGTTTTGGCTGGGATCGGAACTCGCGTCCCACGTAGTGCAATTTGGCAACTGGATCAAGGGAGATGGTGAATGGCGAAACAGAGTTTGCATCAGCGACCGCGCCATTGCACGGAAACAACATAGGGTAGGGTGCGTAGTGCGAAATGCCACGCAACGCTGGCCCCGCCTACATCCTGTATTTCACATGGAGTATGCAACAACGACCCGCAGGGAATTACAGCGCCTAGATCTTTTAATGAACGGATCGCCAATTCCGCCTACTGCAATATTGGACTCAAAATGGAAAGATGGTCAGGTCTCACCAGTTGACCTGTTGGAACTAGCTGAGGTGTCCGGCTGTCTGTCCACGTTAAAATCCGTCCCAGAATTCAAAATGCTAATAACAGACCCAGTTTCCTCCCTACACCCGGCGAGCAGATTTGCAGCGAGGTTGCCTCTCTTCCTTCATTGAAGGCCGAAGGCGAAACATTTCAGATTGTCATCAGACATCGTGTTTCAGATCATGCCGAGTTTCCGCACGATTGACACAAGCAGTTCCTGGTTCTTGCGGTGCGGTTTGCTACGGAGTCTCTGCGGGCAAGTATTCCGCGACACGCTTCAACCAGACGGACAAGCGAGGCTAGCGGGTATGCCGTACTAAAAAATATCGCTGGAGCAAGCCCCCATGATGAAGGAAATCAACCTCGAAGCGTTGGTCGAGAGGCAGCTTCGAGGAGCGAAGTTGAAATACCTTAAGGAGCCCGTAGTTGGTGCTACACGGCCGGACTTCTTGGTCACAACTGATCGCGGCGACCAAATAGTCATAGACGTCAAGGATTGGAAGGCGAGCGCTGAGAACACAGCCCGCGCAATTCATCAGGCGCAACGGTATAAAGAGCTATCGAAGGCTGCTGCAGCGTTGATTGTCACTGCCATAGCTGCACCTGTTTTTGCACCTGGGGCGGCAGTGGTTCCTGTCTCTCTTCTTCTCGCACATCTTTCTCAAGTCACTACGGGACTGACACGAACCAAACGATCTCGAACAAGTGTCACTACGCGCTCTTCCCCGAACAAGAAGATATTTGCCTCTATGCCATTCAAGGATCGATACGACGACACATTTCTCGTAGCGATTCAGCCCGCCGCCTTGGCGCTTAATGCTGTAGCTGACAGGTTTGACTACGCCGGGAAATCAGGAGACATCGTCCAACAGATCAAAGAGATGATCAAAGCTGCTCAAGTCGTGGTTGCAGACTTATCTGGATCTCGTCCAAATGTGTGTCATGAGGTCGGATATGCAGAGGCTCTGAGCCGCCCTGTGGTCCAGATTTGCAGCAGCCCCTTCACCTCTTTGCCTTTCAACCTACGCAACAACAAAACAATCTGCTACTCAATTGGACAGGCTTCAAGATTAAAGACTAGGTTGGAAAAAGAACTGGCCAAGGTGCTTTAAGAAAAATGCACTGCCACGCGGGCCGACGCCACCCGCATCCGAGCTATTGGCACACGTACATTGGTCAGTCTCAGTCAGAATCATTCACTTTCGACCTTGGTGCGCGCGAATCGCCTTGAGCACGTTTTCGTGCGTCTGGCGTTTTACAGCTTGACCGCGAATCAGTTTTTCTATCGTGTGCTGACTCATTTTCGTCAATTCCATCGTTTTTCGTATGCCAATTGCACGAATTTTATCTGCTATCAGAGGGTCGGCAACGACCTTTTTAGCTCTCCCGAACTCGGTAGCCTTGAACTCCAGCACGCTGATCTCGTCGCCTTCCTCCCACTTGCGATCTGTTTCCTTGCCCACATAGCGAAGGATCCCGGCAGTAATATGCGCGCGCTGTAGCAACCCGCGCGTCCCTGCTTCGCATGGCGCACCATCGGGCGCGAGGCTCTTTGCTTCGGGATGTTCCTGATATTCGATCAGGAGGCGTGCAAAT
>Ga0187855_10000138_pt1 | contig 61968 bp, 61 predicted proteins | sample June2016WEW_8_10_2_FD_132969 | JGI IMG/M metagenome (GOLD analysis project Ga0187855, IMG submission 132969) | Peatland microbial communities from SPRUCE experiment site at the Marcell Experimental Forest, Minnesota, USA - June2016WEW_8_10 | ecosystem: Environmental > Terrestrial > Soil >... | reverse complement strand
GTCCAACTGTTGCTCGTCTTTTCCGCGCATGCCTTCTTCTTATCAGGTTGTGCTGTGGAAACAAGAGAGTTTCGTGGTACTGCGTCCGCTTCACATCGAGTTTTTCCGCAACCTGCTAGGGCGTCGCATTCGCGGTCGGTTTGGGCGCTGTGGTGCCGATAATCTGAAAAACTTGCACGCGATGATTGCCGACGTCGGTGATGTAGGCGCGTTGTCCGGCATCCACCGCAATGCCCATAGGCCCGTGGAACGCTCCCTCCCTTTCGCCGGTCCCGCCAAAGCGCGATTGGAGGCGCCCCATGCGGTCCAATATCTGGATTGCATCGTCAAAACCTGCGATGAGTACATTGCCTCGCGCATCGGCCGCCATGCTCGCGCCTTTCGCATTCCGCAAATGGAACTCCCCCCGATAGCGGCCTTGCAAGTCCAGAATCTGAACCCGTGAATTGCCCTCATCCAGCACAAACAACTCACCGCCGCCGAGGGCCACGTCGGTCGGATGCTTGAACTCCGCCGGCCCACTGCCGCCAGTCCGACCTCCAATCCGGGCCAGAACTTTGCCGTTGCAATTGAGCAGGAACAACTTTTCTCGTGAACCATCCGCGACATAGATATGGCCGGCGCGAGAATCGATCGCGATGCCGGTAGGGTGTTCGAAAAGGGTTTCCCCCTTGTAATCGCCGATATACCTTTGGAAGCGTCCTTTCGCGTTGTAAACGAGTATCCTCCCTGCTTGCACGTCGGTGATGTAGATATTATCGCCCGCGTCCACGGCCACGCCCCAGGGCAAACGCAGCTGTCCCTCTGGTTTTCCTCCGATCTGCAAGTATTTTCGCCGGACGAAGTCGAAGATGTGCACCGCCCGTTGGTCGGAATCAGTCACTAGGACACGATGTTTGGAGTCCGTAGAGACCTTGTTTGGAGACATCGGCGCTCCGGGCTCCCTGGGATCGGCGGGTCCAGCCAACAGGTCGAACACGCGGTCACAGGTACCTGTTGGTTCGGAATGACCATCTGCCACGGAAGAGGATCTGAAAAAGTCACGCACATGCTGGCACGCAGTGCGGTTGTCTTCCACGTCATCTTGGGAGTGGAACACGCCCAGGAAGAGAACAGCTTCCTTCGGCCGCCCCTGCGGCGCCGGTTCCGTCAGATTACGCTGGCCTAGCAACGTACCGAGCAGAGCCCAGACGACGAGGATAGTTACCCCTGCTCGCCTTGGAGAAATGCGCGCCAAGTTGATCCCCCAATCCCGGCTGCCTCGAAGCCGATTCCCCCTAACCGTCGGATTCCAGGTGGCAGGAACATGGCACAATTCAAAATGCATCTGCCGTCTTACTCGTTATATTGCCGAGCGCCAAAAACCGTCATGAAGCTCCCTACCGGGAGGTACACGGGCTCTTAACCGGAATTTCCCTTTTGAACTCGAAAACGACACCAGTGTACGCCCGTCTCGCCTGATCGCGACATTGCGAAACGATTTTGTTATCGGAGCACTTGATAACTGCACGAACCGTCGCGTACTTGACGTGTTTCAGCAGACTTTGCATTCCCATTGCACCCAGCAAACTTATGAAGGGAAACGCGGGTACGACATAGGTCGGCATCTTAGCGCCGATGATGGTGAAGGTTGCCGTAATTGACAGAAAAAACGAGACGACTATAGAAGAGTTCTTCTGCCCTTTAACGGCGCTTCGCCAGGATTTGCGGGTACTGCTTCTCGACCTGGGTGCGAAAGCTCGCAATTTCGTTGTGGCGCAGAGCGACGATTACTTGAGCGCGTAGGCCTGCACTAACGTGCCACCGAAGGAATGACCGAGAAGACTGATCTTGCCCAGGTCAAGCGCCTGGCGGACGGCTTCGATGTCCTCGACCATGTTGGCGAGGGTCTAGTGCCTGGGATCTTCGAGTTTGGACGACTTGCCGGAGCCGCGCTCGTCGATGAACACGAGCCGGCTGGTGCGCATGAGAGGCAACAAGTAAGGAAGGAAGTAATCGTGCGAGGCACCGGGTCCGCCGTGGACGATCATCAAGGGCGCGCCGCGTCCTACACACTGGTAGTAGATCAGAGCGCCGTGGCTGTCCACGAAGCCCTCCTGGATGGGAAACAGGTTCAGGGACTCGGGGGTTTGGGCAGAACAAGTCAAACAAGCGGTGCCAATGAGGAGGAGGATAAGCAAGCGGGTTCGCATGCGGAGATGCTAGCACGACGGATCCACTCAGAACTTCCTTCTGTTGTGAAGAGAGAGAAATTGCACCAGTTCTTGCCTGAGTCTCTTCCGTTTGGACTTCCGTCCTTCAACCTCTCTCAGGGTCTGGGGCTCGAGCGCGGGAGTACTCTCCTCCCGGTCGAGAACTAGCAGCTCTTTTATGAGAGCTGTCAACTGCTCAGAAACATCACTCATAAACACACTCTGCCCCTTTGGCGAGTGCCCGAAATCCTTTCGAATAACGGGCACTTCTTGTCAGTTTAGACAGCCCGAACGTTCTCCGCTTGGCAGCCTTTGGGGCCCTTGGTCACGTCGAACTGCACGGTTTGGCCTTCTTGCAGGCTCTTGAAGCCGCCTGCTTGAATACCCGAGAAATGCACAAATACGTCTTCGCCGTTTGGACGGCTGATGAAGCCGTAGCCTTTGGCGTCGTTAAACCACTTTACTGTTCCTTGTTCCATTGATTGATGTTCCTGTTTCTAATTGAATTTCTGCTGAGGAAGAATCGCTGCCGTGAGGAGGGGTAACGCTGGTTGGCGGAACCGACTTTCAACTGCGGGTAAATCAAACTAAGCCGATATATCTTAGACTGTCGTGAAGCGAGAAACGACTCAGAATCTTGCAATGATCAGCCGTTGTCACGTCCGACCAGAAATTCTCCCACCTCGCAGCTTAACGGCCATAGCGCCCCATGAGTTCCGTTTCGCCCAGGATATGGCCCTTCATGGCACGTTCGAGGTCGGGCTTGGTGGCTCCGGCCTTCAGGTTGAGCTTTGTGTCGAGTGCATACAGCTTGAAATAATAGCGGTGTGGCCTGCCCGGCGGGGGACATGGACCTCCATAGCCGATCTTGCGAAAGTCGTTTCGTCCTTGCAGCGCTCCGGTGGCAAGCTGTTCCTGTTTCTCCATTCCCTCTGGCAGTTCTCTTGTGTTTGCAGGGAGGTTGTATAAGACCCAGTGCACCCAGGTACCTGCTGGCGCATCAGGGTCGTCCATGATGAGCGCAAAGCTCTGTGTCGCCGCGGGTGCCTCCTTCCAGCTCAGCTGCGGGGAAACATCAGGTCCGTCGCATGTGAACTTCTTCGGAATCGTTTCGCCGTTGGAAAAAGCGGTGTTCGAAATCTGGAAAGACATAGCCGCTCCTTTTGCTTGACCAAATATTGAAAAACCGCCGAGAAGCCAGACTCCAGCGAGTACCGGCAAAGCAATCAGTCTTGGCAAAGAGCCCTTATTTATGCGCTTTGCGCCGAAAAATGTAGCCAACATGGTCAGAGGCATCACAACGCAAGGGTGCACTCGTTCGCCAAGGAAGTGAAGGTTGCGTAGCCTATGACGGTCGAGCGTCGTTAACTTTCAACGGAGTTCCGGGCAATCTCCACTGAAACGACTGGACCCGATTATTCCTCGTATCCGCGATGTAGATGCGATCCGACGAGTCGATCCAGATACCACTCAGCATTCCGAACTGGCCGTAACCAGACCCCGTGTAACCAAATCGAGAAACTAAATGTCCATCGCGCTGGAAGACCTGCACGGTGTCCAGCGGTCCATCGAGATAAATCCGGCCCCGGCTGTCTACCGAGAAGGCAACCGAAGGTCCCATAGATTCCGGGTGAATGCTGGCACGGAAATGCCCTGCCAGATCGAACACCTGAATACGATGGTTCTGCGCGTCCAGGACAAACAGCTCCTGGCCCCGAACCACCACATCCGTTGGCGCCGCGAACTCCTCTGCGCCGCTGCCACTGGTTCCAGTACCAATCTTCGCCAGGATGTTGCCGTCGGCATCGAGCATGACGACTATATTTCGCGGAGGGTCAGCGACGTAGATGTGCCCGGACGCTTGGTCCACCGCGATTCCAGCAGGTCGCTCGAACAGCCGCTCCCCTTTCCGGTTGTCGATATACCGGAGGAACTTGCTGTTCGGCTGGTAAACCAGGATCGCCCCGAGTTGCGCGTCGGTGATGTACAACTGATCGTGCCCATCGACGGCGAGGCCGGCAGGAGATTGCAGGCGCTCGCCGGGGCCACACGCAATACGCGAGTGTCTGCGCCTGGCGAAATCGAAAATGTGTACGGTGCCACGATCGGCGACGATAATGCGGCCATTGGAATCGGTGGTTATCTTAAAGGGCCCTGAAAGCCTTTCGTCGGGGCCAAAATCGCGGATGCCAAGAATCACATCAACGGCACCCTCGCAACGAGAAGGAGATGATTTCCCGATGAGGACAAAGGCGCCGCAAATCCCGCTGGGTGGCGCCAGATCCTGTTCCGAGGAGAAGCTTCCCACGTAGTAAAGCTTGCCCAGATCGCTGACCAGCAAAACACTCTCCGGAGTCCTCGCCGCGCTCCCACTCTGCGCTAGGGCAGGGCTCATCGGCAGGAGGGCGAGAAGAAGAACAACAGGAATAAACCGGACAAGCCGTAGCACAACGACCTCTCAAAAACGGGGGCTATTGTTCCCCCCGCCAGCTTGTTACTGGGATCATCCTACACGGATTCTAAACCCTTCCCAACTGATCGAAGGATTGAAAACATCACACGGTCAGCAGTCAACCGGGATTTCCATTTTGACGTCCCCGGCAGACCAATAGCTTATGCGTGACTCCCTCAGTTTGCAACGCCTCAGCCAGGTTCTTGACTGCATGGGTCTTTTCGGCGGTTGTGGAAAATCCCAAAGCCCAAAATGGGTTTCTCGAACTTCTTTCTCAGACACTTTGTCCTTCTCCAACGCTCGGCACCGAAATCTGCTTCGGTCTACGGCTCACCTATCCTGCTGGTGATGGTAGCGCCGCGATCTTTCGCAGCATGTTCCCAAACAGACACCGCGTGAGGTGGCTCTCGGCCAGCAACAGCCAGTAATAGCGGGCGTGCTTGATCAGGCGTCCGCCAGTCTTCACGAGTCGTTGCTGCAAGCTCGTCAGCGACCAGGCGTCAATTCTCTTCGGCAGCACCAGCGTGCTTGCAAGCCTTGCGGCCGCCGTCGGGATTCCACTGATCATGGAGCAGACGGCAGTGCCAGAGCACGATACGAGCCCTAACCGCGAATCGTTTACACTTTCCTCCGGCCCCATAAAGAGAAACAGCAGCAAAACTATCTGCTTTCACGGTTTTTCTCGCCAAATGGTGTGAAGAGCCCGTGACCGTCGGATCGCGCGGTCCGCAGTAAGCAGAGACAGTCCCTCGAGCGCGGTGGCTCCTATGATGCGATCCGCTGGATCCTTAGGATATGCTGCTGGGAGTCCGAGAGCGCGCACGCATGCGCGGCCGCTGATCGGGAGATCATCATTGTAATTATGCCACGTCATCGCATAATTGCAAGGTCACTGCTGAGGTCGGTTGGCGTCACGGTCAGGGCGAGGGGGCCGACCAAGCGATCGAGACTGCGGCCCTGATGCTGGGCACGGATAAATCGCGCGGCTACTGTCTGGAGATGATCTGTGCCGACTTCCTTGCAGGAGCGCACTTGGACAATGGCAGCCCGGAGATCCTGCTCAACTCCATCTCACGGTACTGCAAATTCTTGCTCGGCGAACAGCGGCAGGCTTTCCTAGAAAGCCTGCGCGAGAAGGCGTCCTGAGAATGATTCGCCTCAAAGCCGCTCCCACGCGGCTGGACCCCTTGTCATACGACGGTCTGCGCCAGCAGATCCTGCGTCGCGACGGCTGGAAGTGTCAATCCTGCGGTGCGATGTCGAATCTTGAGGTGCATCACAGACAATTTCGCAGCCATTCGGGGGAAGACTCCGAGGAGAACTTGATTACGCTGTGCGCGGCATGCCACTCTAGAGTGGATCACCGCTAAGATCACGAACGCGGAGTGCCCGAGACAGCGCAGAGAAAGGGGCGGAGTCCACCGCAGCAATGCGTATCGATTCAGCAGTATCGATTATGTTTCTTTTGGTCGGTTTGGCTGCGCCCCCCGCTATCTCCCAAGATACCGCTGGCGCCGTATCGGGCAATTCGCATTCCGTAATCACTGCCATATCGATCGCCGAACGCGCTGACGGTGCTGATGTGGAAGTCACGTTCAGTAAGCTGGTGCAACCTCAGGTGAGCAGGCTCGAGCATCCGGACCGGCTTGTATTCGATTTTCCTGGATGTGAGCTGGCCCATCCAGGCCAACGCCTGATGGTAAATGGCGACTTTGTCCTTGCGGTGAGGACTTCCGAATTCAGCGTTGCGCCGCCCAAAGCAAGAGTGGTCATCGATCTCACGTCCGCGCAGAATCGCGAGCGCGCGATTGCCGGGAAAAAGCTGGTCGTCAATCTCAACTCCATCGGAAACAAACTCATCATCGAGCTCGGCGCAGACGGAGGCACCGACCGTTCTGCTCTGGCAAGCGGTGGAAACAAACCTGGGGCGAACAGCCAGCCACTCGCCGCCAAGTCCGCGGAGGTGGTGCCGCCAATGCCAAGCGCGCCGCCAGATGTGCTCGGATCGGATCGAACGGCGCCCAAGTCTGCGGAGGTGGTGCCACCGATGCCAACTGCGCCGCTTGTCTTCAAAACCGATCGAGTGGCGCTCGAATCCGCGGGTGCCGCGCCTCCAATGCCTAGCGTGCCGCCACCTTCGCGAACTGCGAGCACGGCAACCGTCCAGCCCACCGCTTATTCGCTTCTCGACAAAGCGGGAGCTTTGACCGTCCTCGATCTGCAGCCGCTCGAAGCTAAGGCCCAAGCTGGCGACCCCGAGTCTGAAACCACACTAGGGCTCGCCTACCATGTCGGCAAGTTGCTCAAGATGGACGATGCAGAAGCACGGAGACTACTGCAGCACGCCGCAAGTCGCGGCTTTGTCGCGGCTGAGGAAGCCATGGGAATCTTCTGTCAGTGGGGCTTCGGGGTTCCGCCGGACAAAGCACAAGCCGTTTCGTGGTACACCAAGGCGGCGGAGCAAGGATCGAAGGAAGCGGCCAACGACCTCGCGCTGATGTACTCCACGGGCGATGGAGTCCCAAAGGACGCCACTAAGGCGGCGACTTGGTTTCGCAGTGCTGCAGAGGCGGGCGACGCAACCGCCCAGTTGAATCTCGCCGCCCTTTACCACCGTGGTGAAGGCCTGCCACAGGATGATACCCAGGCCACCCTCTGGCTCACCAAGGCCGCAGACCAGGGCTCGGTTTCGGCGATGCTCGAACTGGCAAAGTCGGACTTACGCGCGGAGCATGGCAGCAATGTCGATGAGGCCATCGTCTGGTTAAAAAAGGCTGCCGATTTGGGCGATGCCACCGCGGAGGTGGAATTAGGCGACATCTTCGTAGATAAGAAGTTCGGCCGACTGGATTATTCCCAAGCCGTCGACTGGTACAGAAAGGCGGCCGACCAGGGGGAGCGCGACGGTCAATTTGGGTTGGGAGCGCGATATTTGCTGGGGCAGGGGGTTCCGCGGAATTTCGAAGAAGCGCGGCGTTGGCTGGCCCCGGCGGCAGACCGGGGCCACCCCTATGCCCAATTCCTTCTGGCGAAGATTTTCGAGACGGGAGAAGGCGGGCCGGTCGATACCGCTTCCGCCGCGAAATACTATGAAGAAGCCGCGAATTATGGCATCGCCGAGGCGCAATACCGCCTGGGACGCTTGCTTGCCTCCAACCGCAGCCAGGAAACGAATCTCGTATCCGCCTACAAGTGGTTAGTTCTGGCACAGGACGCGGTGAAGGAGAGCGCCACAACCGCGGAAGAAGTTCGAAAATTGCTCACACCTGCGCAGCTTGCCCAAGCCGAACATGAGATCGGCGCATGGCGGACTGCACACCCTCCGCGCGATTCGGGTCGCTAGCCTGCAAAATTGGTCCGGCGGCAGGAATAGAAATTTCTGCAAAGAAGGAAAACGGGATGAAGATGATGAAGACAGCGGTATTGGCAGCAATGCTGACGATGAGCGCAGTAAGCCAAGCCAAACCTAAACACCTTCCAATCTCAAACTATATGCGAGAGGTTGGATTAACATATCTTGAGGAAGTACAAGATTTAGCTGATAGATGCGAAGATCCGACGAGTAAATGCAGCGCTGTGGTTGATGGCTGGAAGAAGAGGATGGACGCGATCGAAAGAAGGGCTGATCTTGCATTGGATGAAGCACATCGCCCTCCTGGGGATACTGCATTCTTCAAATTGCTTGTTAGGACAAGAACTGAAGCGCAGATATACTTCACCGGGACTATCATTCTTGGCAAGGAAGATTTGGATCAGCATCTAGCAGGTTATCTAAACTGTCAGAGACACGCCAAGGAAGATATGAAGAAAGGAATCACCAATGCGATCCTACTTTCAGATAACACGGTCCTTGAAACAGATGACGAATGTGAAGGGGGAGTAAAGAGACAGAAGTAGGGTTGGACGAAGGGGCTGGAGTTGGCGAAGATCGCGCGCCGAGACGGTCAGCACTTCGATTGTGTAACCCAGTTGCACAAAGCTCGAAAGCTGCCGAAGGAGGGCTTCCGGCGGGAAGTAGAGAAGGAACTAACGGGAAGGGAAGAGGAGCCTTCGGAGCTGAGATCTACTTCAAGGTCTACAAGAGCCAGATCCCGGTGATCGAGCAGGCGATCGAGACGGCAGCTCTTCTGCTTCGGTTTTTCCTAGCTTTGGCCTATCCGGCGAGCATAGCTTGGCGCGAGATTTCGTGTCATTACCAGGTTAGGTTGCCGAGGCGTGCCCGGACCTTTGCCAAAGTCCGCAAGGAGACATTTGCCTTTTCACACAAAAAGCCGGGTCCCGTACGAAAGTTTCACAAGCGGAAACTTTCCGTACGCTCTTGACTAGATATTGCGAAACTCGATTTCATTGAGTTCGTAAATTTACAAACTTCAACCAAGAGTCAGTTCTTACAAAGACCTGGAGCGGGAAGACACCTTGTTCCAATGAGAGGCGCCGATTGTCCTTGTCGATATGTATTGTGTATTGGTACACTACACACATGCTTAAGAGCTATCGGCACAAAGGGCTCAAGCAGTTTGCCGAAACCGGCTCGAAGGCTGGCATTCAACCAGAACACGCAAACCGACTGAGGAGGCTCCTCTCCGCTCTGGATGCGGCCACCTGCCCGGCCAACATGAACGCACCTGGGTACGCTTTGCACCCGCTCAAGGGCGACTTGGAGGGGTGCTGGGCTGTGCGAGTGAGCGGAAACTGGCGACTCACGTTTGCATTCGAGGATGAGGACGCAGTTCTCATCGATTATCAGGATTACCACTAGGAGGTAAGCATGCTTTTCAATCCATCCCATCCCGGCGAGGTCCTAAAGGATTACCTGGGCGACATGACAGTGAAGGAGGCAGCCAATCGCCTCGGGGTAACGCGGTCGAATCTCTCTAGAATACTCAACGGTCGCGCCGGCATTTCAGCGGCGATGAGCGTGCGGCTGGCCAAGGCGATGCCGTACACGTCTCCCGAGTTTTGGCTGAAGATGCAGCTCAATTACGATCTTTGGAAGGCTCAGAGAAAGAGGCAGCCCAGGATCAAACCGTTTCCGGCACAGCCGCAAAAGGAGCTTGCCTCAGCCCCGATTTGACATCCGTTCCGTATTCTTTGCGACTGCTCCGCGGGTTTGCCACTTAGCGTGTCTTTTTTTCACAGCGTCGCGAGCAGGCGAGTGTGCACGCCGGCGGGTGAGGACGTCTTTCCAGTCCAGGTCATGAGTCTTTTACTCTGGCCTTCTGTTTGGCGACTAGGCGCTACATAAAAAAACGTGGATGAACCCCATGCACCGCGGGATCGGGACCACTCGGGCTGGTAGATCGCAGGAATCAAGGCTGCCCCGGAGAACACTCTTTGACATTGCCTGGGATTTTTCCCGGGGAGAGGTGAGATTCAGTCTTCTGATGCCGGGATCTTTCGGGAGGTGCAAGACTGCGGGGGTGATGCCAAGGCCGCGCGATACCCGGTCACAATTGCTTCAGGAGTTCCCGACTTTGTCGGAGAAGATCACGTACGCGTTCTTGTTCCGCCATACTCTCCGCTGAATACTGCCCGTGCTTCCAGCGCGAGCGCCGCGATCGTGCCAAACCTTCCGGGGTTCGAGGGCCCGTACTGGCGCCGCCGTGCATCCGACAGCGGCCGTTCGCCATGGCGGGTGCCTGACACGCCGTGCCACGACGAGTCTTGGCTCCACACCTCGGAGCGCTGTTCGGGTCACCGCGCGGATTCCCATTTTTCAGCCACCCCCTTTGAAGGGACGGTCTCTGCTCATTCGGTTTTGTCTGGATCATTGTCCGTGGAAGCCTTTCCGCGACCGCCCTGGCTCACAGGTCCGACGATCGCCTGGCCGCCCTCATTGACGTTGACGCTCCCCACGACCATCGGCTGGCCAACCTTTCCGCGGTGGTGGTCCCGAGCATCCTTCAGTGTCGCGAACGTTCGCAGCAATTTCGTGGCACAATTGATGTTGGCATCTGTTTCGCCCGTCGTTTTGTCTCCCCGTGACGCTCGTTTGAGACATTGCATAGCCAAACTGTGAACACAAACCATTTGTGTGGAGAGTAGTCCTTCAATTTCGTCCTGCGGAGCAATCCGGTATATCGTGCCCAGGGCCCAACCCAGATTGTGCGAATCGAACCCCCCGCCGGCGTTGGTCTGTACGACACCGGCAACCTGGTTTGTAAGGGCGAGGGTCGAGTCTCTGTCGTTCGTTCCAAATATTTGCAAATTGCCATTAAGCGTAATTTTGCCGGTAGAGGCGTCTACTTTTACGACAAAAGTGTTCGCAGAGGCAATCGCGTTTTTGCTTTTGTTCTGAAGCACAGTTGGCGGCGATGTTGGTTCTGGTTTCGAGAGACTGGTGTCCTTCGAAGAGGCCTCGGGCTGCTGAGTGGAGCTTTCCGCTCCCGACGCTGCGCTCTCGGGCTCGTGTTCGTTTTTCGATTCATCTGACATTGCTCCTCCCTGATACTCCGTTGAAACATTCCCTTGAGAGATCGAAGGCGGGTTGCCGCCAGAAGACGTATTGCTCATAAACGAATCGCTCACCGCCTCGTCGTTGACAGGTGCATCGTTGCAGAGCGCTCCATTGAGAAATGTGGTATTTGTATTTGTCATATACTCCTAATCGTGACTAACAAATGAAGCCCCAAAGGGCTGCTTTGCTGTCGTCATTGCTCTTATTTTTTTCTCTAGCCCATGCACCGTCTGATATACGGTGCGGGGATTCGTATCTAACCCAGAAGTCATTTCTGTTTTGCCTTTCCAGAAGGAAGGTGAGCGTTGTGCGCCAAGATTTTTTCGCTCTCTGCGATTCTCTTCATATCCTTGTAGGTAACCCAAGCGGGAGGCGACTTTCGGTACTCCTTTTTGTCCTCCTTTGTCCGTTCTTCAACATCGCCAGAGTCAACCATCCTCTTTAGGACCATTTGAATGCTGGCTTGGGGATTCCTGTAGTTGCTAAGGTCGTGGCCCAAGCGTTGAAGTTCAGCCTTTACCCAGTGAGGACGAAGGTAAGTGGGATAGCGAGCTTGAAGAACGGCGCGGATTTCCTCGGCCAATGTCGAATGCGCCAAAAGTGCTTCGGCTTCATCGCTGGCGTCAACTTCAATACCTTGCCCTGCGCACAAGACGGCCAATGCCTGTATAGCCTTTCGGACATCAATGAGGCGTTTTTCGAATTGCCCCTGCTCAGAGAGCAGGCGAGACAGTTCTTTCTTTGCCTCTTCGTAGGCTTTCCGATAATTGGAGGACTTTCTCATGGCACCTAGAACTATAAGCACGTAGGATAATATTGTCAAGAAACAATTAAGCTAACAGGATAATGCCCTTGAGGAGGACGCAAAAATAAGGAATAGCTCGTTTGCGTGCAGCCCTTGCACATGCCGAAGAAATGACGGCAGTAGGCGAGCCTTTGGCCGGGAAATTCCGATGCAATAAATCAGCCTAGCAATACAGTGTTAAGAGATTACCGCGCAATCGAAGTGCCCAATCAGCCGAGTGTGGCGAAAGGCAGGCACCTCGCTGGGAGTCAAAGTCGCCGGCTCTCGCGCATTGTCGAGCCCTACCTCTTCAGCGAGGTTCAACCCGCAACTCAGAGAACGACTCGACAATGCTTCCCGAAACCTGGCAACAGATTCGGGATTTCGCGAAACAATTTCTGCTGTGAGTCATGGCGGCCGCTCGATATGGTATAACTGTTATACTCATGCGGTTTCATTTCGATGAGCGGAAGAGCGGGCGGTTAAGAGCGAATCCGAAAAGAGGCGTCGGGTTCGAAGAGGCGCAGGAAGTTTTCTCGCACCCGTACTACCTTGACCACCGCTCAGATTTACCCGAACAGTACCGGGCGATCGGATGGGTAGGTGAGCAGCTGTACACGGTCATTTTCGAAGTGCGGGAGGACGAAGAAGGAGAGTACTACCACCTCGTGACTCTCTGGAAGGCCACCAAGCAGGAGCAGCAACTTTATGGAGAGCACTCGTAGACGTCGGAAACCAGTTTCGGCAGAGGCCATCGCCCGCCTAGCGGACGAAGGGAAGGATGTGGCACGGTTCTTCACCAATAAGGGGCGCATGATGGGTCCGATACAAAGGGTAAATGTTGACCTGGCGTCGGGCATGCTAGAAGAACTGGACAGGGCCGCCAAAGAGTTGAACATCAGCCGCCAGGCGGTGATCAAGACGCTGATACGCCAAGCGCTCGATCAGCAGTATCTGGCACGAGGGAGCCAGGCCTCTGCTAAGCGAAGGTAGAATCCTTGCGGCAGTTGGCCTTACTATCCGTGATTTCCAGCGCCGAGAGAATGGACCTGGCTCGCGCAGATCAGTCCGCAGTTCGATTCGGTCAGGGTGTTTCTTGTCGCTCTCGTGCTCTTCAGCAAGCACCTTCTCCAGCCACGCTGCTTGTTTTTCGGCAATCCTCTTATCCACGAACGCGGGCTGGTGACCGATGACGACCTCCTCGCCGCAACTGTGCTTCCCGTCGCTGAGCGTTTCCACTTCGCGCAGTAACGGCTCAGCCGGCATTCGCAGTTCCGATCTCACCCGGGACCTGTCGAGCTGGCAAGGCAGAGTCTTCAACCCCAGCTGAGCGCGGCGATGAAAACGCAGTGCATCTGACTTTTTGTAATCGACTTTGTGCAACCAGGTTGCACAATCGAAGTGCCGCCGGTCTTAGCCTGCGCTCAGATCCCAAGGGCAATTCGGGTTGTGCACCCCGGGTGCACAACCTTGCGCCTGAGACGCCCCCATGGAGACCTCTCGAAAGCGTTTGCGTGCCAGAGAGTCCCAACGAGTCCTGTCACCAGTTTGCGATTGCTGGGGCTTTGTCATCGGCAACCATATTCGCGTTTTGTTCGCTACAGGTCAAGCTCCTTTATTATCCGGCGGGATTATGGCACGCGTCGCGCAACTCATGCCTGTCAAGCCGATCGAAGAGGCATGCGGTGTTGCAAGGTCTCGAGGAACGCAGTTCGGTCCAGGCTCCGCCCTGCGAGGTGCAAGTTAACTTCGCTTGTTCATCGGCCTCGAGTCGTGTTTGGGTCACGATGCTACTATTACCGCAGTGGCAACAACCCCATCCCATCGACGCCGTTCAAAGGCGGCATCAACCAGCAAGCCCACCCTCGTGTATTTCACACAAGAAGAAAGAGCGATCGTAGATCAGGCGTCTCGTATCGAGCGGCGGAGTCTCAGTAGTTTCATTGCAAACGCTACTCTCGACGCCGCCGACCGTGTAATCAAAGGCAAGCCCAAGGGCAAGGCGTAGCGCGGAGTAAGCCACGCCCGCGGGTTTGAGACGGTGTGATATTCCATAATCCATAAAAGATGCCTTACCTATTGTATATCTGTTATGATATTGGTACAATATCACAATGAGAAATGGTATGGCCAATCAGCAACACACTCTTCAGCAACTCAATCGCCGCCTCGCCAAGGAGACGTGGCCATCGCGGCTCACCACGAATCTTCTGAGGTCACTTCGCGACCTCACGGAGAGATACGGCTTGTCAATAGCGGCAGGACACATACTCCTCCTTGATGGACGGTGGTATGTCACGCACGTCGGGCTCCTTGAATATGCCAAAAGGCATCGATGTTATGGCATGCAAGTCGACGCGGTATCAGAGTTTTGCGACCCTGCAAGTAAACGATGGGCCTTCAGAGCAACGGCGTTCCTCTCGCGCAGTTGCAGAGGCTTTGTTGGCTTCGGTGATGCGGATCCCTCGAATGTTTCTGTGCTGGTTCGCGGTGCCGAAATGCGAATCGCCGAGACACGTGCCGTCAATCGCGCCCTGCGCAAGGCCTACGGGATCGGCATCTGCTCGGTCGAGGAGATCGGAACGGTTCCGAATCCGGTTGAAAAGCTTCCTCCACAAAACGCAAATGGAAACGGGAACGGCGCTGGTCCGAAGTCCGCGATCGCCTCTGCCAGATCATCCGCCAGCACAAGCTCGATCCCGAACTGGTAAAGGCCTATGCCGTCGAATTCTGCGGCACGAAAACTCTCCGAGATGCCAGCAGGGAACAGGTTGAGAACTTCGTCCAGCAATTGGCCGACTGGGCCGAGAAGGATCGCAATGCGCTGCTCTGCCAACTCAACCGCTATTCGCAACCGAAGCAGGAGGGGGCCGCATGAAACGCCAAGTCCCAGGACTCGCCGAAACTGCCCGCGATTCCCGTCCGGAGATTCCGGACGGCATCTTCCTTGTGCGAGTTGATGGCGCCCAGTTCCGCTGGCACGCCCACAAACCTTTCTATGTCCTCCGACTCTCCGTTATCGAGCCCCGGATACTGGCCGGGCAGTCCATTGTCGGTCGTCTCTACTGCACGCAAAAGGCGATGTGGAAGCTGGGTTGGTTCCTGCGGGATTTCCTCTATGACCCGGAACTTCTCGCCCACGAACAGGTCGATGAGAAGGCTTTGCCCGGACTCCGCGGCGTCGTCAAGATCAGCCACACCGTGATCAACGGCATTTCGCTCATCAACCTCGACGGCTTCGCCCCAGCCAGCCAGTGGGAAGAACTGTCCGCGGCTCCGGTATCGAGGGCTTCTCGCTCCAACGCGGAGGAGGCCACCCGATGACTTACTCCTACACGCAAATCAGCCAGTACCTTAGCTGTCCGCGCCGTTACCGGCACCGCTACCTCGATGGCTGGCAGGAAAAAGACACGCGTGCCGCCATGCTCTTCGGCCGAGCCTTCGAACAGGCCGTCGCCGCCCTTTTTCGCCGTGAAGACCCGGCGGCTGTGCTGTTTGAGCAGTGGGACGTATGTAAGGACATGGGTCTGACCTACTCGGGCAACGACACCTGGGACCGCATGCTGCAACAAGGCATCCAGTTGCTTGAACGGTTCGCCCAAGACGGCCGCGTTCGCATTCGGCGCCCTCGTTCCACCCAGCAGATTCAGTTCACGCGGACACTCGGTTCCGGCAACAGTTTTGTCGCTTACGTCGACGCCATTGGTGAACTGGACGGCACACCCTGCCTGCTGGAGTGGAAGACTACCTCTGCGCGATATCCGGACGAGCCGGCCGGCATTTCCGCACTGGATCCGCAACTCGTCTGCTATTCGTGGATGACCGGAATCGACGAAGTCGCCCAAGTTGTTTTCGTGCGCAAGCGTCTGGTCGAAGTCCAGTACCTCCGGGCCACGATTTCTGACGAGCAGCGGCAGGAGTTCGCAACCCTGGTCGAAGACACGGTGCGACGGATCGAGTCGGGGCTGTTCCTGCCGCATAGCGGCATTCGGTTCCCGCAGAATCCGTGCACGACCTGCCCCTTCATCGGGCTCTGCCTCGATAAGCGCGACTTGGTCGAGGCCGTAATCGTGCGCAAGCCAGGAGTCGACCTTGGTCTGTTTGACGAACTTTCGTTTTAGGCCGATGCCGATGCCGCCGAAGCTCAATTGCAAGCGCGCCCTGTTTGTCCTCACCAAGATCGACGAGATCCTGGCGTGGGAACGGCAGAAGGAGGCAGAGCGCGACACCCGTTTCGTCGAGCTGGGCAGGTATCTGTGCGAGGTGCGGGCGGGACAGTACTGGCGGTTGGAGAACTTGAAGTCGTTCGATGAATTTCTGGAAAAGCGGTTCCCCGATTCGCGCCGGACAGCCTACTATCTGATGTCCATTCACGAACACTTGCCGCCACAGATCCGGCGGGATTTGAAACAGGTGGGCTGGACGAAGGCGGCAGAGTTAACCAAGGTCGCGCGTTCGGACGGGAAGGACTTCGATTGTGCAGCATGGATGCACAAAGCCCGTTCCTTACCCCGGGATCAGTTCAAACGAGAGGTGGACCAGCACCTCACGGGCAAGGACACCGAACCGACCGAGATCGTCTACTTCAAGTTCTACAAGAGCCAGATCCCGGTTATCGAGCAGGCGCTTGAAACGGCAGCTCTGATGCTGGGCACGGACAAATCGCGCGGCTACTGCCTGGAGATGATTTGTGCCGACTTCCTGGCGGGCGCCCATTTGGACGATGGCAACCCGGAGATCCTGCTCCACTCGATCTCACGCTACTACAAGTTCTTGCCCGGCGAACAGCAGCAGGCGTTCCTCGAAAACCTACGTCAGAAGGTATCGTCCGAATGATTCGCCCCAAAGCCGCTCCCTCGCGGCTCGACCCCTTGTCGTACGAAGGTCTGCGCCAGCAGATCCTGCGTCGCGACGGCTGGAGGTGTCAATCTTGTGGCACCATGTCGAACCTGGAAGCGCACCATCAAGAGTTTCGCAGCCAGTCCGGCGAAGATTCCGAGTTGAACCTGATCACGCTGTGTACAGCATGCCACTCTCAGACGCACCGCAGGTGGCAACCTCTGACAACTTGCACAACAAGAAAAGGTGTGCAGACTTAACGAACTCCGCAGAAAGGCGTCGCGCAACGACAGCCACAGGCACCGGGCAAATGTGCGTCAAAGTTTTACTGCTACAAAACCTGAGATGAGAAGCCGAAAAGCTCACTTGTAGAAGGGGATTCACAGGGACAAGTAAACGACCGACTTGGCTCTGGATGGTGGCTCGGAAATCAATTGTGTCGGAACAGGCTAGTGCTAAGATAGGCAGCAAGCGAGGAGGGCAGGATATGGGTGGTCTGGGCGACGTTGTGGTACATTTCGACCAACGCATTATTCGTGACCCTCAAATCTGTGGTGGAGAACCGGTCTTTAAAGGAACGAGGGTCACGCTACGTACCGTGCTTGCAAGCCTTGCGGCCGGAGATACGCCGGAGGCGATCCTGGCTGATTTTTCTAGCCTGAGCCCGCTGGATATCCAAGCTGCAATCGCGTTCGCTGCTGCTTCGGCCGAAGAGGATTTGCCCATCCCCGCAGTTCCTCAAATTCGATGAAAGTCAAACTTGATGAAAACCTCCCTCTGCAAGTCGCGGTTGAACTCCGAGCGCGCCTACACGACGTTCAAACTGTGTGGGAAGAAGGCCTCTCGGGGCACGCTGACCTGGACAAGACCTGGATTTCTCGGACGCGCGAAAGTTTGTGCCCGGGACGCACCACGGGATCGTGCTCATACGCCTGCGCTCGCCCAGCCGACGGAACTTAATCGCTCGTGCCACCGAGCTCTTTGACCAGGAAGACGTAAGCGGCTGGGCAGGTTGCTTTGTCATTGCAACAGAACGAAAAGTGCGTGTGCGCAAACCTGGAGCGGTCCGCCAGTGATCGGCAATTCAGCGTCTTTCAAGAGCTCGGATCGCTTGGGAACAAGCCCTCGAGAGACCCTGTACCTCCTCGCTGAATGCATTGGTTGTTCGCCTTCGACTCTGCCGGTTACAACGAAGTATGAAAATGCCCAGCCAGTGCCTTCTGTTTCCAACGGCTGGATCCCTTGTCGTACGAAAGTCTGCGCCAGCAGATCCTGCGTCGCGACGGCTGGATGTGTCAATCTTGTGGCACGATGTCGAATCTTGAGGTGCACCACCGGGAATTCCGCGGTCATTCGGGGGAAGACTCTGAGGAAAACTTGATCACGCTCTGCTCGCCATGCCGCGCCAGAGTGCATCGCCGCTAAGGCCACGCAGCAGATGTGGGAATGTAAACTGTAAGCGCCCCGGCATAAACAGTTCAAATCCGCTGGAGTTAGGTGAAAAAGTGCGACAATTCGTTCTGACCGCAAGCCTACCCTTCCTGTTCGCGGTCAGCTTGCTTGCGGGAAAGAATCTGGCCGATTATCCGCTGCAAATCCAGGTGATCGAAACTCATTGGCACCGGCACCTACACCGGTACATCGGTATTGAACATGTGGATGGATGGGGACGCGGAGATGTCAGGGATGGCGATTCAATCAGAGGGTTCGATTTTATTTACTCCTCGGCGCAGCCCTTACAAAGGACCGACGGAGACACCCGTTATCCCGCCAAGTGGAAAAAAGAATCGCTGAGAATGGAGATGTTGGTTGGCGAAATCGGAGCCTCTGATAAATACCAAACGTATGATCTCAAGACGAGTGTGAGAGAGGACGTTTATGTGCCTGGGTCCGGCGGCGCGATCGCGATCTCTCAGCAGGAATATAAGGATAAATGGGCGAAGTGACGGTCCGACCGAATTACATAGTTTTCTATCTGCGAGCTTCCTCATGGGCCAGTGTGCCGTGCCGCAAACTCGATTAGCCCGTCTTGTTTACTCCGTTTCCTCAAGTAGGAGGTGAACTGCGGATTTTCCTCCTTAAATGTACTGTCATTCTCGGCTTTCGCTGCTTTTCTGATTGAACGCCCGCTGGCGCAGCAGTAACGCAGTGCTGTTATTGGGATCGATCTGCAAGGCCGCCGCGAATCGCTGCCGGATTGGCTCGTATGCCTGTATTTTGGTCTCCTGGTCGCGGCGGCCGCAACGCAAACGCGCGACACGAATCTTAGCGGCTTCGCGCGAGGAATACTTCTCTTGTTCGTCGCGGCGGGCGCGGCCAACACCATGGCCGCGGGATGGGTTCTCGAAACGCCGAAAGCCGTTCTCGACGTTCCCGGTTATTGGGAGCGTTCCGGGTGTACAGCCAGGGGCGATATTGGATCCCGCTGGCCTTTCCGGCGCTGATCCTCCTCGCGAACACCAAGGCCGGGCTCAATCCACGCGTCTTCGCCAGAATCGCGGTCACCGTCATCTTGATCGCCACTGGCGAGGCCATTGAGGCGATAAAGAGTACTTACTACAAATAGACTCCTTCCGCCAAGAAACGCGTCGGCAAGCGCGGCGGGAAGCGACAAGCGGTCCGGGCCTGGCACAGCTAGTGTTTCTGAATGAGGGTCGCGCTCCTATTGAATGCCCGTTGGCGAAGCAGTAACGCAGTGCTGTTGTTGGGATCGATCTCCAACGCCGCCGCCAATTTCATCTTTGCAGTTTCGTAATCACCGAGGTCCAGCAGTATTTCACCAGAATTGATCAAGCACCGGAGTTCCACGTCCTTGGCGTTGGTAAACCTCGCCGCGAGCTGATACTGTTCCAAGGCGTCTGGGAGTTGATGTCGAACAAAAAAGAGGATTTCTGCCATATGGTAATGGCAGTTTGCGTCATCTGGACGCAATACGCAGGCTTCCTGGGAGTGCGGAAAGGCCTCATCATACCGGCCTGTGGCAAACAGGGCCTCCGCAAGAGCCTCTTCGATCACGGAGTCCGGTCGCCATGCAACCATGCGGGCGTGTGTAAGCAACTTGACTCCGCTCTGCCAGTACGGCAGATAGCGGGTAGTGGCAGCCGCAAATGCCAGGATCAGGCACAATGCAGCCACCGCCGGTACCACTCGAGGGATGGCGGCCGCAGCGGCCACGTCGCTTAAGCCCCATGCGAGGATGATAAATAGGCCGATGCACGGAATGTAAGCGTACCGGTCGGCCATCGCTTGGCGGCCGACCTGAATAATTCCGATTACTGGAATCAGCGTTAGGACAAAGAAAAACCAGCCCATCGCCAGGTAGCGAGCGCGGTGAAAGTACAAAACTGCCATCGTGATCGCTACCAAGATAACTGCCGCTGCGATGACGTCGGACCAGGACAAGGAGTGCAACGGGTGAGGGTAAAAAACGGCGAGCTTGGCGGGCCAAACTGTCTTTCCGATGTAAGCAACGTAGGACACGATGGCGTTTTGCAAACGCCAGGAGAGCGGCAGTATAGATTCCCATGCCACAGCACCGCGAGAACGCTGCGCGACCGTGGTTACGACGGAACTTGCTGCGCTCAGCAATAACAGTGGCAGCTTCTCCAGCGACAACCGCACCCACTTGCGTCGAAAGGGGAGATCCTCGTACCTCTCCAAGGGCCAGTAGTCGAGAAGCAACAAGACCAGCGGGAGGCTCACTGCCATGGGCTTGGACATCAGCGCCAGAGCAAAGGCGGCGACGACGACCAGGTACTTCCTCCAGTCGGGTCGCCGAACGTACCAGCCATAGGCGGCAATCGTGAGCAAGGAAAAGAGGGTGCAGAGCAGACTTTTTCTTTGCGCCACCCAGGCAACGGTTTCGACGTTCAGCGGGTGCACGGCGAAGAGTGCGGCCACGAAAAAACTGCGCCACACGGCGCCGGTGGCCCTTTGCAACAGGAAAAACAGCAGCACAACGTTGAGTGCATGCAGCGCGACATTGACGAGGTGGTGAGCTCGGGAATTCAGGCCAAACAGTTGACAATCCGCCATGTGGGAAAGCCACGTGAGTGGATGCCAGTTCGCCTCGTGAAAAGTGGTAAAAGCCCAAGCCACATTGCCGAGATTTAGACCTGTGCTTACATGAACGTTCCTGGTGACGTATTGGCTGTCATCAAACAGGAGGAACTCATGATGCGTGGCCTGACCATACAACAGCAGCGTGGCGAGTACGAGTAGTGCGCCCAGCAGGACCGGTCTCTGGCTCAAATTGCCGCTCAATCGCTCAAAGGGAGAGGCACTTACGCGTGAGCTGGGATTCCCTTTTTGGATTCCCAAACGGTCGGCATTGGACACCCAGGTGCCTCCTTTCGCTTCAATCTGGCGCGGTTTCCCCATCCCGGTCGTCGCCCTTTTTATAATGCGATAACGACGGCCGCTGTTTTGCAAGTCAATTTGAAGTGGCTGTGTTCACCAGCCTGTAAATGACAAAATCGGTTGGCGCAACCACGCGACCCTCAAAAAACATTGATCCTTTCGAGACGTGCACAGGAAGATAGCCGAGCGAGCGCACTAAACGATCAGCTTGAGAGAAATCCTGCTCAGCTTTGCCAGGGGGGCCAGCGATGGGGCCAACCAGCCAAGTGGCGTTGTGGCAGCTCTGATCGACTGTGTTCGATGTCTCCGATCGCCAGAATGACTCGCCATACGGATAATTGCCGAATATGCTCTCCCGAAAATAGGGTTGTACGGCGACGCTGTTGTAGTCAAACCCGCAGGTTGACGATGCATCGGCACCGACGCTGCGCAAGTACTTTGCAGCATCCAGGCTGCCGGAGTATGCACCGGAGTAATCCATGGCCAGGGTTTTTGCAGACCAGTAGACCTGAACAACGGACAGACTGATCACACCGAATAGCACGAGAGCGTACAGCACTCTTTCCGGCCCCGGCGCTTCATTCGGCTGCGTCGGCCATGCGATCCAGAGAGCCGTGATGACGATGAGGGTGAGTGCTCCGCAATGCCAAAAATTGGCATACACCTTGGCGAAGAGAAGCAGCAAGAAAACTGTGGGAAGTGCCAAGGGCAGGAAACGGCGTCGGCAAGCACACCATGCCCCTACAACTAATAGAAACGCGATCGATGGAGCTAAAGAACCGAAGAACGCGTTTGAGATTACGGCTGGGAGAACCGAAAGACCAAAGTTCTCGTTGGCTGGACGGTCGAACCTCGCAAAGTAACGGTCTGAAGGCGGCCAGTTGACGCGGGCGACGAAGGCGATAACGATGCAGAACACAAGCGCCGCACCGAGCAACTGTTTCCGCGAGTCCACTGGAATCTCTTTCCAGGAACGGAAGGAATACCACGCGCGAGAGGCCGTTAAACCCAAAGCAAGCATGACACCGTGAGCAGAGAGCAGCGCCAACGCCGATGTCGCGGCGATAAACCTCCAGGGGTACCGTTCGGCGCCAGCGAAGAAATGGGCTGCGGAGAACGCGAACAGCGGAAGGAGCACGTAGGGACGCGCCACGATTGCATATTGGAAGGCAATGAAATAGGTAAACGGGAGCAGTACCCGAATTACAGCCGGAAACGGACTGTACCTGACGAAAAACCAGCATCCCGCAATTGCGCACAGACCGGCAATCCAACCCAGTGACTGGTACGGAAGATGAAACCAGTGGTTTGCAACCCAAAGAATCGTGGGCCACAGTGGAGGGTGCCCCTCATACGCCAACTGATGGAACACGAGGTAGCGATAGCCCAAGTCGCGGCTCAATAACCAAGCTTGCGCCTCATCAGCCCAGGGTTCGTGGTGAGTGATGCCCACGAGCATGACTGTGCAGTATGCCGCCAGAGTGGTCACCATGGTGAACTGCCTGCTGACGGAAGGTGCGGCCTCGGCGGGGCGATTTTGGACTTCTTGCGGCATTTGGTTCGCTTCAGGTTGCAGAATATTTTAGATGACAGAGCTGGTGAGTGACGGCGATCACATCATGGCGTGCTGACATCACTAATCCCCAAAGGCGATGCCGACTCGAATGTGGTCGATCATTCCAGGACGGAGGGGTTGAGCTGCTCTCCTCCATACCTGCGCGAAAGCAGGCCCTAAAAAGTGACGCATGTCACTCAATGTCGTGTCCTATCGCACAGCCCTGTGCCCTGGTGACTCATCTAGAATCCATGTAGCATGATCCCACTAACAAGCTGGCGGGGGGAACAATAGCCCCCGTTATTGAGAGGTTCTTGTGCTCCGGCTCGCCCGGTTTATTCCTGTTGTTCTTATTCTCGCCCTCCTCCTAATGAGCCCTGCCCTAGCGCAGAGTGGGAGCGCGGCGAGGACTCCGGAGAGTGTTTTGCTGGTCAGCGATCTTGGCAAGCTTTACTACGTGGGAAGCTTCTCATCGGTAGAGGATCTGGCGACGCACAGCGGGATTTGCGGCGCCTTTGGCCTAGTGGGAGGGGAGCCGAAGCTGCTTTCGGAAGTCACCGGGAAAGCATCTCCTTCTCGCTGTGAGGGTGCCGTTGACGTGATTCTTGGTATCCGCGATTTTGGCCCCGACGAAAGGCTTAATGGGCCCTATAAGATAACCACCGATTCCAATGGCCGCGTTATCGTCGCTGATCGCGGCAGAATACACATTTTCGATTTCGCCAGGCGCAAACTCTCGGGTATTGCGTGTGGCCCCGGCGCGCGCTTGCAATCTCCTGCCGGCCTGGCCGTCGATAGGCACGATAAGTTGTACATCACCGACGCGCAACTCGGGGCGATCCTGGTTTATCAGCCGAACGGCAAGTTCCTCCGGTATATCGGCAACCGGAAAGGGGAGCGGCTGTTCGAGCGGCCTGCTGGAATCGCGGTGGACCAAGCGTCCGGGCACATCTACGTTGCCGACCCTCCGCGAAATATAGTGTTCATGCTCGATGCCGACGGCAACATCCTGGCGAAGATTGGCACTGGAACCAGTGGCAGCGGCTCCGATGAGTTCGCTGCGCCAACGGATGTGGTGGTTCGAGGCGAGGAGCTATTTGTCCTGGACGCGCAGAACCATCGTATTCAGGTGTTCGATCTGGCAGGGCATTTCCGTGCCAGCATTCACCCGGAATCTATGGGATCTTCGGTTGCTTTCTCTGTAGACAACCAGGGCCGGATTTATCTGGATGGACCGCTGGACACCGTGCGGGTGTTCCAACGCGATGGACATTTACTTTCTCGGTTTGGTTACACGGGCTCTGGTTACGGCCAGTTCGGAATGCTGAGTGGTATCTGGATCGACTCGTCGGATCGCATCTACGTCGCGGATACGGGGAATAATCGGGTCCAGTCGTTTCAGTGGGGAGTTAAACACCTGAGTAAACTGCCGCATCCTTAAGATCGATTGACGCTAATCTAACTTAGGTAAGAAACTTCCTCATGACACAGGCAAGTTCTATAATGTTAGTTGGATTCATTGACAATTTGCGCCAGAAACCGATCCTGCTGGGCGCACTGCTTGTACTCGCGACTCTGCTGTTATATGGTCCGGTCACGCATCATGAGTTCCTCACGTTGGATGACAGCGGGTATGTCACCAAGAACATTCATGTAAGCACAGGTTTGAATCTCGGCAATGTGGTTTGGGCTTTTACCAGTTTTCACCAGGGCAACTGGCATCCGCTCACGTGGATCTCCCACATGGCGGATTGTCAACTGTTTGGCCTGAATTCCGGCCCACATCACCTTGTCAATGTCGCGCTGCATGCAGTCAACGTTCTACTGTTGTTCTGGCTGCTGCAAAGGGCCACCGGCGCAGTGTGGCGCAGTTTTCTCGTGGCCGCACTCTTCGCCGTGCACCCGCTGGATGTGGAAACCGTTGCCTGGGTCGCGGAAAGAAAAAGTCTGCTCTGCACCCTTTTTTCCTTACTCACGATTGCTGCCTATGGCTGGTACGCTCGGGGGCCCGACTGGAAGAAGTACCTGGTCGTCGTCGTCGCCTTTGCGCTGGCGCTGATGTCCAAGCCCATGGCAGTGAGCCTCCCGCTGGTCTTGCTGCTGCTCGACTACTGGCCCTTGGAGAGGTACGAGGATCTCCCCTTTCGACGCAAGTGGGTGCGGTTGTCGCTGGAGAAGCTGCCACTGTTATTGCTGAGTGCAGCAAGTTCCGTTGTAACCACGGTTGCGCAGCGTTCTATCGGTAATGTGATAGAAATATCTGCACTGCCGCTCTCTGTGCGTCTGGAAAATGCCGTCGTGTTCTACGTTGCCTACCTTGGGAAGACAGTGTGGCCTGCTAACCTGGCCGTCTTTTACCCCTACCCGTGGCACTCCTTGCCCCGGTCCGACGTCATCCCATCGGCTGTTATCTTGGTAGCGATCGCTGCGGCGGTGTTGTACTTTCACCGTGTTCGCTACCTGGCGACGGGCTGGTTTCTCTTTGTTATAACGCTGATTCCAGTCATCGGAATTGTTCAGGTCGGCGAGCAAGCCATGGCCGACCGTTACGCTTACATTCCGTGCATCGGCCTTTTGCTCATCATCGCATGGGGCTTAAACGACGTGGTCACTGCGGCCGCCATCCCTCGAGTGGTACCGGCGGTGGTTGCACTGTGTCTGATCTTGGCATTTGCGGCTGCCACTACCCGCTATCTGCCGTACTGGCAGAACGGCGTGAAGTTGTTCACGCAGGCGCGTTTCGTTGCAGGTCGACCCGATTCCACAATCGAAGAGTATTTAGCGGATGCTCTGTTTTATATCGGCCGATATGATGAGGCCTTTCCGCACTATAGAGAAGCGTGCTTATCGGAGCCGAACGCACATTGTCATTACAATATGGCAGAAATCCTGTTTAATCGAAATCAACTCCAAGATGCCCTGGAACAGTATCAACTCGCGGGGAGGCTTACAAACAGCAGGGACATGGCACTCTGGTGCTTGATCAATTCTGGGAAAATACTGTTGGACCTGGGTGATTACGAAGCTGCGGAGATGGAATTCGCGGCGGCGTTGCAGATCGATCCCAATAACAGCACTGCATTACAGCTGCGCCAACGGGCGTTCAATCAGAAGAGCAGCGAAAACCGCCAAGCGGGTGCCTACGCCCCGCCCAGCTACCAGTGAGCCGTTCCAGCTGTCATGCAACCAGGTTAAATGGGTCCGCACGGTTCTTGTCCGTGTGATCTCCATCACATCATCGAGTGACGCAGAATGCTGCCCGCCTTTTGCTCAGCCTTTAAGGTGAGTTAACCAGATCAAGGGGTGGTAGCACCTTCATGCTGCAGGAAAACGTTCGTACAGTTTGATACCCAGCGAAAGCCGAGCTTCAAGCGCAATACAGACTACGGGGGAATAGGGCATGCCGAACGAACCAACCACGAAATTAGCTGCGGGATCAGTCTGGCAGGCGAAGCAAGTCTACGCGATGGCGGTTGTCTGCCTCGTGGTTGGGCTGGCGATCGGATACCTATTCCGCGGCTCGCAATCGCCCGCGGCGCCAGCGCCACCCGCGGCCAATTCCCAGGCCGGCGCACAGGCGTCCGCCCCTCCCGACATGGCCGGGAAGATGCCCACCCTCGATCAGATGAAACAGATAGCTGAACAGAAGGCAGCGCCGGTGCTCGAAAAGCTGAAGGGCGATCCGAACAACACCGATCTGCTCACCCAGGCCGGAAACATCTACTTATCTACCCACCAGTTCAAGGAAGCGGCCGGCTACTTCGACAGGGTATTGCAGGTCGACTCAAAGAACGTTGCCGTCCGCACCCAGATGGCTTCGTGCATGTACTACAACGGCGATGTGGACGGGGCGATCAGCCAATTGCAGCAGTCGCTGCACTATGACCCCAAGGATGCCAACTCGCTGTTCGACCTCGGCATGATCAAGTGGCAGGCAAAACATGACAGCAAGGGAGCGGTGGCGGCTTGGCAGCAGCTACTGAAGTCGAATCCGCAATTAAGCGCAGACCGCAAGGCCAACCTGCAGAAGCTGATGGCCCAGGTCCAGATGCAGGGCAAGAGCTAGCGCCCTGGCGGGGAGAGACGCGGCTTTCGGCGGCTTCCGCCGGCAACCGAAAACGGGATCTGAAGGAGCACTGAGAAATGACGGATACAAATCGAGCAGCTTCCATCGAGAAATGGACAAGCGTGCAAGCTTACACGTTGGCGGTCATCTGTCTGCTGGTGGGAATCGCCGGCGGCTGGTTCATCCGCGGATCCCAGAGTCCGGCGACTGCTGCGGGTGAGACGGCGAGCGTGCCTGCACCGGCTGCCGGGAGTGCAGACCTGGGCGCCCAAACTCCAACTCCGGCTCAGATGCAGAAAATGGCCGACACGCAAGCTGGACCGTTGATCGAGAAGCTCAAGGCAGACCCGACCAACGCCGGACTTCTGGAAAGCATCGGCAACATCTATTACGACGCGCATCAGTTCCCCACAGCCGTCGATTACTACCAGCGTGCGCTGAGGGTAGAGCCAGCCAATACGAATGTTCGTACCGACATGGCGACCGCCTATTGGTATTCCGGCAACGCCGATGCCGCCATCGCAGAATTCCAGAAATCGCTTTCTTACGAGCCGAACAAGGCCAACACGTTGTTCAATCTGGGCTTCGTCGAGTGGCAGGGCAAGATGGATATCGACAAAGCTGTTGCCACATGGCAGAAGTTATTGGACACGAATCCGAACTATGAAGGCAAGGGGAAGGTTCTGGAATTGATGGCGCAAGCGAAGAAGCACTCGGGCGTCAAACCGGGGACGCCGGCAAAGCCGTTGCAGTAGGGTGCTATGGCGGAGTTGTCGCGCAAATGGACAGCGACCGCGCGCGAGCCGTATACACAGGTTAAACTAACGACAAGGGAGCGTTCAGTCGGAGGGGATTACGTCCACGGTGGCAGAGTGGAATTCGCCTCACCAAGGCGAGTTGCAGCGCGAAGTTGAGGACGCCGAGGATGTCATAAAACCGATCCCACCGTGAAGTTCTCCTGACCGCTAACATAATCGAACCATCTCGCCGATGGTGACGCATCCGTGTTCGCGTGCATAACTCCACGATTTGCACGGCCAGTTCCGGCATGGCCGACAGAACGATCTGTTCTCTTCCGACTTTCCTGGCCAACTGTTTCATCTGCTGCTGAAGCATCCGCAGGAAGAACAATGCCCAGGGCTGCTAGTTCGGCGCATCGGTCCTGATTGTTTCTTGCGTCTGGCGTAGGGCCAGGCTCCAAAACTCCAGTCTGACCGTTCTCGTTCGGAAATCGATTCTTGTTTTTCGGCACGAATGGGGTTCGACGTCGAATTGCCAGTTCAGGGTGATATACATTCAGTCATTGGCCTATAGACCGTGTGGTTGGTTCCACCGCACCCACGCTCGTTTCGCTATTTCCGCGCCAGTCCCAGAATGCTGAAGAAGAAGCTCGCCAGCGTGATTTCCACGCCCAGCGTGCCCAGCGTGAGTGCGCAAGCAACCAAACGGACCAGTTGCTGCGGATTCATCGGCCCGAAGCTGTGTTGGTTCCACACCAGAAAGGAGTAAACCGCCGTTCCCAATCCGGAGAGCTGCAGCAAAACCCCGACTAGCAGACCTTTTTCAAGCGTAATCACCTTAAACAGTCGAGAAAGGACCGGATCTTCCGGCAGCAGTCCTTCGGTGATGGCGAAGATCTTGGTTAGCAACGCGAACAGAATTGCCTGAAATCCGATGAGAACGGTGAAGGCCGCATACAGCAAAGTGTGAATGTCGAAAACAATCCCGCCGACCTGGCGTGGTCCCGGCAGCAGCCAAAGCCCTGTCGCCACTCCCAGCGCCATTAGCAACGCTCCGGGGTACAGGAAAAGCCAGCGCGGATTGTACATCAGAAGGAACCGCAGATGCCGCCAGCCATCTCGCCAGCTGCGCAGGTGCGGGGGACGGCTGCGTCCATCGGGAGAGAGCGTGGTGGGCACTTCGCGAATCTTCATGCCGAACAGCGTCGCCTTCACCACCATTTCACTGGCGAACTCCATGCCAGTTGTGCGCAGTCCCATGCGTTCGTAAGCGTCTTTGCGGAAACCGCGCAGCCCACAATGAAAGTCTCCGCAGGGACTACTGAAAAACAGGCGCCCAATGCCGGTGAGAACGGGATTGCCCAGGTACCTGTGGAGGGGCGGCATGGCTTTCGGTCTGATGTCCCCTCGGAAACGGTTACCCATGACCAGATCAGCGCCGGCGCGCAGTTCGCCCAGCAGTTTGGGGATATCGCCGAAGTCATAACTCATGTCCGAGTCGCCCATGACAATGTACTTGCCTCGGGCGGCGACGATTCCACCCATCAAGGCGCTGCCATATCCCTTCTGCGCCACGTGGACAACGCGGACATTCAGCGCCTCGGCAAGTTGCTGAGAGCCGTCCGTACTGCCGTTGTCGGCAACGATAATTTCGCCCTGGATTGAGCGGGCGGCGAAGGTGCGCTGGATTATCTCGATGCAACTGGCCAACGTTTCGGCCTCGTTGAGGCAAGGCATAACGACCGACACTTCGGGCGTCACGTCTAACGACTCGTTTGTGGCCAGATCCAGTTTGGCAGCAATAGTGGCGCTCCTTATATGAGGCGGTAGGGGATGCCGCTATATCAATAGCACACTGGTTGCCACAAGGCCAACAATGGCAAAGCAGTTAAGCTATTGCAAAAGCCGTGAGGCAGGCATATCGAGGGCGTCCCGCGTGCCGGCAGGCAAATGGGGACAATCTATTGGCGCACGAACACGATTGCGATTGGATCCTGGTAAGCGACTCGGAAGCGGGGATCGGATTTTAAGATGCTGGCCAACGCTACCCTTTGTTGCAGGATTACCGTGCCCGCTTCATTCAGGTAGGGGTCCGACTCGTAGTGGAAACCTTGCTCTGTCATGAAGAAGCGCGCGTCAAGCTGATCTCCGTACAAGTCGCCGCGTCCGTCGATCGCGACTGGCCGCTCCGGCATGTACCACATGAGGAATCCGCCCCAATCCAGATTGTTGTATAAGGGGCCGGGCGACGGATGCTGCCGCAAAAAGTTGACAGCGTCCACGGGGAACCGGCTGCTGACGGCCGCCGTCAGCCCGCGTGTGTCGAAATCGGTGTTGCGGGCGAGCAGCAATCCTAGCAAGGCAACGGCTGCAAACACCCCCAGACTCTCATACCATCTCTCTGCCGGGTCGCGCTCTGGTTTTTCCCGGAGCGAATCGGCGATGCAAGCCGCGGCTGGAATGCAGATAAACCAGGAATCTCGAGCGGTGCGATAGGCGACAACGCTGGCAATGGTCAGCAATGCCAGATTGAACGGGTTGACTCTCTTCTGCCTCGCCACCGCAAAGAATCCTGCCGCCGTCAGCAGGAGTTGCACATAGTGAGACGTCATACGGAAATTGATCGACTGCAGTTCCATGATCATCGTGTAGGGGACCTGCGCTTTCGAGTACTCATACGCCACCTGATACAGGTGATAAGAGTACGGCCCCATGCAGCTCGCAATCACACAGGCAGCAAAAACCGCCGCCTGCGGCTGGACCGGAAGGGCCGATTGCGCCAGCCAGTCCGGCTCAATTCCCAAGGATGCGGCTGCCCGTTGCAGCAGGCTGACCCCGAACAGCAGTCCCACCAGAAACAGCCCATAGACAAACTGAATATGCAGATTGGCCCAAAGAGCGAATATGAGCGGCAGCCAATAAAGCGTCTGTACCCGGCCCTGATGCTGAGCTTCCAGAATCAACGTCAGCGTGACCATGAACAGCACCATGGAAAAGAAGACGGGCCGCGGCATCAGAGTGAAGAGAAATACCCAACAGGCGCCGCCGCCAAGCGAACACGCTATCCAGAAGCGGCCGGAAAGCCGGCGCAGCATCCAGAACATGGTGTAAGCGACGGCAAGCGTCAGAATTACGCCAAACAGGCCCATGCCCGTGAGCCCGAACCAGTGATAAGCGCGCGAGAGCAAGGCTTCATAGCCCCAACTGTACGCGATCCAAGGCCGGTTGGCGGCAGTCCTGGAAAAAATACCGGTGTGGGGAAACGATCGGTGCTCGAATATCCAGTCGCCGACCTTCAGATGCCACCACAGATCAAGGTCACTCACACAAAGCTTCAAATTCATGGAGTACCAGACCACTGTGGCCAGCAGTGCGGTCAGGGTAAGCAATTGCAACGGACGCAACCGTGCTAGTCCGCGCAACTCGTCCGCTGCGCTCCTGGTTGGGGATACCTCAACTGCGACGCGGTTTGCTTTTTCCAAAACGGGCGTCATCCAATAGTCCCTGCTTCAGCCTCAATTCGCCGGACGCCGGCAGTCCCGCGGCTGCGCTGAGGCAGCGCAGAACTCCCGGCCTACATCGGGGGTTTATCTGTTTTCGTGCCGGCGGGCATATTCATGTGCTGCTTGGCCTGGGCGATCATTTTTTCCACTTCGGCGCGCCGGGGAAAGTTGGGATTGGCTTTGATCAGGCGCTGCCAGGCATCAACGGCGCCCTTCGGATCGTTCTTTACCCGCCACTTCAGCATGCCGAGATTGAACAGCGCATCCGCCGACTTAGGATCCAGTTGCAGCGCACGGTTCAGCGCATCTAGCGTCTGGTCGGGCGATCCCGCGTGGAGGTAGGCGCCTCCCAGCTTTACGTATCCGTCGGCCGTCGGCTTGACCTTCACGGCGCGCCCGTAATAGTCCACGGCAGCGGCGAACTGCTGCGTGTGTAAGTACACAGTGGCGATCTGGGCCAGGAGGTCGGGGTTGCTCGGGTCCTTCTGCAGCGCGGCAAGCATGGGTTCAAGCTGTTTGTCCGCCATCTGCTTCAGTTGGTCGGGACTCGGCATGCTGCTCGGCATGCCGTTCATGGCTCTGATCGCCGTTTGTGGCGCATTCGCCAGTGCGGGTTTCCTCGGGTGCAGCAGGTAACCGACGGCGTAGCCTACTAACAGGCAGACCAGCGCAAAGCCGTAAGCCTGGAGATTGCTCCAGGGTTTGGATTCTTCGCTTGCATTCATCGGAACTCCTTAAACCCAGCCTCTGTAACAGGCGTCCTGTTAATTTCTGCCAAGCCACGCATGGTCGCTGGTCCTCGGCACGCGCGCGCTCATTGCATCGCCGGCTTGTCGGTCTTGGTCCCAGGCTGGATGCCCCGGTGTTGCCTGGCCTGCGCCATCATCTGAACAACCCTGTCTCTTCCCGCGAAGGCGGGGTTGGTGTCGAGCAGCTTTTGCCAGCTAGCCAGCGCTGCCTCGGCATCCCCCTTGCCCTGCCATTGCACTACCCCGAGATTGAATAGCGTGTTCGCCTGATTCGGTGCGGTTTTTAATGCCGTCTGGAACTCGGCAATCGCCCGGTCGGCATTACCCAAAAGCCAATAGGAGATGCCCAGGTCGGTGCGCACCGCAGTGTTGAGCGGCTGAATCTGCAAGGCGCGGCCGTAATACGGGGCGGCCTGGTCGTACTGGCGCGCGTCGAAGTACATGTTCCCGATATCGGCCAGGAGTTCGGCGTTTTTGGGATCGCTCTTCAGCCGTTCCAGCAAGGGCGGGACCTGCTGCGCGAGGGCCTGCTGCAACTCTTGCGGCGTCGTTTGGCTGGGGCCCGCAGCGGCGTTTCCGAACGGCTGCGCGTTTGGGCCGGGGGCCGTGGCCGTTTGGCCCGATGAGCCCCGTGTCAGATAGCCCCCCGCGATACCAATCAGAAAACACACCGCAGCCAGGACGTAGGCGTGCGTGGGCTTCCACCCGGCCATATTGCTCTTCCTTGGATTGTCATTACTCATTACGCTAGTTGCTCCTTCGCGCCAAGCCGAGGCGTATGGCCACGGCCTGTCTTCCGGTTAGTAGCTATTGCCGTTGTGCGCCACGCCGTGGCAAGTCAGAAAGCACTGCCTCCGCGAGGTATCGATATAGGGTAGAGGGTTCCTGCCGTAGGGAGCCACTATCTGCTTATCGAAATTCACAAGATGTTTGCTGTTCGTGGCGGTACCACCCTGAACGCCATGCGCGGCATGACACACTGAACACGATGCCCCATCGCCCACAACATGGTTCCGGTGCTTTCCAAATACGGTATCTTGGCCGGTGCCGATCAGATTGAGTTTGTTTTCTAAATCGTGGCACTTATCGCACAGCGCGTACGGGCTGTTGACTCCTGGCATGTATGCAATACTAGCGAACTTAGCGCCCGGTGCTGGTGGAAGTGAGTTCTCCTCGTATTGGCGCTCCAGCACATGCGTCCATTTCGAGCCGTGCGGTCCATTCGGAGCAGTGCCCCCTGAAGCCCGCGCAGCGTCATTGTTGTGGCAATCGGTGCAATAGATATACGCGCTGGCTACCAGGGATCGGCCTGTCGGATTGCCATTCAGATCGAGCATATTTGTGCGCAGGCTCGGCGAGATCCCAGGGCGGGCCGGTTGGGACACATTGTGCCGCGCCACCGCCGAGTTAAGTGCAAGCCGGACATTGTAAGGATCAGTTGACCACGTTACCCGTACCGACTGGCGTCCATACATACCATAGGCTGCGGATTGAGGCTTGTTGCCGCTGTCCGCGTGGCATTTGAAACAGATCTCGTATTGGTAGTTGGCAGGATTAACAATGCTCCCAGAGGAATTTATCCCAGAGACTCCGGCCAGGCTTTGTTGGACAGTCGGCGGAGAAAGGGTGGTCGTCGCCTGCGCGGCATGCGAGTTGTGACAGTCAGAGCACTCTGAATGGCGCGAATTCCTAACCGGCAGCGCCTCGGCAGGATCATGCGGTGAGGAAGTGGGAGCTCCAATCGGATGTGTATAGGGGCGGCTGAGTTCGGCGCTGATGTTGGGCAAGGCGGGACTCACATTCGCGCTGCCGCCATGACACTTGGCGCAGGTATTCTCCTCACTGCCGCGCAGCAGCCGCGCACCCGCTCCTGAACTGTTGTGTTCGCTATGACAACTTACGCAAGCGTTGGCCGCCACGGTTGAGTACGGCAGTTGGGCGCCTCCACTGACGACATTCGCCGCAATCGCGTGTTGGCCGGCAGACCAGCCGGCAAGCGCACCACGCGTCGTATCATGGCAGGCCTTGCACAGGGCGCTGTTGTTATTGCTGCGTACCATGAACTGCACTGCGGTATCAAGGTTGGGTGTGTGCGGATTGTGACAGGTAACACACTCGATCTTGTTGTCGAAAAGTTTTACAGCGGGATCGGAAGTAAGCGGTGGCGAGGCCGTCAGCGACAATTTCATTTCGCCATCGTCCACCGCGGGCATGGTGAACCCAAACGGATGATTCTTGCTCAAATCAGTGCCAAAGTTATCGGCCGAGGCGAGGGCGCCCTGTACGGCGATTTTGCCGCTGTAGCTGGCATAGGTTTGGCCGATTGCGACGGTACCGTCGTGGCAGCTCAGGCAAAGCTTGCTGCGGGTTGATATCTGGTTGTTGGTCTGTTTGTAAGTGCTGCTGGTATAGGGATTGTAGGATGTTACGTTCGAGAGCTGCTGGTTCCACAGGGGATGGGGAGAGTTTGGATTTTGACTATGCGATGCGTGGCAGAAAAGACAGACCTGCTTCTCGCTGGTCGCCTTGACCCGCCCGGAGCCGCTAACGGACAAATCATGCCGCGACCCGTCAATCTTATTCGGCTGCGCATATGCGGCCAGCGGCGTCAGCGCCAACACCAAAACCACCGCCCACCGCTTGTCCCCCACCAGCCACATCAATGCCGGTCTCCCGCCGAACGCTTCGCACTTATAAACTGGAACATTTGTACCCGTTGGTTGTAGGAATCGGCGACGTAGACGCGATCGCTCGAGTCAATCCACAGTCCCGAGGGAAGCTGCAATTCCCCCGGGCCGCCGCCGGTCCGGCCGAACGTGTATAACAAGGTTCCGTCGCGGCCAAACACCTGCACGGCTTCGAGCAGAGCGTCCACCAAGTAGATGTTCCCTTCGCTGTCCACCGACATCCCTTTGGGGCGATAGAGCGTGCCGATACTGTCGCCACGCTCGCCGAACTGGGACAGGAAGTGGCCTTGCCGGTCCAGTATCTGCACCCGGAAGTTCATTGCATCGACCACCAACAGGTCGTTGCCACGCAGCACGAGCTCGGTGGGGAAGTTGAACTGACCCGGTCCACTGCCGCGGCCGCCAAATTCGCGCAGCATGTGCCCCTCTAGATCCATGACGAAGATCTTGTCGCGCAGCGTGTCGGTGACAAACAGCTCGCGTTGCTGCTGGTCGATGGCAATGCCGGTCGCGCGCTTGAAGAAGCCCTCGTTCTTGGCCACGGATCCGACAAACCTTCGGAACTTGCCGTCCGCATCGAAGACGAAAACTTTCCCGCTGAGCGAATCGGTCACATAGATATTGTCCTGGGCATCGACGGCAACACCGATCGGGGATAGAAGGTCCTCGCCTTTGCCGCCCCCCAAACGATGGTATTTTTTCTTATCAAAGTCGAAGATGTGGACAGCCATCGCGCCTGGGTCCGCGACGATGATGCGGCCATGGGAGTCGGTCGTGATGCCATAGGGGCGAACCAGCCGGCGGTAATCGGGCGGGCCAGCGACGAAATCCAGGGCCCGTTTCAAGAAAGAGCGGTTGGGATTCAAGTCCTTTTCCGAGGAGAAGTCGCGCAGGAATTCCAGGCGGCGCCCGCCGTCCATGGTGATCACGGGCACGGTCAGCGCAGGGTTGGGTTGTTGCCGGGTTCCGGATCCCGGGCGTGAAGCGGACAGCACGAGCGCACACCCTAGCAGCAGTGCGGCGCTTGCCCTTTTGACGTTCGCTGCTCTCAATGCGCCCCGCATTCCACTACAAACGGCTAGTATAACCGGAAAACGCGCTCAATCTGAAAGTACTTCAGGTTGGTGTTATAAATATTCGACTGGCCAAGGCCCAATACTTGGGACTGCTTCATGAATCCCGCAATCAGGCGGAGGCGCCGGAGCTTGTAAGAGGCGCGCAGGTTGAACAAGTCGTAATTGGTGGTCGGCAGGTGGTCGGTAGTGTAATTGAAACGGTACCAGTAGCCGTTCACGATTAACCGGCCGCGCCGCGATCGATAGGATCCATTCAGGTTCATGCCGCTGGTGCTGCTGAGGACCGGGATGCCCAGCACGGGGCTCACCGCCTGGGGGTTGGAAACGTAGAGCAGGCTGCTACCCACTTGCAGCGCCAAGCCACTACCGTACTGGTAGCCCCCGGACAAGCTCAGGCCGCGAATGGCGGCGCCGAAAGAGACGCTCTCCGACTTGCTCTGGTTGTATATCGACGGTTCATTGGCAGCGATTTCGTCCAGGCTGAAACTGCCGGTCAGGGTCCACTGCCCTACGGGACGGGTCAGGGTAGCGAGGCCACCGTAGTCATGATAGGGGTACGGGAGTCCCTCTTCCTGGAGAGTACCTTCCGACACGTGCGCCGAAGTCGCGAGTCTGAGTTGGCGGGGCAGATTCTGGGTCACGTTCACAGTGCCCGTTTCCAGGTTTAAGTTTTGGGTATAGAGGGTGTAAGTATCGGTGGCTAGGGACGTACTCGACGTTCCGGTTGAAGCGATGTCGTTCGGCGCCTCTACCGACGTCGTGTATTGACTATGCGCAAAGCTGGTGGAGAACCATCCAGAGCGCCACTTGCGGTTATAGCTCAGGCCTGCAGTCCACTGCGTCGATGTGCCCGAGTTCGGAGACGTATAGCTGTCCCCGACGTTTCCATTGAGCGTGAACCCATGGCCCAGCCGGTATGCCGCCCCCCAGTTAAAACTCAGCACATGGTACGGCGCCGCCAAGTAGGTGAGCGGCGTAGTCGCAGGCGCCGGGCTGGGCGAGGTGCCGGGAACGCCCGCTCCAGCGAGGGCTTGTTGCACTTCCGAGGCTTGCAAGTTGCTGGTGTATTGCATTTGCAGAGTCGAAGAGAGTCTGTCCAGCGGCTGGCCGCTAAGAGTGACGTTGGCGGTTCGCGCGCTGAGGTTCGTCTCCGAGCCGTCGATGCTAAAGTCCGATTTCGTGTCATCGGCACTCACACCCAGGGTGGAATGGAGGGGCAACATTCTGGAGACGGTAAAGCCCAAATCGGATGAGGTGCCGTTGTCGGTTTCCACGCCACCCGACATGAGATCGGGCGCTGTTGTCGTGTACTGAGAACGTTGATAGCGGCCCGCGAACAGCCACCCCCCCTGGTTGTAGTTTATGTGGCCAGTGAATTCGTGCAAAGTATGGTCGTCTTCCGCACCAAGCGCCTCGGGCAGCATTGAACTGTAATCCGTGTCCCTGTAATCGAGGCTGACTGTGGGCCAACGGTTGAATCGCAGCGTCCAGTGGGCGTCGAACACGCTAGTCGTGGTCTTGCTTTCCACGCCGCTCAGCACATCCCCGTTCGGGTTTGTGGCGCCGCTCCTGTAGCCTTCCCCGAGGGAACTGCCGGTCCTCGAATAAGAGAGGGTCAAGGGGAACGAACTGCCCTGCAAGACTAACGCTGTGGCGGCGCCGCCCGTCAACGCGTTGCCCGATTCCGTTCCGGGCACGGCTTGACCGAAGGTGACGACGGGCCTGATATCGAACTCAAGAATCCGGGGATCACGCCAATAACCGCTGAAGTCGCCCTCCAGCGTGGCGGAAGGGCCGCTCTCGTTATAAGGAGGTTGCGAAAGGCTGGCATAGCCAAACAAGATGCGTCCAGTGACGTTGAGAGGCTGCTCGAGTTCTTGTGCCCAAGCTGTTCCTCCCATGGCGGCCAGAACTAACGCCAATATGGCCGTCAATTTCCTGGCGCATCTGCGATTCATCACATCTGGACCTCGGCTTTGCTGCGCAGCAATTGCTCAAATTCTTTTGAGCGCTTGTCGCGCTGTTCCGTTTCCAAGCGCTGACGGATGGTGGCGGCCATTTCGGCAAACGGCATTTGCCGCTGGGGCTGGTAATCGTTGGCGCGCAGGATGACATATCCGCTGGAGGTTTCCATTACTCCGCTGACCTGCCCCTTTTTCATGGTGAAGAGGGCCTGCTCGAGGTCAGGAGTCACCGTACCGCGGTGCACCCAACTGTGATCGCCCATCATCACGCGCCAGTCGTCCTGCGAGAGCTGCTCGGCCAGCGTGCCAAACTCCTCGTAGGTTTTCGCCGCCTTGGCCTTAACCAGGGTTTGCTCGGCGATCTTGCGCGCCTCCTGTTTTTGCTCGGCGGTGGCGGTGGCAGGGAACGAGATCGTGATGCTTTGCAACCAGACGGCTTCGGGACGAAGGTACTGGGCCTTGTGACTCTGGTAGTAGGCGCGTTGCGCTTCCACGGTGACCACCGACTTGCGCGTAACTTCGGCGTTCCAGAGCTGTTCCACCAGCATGGCACGGCGCAGGTTGCGTTCGTAGGCTGCAACCGAACCATACTGCTTGGTGGCTGCCGCTTCATACGCCTGGCGGGAGGGGAAACCTTGCCGGATCTTCTGGAGGCGTTTTTGCCATTTCAGGGGTGGCACCTGAAGGTTGCGGCGGCGCGCTTCCTGATATACGAGCTCGTGCAGCACCAGATCGTGCATCGCCTTCTGGCGGATATCCGCTTCGGCGCCGGCCGGGACGTGGCCCCCGTGGATCGAGTAATAGGGGAAGAGGTGCTGCATCTCCTGGTCGAGTTGCGCTTCGGTGAGCGCCACCCCATTGACACGCGCAATCTGAGTCAGCGGCGGTTTGGCCGGCGCCCCCACCGCGTCACTGGCAACCGATGGGGCTCCCGGCGCCGGGGCCGATATTGCCGGCTGGTGAGAAGATTCCAAGGGCATCTGGGCAAGCAGAGGCAGCGGCAGAGCGGCAAGGAAGATTGCGGCGGGTATAAGGAAGATCTTTTTCATGAATTTGATACCCAAAAAAGTCGAAAAAACTCCGGAGAGGAATAACCTCCCTCTCCGGTCAGGTAAAACAAGCAACTACTGCGAGTTATGGCACTCGCGGCAGAGATAGGTGCCATTCGTGTTGGCTACCCGCAGGAACGGGACGCCACCGAATGTGCCGGCATCAGTCGGGTAATCGTTATGCACGTCATGGCAGGTGCCGCACTCGACGTGATACTGAGTGTCCCAAAGCGGCAAAGCATCGATGCCAGCGGTTGCGGTCGTCCCGTACAGGCCGAGCGAGCCAAGAATGGCGGGCTGCACGTAGTCGCTAGTGCTGGGGAATATCGCATCCACCGGGTGCTCGGTGCCCAAGCTTCCAGTGCCACCTGTGGTGTTAATCAGTGGATAAGGAGCTCCGTTAAACGTCACGGCTGCGGTGATGCCGTTCGCGCTCGCCGAGGTGCCGTCATGGCAACTGAAGCAGAGCATCGAACGGGTGTTGCCGCTCGTGCCATTTGGGGTAACCAGCGCACCGGACGGGTTAGTCGTGGTAACGTAGGTGGTGATGTTAGTCGGAACGTTTCTCCACGCCCACAGGAACGACTTGCCGTAGGTTGGTGAAGTGTGAGGCAGGTGGCAGGTTTCGCAACCTAATACGTTGCCATTGATGTTGTCCTTCAGGTCGTGTCTGCCCAAGCCCGGGCCGCCTTGGTTATTCGGTCCGGAGCCAGTAAACCCACCGGGAGTTGATGTGAGACCGCCGTTCAGATCGGTGGGACCCTGACCCGTGGGGGTCTGTTGTGCGAAGGCGAACGATGCAATCGCGAGCATCGCCAGCACAAACATTAACTTTCTAATCATAATTCCTCCTAATTCAACGTTGAATTTTTATTACAATTACACTTAGCTACGGTGTAGCGGTGCGGTTCCCCGACCGCCCTTTGCTGTTTTGCTTCCGCCTTGGCCGGGGAGCCAGAACGGAATACACTTGCTGCCCCTTAATGGGGCGAACTTGGTACATCCTGGGCCGGTTTGCTGGCCGGTTCTGCGCCTCCTTTCGCGGCGTCGTCTGGCTTCTGCGACTGTTGAGCGGCCAGCTTTGCCTTCAGATCCGCCAACTGCTGCTGTAACTCTTCGACCGTGGGCCCGGAAGGAGCTGCCGGCAGTGCTTCGTGCGCTGCTTTGGCCGGTGCGGCCGTCTTGCTGCCCATTTCAGGAGCCTTGTGCCCCTGATTGGCTGCGGCCGCCTCCGCGTCCGAAATGTAGTGGAACACCTCGATGCGCGCCGGCATTTGATCCACGGCGATGATTCGGTTTTGGCTGTCAATCGCGAGGCCGGCCATCAACATGAATTGCCCCGGCCCCCAGCCGGTGCCGGAAAAGGACAAAAGCGGCTTTCCTTCCGACGAAAAGACTTGCAAACGGTTCAGTACCGAATCGGCGACGTACACGTGGCCGTCTTCGTCAATCGCAATGCCTTTGGGGCGCGCGAGCATCCCGGGGCCGTCGCCGCGCTTCCCCCAGGTACGGACGAAGTTGCCGTCGGTGTCGTAGACGGTTACGCGGGGAACTATGGCGTCGGTAACGTAAATCAGACCGTCGGGATCAATGGCAATGCTGTTGGGATTGGTTAGAGCTCCAGTTCTGTCCGCGTCTTTGTCCTTGATCTCGGCGAAGTAGCGGAGAAGTTTGAAACTGTCAAGGTCGAAGACGGCGATGCGCTGGCCAGCCACATCGGCCACGTAGAGGCGGCGCAGAGGATTATCGACCGCCATGCCGGCGGGGCGCAGCACGTCGTCGGCGCCAAAGACGCCTTCGACGTTGCCCTTGGGTCCAAAGCAGGTAATCTGGTGCAATTTGGAATCGGAGACGAACAGCCGGTCCTCTTCGTCCACCGCAACCCCGATGGGCATCAGGATGGTCGCCGGCGCCTTGTCGCCGCGGTATTCGATTTTCTTGTTTGCCAGGTCGAAGACGAATACGTTGCTCTGAGCGGTATCGGTGACGTACACGAGACCCTTGGAATCCACCGCCACGCTGTAGGGCTTGCCCAGCCTTGGCCGTTCTTCCGGGGTGATGGTGACGCCGGCTATGCGCTCCAGGATGCCACCCTTCACCTGCTTCTTGCCTATGAGGTCGAGTTCACCGACGTACTGGTTGAGATAACGAATGCGGGGTTGATCGGGGGGCGGGGGCCATACCAGCGTCGAGGGGTCAACAACCTGGGGAACGGGCTTCTTCTTGCCGCTTGCCCAAGCGGACGGCAGCAGAACCAATATCAAGCTGGCGGCCAGGACGACGGTCTGGAGAGAAGCGATGGTGCGCCACGTTTTGTGGGGGAGTGCGCGCAAATCTAGGGCCATATCCTATCCCCGTTCCACAAGCTTGACATGCAAATACCACGCCACACATGCCAGGATGCGTAAGCAGCAGATTTTATGGGACTTAACGTAGAATATGGCGATGAGGACTCCGGCCGGTCTGGGGTAAATCGCGCAGTCTGGCCCAGTTCGGCGGGGATTTGACCCATCGCAGCGTGTTCGTGACGGCGCTCACAGGGTCGGGTGACAGGCGCGGCGGCTCCAAGTCGAGCCGCCGCGGGGTGCGTGAAGTCGTCTAGTGATCCGGTGTGTGCTACTCGTCTATTGCGATATGCAACAGGCGCTTCCAGCGCCCGCAGGCGAAAATGGCTTGCAAGTCTCATAGTTTGAGTCTCACTCCTGCGGCTTCTTCCTCTTGTTGGTGTTGGTGGTATTGCGCTGTTGTCCGGGAGGTTGGGTCACTTTCAGATTCGCGTGACACTGGGCACACAGCGACCCGCTCTTGTCCTTGGCAGGAACCAGAAGACTCAGGCCTCCGCCGTGCGGGACGTGGCAACTCAGGCAGGTGATCATTCTCTTTTTGTCGGGATCGGTGGGATCCACCACGCCACCGACAGGATGCAACTCCTGAGGATGGCCCCGACCTTTGTCGTCCAAACGGAGCAGGAAGACCTGGCTCAAATAGTTCTCGGGGAGGCGGACGTTGCCGTCGAAGATGGATACGTCAGTGCTGTCGGCTACCTTTGTGCCTTTTGCATTCGGGCCGTGGCAGGTGAGGCAAAGATTGTTGGTAGCGGCGCGCAGCAGGTGTTCGCGATCGCCGCCGTGAGGGGTATGGCAAACGCTGCAACCCTGCTGGTACGCGGGCTGGTGCAGCACCTTCTGGGTCTTGTGGATTTCCGCCTGGTCGGAGTGGCAGGTTTCACAGGCGAACACAGGGCTGGGCTGCACAAATCTCGGATACTTGCCGGCGTGCGGGTTGTGGCAGTCGGTGCACTCGCCCGCCGCGCCGGGATGCTGCACCTTCGCCTTCTCGATCTGCTCGGCCTTGTCGGAGTGGCAGGTGACGCATATCTCCTTGGCGCTGGCCTGGGTCAGGACAACCTTGCCGGCCTTGGCAGGCTGATGGCAGGTGTCGCAGGATTTGTCGGCGAATGGCTGATGAAGATACTTCTGCATCAGCTTAGGCGATTTTGAATCGTGCGGATCATGACAGGAAGTGCAACGGGCTCCGGCGAAGGGCTGGCCCTGGTGAATTGCGACCAGCTTCGGGTCCTTTGTGTCATGGCAACCGAGGCACAGGTCAGGCACGGCCTTGGTGAGGTGAAACTCAAATTCCTGCTTGCCGATTTCGCCCACCTTGTGAGTGACGTGACAGGCGTCGCATCCCATGTCGAGGGCGGCATGGCGGCTGCCCTTGTCGGGCACGTTCAGGCCTTGCTGATGACAGCCGAGGCACAGGTTATCGGCTTTGCCTCCGGTGGCGGGCTTGAGCAGCAGGTGCTCGTTGGCTGAAGTGTGGGGATCGTGACACTTGATGCAATCCTGGGCGGCAGGGGGGTGAATCTCCCGCATGTTCGCAGGCGTGGGTTGCTTGTCGGCATGGCATTCGAAGCAGAGAGTTGCAATCCTGGCCGTCTTCAGGTTCACCCTGGTCGTGTCGGTCGTGTTCCGGATGAGGTGACAGGTCATGCACCCCATGCCTACGGCGGGGTGGACGTCCTTACCTTTTGTCTTGTCTTCGTGGCACTCGATACACTGAGGGGTGTCTGCGCTTTTTGGGAGTTGGACGGGGTGGATGCCTGCAAACGCGCAGCGCACCGAAACGGGGAGGAACAGCAGCGCCAGGAGCAGAAACATCTTGATCGCTGTCTCGACCTTTTGCTCCCAATCTTGGGCTGACAGTGTGGGTTCGTCGAACACTCGCCTGATCATGTCTGGCCTTGCGTCTAAATGATGTTGGCGAGCAACTGCTCGGGTTGTTTGCCAACAGGGCCAAGGCGGGGCGTTCCTTTTCGGGGAACGCCGCGGCTTAGGACCTTGCGCCCTATCAAGAGGGTTGCATTCCTGACAGGGATTAGGCAACCAGAAGTACCTCCGATGATTGGCCGGGGGTGCTCCCCGGCCTTTCATCGGAGTTCATCTGATCGCTTACTGGATCGTGTAAATCGCACGAACCAGAGCGCTGCTTCCGTACCCGTTACCGCCGGCAATAGCGTAGATCGTGGTTGATCCGACGGGAACCGGAATCGCCACAGAATACGCCGTACCGGCCGTGCATACTCCAGCCGAATTCACGGCCGGCGAAGTACCGTTGGTGGTGTAGCAAATCGTTACACCAGCAGCGGTGTCAGAGAGCACGATATTCTCTGTCGTTTTGTACGTTCCTGCACCTGGCGAGAACGTCGGGGCGGGAGCATTAATGTTGTATGTCGCGCTGGTGGCGCTGCTCTCCGAGAGGAGACCGGCGTCGTAAGCGGCGACAGCTTCAAGGGTTTCACTTGCCGACACAGCTACCGAGCACGGGCTTGCGCACGAGGCGGATGCAGTAGTCGGCGCCGCGTTGAAGGCGTAGTAGATGGTCGCGGTGGAACTGCTGGCGTTGTCGGTGATCTTCACCGTTTGCGCCCCTGAGTACGTCCCACCTCCCGGTGAGAAGGACGGAGCGAGCGCTTTGATGGTGACGGTCTCCGACGCGACGGCGCTGGCCGTAAAGCCAGGGCCACCAGCGACAGCTTCAACCGTGGCTGGAGCCGAGAGCAGGAACGACGCATACGGCGTGCCGTTTGCGCAGGTTCCAGCGGTTGCCCCTGGTGCCGGCGTAGTCCCGTTGGTGGTGTAGCAGATGGTGGCGCCGGCCGTTAAATCGGACAGCGTCATAGTCTGCGGGGTGTAGTAGATTCCAGGGGCCAACCCGAAGGTCGGAGTGACGGCCTGGACAGGTGCCGTTATCACGTAGGCTGCGGATGCCAGTGCGCTGTCGACCTCGCCAACAAGAGTGGCGATGGCTTTGACAGTCTCATTCGCAGTTACGGAAATCGGTCCGCTGTAGGTATTGGTTGGCGCCTGGCAGGTGCCCGGGGGCCAATCCTGTGGAGTGGATCCATCGGTGGTGTAGCAGATCGCGGCTCCGGCGGTGGTGCTGGAGAGGGTCACGGTCTGCGTTCCAACGTAAGAACCAGCAACAGGAGCGAACGTGGGCGCTACTGCTGTGATTGTGTAGGCTGCGGTTTTCGATGCGCTGTTAGTGTCGCCAGCAAGAGTGGCAATGGCCGCCAACTGTTCAGTTACAGCGACGGTAACCGTTCCTCCGCTGAATTCCGTACCACCATTGGAATCGCACGTTCCTGCCACAGCAGCAGTTGGTGTTGATCCATTGGTGGTGTAGCAGATCGTGGCACCAGTGGTGGTGCTGGAAATGGTCACGGTCTGCTTTCCAGTGTAAGAACCGGCAGCAGGAGTCATCGAGGGCGTTGCCGCTGCAGTCGGTGCAATTGTGTAGGCTGCACTTAGCACCGCGCTGTTAGTGGCGCCAGCTTTAGTGGCAAGGGCTTCCACAGTCTCAGAAGCACTGACTGTGACGTGCCCTCCGCTAGCAAAGCTAAGTTCCACGCCTCCATTGGAATCGCACGTTCCCGGCGTAGCCGCCGTTGGAACTGATCCATTGGTGGTGTAGCAGATCGTGGCTCCGGCGGTGGTGGTAGAAATGGCCACCGTCTGGGTTGAGGTGAAAGAACCGGCAGCAGGCGACGCCGTGGGCGTTGCGTTTGCAACCGGAATTACGTAGGCTGCGGCTACATTTCCGCTGTTAGCGCCGCCAGTAAGAGTGGCAATGGAATTAATCGTCTCAGAAGCAGCGACCGAGACGGTTCCTCCGTTAGCCAGGCTGGATTCGCCGACATTGGCATCACACGTTCCTGGCACAGTAGCAGTTGGTATGGTTCCATTGGTGGTGTAGCAGATCGAGGCTGCAGCAGTGGTGCTCTTAATTGTCACGGTCTGCGCTGCGGCATAAGAACCAGCCACAGGAAGATACGTGGGGTTGGCCGCCGTATTTATTATGTAGGCTGCGGTTCCCGATGCGCTGTTACTGAAGCCAGAAGCAATCGTGGCAATGGCATTCAGAGTCTCACTCGAAGCTACCGAGACCGTCCCTGCGTTCGCCAAGGTTTTTTCCGTGGGGTCAGTGGTATCGCACGTTCCCGCTACAGCAGCCGTTGCTGGTATTCCATCGGTGGTGTAGCAGATTGTGACTCCGGCGGTGGCACTGGTAATGGCCACGGTCTGCGCTGTGGCATAAGTACCAGCAACAGGAAGGAACGTGGGCGTTGCCGCCAGAGTTATTTTGTAGGCCGCGCTTGCCACTGCACTGTTAATGTCGCCATTAAGAGTGGCCATGGCTTCCAGAGTCTCAGTTGCACTTACGCTAACCGGTCCGCTGTAGGTAAGCGCTGGCGCCGCGCAGGTGCCCGGATCCCCAGCCTGTGGAACCGTTCCATTGGTGGTGTAGCAGATGGTGGCTCCGACGGTGGTGCTGGTAATGGCCACGGTCTGCGCTGTGGCATAAGTACCAGCAGCAGGAAGGAACGTGGGCGTGGCTGCGGTTGTGAATAGACCATCCGAACCATGCATACCGGCTGCTGCACTCGCCAGATAGGCTCTGGTGAAGGCAGGTGGGGCAGGGTTCGGCACAGCTATACCGTAGGGATTCTGGCCCGCCGTGCCGCCGCCATGGCATTGGCCACAAGCGACGTCGACGTCGTTCCAGATGGCAGCGGTAAACCCGGTTACTGTGTCTGTAGCCACGTTTAGCGCTGTGGTTCCACTGTAGTATTGAGCCGCGGTTGGGAAAGTGTAGTAGTTGGGATCCACGCTAATCCTGAAGAAATGGTTTTGCGCAACTCCCTGGGTTGGATTGGTTGGGTTGGGCGAGGCGGCTTGCATATGGCAGGTCACACACGCGCCGGGAATATCGGCATCCGTTCCGCCGTTCGGGAACGGCGTCCCAGGTCCTACCGGGTGTTTAACCGACGCCAGGAGGTTAGTGCCGATGGTGCTATGGCAGACAGCGTTATTGCAATTCGTCGCGGGAACTGTATTACCCTGAAGTGAGTGAAGCAGGGCCGGGTTGGCGGCATATTGGCTCGGGGTAACGACAGTCGTCTGGTGGGGATCGTGGCAAGCGGTGCAGCCCTTGTTCTGGGCGTCATCCGTGCCGCTGGTCTCCATGAAGTAGCCGCCTTCAGGTGTAGGTATGATGGCGCTGAAGGTGCCGTTAATTACCACGGACAGGTCCGGTGAGTTCTGGACGTTCTGCGTCACGGTTCCAGTAAACTCGGCATGCGGACTGTTCAGGAATTGCGAACCCTGCGCGTGGGACATGGTTGGCACGTAGACCCATCCCGCCGTGCAGGCACTGTAAGACTTACTCGTAAGGTCAGAGCAGTAGCCTGCGTCGACGGCCACAGGGGGGTAGGTTGGGGTTATGGTGTTGGCAACGGTGTTGGCGGTTTCCTGCCGGTGACATTCCATGCATAACGCGGTCGCCCTCAGGTCGACGGGCGGTACTGTCATCGACTGGCTGGTATTACCGGTACCGAAACCTTCGTGTTCCGCTATTTCGACGTTACCGCCAGGGGTCTTGTAGCTGGCCTCGGCGACGTGGCATCTTTCGCACTGAACTCCGGTTAGATACCACGAAGCGGTGCCGCTTGTCTTGTCGGTGGGCCAGCGGCTCATTTGGGCATCCGTAATGGCGGTATAAGCTCCGCCCCCATAGGTCCCGCCCCCAGTATTACTGGTCTGGATGGTGGGTTCGGGGCCGGCGAAGGTGGGGGCACCAGTGGCAGCAAGGCTACCAGTGGCGCTACCAGCAGAGGCGAAATTGTAGCCGGTGGCATGGCAACGCGCGCAATCGTAGTTGCCATCGGGATATAGCTGACCGGTGAAACCCGCAACGTTATTGGCATCGAATACGGTGTTGAGCTGAGGGTTGCCAGTGCTGCTGTTGCCGCCCCAGTACATCCAGCCGCCCATAAGGTAAAGGAGGCTCTGGGATGTGCCGTAGCCGGTATAACCGCAGGTGGGGTCGAGCGCAGTAAGCCCAAGCGGCAAGAGGGTTGACAAAGGATCGCACCCACCCACGGTGACAGTTCCTGCCGACCAGTTGTAGGCGCTTCCCGATCCATAGAAGGCATCGGTTGGGTTATAGGTATTGCCGTCGGGGCCATTCCACGTCTGGACGGTGGTGGGACCGGTGGCAGTACCGCCCATAATCTTCCGGAACGTGTTCTTATGTCCGGTCATCAGGTAAGAGGTACCCTTGGTGGAGGACTGGTGATAGTGGCAACCCAGGCACTGCTGGTAATTCTCAATGGATGTTGCCGGGGCAGCGGTCAGATTGTTGTTCAAGACCGCTCCCGACAGGCTTGACCAGTTCCCCGAAATGATGTAATCGACAGCCGGAGAAACGCTGGACGGGGAAACGCAGTAAAAGTCGGTGGGGTCAGGCGGAACGCCAGCAGTGGCAGTCCAGCCGGGGAGGCAGGTAGTCCCCCAAGGGACCCAAGATGTGCCTTCACCTCTGTAAATCTGTCCTCCTGCTGTACCGGTGGTTGTGCCCCCGGTATTTGTGGGATTATTTCCATTCAGCGTGTGCACGAGATTGTCTGGAAATGCTGGTGGGTCTTGTGCAAAGGCACTGGGTGAACATACCAGTGCAAATGCAAGGAAGACTAACAGAGTTAGTAATCCGAATCTAAGTTGTGTTTCGTTTAACCTCTTCATACAAAAAGGCCTCCGCATAAGTAGTAATGCAAAAGATTCTTGCTTCTACCGCCGTGTTGCAAAGAACTTGTAGTTCTAGTGCGTGCTCCCGGACGTTGCCCCGTCTCCGCTTTCGACTGCAGGCACAGGTTATCGGCTTTGCCTCCGGTGGGGGCTTGAGCAGCAGGTGCCGAAACGGGGAGGAACAGCAGCGCCAGGAGTAAAGAGATATTGATCGCGGTGGCGATCTCTTGCTGCCAGTCTTTATTTGGCCCAGCGCCTTTTACTGAGCGTTCGTCTAACACTTGCTCAATCATGTCTGGCCTTGCGACAAAAAGATGTTGGCGAGCAACTGCACGGGTTGTTTGCCAACAGGGCCAAGGCGGGGCGTTCCCTCACGGGGAACGCCGCGGCTTTGGACCTTGTGCCCTATCAAGAGGGTTGCATTCTTGCCAGGGACTAGGCAACCAGAAGCACCTCCGATGATTGGCCGGGGGTGCTCCCCGGCCTTTCATCAGAGTTCATCTGACCGCTTATTGCAGCGTGTAAATCGCACGAACCAGCGCGCTGGACCCATATCCGTTGAGTCCGGCAATCGCGTAGATCGTGGTTGACGAGCTGAGCGGAATCGCCGCAGTATACGGCGTACCGACCGAGCAGGTTCCTGTCGTTGCCCCCAAGACTGGCGAAGTACCGTTGGTGGTGTAGCAAATCGTTACATTCGCGGTGTCCGCCAGGGTTACATTGACACCCTGTGTTTTTTTGTAGACCCCTGCACCTGGCGAGAACGTAGGGGCGGGAGCGTTGATGGTGAATTTCGCGCTGGTTACGCTGCTCTGCGAATATCCACTGGCGTCATACGCGGCGACAGCTTCAAGGGTTTCACTTGCCGACACAGCGACCGAGCACGGGCTCGCGCACGTGGTGGTTGGTGCAATACCCGGTGCCCCGTTGAAGGAGTAGTAGATGGTCGCGGTGGAACTGCTGGCGTTGTCGGTGATCTTCACCGTCTGCGCCCCTGAGAACGTCCCACCTGCCGGTGAGAAGGACGGAGCGAGCGCTTTGATGGTGACTGTCTCCGACGCGACGGCGCTAGCCGTCCAGCCAGGGTTACCAGCGATAGCTGCAATCGTGGTTGGAGCCGAGACCGCAATCGACGACGCATACGGCGTGCCGGTTGCGCAGGTTCCAGCGGTTGAACCGACGGCTGGCGTGCTAGGAATTGCCGGTGGTATAGCGGTGGTGTAGCAGATGGTGAGGCCGGGATCCGACAGCGTCACAGTCTGCGGTGTGTAGTAGATTCCAGGGGCCAACCCGAAGGTCGGGGCGGTGGGCGCCTGAAAGTTGTATACCCCGGTGGCTGTCGCGCTGAAAGTACTGGGGTTAACGCCAGTACCCCCGATCGCAGCGGCCATGATCGTGGTGTTGGTCGAGACCGGAATCGGCGTCGTCGAGTACAGAGTGGACGAGGTGCTCGGCGTCGTGCCATTGGTGGTGTAGTAAATGGCCGCGCCGGGCGTCGTATCCGACAGCGTCACAGTCTGGGGGGTGGTGTAGGTTCCAGAGGCTAACGAGAGAATGGGCGTTGCCGCTGGAGGCAGAGGAGCATGTATGCCGCTTGCTGCAGTCGCCAGATAGGTTCTGGTGAAGGCAGGTGGGGCAGGGTTCGGCTGAACTATACCGTAGGGATTTTGGCCCGTACCGTTGCCGCCTGTATGGCATTGGCCGCAAGCGACGTCAACGTCGTTCGCCACAGCAGTGCCCCACGAGGCGGTTGTGTTGATCATCGCAGGCGACGGTGTGCCATACGAGGTCAACGAGCCGTAGGTGTAGGTTCCGTTCACCAGGGTCACAGTTGGATAAAGGACCGTGGCGGTCGGATCCGGGTTAAGCGCAGTATTGCCCGCATAGAACTGGGCCGCGGTTGGGTAGGTGTAGTAGCTCGCGCTGGGGTTGATTTTGAAGAAGTGGGTCTGGGCGACACCGCTGGCGCCTTGCATGTGGCAGGTGAAGCAAGCGCCCGGGAAATCGGCCGACGTTCCGGTCGGGAACGGCGTTCCGACGCCTACTGGGTGGGCGATTTGCTGCATGCTGCCGCCGTGGCAGGCAGCGTCATTGCAGTTGTGCGAATTAGCGCCGGCGCTGACCAGCGCGGGCATTTCGCCCTGCGGGCTCGACGAGCTGGTCTTGGTCATGCCGCCATCGCTATACAGCACGCCCCAAGACGGGTTCGTAGAAACGTTAGGCACGTTCGCCGTGGTGAAGTGCGGATCGTGACAGCCCGTGCAGCCCTTGGTGCCGGGGAGGGTGGTGCTCTGGTTGATGGTGAGGAAGTTAGTGGCGACGTTGATGGTCCCGCTCTTGATGGACAGATCAGCCGAGTTCTGGTTGTTCATCGTCGGTGTAGTACCAATGTACTTGGCATGCGGGCTCGCCAGCACTTCCGTGCCCTGTTGCTCATGGATTGTGGGGACGAAATTCCAGGTTGAGCCGTTGGTTGTGGTGCATGTGTTGTAGTTGGCCCCAGAACCGTCGGCGCAGCTGCCGCCGTCAGAGGCTACGATAACCGGCCAATTGATCGCAATGTTAGCAGTGTTAGCGCCGGTGGAGGTGACCGTCTCCGAGCGATGGCACTGCATGCAGAGTTGGAGCGAGTTCATACCGGTAGCCTGTGGGGCATCCGAGTACCCCGATGGGGCGCTGGCGGCGTTCGTAGAACCACCCAGGCTGGCAGGGTCCTTCCCGTAACCATGTTCGCCGGTTAACGCGGCGGAAGCCTGGGTACCGATATCCGAATAGTGGCAGCGTTCGCACGTGACACCGTTCAGATACCACGAGGCGGATACCGCTCCAGCGGGACCAAATTCGCTGTACGGGCTCGTGTTGAGCGTGCCGTTCGCGAGTGCCGCATAGTTGTAGGTGGGCACGCCCGGAGAATTCTGGTAGCCGTTGTAGGTGGTAGTGCCGTTAGCGGTGGTGTTGTACGACAAGCTGCCGTTAAACAAGACGGTGCCGTTGACCAGCGCAGCCACCGAGGGTTCGGGGCCCGACTGGGTGTCCAAGTTGCTGCCGTACGTCGGATAGCCACTGTAGGCCGCGGTTGCGGCGGTGGTATCCTGGAACGGGGCCACAGGGTTCCAGCCAGTGGTATGGCAGCGCGCGCAATCCCCAAGGGACAAGCCAAGTGAGGCTTGGGAGAAAACCATCTCAGGAGGCTGCAGCCAGCCGCCAAGGATGTAGTACGCCTGCGCACCGCCCAAAGTCACCGTGCCGTTGGCCCAGGTGATGTCGGGGTAAGGAGTGCCGCTCGGATCCGCCAGCGGCACGCCCGGGATTACCTTGCGCAGCGCGTTTTTGTGGCCGCTCAACAGGTAAGCCGGGCCGTCAGAGGCTTGAACGTTCATGTGGCCATGGCAGCCCATGCACTGCTGGGCCTGGCCCTGGTTAGCGCCGTTGCCGGTCACCCGGCCCGTGATCGCGGTACCGTTGGTGTTGGCGTATGTTGTGTTGTAGTTTACGTTCTCGTCCAAGAGGTAAGCTTCCAGGTTGGACCAGTTGCCGGCGCTGCAGTAGCCGTACCCGCTTTGAGCCCAGGTTGTCCCAGTGGCAGTGGTGGTGGCCTTAAAATTCGCACAACAATACATGCTCTGGGAAGCGGCGTTGCCGCCGATCTGGACGCTGGTTATCTGGGGCCAGTAACAACTGTTGCCCGAGGTTGGAAGCGTCCCGTTACAGAGCGGCACCGCGGCGGTGCCAGTAGCGTACGAGTTGGCGAACATGTTCGTGCAGACAGTCGAGTTGGTGTAAAGAGGATCGGAGTTGATCCCCGTAATAGGCGCGATCAGCGATGCACCTTCACCTCTGTAGAACTGTCCGCTGCCGGTGCTGTTCGTGTTTGGATTGTAGAACGCTTCGCCCGGCGGCAGGTTGCCGTTCAGCGTGTAGGTGAGCGGATCCGAATAGAAACCCTCCAACAGCGGAGCGGTCCCATTGTTCAGGGTCGACGGATTTGCGTAGGTTCCCAGTGGCGGCGGATCCCCCTGCGCCATGGCGTTGAGTGAACATATCAGTGTGAATGCAAGGAAGACGAAAAGAGTTAGCAATCGAAATCTAACTTCTGTTTTCTTTAACTTTTTCATAACAGAAAGCCTCCATAGTAGTAATGCAAAAGATTTTTGCTTCTACCGCCGTATTGCAAAAAACTTGTAGTTCTAGTGCGTGCTCCCGGACGTTGCCCCGGCTCCGCTTTCGACTGCAAGAAAAACGGACGCAACTTATCTGTGCCGCCTCGGTGGGCCAAATGGGCAACCTTTACTGCCAGAACCTTTAGGGATTCTCTTTCACCCCCTTGTGTCTCCCGAACTGTTGGCAAAGTCATCATAAAAACCACCTGATCGCTCATGGGATCGTGTAAATCGCGCGCACAACGGTGCTGGTCGTATACCCATTGCCGCCAGCAACAGCGTAGATCGTGGTTGGCGCGCTGACCGGAATCGGCGCAGAATACGCCGTACCGGCTGTGCACACTCCAGCCGAATTCACGGCCGGCGTAGTACCGATGGCGTAGCAAATCGTCACACTCGCCGTATCCGACAGCACCACATTCTGTGCTGTCCTGTACGTTCCGCCAGCTGGGGAGAACGTGGGGGCGGGCGCGGTAAAGGTGTAGGTCGCGCTGGTAACGCTGCTCGCCGAGAGCAGATTGGTGTCGAAGGCGGAGACAGCTTCCAGGGTTTCGCTCACCGACACCGGGACCGAGCACGGGCTCGAGCACGAGGTGGATGAAGTGGTCGGCGCGGCGTTGAAGGCGTAGTAGACGGTTGCACCGGGGCTGCTGGCGCTGTCGGTGATCTTCACCGTCTGCGCTACGCCGTACGTTCCTCCTCCCGGTGAGAAGGTCGGGGGGAGGGCTTTGATGGTGATGGTCTCGGCGGCGATGCTGCTGTACGTTAAGCCCATGCCATCGATAAGGCCGGCATTGTTACCAGCAACCACTTTAAAGGTGGTTGGAACCGAGATCGCAATCGACCCGCCGCCGTACAGGATTGCGGTTGGCGAGGTGGTCGGATTCGAGCCGTCGGTGGTGTAGTAAATGGGCGCGCCGCTGGTCGCGTCCGAAAACGTCAAAGTCTGGGGTTTGTAGTAGATTCCGGGGCCTAACGAGAAGGTCGGGGTGGCTGCCTGAATGTTGTATTGCGCGGTGGCGGTCGCGCTGAGGGTGGCGGGGTTATAGCCAACCCCTCCTTCGGCAACAGCCTGAATGGTGGTGTTCGACGAGACCACAATCGGCGCCGTGTACTTGGTTGACGACGCGGTCGGCGGCGCGACGGTGTTGATGTTGTAGTAGATGGTTGCGCCGCTCGTCGCATCCGACAACGTCACAGTCTGGGTGGAGGTGTACGTCCCAGAGCCTAACGAGAACGTGGGCGTTGCCGCTGTAGGCAGCGTGTCAAAGCCATGGATGCCGGTTGCTGCACTCGCCAAATAGACTCTGGCAAACGCAGGTGGGGCGGGGTTCGGCTGAACTATACCGTAGGGATTTTGGCCAGAAGCGTTGCCGCCTGCATGGCATTGGCCACAAGCGATGTCAACGTCATTCCAGATTGCACCGGTGAACCCGGTTACTGTGTCTGTAGCCACGTTTAGCGCCGTGGTTCCACCGTAGTATTGAGCCGCGGTTGGGAAAGTGTAGTAGTTGGGGTCGACGCTTACTCTGAAGAAATGGTTTTGGGGAACTCCCTGGGTTGGATTGCCCGGGTTGGGCGAAGCGGCTTGCATATGGCATACCACGCACGCGCCGGGAACATCGGCAGCCGTTCCCGTCGGGAACGGCGTCCCAATCCCGACCGGGTGTTTAATTGTCGCCATGAGGTTATTGGTGATGTTGCTATGGCAGGTACCGTTACTGCAATTCGTCTCCGTGGTGCCCTGAAGTGTGTGATACAGAGCATTGTTGGCGGTATATTGGGCCGGGGTGACGACCGTAGTGAAGTGGGGGTCGTGACACCCGATGCAGCCCTTGTTCTGGCCGCTATTCGTGCCGCTGGTCTCTACAAAGTACCCGCCCTCCGGCGTCGCCATGGTGGCGCTGTAGGTGCCGGAAATGGTGACGGAGAGATCCGGAGAGTTCTGGTGGTTCTGCGTCACGGTTCCACTAAACTCGGCATGCGGACCGTTCAGGAACGTCGTACCCATTCCGTAAGGGATAGTTGGCTTGTAGACCCACGTCGCCGTACACGCACTGTAAGGGTTATTCGAAAAGTCGGAGCAGTAGCCAGTGTCGATGGCCACAGGGGGGTAAGTTGGTGTTATGGTCCCGCTGCCAGTGGTGCTGACGGTTTCCTCCCGGTGACACTCCATGCACAACGCGGTCGACGCCTGGTCGGTGGCTACCGACGGTATTGTCAGGCCGTCCAATCCTCCGCTACTAGGGTGAGACACGTTGTAGGGGGCGGTGCTGATGTTTACATCCGTGATGTGGCATCTTTCGCACTGCACGCCGGTTAGATACCACGAGGAGGTGCCGCTCGTCTGGTCGGTGGGCCAGCGGCGGAACTGGGCATCAGTAATGGCGGTGTAACCACCGCTCGTGCTCGTGAGGGTGGTCGGTTCCGGGCCCGCATAACTGGTACCCACCGGGCCGCCTAATAAAGTGCCCGTGCTGCTGTTAGCGGCGACGAAATTGTAGCCGGTGGCATGACAACGCATGCAATCGTAGTTGCCATTGGGATACTGCTCACCGGTGAAGCCGGCAATGGCAGAGTTATCGAAAACCGTATTGAGCTCAGGGTTGCCAGTACTGCTGTTGCCGCCGTAGTAGAGCCAGCCGCCCAAAAGGTAAAGGAGGCCTTGGGTTGTACCGTAGCCGGTATAACCACAGCTGGGGTCAACCAAACTAAGCGCAAGCGTCAAGGGGTAGTTAGTAGGGGAATCGCACGTACCCACCGTGACAGTTCCGTTCGTCCAGTTGTAGGTGCTTCCCGATCCATAGTACGTATCGGCTGTCGTATAAGTATTGCCGTCGGGGCCTGCCCACGGGCCAATTCCAGCGGCGGGGGCAACCTTCCGGAACGTGTTCTTATGTCCGGTCAGCAGGTAATTAACCCCGCGGTTGACCGTACTTTGGGCGTGGTAATGGCAAGCCAGGCACTGTTCAATGGGGGCGGTGACTGCTCCGCTGCTTGTCCAGTTCCCTCCGGTGCAGGGATATGGCGAGGTGGTACTACAAGATACGGAGCCTGCCCAAGTCCCGGTATAGCTTGTCCCGTCACCTCGATAAATTTGCCCACCAATGGCCGAACTGTACGGATCATTTCCATTAAGATTGTAGGTAAGATCGTCTGGATAGGGTGGGTCTGATTGTGCAAAGGTACTGAGCGAACCCATCAGGAGAAGTGTGAAAACAATTACGACCGTCAACAATGAAAATCCGCGCTTGGTCCTCATTCTGCCCTCCACGTCGTCGCTTTGCGACTTTTCATGCATATTGCATGGCTGGCTGAACTTTCGACTTTCCAGGTGCACACTTTTGCCCCTCATGGCATCTGAGACTCGGCGTCGTGGGGAGCGCGCTTCACGGCACTTCCTCCATGTGGAGGAACGAACGTAATGAGCACCTTGCTCGCCGTCCCGCTATTGTGTCGGAGGGGGGGGCGGGAAAACCGATAACTGATTAAAAATACTCGTTTTACAGTTTCTGGATTCGCACTTCGACTAGCCCCCAATGGAAGCCGCGAGCTTCGAAACATCACTATTACTGTGCCATTACACGCGACCATGCGTGAAATTCCGCGCCTCCTTGAGCAACCTCGCCGCCTGAAACTTCCTGAAGGAATTGACTTTAGTGATGAATGTCACATCTTGATGTGCGGTAATGGCTGTGCTTTGCCGGAACTATTTCTGAAGAGCGTCATCGAGCCGATGTTTAACGCGGGAGGATATGCTCGCGCGCTGCATACTTACACCGACAAAGTTACATCGGACGATAGACCTGGACGCCTTGAAATCCCCGCCCCGAAGGCGGAGCCTACAACGGAGAACTTGGATCCTAAGCACTGACTCAGACTTATGTGAGGATGCCCCACCCCGGCGGCCTTCGCTGACGCCTGGGATTTACTTCCGTTCGCTTCTGATCGGCTATTTTGAAAGCATCGAGGCTGAGTGCGGCATTGTGTGACGCCGCGCCATCACCAGAGCCTGTGAGCGGCGTCACGAACACCCTGTGATGGGTCAAATCCCCGTCGTAGTGGGCGAGAATGCGCGATTTAGCCCTAACCGGCGGTCGTCCTCATCGCCGCGTTTCCTGCTAAGTACCACAAAATCTTTTACTTACACATCCTGGCGTGTCTGGCGTGGAACTTGCATTTAAGGCTTGGGGAACAGGGTAGGGTATGACCATAAATTTGAGTGCACTTGGCCACAAAATGTGGCGCACCATTGCCTCCATCCAGACCGGCGTGGTTTTGTTGATCCTGGTCGTGATTCTCTCGGCGGTCGGGACCATCGTGCTTCAGCGGCCGGCCACCGAGCCCGACGAGATGCAGAATGCCTACTCCCCGCAGGTTCTCCGCATCCTGGACGCGGTCGGGTTGACCGATGTATTTCACGCCTGGTGGTTCCTCGGATTGCTGTTGCTGGTCAGCCTCTGCATCGTAGCCGCTTCGGTTGATCGTTTCCCCAACTCGTGGCGCTACTTCTCGCGTCCGTACAAATATCCCGACGAAATCTTCCGCCGCGCTTCCCATCCACAGAAATCGCTGGCCATCGCGGACGAAGAATCGGGATTGGTGGCGGCGGAACGTGCACTGCATTCGCTGGGATTCAAACCCGAGCGGGTGGTGCGCGAAGACCACTTCGGAATTTTCGCGGAACGGCACCGGATCTCCGAGCTCGCGGTATACATCGTCCACGCCAGCCTGCTGCTCATTTTCTTTGGCACGGTCGTGGATGGTCTTTGGGGTTGGCGTGGATATCTCAGCCTGAATGAAGGGCAGACCACCAACATCGTCCAAATGCGCGACGGCACCACGCACACGCTCCCGTTTGCCATCCGCTGCGATGCCGCCGGTCAGGAAAACTACAAGGACGGCACTCCGAAGAAGTGGTGGTCCAAGCTGGCCGTGGTGGAAGACGGCCGGGATGTACAGAAGAAGGAAATTGTCGTGAACGATCCACTCCTCTACAGCGGTGTCCGCTTCTACCAATCGAGTTACGGTCCGAATGGAAAGGTCAAGTTGCTGCTGGTCGCGACTCCGAGCAGCGGTTCGGGCGGGAGGCAGGAAATCGGGTTGGCGGTGAACGACACCGTTCCACTCGACCCCGATACCACGGTGCGTTTCGCCGAGTTTTTCCCCGACTTCGCGATTCGTGAGGGGCAGGTATACAAGAAGTCGAACTATATGGACAATCCGGCAGCCCACCTGGTGGTGACTTCGAAGAAAGCCGGGAAAGACTTCGACGTGTGGTTCCCAGCGCTGAACGAGGTCGCCGACAACTCAAAGGCGCCCTACCAGTTCCAGGCCACCGACTTAGAGATGGGCCACTACACTGGTTTACAGGTTTCGCACGAACCGGGACAGTGGGGAGTCTGGTCAGGTGTGGTGCTGATCGGCGTTGGACTGGCATTCGTGTTCTACGTGGTCCACACGCGATTTTGGGTGGTACCGGTTTCGGACCCCAAGACGGGCAAGTGCTCGCTATGGATCGGGGGAAGCGCGAACCGCAATCGGGACGCGTTTGAGCAGCGCTTCGATCATCTGGTGGAGTTGGTGGAAAAAGAACTGAAACCCATTCCTGCCTCCCCGCGCCAACAGGTCGCTACCGTCCCCGGGAACTGAACCGGCTTATTGGAGGATGTCGATGGCACGAGTAAAAGTAGAACAGCAGCAACCAAACACCGGCATGACCCTGATCGTACTGGTGGGATTGGCGATCGCGTTCCTGCTGTTCATGGCATTTCTGAACGTGGTCAAGAGTGGCAATCTCTTGAACGAGACGAACCTGCTCTTCGCCACGCTGATTTTCTATTCCGGTGCCGGCGCGCTGTATCTGGGATTTGGGGTTACTGGCACGGAGTCGTACGTGAAGTTCGCGTCGCTCGCCACCTGGCTCGGATTGATCGCCAATACTGCAGCCATTGCCCATCGCTGGTACGAAAGTGGACATGTGCCGTTTTCCAGCGTTTACGAAATGCTGCTCAGCTTCGTGTGGACGCTGGCCGTGCTCACGCTGGTGGCCGAAAAGAAGTATGGCGTCAAGGTCATTGGCACCGTCACGATGCCGGTGGCGATTGTAGGCGTGGTGCTGATGCAGTTGCTGCGGACCGACGTTCACCCACTGGTGCCCGCGCTGCAGTCGACCTGGCTGCACGTGCACGTCGCGCTGGCCATGCTGGCCTACGCCGCCTGCGCCCTGAGCTTTGCTCTGGCCATGATGTTCCTGATCCAGGACAACACTAAGACCGAGACCTTCCTCGCCGTGACCAGCGCCAGCACACTGGCCATTTACGCGGGCGTCGTTTTAACGCGTTTCGAGAAGTGGGGCGGCCTGAGCCTGGTGGCGTGGAATCCGGAACAAAAATCAGAGGTCTTTCTTTCCAGGGGCGTGCGCTTGTTCGTCACTGTTCCGGACCTCGGTTGGCTGATGACGCTAACGCTTTTGGTGGTGGCATCGCCGTTGGTCTTCTACGGGCTGGCGCGCTGGAAGAATAACGACAGCTTCGTGACGCTCGCCAATCGCGCCGTATTCCTCAGCATTCTCCTCCAGGTGATGACGCTGGTGATGTTTATTCTGCGCGCCCGCGATGGCCGCTATGCATCACTCGACGCCGACGGATTATTCCCGACAAGCCTCGCCGCTAGTCCCTTCATACTGTCGGGCTTGGTAGGCGGCGTATTCATCTCGCTCCTTTATCTCCTGCTGCTTTGGCGGCGACCGGACTTGGCGCGTTTGCTGCCCAGCGCGGACAACCTCGACCGCATCACCTACAAAACCATCTGTCTTGCCTTCCCCTTGCTTACTCTGATGATCGCCTCCGGAGCATATTGGGCGAACCAGACCTGGGGCTCGTATTGGAGTTGGGATCCAAAAGAAACCTGGGCCGCGATTACCTGGCTGGTGTACGCCGGCTATCTGCACATGCGTGTCACTCGCGGATGGCGAGGGCGCCGCGCCGCTTACTTCGCCATCATTGGTTTTGCCGTAGTGATGTTCACTTTCTTCGGAGTGACTTACCTGCTGCCGGGACTGCACGCTTATGCTTAGCCCCACTCCATCCGCGGCGAACGTAACTGGGTCTTTGGCAGAAACGGTCCAACCGACTGCTGCGGCCCGCCAACTTCCGGCTGGGCCGGGTGGAAGCGAGCGCACCATGTCCGCAGGTTCGTTGTCCGCAGGTTCGTCGCAAATGGAAGACCTCGAAGTGAGTTCTCTGCGCTTCAATTGGCAGCTCAAGGCACTGTTGCCGGTAGTGTTTGTACTGCTGGCAGGGCTGCTGCTTTTCCTGGTGGCGACTGTCTCTTTGCGGGATCCGGTACGCCACACGGTGCTGATCGGGGCCGGTGCGGTCGCGGTTGCCATATGTGCAGTGTTGATTGTCGCGCTTGCCTATGTGATTCAGCGTCCCATGGTCGAATTGCAGGAGAAAATCGCGTTGGTGAGTGATGGCAACCTGGACGTCGCGGTCAGCTTCTCCGGACGCCACGACGAAATCGGAAGCCTCGGCCGCAACTTCAACCACATGATGCAGCAGTTGCGGGAAAGCCGGGAGGAGATTGAGCGCCTGCATCGCACGCAAGTGTCTCGCGCCGAACACCTGGCGACGCTCGGCGAGTTGGCTGCAGGCTTGGCCCACGAGATTCGCAACCCGCTTGCCGGAATCGCGGGCGTTATCGAAATCATCGGCCGCGATCTGCCTTCGACCAGTCCGGCGCGAGCGGTAGTGAAAGATGTTCGCTTGGAAATCGTGCAGATCAATCGCATATTGACCGATCTTCTGGAAACGGCGCGGCCCCACCCGCCGCAGGTTTGCCGGAGCGACCTGAACACAACCGTGGAACACGCCGTGATGCTGGCTCGCCAGCAGGTGCTCTCAAAACCAATCAAGATCGAGCTGCAGAAAGCGCCCGATCTGCCGGAAGTCGAGCACGACAGCGGTCAGATTCACCAGGTGCTTCTGAATCTACTCCTGAACGCCGTCCAATCGATGGAGGGCGCGGGCACAGTGCTTGTCGAGATCGGTTCGCGAGACGATTGCGCCAGTGTGGTTGTCAGCGACGATGGGCATGGTATCTCTCCGCAGCACCTGCCCAACATTTTCCGGCCTTTCTACACCACCAAGGGCGAAGGCACCGGTCTCGGGCTCTCTCTCGCCCGCCGTATCGTGGAAGAACATCATGGCCGCATCGAAGTGAGCAGCGAGGTTGGAAAAGGAAGCAAGTTTGAGGTGGTGCTTCCGTTTTCGATGCCCGCCGCTGAGGTTGCAGCTTCCTAGCCGGGCATGTCTATGGCAGACGTGCTGCCTAGCCAAGATCAAGAAGGTGATGCCGGAACAGCGGCCCGAGATTGCCAAGAAGACTTGAAGCGCTTGGTACAGGAAAGAGCTCTACGATCAGTCCGAACACGGAAGGACAATAAATAAATGCAGAGATTTCTCACTACAACCTTTCTATTGGCCGCAGGGATGATGTTGGCCGGAGATGGCTATGCCCAGCAGACTCCAGCAACAAGCACTCCGACGGCAAATACACCAGCGGCTCCCGCAGCCACAACTCCGAAAGCTCCGGTGAAGACAACGGGAACGGCGGCGAAAAGCACGGCGGTTGCTCCGCTTGCAACGCGAAAAGAAAAGTTCAGCTACGCACTGGGAATGGACATCGGGAAACAAGTCGCCGGCAACCTGAAAAAGCAGTCGATGGAGGTGGACTGGAATCTGGTGTCCCAGGGATTGAAGGACGCCACGTCCGGCGGCAAGACGCGTCTGACGGAAGACGAAGCGAAGGCTGTGCTCAACGAGGTGCAGGCCGAGGTTCACAAAGAGCAGCAGGAAAAAGCGCAAAAGGCTGCGGCTACGAACAAGACCGAAGGCGAAGCATTTCTCGCCGCCAACAAAGCGAAAGAAAACGTCGTTACAGTGCCCAGCGGTCTGCAGTACAAGGTTCTGACAGCCGGAACTGGACCGAAGCCCACCGCGAGCGACCAGGTTGTGTGTAACTATCGGGGTACTCTCATCAACGGCACGGAATTTGACAGCTCCTACAAGCGGGGGCAACCGGCGACGTTTGGAGTCGGGCAAGTCATCAAAGGCTGGACGGAAGCGCTGCAACTCATGCCCGTGGGATCGAAGTGGCAGCTCTTCATTCCTTCGAGCCTTGCCTATGGTGAGCGGGGCGCGGGCGCCGAAATTGGGCCCAACGCGACGCTGATCTTTGAGGTCGAACTGCTCTCGATCGTTGATAAGAATAAGGACGATAAGAATAAGAAGGAAAAGAAGGACGATAAGAGCGAAGAAAAGAAGTAGCGAAATCTTTGGCTAGTGGAGAGCCGGGCATCCCCGCCCGGCTTTCCAATGGAGCACTGCGTCACAAAAATCTCACTTCGAAGACTAGCTGGAAGAGCAGAGCAGAAGCGAAGAAGGCGAAGATGAGCCCGGATATGTGCAGATCCATAGCAGCGACACAGGTACACAGGTAAGGACGGAATCGAAGACGAACATCATGGCCGCATCGAAGTGAGTAGCGTGGTTGGAAAAGGAAGCAAGTTTGAGGTGGTGCTTCCGTTTTCGATGCCCGTCGCTGAGGTTGCAGCCACCTAGCTCACCGATCCAGAGTGTGTTTGAACCTCACAGCGGGGAGTGCGTTGAGGCACTGACTTCCATCCGTGACGACATAGTCTGGCAGCGACTAATGATTGACGCGCAAGCAATCCGCTCCGGGCGGATCGGCGTGCGGTTCGCGCGCAATCAAACAGCAAAGGAGATTCATCATGTTCGCCCGCATCGTTGAATTGACTCCGAAGCCGGAAATGAAAGACGAAATCGCGAACGTTGTCCGCAAGGAGGTTCTGCCGATCCTGAAGAAGCAGTGCGGATACATGGACTTCCTACTCTTCGAGCCGGAGACCAAGACGGAAAAGTGGATCGCCGTCAGTCTCTGGGCCGAGAAGCGGGATGTAGAACGCTGGGAGTGTGAAGGGTATCCCCATGTGGAAGGAATCCTCAAACTCTATCTGGTCGCCCCGGCCATCCGCAATCATTACAAGGTGGAAACCTCTCTTTGCCAGCACTTAGTAAAAGCCATGGCGCCCTGAGGCCTAGCAGGTTGCGGAAAAACTCGATGTGAAGCGGACGCAGTACCACGAAACTCTCTTGTTTCCACAGCACAACCTGATAAGAAGAAGGCATGCGCGGAAAAGACGAGCAACAGTTGGACGT
>Ga0187855_10000132_pt1 | contig 62629 bp, 52 predicted proteins | sample June2016WEW_8_10_2_FD_132969 | JGI IMG/M metagenome (GOLD analysis project Ga0187855, IMG submission 132969) | Peatland microbial communities from SPRUCE experiment site at the Marcell Experimental Forest, Minnesota, USA - June2016WEW_8_10 | ecosystem: Environmental > Terrestrial > Soil >... | reverse complement strand
TCGGACTGGCAAAATTTTATTTAAGCCAACCCTTTCAGCCGTCGACGGGAGCAACCTTAGAGACTTGCTGCAAAATTGTCAATGCCCCTTTTTGGTGCAATTGACCGCCTGCGATCGGCCAAAACCCAAAGACGCAACCCATTGAATTGTTGTTGTTTAATGAACGGAATATTAATTTCTTCCCACTTTTGCACAGGAAAATTCACAGGTCCCCAAAAAGCGTCAGCGCCCGGAAATAACCTCGCGCCTCTGATTGATGACGCCGTGACCCAGGAACTCAGGGCCTTTTGCGATGCGATCCCGCTCTGATTTTTGTGGCTGCTGTGACTATGACTATAATCCGCGTGTCAGCTTTACTTCCCGCAAGAAGTCATAGACCGCGGACGGCGGCAGAGTCTTGAGCGCGCTTCTATGTTGTTTCCGGAACGCGGTCGCGAGACTAGGCGCATACTTCATTCTGACGCGGTCGCAATTTGCCTTGACCACCTTGCGCAAAGTCGCGTCATTGGCTAAATTCGGTCGCCCATACTTAATGCGGATCGGCCATCGTCGCAACACCTCTGGCGGCAGATGTGCCAACGACGATGGGTTCGCAGACGCCATAACCGTGACGTTGTCATAGAACCGTTTCATGCCTTGCGTCCCAATCTTGAAATTCTCATAGTGACGCGGATCAAAGGTCATGTCGTCAATGTAGAGCACGGTCCTCCATGGTCCCTCTGCCATGCGTTGTGCATACTCCCTGATCTGACCGAGATGGTCCGAAGAGATCAGGACGAGCTTCAAACCATCAATCTCACGAACCAGCGCCTGGAGCGACAGCGTCTTGCCGACACCTCCCTCGCCTTCGAGCAGAGTGAAGGGCATATGACTCCCCTTAACGAACGCGGTCAACAGCATCCGAAGTCGGGCCACGTTCTTTTCCTGATCGATGACTTGCTCGCTCTTTGCTTCCTCAATCTCGACCGGCTCAAGTTCCCCCTGCGCTCCGGCTTCAAAAACCTCGTACCTGGTAAGCGGGTCCTGGTTCAACTGATGCATGAACGCCACCACGTAACCGAGTTCAGCGGCCCAGTCCGGCGAGGTAGCAAGCCGCCGGTACAGCTTGGTTTCAGCGCTTCCATCCGCGTCGCGGAGGGCCAGGATCTGTGCCCGCTGCCCGTCTTCGAGGTCGGCCATCTCTCGCATCTCACCGATGAAATCCGACACCACGCCGCCATCGGTGCGGGCAATCCGCCGAGGCGGAACTCCTGCATAGGTAGGCACCCGGATAGGCTGCTGGGAGAGGGCATCGTGCATCTCGATCAGCAAAGCTTGATAATTCCTGAAGATCCCTTCGACATCAGTCTGGTATATCCGCTGCAGCGACCGTAAAAAGTCTTCCGCATACGCCTTGATCTCCACGCCTCCGCGGTCAAGCGACTCCTTCGAGAGAAATGGATGCTTCACAAGCACACAGCTGGCCAGTTGACGAAGGAAAATATCTTGATAAGACGACCGCAAGACCAGCGGCGTCTTCCCTGTGTAGGTAAAGATCAGGACCTGTTGCTGTTCGAGATAAAGGCTGATCGCATCCGCCGCCAGCTGGAATTCACGCTTCCCGTCACCCAAAACGACTCTGAACGCGGGCTCAACCTTCTCGTACAACCGCTCCAGCGCGGGCACGCTCCGATTCTCCTGAGCGTCCACGATGTTCCTCGACAGAGACTTCAATTCGTCTTCCAGGCGCAACATCGCCCTCGAGAACGGAATCGGGTCAAGCCCTTTGTGGTTCCAGGCTACCGGGCTATACGTGATGATGTTATTAAGCGAAAGAGTAAACTTCCAGGTATCCCGCAGGAGATCGTTTGTGCGGGTGCCAAAGCCGCCAAGGACGTCTGCCAAATCCCTCATAGAGATCGCCCTCTATCCCCGATTGTACTCGCGGACAGTCCGCCAAGCGGATGAGTTCACGTCCTCGCGGGCATTTTCTTTTTCTCAATCTCGTCGGGATGGCGATCTGCCTTTTTTCCCAGCTGCTCAGTCTGCCGCTCTAATCTGTCGGCCTTGGTGCGTTTCTTTGCCATACCTAAGCTTGACACAATCCTGACACCAAAGCGAGGGTCTTACACGATCGCTCGTTTCCGATTGTTGCCACTCAGTCCAGTCCAGCCGTTCTTGGCTAAACATCCTTCAGTTGGTTCTCATCCATCCCGAAATAGTGGCCCAGTTCATGGATGACCGTAAGGCGAATTTGTTCGCGGACTTCGGCCTCGCTCACGCAGACCGCTTCAATATTCTTCTGATAAAGCACGATGTGATCGGGCCCCGCTGGCAGGTCGAATATGCTCTTTTTGGTCGTGGGCACGCCATGGAAGACACCCAGAACCAGTCGCCGTTGCTGCCCCGAACGCAGTGCAGAAGATGGCTGGTCCGGCGGCATATCCTCAACCAGAACCGCGACGTTACGAATGCGACTGCGAAATTCCTGGGGGAGCGAGTCGAGCGTCTCCTCGACTACCTTGACGAAATGTTCGCGCTTCATCCTTCACCCACTGAAAATAAATCGCCGTTGCCAATTTCATCCAAATCGCAACCCGGCAATGAATGCCCCCATCATGGTGAATGATCCACATAGTGAATGAACCACATGGTGAATCATCCACCCTGCGGCAACCAGCGTAGCTACAATGGACGCCTGACCATCATTGCAGATTGGGTCCAGGAGCCGCGACCGTGATGAAGGATCTACCTCTGGCGAAAGTCTACCAGTTGCTCGAACCGGGTCCGGTGGTCCTGCTAACGACCGCCCACAAGGGCCGCGCCAACGTCATGACGATGTCCTGGCATATGATGGTCGAGTTTGAGCCGCCGCTGGTTGCCTGTGTCGTCAGCAGCGCCAATCACAGCTTTGCCGCATCGCGGGCGACGAAAGAGTGCGTGATCGCCGTTCCGGCGCTGGAACTGGCGCCCAAAGTCGTGGAAGTCGGCAACTGCTCGGGCCAGGACGTGGAGAAGTTCGAGAGATTCGGTCTGACGCCGGTGCCTGCCGAGCGCGTGGCGCCGCCTCTGGTGGCCGAGTGTTTCGCCAATCTCGAATGCAAGGTGGCCGATACCCGTCTCGTCGACAAGTACAATCTCTTCATCCTTGAAGTGCTCAAGGCCTGGATCGATCCCGCCCAAGAGAATCCGAAGACCATCCACCATCACGGATACGGCAGGTTCGCTGTGGATGGCGAGATGATCGAGCTGAAGTCGAGAATGCGATAACTGAGCCGCGCGAAAGAAACCAGCTGCCCTTTAACTTTGACAAATCGCAGCCTCCGCGCAATACTTGACTGATAGTCGTGTATGAGTGATGGTCGATAATGGTTAACAGTCACGCATCTCACTCCGTTGCCCTGATTCAAGCTCTCGCTTCCGAGAACCTTCCTCACTTGCAGGGCATGGGACGCCGCCAGCGACGTGCCGCCGAAACTCGTGTCCGCCTCTTCCGTTGCGCGCTTCAGCTTTTTGCCGAGCGCGGTTTTCCCAACGTCACGGTGGAAGACATCACCGAAGCCGCGGATGTCGGCAAGGGCACCTTCTTCAACTATTTCGAGAGCAAAGATCACGTGCTCGGTGTGATGGCTGAAATTCAGCTGGGCAAAGTAAGAGAAGCTTTGGCGCTGGCCAAATTCGGCAAACAGACTATTCACTCGGTATTGCATCATCTGTTCCTTCGTGTCGCCGAAGAACCCGGACGCAGTCCCGAGCTCGCCCGTACCCTGATCTCTTCCTTTCTTGCCAGCAAGGCCGTTCGCGGCCTTATCGACCACAACTTCTCCGAAGGCCGCAAGATGATCGCCCAAATCGTGGCCGCGGGGCAAAAGCGCGGAGAGATCGCCCCTCGCTTGAAGAAAAAGAAGGTTGCGCTTCAGTTCCAGCAGGCGTTCATGGGAACGCTGCTGCTGTGGTCGCTGCAGGGCCAGCCTGCGCTCGAAACATGGGTCGAAGAAAGTTTTCAACACTTTTGGAGCGCAATCGCCATCTCCAGTCATGAGCAAAAGCGATGAAATCCAATTTCCGAACTGTCGTCATCCTGTCGCTGGCAAGCTCGATCTGCGGTGCAATCAGCGCGGCCCAGGAACCTACGCCCTACCGCCTCACGTTACGTGATGCCATTCAGAAGGCGCTGCAGGCCAACCTCAACGTGCTCGTGGCCGACACCCGGGTCGAGGAAGCCGAGGGCGCTCGCATACGCCGCTTATCGGCTGCGCTGCTTCCACAGGTACGCGCGCAAAGCTACGCCAACCTCCAGAACCGCTCCCTGAGCGCCTTCGGAATCTCGTTACCTATCCTCCCCGAAGTGGTTGGACCGTTTTCCAATTACGATTTTCGCTTCTATGCGCAGCAGAACATCATCGATCTTCAGAGTTATCGCGGATGGAAGGCCAGCGAGCGAGCACTTGACTCCAGCAAAATGGATTACCAGGACGCTCGCGATCTCATCATCCGTGCCATTGCCAGCCTCTATCTCAACGCCCAGTCTGCCGCGGCGCGAGTCGATGCCGCCCAATCCCGGGTGACCGACTCGGATGTTTTGTACAAGCTCGCGAAAGACAGGCACGACGCTGGCACCGCGACTGGCGTGGACGTGTTGCGCTCGCAGGTACAGCTCGCGAATGACAAACAGGCTTTGCTGGTCGCGCAAAACCAGTACAAGCAATCGCTGCTCTCCCTCGCGCGCAATCTGGGCATGAGGCCGAGTACGCCTTTGGAACTCGCCGAGCCGCTCCGGTATCAGCCGATAGCCCAGCCGCAGGCCGAGAGCCTTGTGCCCTCGGCAGTCCTCGCGCGCCCCGATTATCTGTCGCTTGCCAGCCAGCGCCAGGGATTGGTCGAGCAGCAACGCGCCAGCCGTGCCCGCTACTATCCGAAATTAAGCATCAACGGGAACTATGGCGAACTCGGCCGCAGCATTGGAAGCGTCCAGGGCATCGGCATGATTCAAGGCCAGATCGACTTTACGGTATTTGATCGCGATCGCAGCGGCGAGGCCCAGGAACTTGTCAGCCGCGTCAAACGCCTCGACGATCAAATCGCCGACTTGCGCCGCGGCATCGAAGAGGAGATTCACGAGGCGCTGCTGAATCTCGATTCCGCGGCCGAACAGGTCGCTGTCGCCAAAGAAGGGCAGGATCTCGCGCAGCGTGAACTCGAACTCGCGCAAGATCGTTTTCAGTCGGGTACGACCAACAACGTTGAAGTGGTCACTGCCCAAGACGAACTCGCCCGCGCCCAGGAGAACTACATTCTCGCCGTCTCCAGCCACGTGGACGCAAAGTTCGCGCTGGCGCGAGCCGTGGGCAATACGGAAAACAACATTGGACAGTATTTGGGCAATCCATAAGCGATTTGTCGGCCGGGCTGCGCGCTATGTTCATGCGAACCATGTTTATGCGAATGTTCACGCCCGCGAGGTTTGAATTATGAAGCGACTTATACCTGTTCTGATCCTGCTGGCGGCGGCGATCGCCGCCGGTGTGTATCTTTATCCGCGTCTGACCAGGAAATCGGAGCCCGAGAATCGGCTCACGCTCTCTGGGAATATCGAAGCGCACGAGAGCCTGGTGAGCTTCAAGGTGCAGGGACGCATTGTCGGCTTGCCGGTCGAGGAAGGCCAATCGGTTGAGCCAGGCACATTGCTCGCGCAACTGGACGACGCCGATTACAAGCAGAAGGTCCGGATCGACGAGGCCAATGTTCACGTGCGCGAATCCAACCTCGCGCTCACGCTCGCTGGAACCCGCGAGCAGGAAGTAAAGGCATCGCAGCAAACCGTGTTCGATGCACAAGCCGATCTGCAGGAGAAGCAGCTCGACTACGATCGCGCCCAGCGCCTCTTCAGCAAAGATGAGGTCTCCGCGCAGGACCGCGACCTCGCGGATACCGCGCTGAAGCGTGCCGAGGCCACTTTCCGGGCAGCGCAGCAGCGTTATAACGAAGCCGTCGAAGGCAGCCGCAAAGAAGATATCGTGATCGCTCGCGCCAACCTCAGGGAAGCCCACGCCAATCGTGGCCTATCACGAGTTAACTTGGAGTACACAACCCTCCGCGCCCCCTTTGCCGGTGTCATCACAGTGCGCCAGGCTGAACTCGGAGAAGTAGTCGTTCCCGGCACGCCGGTAGTCACGCTCGCCGACCTCGATCACATCTGGTTGCGCGCGTATGTTGCCGAGACCGATCTGGGCCGCATCCGTTGGGGCCAGGAAGCAACCATCACCACCGATACCTATCCCGGCAAGCAGTATCGCGGACGTGTCTCATTCATCTCCTCGACTGCCGAATTCACACCCAAGAGCGTTCAAACCTACAAGGAACGTGTCACCCTCGTCTATCGCATCAAGATCGATATCGACAATCCCAATCACGAACTCAAACCCGGCATGCCCGCGGACGCCCACGTCGATCTCGCCGCGACCAACTCAAACACGCGCCAACAGAAAGCGGAGCCGGAGAAGTAATGACGGACCAGCCCCAATCCGCGATCGTCGCCGAGGGACTCACCAAGAGCTTCCCCAACGTGCGCGCTGTCGATCACCTGAGCTTCGACGTGCGCGCCGGAGAAATCTTTGGCCTGGTAGGTCCCGATGGTGCAGGAAAAACGACAACGCTCCGCATGCTCGCCGGCATCATGCCGCCCGATCAAGGGACAGCCCGTATCGCGGGCTGTGATGTCGTTCACGATCCCGAAGGCTCTAAGCACCACCTCAGCTACATGCCGCAACGCTTCGGGCTTTATGAAGACCTCTCCGTCGATGAAAACATTCGCTTCTACGCCGACCTGTTCGGAGTGAAAAAAGCTGAGCGCGGAGAGCGTTCCACACAACTGTTACAGGCCGCCGGCATGGGCGAATTCCGCAAGCGTCTCGCCGGAAAGCTTTCCGGCGGCATGAAGCAAAAACTGGGCCTGGTCTGCGCGCTCATTCACCGTCCCAAAGTAATCCTGCTGGATGAACCGACCACGGGCGTCGATCCCGTCTCGCGCCGCGACTTCTGGCGCATACTTTATGAACTAGCCGCGGAAGGTGTGGCGATCCTCACCTCCACCGCCTACCTCGACGAAGCGGAGCGCTGTCATCGCGTCGCCTTACTCCATCAGGGCAAGCTGCTCTTCTGCGATACGCCTGCAAATCTCAAGGCCAAGCTAGGCAAAGGCGTCCTGTCCATCACCTCATCCGAACCACGCAGATTGCGTGATCAACTCGAGCACGCGGTTGGAATCTCCGGTCTCGTGCTGACCGGCGAAGGCCTGCACATCGTGGTTGACGATGCCGCCCGCCGCATCCCCGAATTCGAGGCCCGGCTGAACAACGCGCAGGTTCCATTCAACGCGATCCAACAAGTCACGCCCACGATTGAGGATCTCTTCGTCGATGCGGTCGGCAGTGGAGCGTCAGTCCATGCCTCGTGAATCCATGCTTCGTGAACCCACGCCTGAGGACAACCATTCTGTTGTGATTGAGAACCTGGTCAAGCAGTTCGGTGACTTTGTTGCCGTCGATCACATCAATCTCAAGATCCGCAAAGGCGAGGTGTTTGGCTTTCTCGGGCCGAACGGCGCCGGCAAGTCCACTACCATCCGCATGCTCTGCGGTCTGCTGACGCCCACATCCGGCCGCGCGCGGGTTGCAGGATATGACGTCGGCCGCGAACCTGAATCCGTTCGCCAGAACATCGGCTACATGTCGCAGAAGTTTTCTCTCTACAACGATCTCAAGGTAATCGAAAACATACGCCTGTTCGCTGGCCTCTACAGCGTGCCTTCAAGCCAGCTCAAGGAACGAATCGAATGGGCGCTGGAGATGGCGAACCTCAAAGGCCAGGAGAATCTGATTACCGGCACGCTTCCGGGAGGATGGAAGCAACGCCTAGCCCTCGGCTGCGCGGTGTTGCACAAACCGCCCGTCATCTTTCTGGATGAGCCCACTTCCGGTGTCGATCCCATCTCGCGCCGCCAGTTCTGGGACCTTATTCACCACATGGCAGACGAGGGCGTGACCGTCTTCGTGACCACGCATTACATGGAAGAAGCGGAGTACTGCAACCGTCTTGCTCTGATCTTTCGCGGAGAAATCGTCGCCCTCGGCACGCCTTCAGAGCTCAAGCAGAAATCGATGAAAGGCGAACTGCTTCTGGTCGAGTGCGAACCGCTGGGCCAGGCAGTAGAAGTCCTGCAATCCGCTCCGGACGTTATCGATGCCGCGGTCTTCGGTAACGCACTGCACCTGGTTGTGCGTGATGCTACGGCTGCGGTCCCACAGGTTCAGAAGTATCTGTCGGATCACAGCATCACCGTGGGCCGTATCGAGAAGATACGTCCCAGCCTGGAAGACGTTTTCGTCTCGCTTACAACAGCGCGCGATTCGGGAAAGGAACGGACAGCATGAGCTTCACTCGCTTCCTGGCCGTGGCGACTAAAGAAGTCGTCCAGATCCTTCGCGACTCGCGCAGTCTGATCATTGTGGTGATTATGCCCCCGATTCTCGTGCTGCTGTTTGGTTACGGTGTCAATCTCGATCTCAAGGGCCTGCCCGTTTACGTGTACGACCGCGACGGCAGCCAGCAGAGTCAGGATCTCCTGAAGCGCTTCCAGGCCAGCGCGTACTTCGACGTTGTGCGGGTTGTGAACGACTATCCTGCGCTCGCCCGATCGCTCGATGACGGTCACGCCAAAATGGGGATTGTTATCCCGTGGGATTTCTCCGAGCGCCTGCGCGACGGCCGCCCTGCCCAGGTTCAAGCGCTGGTCGACGGCACTGATGACAACACCGCCAATGTCCTCATCGGCTATGCCCAAGCCGTCGTTCAGGGCTATTCGTCGGAAATCCAACTCGACTGGCTTAGCAGCCGTGGCCAACTCGTCCAGCCCGCTCCCGTCATTGTTGAAACCCGTACCTGGTACAACGAGGATCTCGAGAGCAGCGCATTCATCGTTCCCGGCGTGCTTGCCCTGGTCATGTCGGTGATCGGCGCGTTCCTCACCTCGCTCACCATCGCGCGCGAATGGGAACGCGGCACCATGGAGCAGTTGATTTCAACTCCGGTTACGCCGGTTGAGATCATGCTGGGCAAGCTCCTGCCCTATTTCGCCATCGGAATGTTCGACGTCATCGTCTGCGCCCTGATCGCCATCTATTGGTTCCACGTCCCCTTCCGAGGTTCCTTTATAACTCTGCTGGTCAGCTCCGCCATGTTCATGGTGGTCGTGCTTTCGCTAGGATTCTTTATCTCCGTGATCGCAAAAAGCCAGCTCGCTGCCAGTCAGATCGCGCTACTCGTCACCTTCCTTCCAGCATTTCTGCTCTCCGGGTTCCTGTATGCGATTGAGCAAATGCCCGTAGTGCTCCAGTGGATCACTCGCATCCTGCCGGCGCGCTACTACGTCTCCGTGCTGAAGAAAATCTTCCTCAAGGGGACGCCCACGGCTTTGCTCTACCCCGACCTGGTTCCCCTGGCTGTGTTCACAATCGTGCTGGCACTGCTCGCCACCCGTGCATTCCACAAGAGGTTGGCGTAAAGGAGAGGAAAAACTATGCTGGCGCGCCTCAAGCAGATGTTGATCAAAGAGTTCATCCAGGTCTTCCGCGACAAACGCACCCGCTTCGTGCTCTTCGGCCCGCCGATTATCCAGATGCTGGTCTTCGGATACGCAGCCACTTTCGAGATTCATCACGTCCCAACGGTGGTGCTCGATCTCGACCATAGCCAGGAGAGCCGTGAACTGATCTCCCGTTTTTCTTCCAGCCCCTATTTCGACGTGCAACGCCAACTGACCGACTACCACCAGATCGGCGATCTCATCGATCAAGGCCAGGCTACGGTCGGTCTCGAGATCAATGCCGGCTTCGCCCAGAACCTGCGCAAGGGTCAGACCGCGCCCTTGCAAGTGATCGTCGATGCGACCAATTCGAACACCGCCCTGATCGCCTCCGGCTACATCACGCAGATCGCTCTCGGCTTCGCCCAGGACTACCAGAAAGACCGCATCTACCGCATCTCCCCGCAAATGCTGGAGGAAATGCCCTCTGTACAACTCGAACAGCGGCCGTGGTACAACCCCGACCTCAGGAGCCGCTGGTTTTTCGTGCCCGGAATCATCGGCAGTCTTACCCTCGTACTCGTGGTGACTCTCACGGCCTTTGCTGTGGTTCGCGAACGTGAGATCGGCACTCTCGAGCAGATCATGGTGACGCCCATCCGCCCGGCCGAGTTTATCCTCGGCAAGACGCTGCCCTTCTTTCTGATTGGCCTCTTTGATGTTTCGCTGATTGCCACGGTAGGAACGATGTGGTTCCAGGTTCCATTTCGCGGTCAGATCCTGGTGTTGTTCGCGGGCGCGATTCTCTTTCTGCTATGCATGTTGGGCGCGGGCTTGCTGATCTCGACCGTCTCGTCCACCCAGCAACAAGCGATGGTGACCGCCTTCTTCTTTATTATGCCCGCCATAACTTTCTCCGGCTTCGGATTCCCCATCAGCACCATGCCGCAGTGGCTGCAATATCTCACCTACCTCAGCCCGCTACGTTATTTTCTGGTCGTGCTCCGCGGCACCTATCTGAAAGGTGTGGGCATGGAGATTCTCTGGCCCCAGATGCTCGCGATGGCCGCCTCGGGAATCACTCTGCTCACCATCGCTGTCCTGCGCTTCCACAAAGCGCTCGACTGAGCCTGTTACCCCAGCCTTCGTCCCAGAGCACGCAATACGAAGCGTATCCGATCCGGCCAAGGCAAACGCCCCAGATTTGTGCGCACCACACCGCGTGTGAAGTAGGTCTTCTCGGAATAGTCGATTGCAACCTCGACGACCACAGGACGGCCCGACCCAGTTAGCGTGAGCGCCTTTTTGAGAATCGCGTCCGCGTCAGCATTACGTCGCAATGCCAGGTACTCTACGCCAACCCCCCGGCAAATAGCGGCCAAGTCATAGTCGGGAAGCTCAGTGCAGGTCTTCTGTCCCAGCGCGAGTTGCTGAAACTGCGCAATCTGCGCTAACTCGCGGTCGCGCAAGACCAACACCATGACGGGCAGATTGAGCTGGCGCGCGGTGAGCAGTTCCAAACCTGTCATTAAGAATGCACCATCGCCCGCTAGAGAAATCACCTGGCGATCGGGACAGGCGAGTGCAGCTCCGAGTGCGGCAGGCACCGCGTAACCCATGCATGAATAGTCAACCGGCGCCAGGAACGAACGCGGATGCGGCAGCCGCAAACACTCCATGGCCAGGAAGGTTCCGTTGCCGCTGTCGGTGGTATAAATCGCGTCTTTCCCAACCAACCGTTGAACTGTTTCCAAAAGGTGAGGTGGGTCGACCCCTTCGGACTTGTCAGGCGTTGGCGTTTTCCATCCTTGCCTGACCTCTTCGTGGCCGGAACGAACGTCGCGTCGCAATGATTCATCCACGGAGCGTGCCGTCAGATGAGGAAGCAGGGCGCCGACAAAACTCGCGGCGTCCGAAACCACGGGCAGATCCGCGGGGTAGTTCTTTCCCAAAACCGAAGGATCTGTATCGACATGGATCAGCTTGCCGGGTGGCGTCATGCCATAGCTTCCCGTGCCCACCTCAGAGAATCGGCAACCGATCGCCAAAGTAAGATCGCAGGAAGCTGCGATCTTGCGCACGAACGAAGGCGCGGCCGTGCCAAATCCACACCACAACCAAAGGGGATGCGTCTCGTCGAAAACGCCTTTGCCTGAGATAGTGGTCGCGACCGGAGCATTCAGCCGCTCAGCCAAAACCACGAGATCGGCACCGGCTTCGATGGCCCCAAGCCCGAGGTAAAGCAGAGGCCGGCGGCTGGCTTCGATCCATTGGCGAGCCCGCTCGACCTGTTCCCTTTTGGCGGTTGCCGGCGCCGGCTGCGGATCGGGCAGCTCCAGATCAGCATCATGGCGGAAGAAGTAGTGCTCTGCGGGAATCTCGACCAGCACCGGCCCGGCCGGGGCGCAGCGCGCGATTTGGCAAGCGCGCCGGACACTCGCGTAAATCTCCGATCCATGCTCCGCGCACAACTGCGCCTTGGTCACGGGTCGTGCGATGGCGACTTGGTCCACGTCGTGCAGTTGGAACGCTCTTCCCGTGTCGCGCCGGATCCCGCAAGCCAGTACGAGCATGGGGATTCCATCAAGATAAGCTTCGGCAATCCCCGAGAGCGCATGCGTCAGTCCTGCTCCGGGAACTACATTCACCGCCGCAAGCCGCCCGGAAGCGCGTGCGACTCCATCGGCCATGAAAGAAGCGCTCTGTTCATCAGTGACCAGGACTGGCCGCACGCTCGAGGAACGGGCGAGTGAATCATAGAGCTCGATGTTGTGTGTGCCCGGAATGCCGAAAGTGAAACCTACACCTTCATCTTCCAGCGCGCGCACAACAATGTCACCGCCCGTCATCTTGCTCATAGAAGTGTCTTAACATCCTTGCGCACGGTCTCCGCCACCCGATCCGCCAGGGCCATGATGGTCAGGTAAGGATTGATCTCCAGCGAATTCGGAAACAGGCTCGAATCGGCCACATACAACCCCGGAACCCCATGCACCCGGCCATAAGAATCGGTCACCGAATCCTCGGGACCGCTTCCCATCGCGCAACCTCCCTGCAAGTGCGCGGACGAGATTGAAAGCTTCCCGGGTTTGAAGTCCGGATTTTCCGCAATCCCGTCAAGATGTTCCGCGTCCGCGCGTTCGATTGTCGGAGAGTGTGCAACCGGCACATACGCCCGCACCGCCCCGGCAGCGAAAGAGATCTTCGCCGATGTAATCGCACCCCGCACCAGCCCGTGAATCACCTCCGGCGTGAAGCGGTAGTGAACCACCGCGCGCCCATCGCCATCTACTGTCACGCGATTGTGGTCGTCTACCTCATCACAAGCCAGCACCAGGATCATCTGCAGCCGCGGAAAAGCGCGCATAAAGCGACTGTGTTCCTCGCTGAAGCCAACCATCGCCTTGGCGGTGACGAACGGGAAATACATGCAGGTCTCGAGCAGAAAGTGATCGCTCTCGGCGAACTGGTCCAGGTAGAAACTCTTGGGGTGGCCGACCGTGTTGGTGATCGGCCGGTCATGTTCGGCGACCATGATGAACGCAGGATGACAAGTGAACCCGCGTCCCAATCGCGGCAGCCGACGGCCAAATCCAGACCGCAGCAGCAGCGCCGGAGAACTCACCGCGCCGCCACAGACCACCACGACCTTGGCGTCGATCTGGTAGTCGCCCGGTTCCCAAGTTGAGGGCTCGCCCTTACTGCCTTCCCGTTTCTCACTAACCCTTACAAATATCTTCTTGTCTTCGATCCGCTGCTCTTCGATTCGCTGAACCTCGATCCGCTGCACGTCGCAGCGTGTCACCACCTCGACTCCGTTATGTTCCGCGCGCGGCAACTGCACCCGATTTGTGCCTTGTTTCGCCTGGTTCGGACAGCCCAGATTACACAGGCTCGAACCCCGGCAACCTTTCAGGTTTACCGGAAACTGCTGCACGCGATAATTAAGCCGCCGGCATCCCGCGGCGAACAGCCGGTTGTTCTCGTTGAGCAGCGACTCCTCCAGTAGGTGGACATTGTTTTCCGCCACATACTTTCGCACGCGTTGTTCAACGTCGGCAAATGTCAGCCCCGGCACGTTCCAGCGCCGCAGCACTCGTTCAGGCGGAAGCAGCGATGTGCCCGTATAGACGACCGTTGATCCGCCATACGCGCTTCCGAAGGCAAGAGTCATCGTCTGCTCGGCGGTCAGGAACCCTCCCCCGTCCTCGTAAAGCGCCGTCGCCATCTCCACTTCGCGGCCGTTAAATTCCTCATCGCGAAGTTTCGGACCCTTCTCAAGAACGGCAATGCGCACGCCGTCGCGGCAAAGCGGCGACAACTCCTGGGCTACCGTCCCTCCGCCGGCGCCGGAGCCGATGATCACGATGTCATAGCTGTTGCGGGCAAGGCTGCGGCGCATCATCATTGCACCCCCTCCCAACCCCGTGGATCGGGACGATAGCCAATTGCGTGAGCGCCTTCGGGCCGTCCGTAATAACCCAGAAATGCCAGGGTACGCAGCCCCCAGAATCCGCAGCGGATGCGTTCTACCGGGTGATCCTGCAAGTAACGAAGAATGCGGCCGCGCTGCTCGTCCCCCAAAACAGCAAACGTGCGGCCATAGCGCAAGACTGGCAGCCACTCGATCGCAAGCAGGAAGAGTTGCAACTGCCTCCGCAAAGCCGGCGGTCGAATCTCAAGCGCATCTTCCACCAATGCTTCCAACGCCAGCCAGCCGGGCTCGTCCAGTTGCTTCGCCTCGGGCACAACCGTCACCACCACTGCCCGAAATACGACGCGCACCGGAGCCAGCGCCGAACGCGACGACTCTTTCGCAGCTGCACCTCGCATGCTCTCCTCGCCATGCTGAGTGTAATTGACGGCACAGGTCGACAAAAGGAACGACGAGTGTGTGCCGGCAATTTTTCTTTCGAAATAATCTGCAGGATGGTGGGCGCGATGATTTCTTTTCGACCGGCTTACGGAGCGGAGGGTATCTCTAGCTGTTGCAAACCTAAACAGCAAGGCTCACACAACTCCCCAACCGGTCTGCAAAGACCCTGTGGAACAACGTGATCTATGTCACTGTCATCTGTGATGACGATCACATACCCCTGGTTGCAACTTAATATTTCGTTTGAATTCAATAACTTGCAACTGCACCGCTTTACATGCAAGCAGGTTCCAGCATAGATTTAATGCCAATAGACCAAATAGTTCGTACAGCGGAGTGTGATGTCGCGACCTTCCCCCGATCACGAGCAGCCCGCGCCCCCACGCGCAGTCGGAACCATGGCAGCCGGAACCATGGCTGAAGCTCTCCTCTCCACTGATCTCCTCGAGACCCTTCCCGATGCCGTTGTCGCCGTCGATCGTGATGGAACCATTATTCAAGTCAATTCACAAGCGCAAGAGCTATTCGGCTATCTCCGCGACGAATTGATTGGGCAGAAGGTCGAAGTGCTCGTCCCGGAGAGCTATCGCAGCCAGCACCACCATCATCGCCAGAATTTCGCGGAAACGCCGAAGACGCGACGCATGGGAGCGGAGTTGGATCTCTACGGAAGACGCCGCAATGGCTCGGAATTTCCCGTAGAGATTAGTCTCAGCCCGGTCTCCGCCGACGATGGAATGTTCGTCCTGAGTGCGATCCGCGATATCAGCGATCGCAAGCGAATCGCCGAAGAGCTGCGCCGCGCGAATGAAGAACTGCATCGCAGAACGACCGAGCAACTAGGCGAATACCGGTCGAGGCTGGCCCTGATTATCGATTCTTCCGAGGATGCGATCATCAGCAAGGATTTGGACGGCACCATTACCAGTTGGAACAAGGGAGCCGAGCGCATCTATGGTTACACGCCGGAAGAGGTCGTAGGAAAACATATATCCCTTCTAGCTCCCCAGGATCGTGCCGACGAGATCCCCGAGATTATGCAGAAAATAGCGCGCGGGGAAAGCACCGAGCATTATGAATCGCTGCGCGTAACCAAGGACGGCCGTCACCTGAATGTCTCCATTTCCGTCTCTCCCCTGCGCGACGCCAAAGGCGACATCGTAGGAGCCTCGGCAATTGCCCGCGACATCACGGCCCAGAAACGCGCGGAGGGCGCGGTTCATCAATCCCAGAAGATGGAAGCGATCGGCCGCCTCGCGGGAGGGGTCGCGCACGACTTTAACAATATCCTCGGCATCATCGGTGCCTGCGCCGAATTCCTCCGCGACCGCGTCGATCCCTCCGCCGATCCTTCGCAGTACGTTGAGAACATCAAGAAGGCGACCGAACGCGGCGCAGCTTTGACGCGCCAACTCCTGACCTTCAGCCGGTCCTCCGCAATCCATCCCCGTGTCCTCGATCTCAACGAGCGGCTCAAGGAGGTCAGCAAGCTCCTCCGTCCGCTCATGGGAGACGATGTAGAGATTCTAGTTGTGTCCAAATCACCCGCCGCGGTGATCGAGGCCGACCCTGGCCAGCTCGACCAGATCGTGGTCAACCTCGCGGTCAACGCCCGCGATGCCATGCCTCATGGCGGCAAGTTTATTCTCGAAACTCGCGCCACCAGATTCGATGAGGCCTTTGCCGAGCAACATCAAAACATGGCAGCCGGAAAATACGTCGTGCTCGCGGTCAGCGATACTGGTACCGGCATGGACGAAGCGACCGTCTCGCGCGTCTTCGAACCCTTCTTTACCACCAAAGAAATGGGCAAGGGAACAGGTCTCGGCCTGGCCACTGTCTATGGCATTGTCAAGCAAAGCGCAGGCCACATCCTGGTCTACAGTGAGCCGGGACACGGAACGACCTTCAAGATATATCTCCCCTCCGCGGATCACAAAATCGGGCTCGAATCCAACCCTGAAGTGGAGACCGTAGCTCCGAAACGGCATGGCTCTACAGTCCTGCTCGTCGAAGACGATGAAATCATGCGCAGCTTGACGCGACAACTCCTCCAGCAACACGGCTATACCGTGGTCGAAGCGGATGACGGGAAATCGGCCCTCGAATGGGTGGAGTCTCATCCGGATCCAATTGACCTTGTGTTGACCGACGTGGTGATGCGCCGCATGAGCGGTCCGGAATTGGTGGAGCGCCTGAGCGCCTCCCACCCCAACCTGAAAGTCATATACATGTCAGGTTACACAGGTGAGCTGATCGCGGAACGCGAGGTCTTGAATCGCGGCATAACGCTACTGGAAAAGCCCTTTACCCGAACCGCTCTGCTGAACACCATTCATACGACATTGGGGTAAAAACTGGTGACCCAAAGCTACAAATACGAACGAGGATCGTCCTTTTCCCGGTCGCATAACCAACCGGTCGGTGATGGAGATCACACATTACTGTGTGAAACCACCCACTTCCGGCCATCAACACCGGTAGGAAGCGGATATTACCGCATCTCACAATATCAAGTTAACAAATTTATTTTGTTTAACTTATACGACTTTAACTGAAGTCTTACGCCGCCCCGGAACAAGTGGCGGCTGGCTTGCCCTAGCAACCTGTGAGCGGAGGCAACAAATGGCCACACATGTCGTAAACGAAGCCCAGAAGTTGGCGGCAACGGACAAGACCTTTTGCGATCTTCCCCCATCCATAGCCAATACCTTGGAGCAAGAAGCCCTCACCACCACCTACCCCACCGGAGCGGTATTGTTTGCGGAAGGCCAGGCTCCGCGCGGAGTGTTTATCGTGCGTCGAGGCCGGGTAAAGCTCTCCATCTGTGGCAGCGACGGCAGGACACTGATTCTGCGCATTGTCGACCCCGGTTGCCCCTTGGGAGTAGCCGCAGTTGTCTCCGGACGCCCCTATGAAGCGACCGCCGAGACCCAGGAGCCGTCCGAAATCAGCTTCCTGCGACACAGCGATCTGCTGCAACTCATGCGCCAGCACGGCGAGTTTGCCCTGTGGGTGACGCAGCACATCAGCGCCGATTACGCCTCCACTTGCCGCGAAATCCGTGACCTCATCCTTTCTGATTCGGCCAGCGAAAAACTGGCGCGGCTGCTAGTCGGATGGCTAGACCAGAACACCGCATCCAAGAACCCCAGCCAAATGAAGTTGGCGTTGACGCACGAAGAGATAGGTCAGATGATCGGCTCTTCGCGCGAGACGGTAAGCCGCCTTTTCGCCGGCTTCAAGAAGCAGCGCCTCATCCAGCAAACCGGCTCGACCCTGGTGATCCCCGATCGCGTAGCTTTGGAATCGCTGATCACAGCCTAGATTTATTAGGAAGTAAGGTAAAGCCGCTCGTCGGGGCCGGTCATCCTCCACTGGCCCCGTTCCTTTTGAGAGCCTGTCCTCGTCGTCCACGACTTCCGCTGACCGGGTTGCCCATGGTTGTACGTACAATGTTCCACGTGGAACATTTTGTAGTGGTATAATTGTACGTATACTTGGGTATGTACTTGCCAGAACGCGGCGGCATTTTTTTTGGGGGGGGGGTAAGTTATTGATAACACTCGGTGTCGGTTGTGGTTAAACAGACACAAGCGGGTACTTATTACGCTGTAATTATTACAAACCTCATTTTCCTGGTGGGCGGGCGGCGAGAGCGCGAGGGTGCCCCGTCCAAGCTCCGCTTGGGCGGGCCAGTTTTTTCATCACAAACTCAGCATTTTTCCATCACAGACGGAGCAAGCAGTTTCGGGGTAGGTTGTCGAAATGCCCTGGGGACTGAAGCGCTATCACAAAAGGCGCCCAAACTTCGCGAACGCACCGTCCCGGACCCTTGCTCCGGTTCGTTTGCCAACAGGTGGACGTGCTCGGGCATTACGACATAGCCGTACACGCATAGCCCGTAATGTTGTCGTACCCGTTCCAGGGAGGCCTCGAATGTGGATCACTGTCGCAGGTAATGCAGTCGCTGAAGCAGTCGGTAGCGCGGACGTTGGCCTTACGAGCCGCAGACCCCTTCTGGCAGGCCCGCTACTACGATTTCAACGTGTGGAGCGAGAATAAGTTTACAACTGAAGGTGAGGAAGTGCAGCTGGCCGGTTTCCTTTCACCGGAATCCAGTGACACGAGGGTTGGTTGTACGTCCCGAAGACTGGGTCTGGAGTAGCTTCCGTCATTACGCCAACGGCGAAGCGGGCCAAGTAGAAATCGAGTCGCAGTGGACCGCGCGAAAGCGAGAGCAGTCGGGTATTTTTCTAACCGTAAGGACGCATCCAGCCCCGCAGGCCCGCCCAAGCAAAGCTTGGACGGGGCACCCTCGTGAGTTCAAATGATCGCGATAGGCCGGGCCACCCGCCCGGGGGGAGGGGGATACCGGTACTATCTGGTAACTATCAGGCAATAATTAAGGATTAGAGTCAAAGGCAGCGGACAGGAGTGTCCGCTCCACACAATCCTCAGCTTTGTCTTTTGCCGGCGGCAAGCTGCAGATCCCTCACTTCGTTCGGGATGACAATTTATGGGGCCGACGGGCGTGGAATCCCGCCCCTTGGGAGAAACGCTAGGAGCGGGGCACCCGCAGCCAAGTGCAGAGGTCTTTCGCTTCGCTCAGGATGACAAATCGTCTTGGCGCTAGTGCTTCCCGTGCGGCTTATCCCGTGAACCGTCGCCAGTTCCATGTTCATCCAGGAAATCGGAAGGCTCACTGGGCAACTCGACCAGGCCGGCCCGTTCCAGGGTGCGGAAATATTCCGGGCGGGAATGGCGGTAATGGTCGGCTGGGATTTTGCCGTTGATCCAGGCGGTATCCATGGGATAGACCATGGGATCGAAGATCACCATGTAGAAGTGCCAGATGATGATGGCGAAGGTGGCCAGGATCGCCTCATACCAATGCACGGCCGTGGCCGCGTCCGTCACCCATTTCGGATAATGGCGCAGGGCAAAATTGTTGAACCAGAGCAGGAATCCGGAGACGGCCATGACGACGCTCCCCCACATGAAGGCCAGGTATTCCATCTTCTCCGCATAGTTGAATTTCTCGAACTTCGGCTCCTCTTTTGTCAGGCCGAGGTTGTAGCGGAGGACCTGCACCATGTCGGTGGCGTCCCTGATGGTCGGGATCATGGCCCACAGGAAGGCGCGATCGCGCTTGTTCCGCGCCAGATGCACGAAGTGGTAGGCGATGGCCAGGAGCATGACTACCGCCGCGGTGCGGTGCAGGCCGCCGCGCCAGCCGGCAGCGGACTCCCAGAGCAGCAGCGGCTTCGACCACCAGAACTCGGGATACTTCAAGGCAAATCCCGTGAACGCCAGCGTCGGGAAACTCACCATAATGCCCCAGTGCGCGATGCGGAACCACAAGTTCATGCGCAGCACCATCTCGCCGGATTCGCGGCGCGGGCGGCGCCGAATGAGCTTGGCCAGAAAGTCGAGCAGGTTGTGCAGCAGCATGAAGCCGAGCGTCACCGGGATCAGCACCCAGTACGTCCAGCGAATGTACTCGACCACCGGGTTGTTCGGGCCCGCGCCCGTCTGCACATGGATCGGACCGACGGTGAACTTGGCTTCGGCCACGCCCTGGTGACATTGGCCGCACGTTTTGCGGAGGTTGGCGACATTGACGGTCGAGCGCGGATCGCTGGACGGGAGAATGTCGTGCACTCCATGGCACGAAGCGCAATTCGCCGCCGTCACTTTCCCTTCCTGCAGGGCGAGCCCGTGATAGCTCGCCGCGTAGGATGACAGGCGATCGACCGGCAACTCGTAGCGCAGCGCCAGGCGGGGATCGCCATGGCAACGGCCGCAGGTCTGCGAGGAAACATTCTCGGCATTCAAGGGCGAGTTCGGATTTTTCGGGTCCATGATCAGGTGCTCGCCGTGGCAGTCGATGCAAACGGGCGCATCCCGCACGCCGTTCTTGACCGCTTCCCCGTGGACGCTCTCGTTAAACTCGCGGGCGATTTCCTTGTGGCATTGGCCGCAGGTGCCGGGCACTTTCCAGTGATTGACCTTGGATCTGGCATCGGTGGCGGGATAGATGTCATGACTGCCATGGCAACTGGAACAGGTTGCCGCATCCTTGCCGGCCGCGACCGCGCGCCCGTGAACGCTTTGCTTGTAGGAATCCGCCGGATGCGCCACCGGAATTTTATGCCGCGACAGGAACCCTGCATCGCTGTGGCACTTTGCGCAGGTATCCGCCATGTTCTTGCGCGCTACCGTCGAATCGGCTTCGCTGGAGGCTTTCACGGCGTGGATGGGACCGTGGCAGGAGACGCATTTGGGCGCGTCGGGGTCGCCGTTTTTCGCGGCTTGGCCGTGAATGCTGGACGCCAGGTCCTTCACTTCGTCCGCGTGACACTCATTGCACTTTCCGGGAATCAGCTTTTCCGCCGTGCCGAGTTCGTGTACATTGCCGTGACACGTTGCGCATGCGGATTCGCCGAGCGTGGAGTGGGCGCTGGCGGGGAAAGCTTTGGCCTCGTCGGCATGGCAGGTGGCGCATTGCACTTTGGCGATTTTGGCGGGATGCGGGAATTCTTTGATGGCAGTGTGGCAGTCCTTGCAGCTGAGAACCGCGTGGGCGCTGGCGGCATGCTTGGCTGGGTCGATCGAAATACTTTTCCCGGCGGCGGACTTCATTCCCGCTTCGCCATGGCACGCCAGGCATTCCTGGTCTCCGGCGGCCGCAGCCGCAGACACGGCGAAAGTCACAAGCAAAGCCAGGTAAATCACAGCAACCCGAGTCGCGCGCATTTCCAGACCCTTCTTCGTTAATTCAAGTGCAAAAATTCAAGTGCAAAGCAGTCAACCGCAAATCGGCTCTAGCGGTACGCGAACAACATCGCATAGATGATCCACAACACAATGAAGAATCCCACTGTCAGCGCTGCCCAGGCGAAGGCTCGAATCGTGCGGGTGACGATTGGTTGATACGCCTCCTCCATGTGCTCTTCCAGTTGCCCGCTGGCGACCAGCGCTTCATACTCTCTGGGCTTGTCTCTTTCCAGTTCTTCGAGCGGCATGCGCCCGGTGAATACGGTGATGTCCATGGGAAACTTTTCCGGGCGCAAGTGGGTATTGAAGAAATGCACGGTAAAGATGAAGCCCGTGGCCAGCAGCGCCTCGTCGCTGTGAATGATGGTGGCGACGTTGAGGAACGACCCCGGTATAAAGCGCGTGAAGAACACCGGGAACCAGAGCGTGAGGCCGGTGGAACCGATGACCGCGATCCCCCAAAACACAGCGAAATAATCGAATTTTTCCCAGTACGTCCAGCGGCCATAGGCGGGCCGCTTGCCCAGGCCCACAAACCACTTCAGCGTGCCCACTAGCTCCGTCAGGTCCCTGCGGTTCGGCATCATGCTGCCCGGTCCGAAGAGCAGCGCGAGCCACGAACCGTGCTCACTTTTCTTCTGCCGGTACAGGTCCACCAGATGGGTAACGAAAACTCCGAACATCACGAGGGCGGCGCTGCGGTGAATGTTGCCCGCGCTCTCGAATCCTCCGAGCAGATGAGAAAGCACTGCTGCCCAACTTGTGTAGGAGAACTTCAGGGTCAACCCCGTCAGCGCCAGGCACATGAAGCTCACGATCATGCAGATGTGCAGGATGCGCTGCAACCGGCTGAAGCGGACGAACTGGCGTTCCGGAACTTCGCCCTTAGGCATCGGGGCTCTCCTTACTCTTGCTCGGGGGAGTTTCGGGCGTGGCCGCGTGTTTCGCTTCCTCGGCGCGCAACTCCTGGCGCATCTGGAAAGCTCGGGGCAGCCAGAGCAGGGTATGAACACCACCGACCACGAAGGTCACCAGGAGCAGCGTGGTCATGCCCCAGAAGGTGTAGAACAGGAACGGGTACTTTTTGGGGTCGTGGTGGGTGGCGTGCGTCAGGTATCCGGCGAAGCGCCGGGTCGCGCCCGCATGGCACTTGCCGCAGGTAGCCGCCACGTTCGCCCGGCTGAGGTGCGAGCGCGGATCCGTCACCTTGAGCACGTCATGAGATCCGTGGCAGTCATAGCACTTGGCTGCCTTCGTGTACCCCAGCTTCGAGACCTTGCCGTGATAGGTATCAAAATAGGTCTTGGCGATCTCCTCGTGGCAGCGTCCGCACGTGCCCATCACGGTCAGCCGGAAGCTGTTCTCATCCGTGCGATGAATGGCATGAGCCGTGTGGCAATCGTTGCAGACCGGGAGTGGCTTGCTGTATCCGCTCACTCGCTTGGCATGGATGCTGTTCTCAAACTGCTCCTCGATGCCGTGATGGCACTGCCCACACGTGTCCGGCACGTTGTTTGCGTTCACGCTCGAGGACGGATCGCTTCGGGGAAGGATGTGGTGAGCGGTGTGGCAACTGGTGCAGGTCGCCGTCACCGTCAGGCCGTTCTTGAGCAGAGTTCCGTGAATGCTTTCCGTATAGTTGGTGATGATTTCGTGCTGCAATCCGGTGTAGCGCACGGCAGCCTTCTGGCCCTCGCGGTGACAACGCGCGCAAAGCCCGGGAACGTTGGTCGCGAAGGTCGCCGACTGCGGGTCTTGCTTGCCAAGGATGGCATGCGTGCCATGGCACTCCTTGCAGATCGGGGCATTCGGATCCTTCTTGGCAACCTGCTGTCCGTGGATGCTGGTAACGTACTGCTTGCCAATCTCATCGTGGCAAGCGGTGCAGTCCACCGCGTGGGTGATCGTCTCACAAGCGCGCACGCGGGAGGCGTTTACTTCCGAGTGGCACTGGCTGCAGGCAACTTTGTTGTGCCGCGAATGGCTTACTTCGCCTACGCTGACGTACATGGATTGCCCGTCGCGCGCGCGACGCAGTTTCTCGTCGGCGTGGCAACGCATGCAGTCCGCGTTGGCCATACCCAGTTCATAGAAGACGTTCCGGATCTTATGGGGCTGATGGCAGTCCGGGCAGGAGGGCAGGACGTTGGCCTGTTTTTCCCACAGCTCTCCACGAATGGTCTTGCGGTGGACCGCTTCGATTTGGGTGTGGCATTTCGTGCAGGTGGCGGCAATGTTCCGGCGATTGATGGAGGAAGCGGGATCGGTGTGCGGCAAGATCAAGTGCGGGGTGTGGCACGTGGCGCAGGTCGGAGCCACCGCCAGCCCCTTCTTCAGCAACGCCTCACCGTGGATGCTCTCGGAGTAGTTCTCCAGAATATTGTTCTGGGCAATTTCGCGATTGCGCGAAACAGCAGTTCCCTCACGATGGCACTGGCCGCAAACGAAGGGCACTTTCATTGGCGCCACCGCTGACCGCGGGTCCTTCACCGGATAGATGTCGTGGTTTCCGTGACAATTCACACAGCGGGGCGCCAGCGGATCGCCGCGTGCTACGGCCTTCCCGTGGAGCGACCGGGCATGTTGCTCCTGCTCGGTGGCGTGGCACGTGCCGCACTTTACCGGCGCGGGCTTCTCGTGCGGCAGTTCTTTTCCTTCCAGGTCGGCGTGGCAGCCGGTGCACCCGAAGCTGCCATGTACAGAGGTCGCAAATTTCTTCCCGTCCACGTACAGCGAAACCGTTTTGCCGGCACGCGTCGTGCTCATGCTCTTCTCGCCGTGGCAGGCGAGACATTCCGCTCCAGGCTGGTCGGCGGCGCGTGCGGGCCATTGCGCAATCAGCAGGGAGAAAACCGTGGCGACAAGGGTCGCAACCACAATTCTCAGACCAGCACGCCACTTCTTCCGCACATTTTCCTTCTCAGCCATGTCAAACTTTCAGCAATGCTTACATAAATGCGTTGCAGCTCGGAAGGCGCGTCCCTCAGGGGCTAAAGCCCCCAATTCTTCCGGGCCCTAAGCAGCACGGCTCAAGCCGTGCCCTACCCAAAACCGATTCGTGAAACCAGCGTTTCAGCAATGCTTACTTCATTCCCAGGTCGGTCAGAACCTTGGGATTTTCTTCCCCCGATGCCAGAACGTCATGGCACGCGGAACAGTCGTTGGTAATGGTCTGGCCATCGGCACTGGTATGACTGCCGTCGTGGCAGCGGAAGCAGCCCGGCGAATCGTTGTGCCCAAGATTATTCGGGTGAGTGCCCCAAGTCAGGCGCATGTCTGGGAAGACGTTGCGCAGGTAGATCGCTGCCACCTCCTTGACCGATTGCTCCACCAGTGTGCGCCGCGTCTTGTAAATCTGCGGGTAATTGGTCCGATAGAAATTGTTGAGTTCGCTGGCGATGCGCTGCTGTGCCACGTCGCGGGTGGGATAATCCACCTTGAGAACCTCGACCGCCTTTTTCCTGATGTAGGGAAGTTCCGGGCTAATGAGCCCGAGCGACATCTGCTTGTCCACTGCGTTTTCGGGCAAGTCGAAGGCATGCGTGGGCCGGTTGTGGCAATCCACGCAATCCATCACGCGATGCTCTCCCTTGTCCAGCTGTTCTTTGGTGGGCTTGGCATCGCTGGAAATGAATTCGGTGGTCTTGCCTGTATCGTCGGTGTAAAAGACGGCCGGGATGACCTGCCGCTCGGCATCGGTCGAAATGTAGCGGATGCGCGCATTGTCGGCGAGGTGGCGCCCGTGGATGCCGACCGAACCCCGCCAAGTGCCTCCGCCCACCTTCAGCAGCAAAACGTCCTTCTGCGGTGTGTTTTTTTCGTCGTCCTTGTAGCTGGTCCTCACCAGGAACTTGCCGCCGGTAAAGCGTTGCGGCCAGTGACATTGCTCACAGGTCTCGCGTGCCGGACGGAGGTACTTTACCGGCGAAGGAATGGGGCGCGAATAAGTGTGAAACGTTACCGCGAAGACCTGCCGCAAACCCGAAAGCTTCGACCGCACAAACCACGATGCGCCCGGCCCGATGTGGCACGCGACACACTCCACCCGGGAGTGGGGAGAGTTTTGATAGGCCGTAAACTCGGGATCCATCACGGTGTGACAAGTCTGCCCGCAGAACTCCGTCGAATCCATGTATTGCACGCCTTGGTACGATGCCGTCCCAACAAGGAGCAGGTTGAGCATGGTCGCCGCGGCCACGTACTCCAAGGTGCGCCGCACCACAGGCTGTCCCAGGTCGATGGCGGGGAAAATCTCCGGCAACTCACCTCTCTGGAGCAGACTTCTCCGCCTGAGCCAGATGCCAAGTGGAATCAGCAGCAAACCGAGTACAAAAACGCCCGGGAGGATCAGAAAGACCAGAAGGCCTATATAAGGATGCGGGGGCCCCGGCAAGAAAATGTCATAGAACCAGAAGGCGATGGTGGTGAGCGCCGTGCTCGTGGTGACCACGGCGCCCGTCAGCGTTATGGGATTCTGTCCCAGGAAATAGATTGGCTCCGCCCAGTCTCGTATGCGTTCTCGCAGAGTCATTTGAAACCGCAGTTTCCTTTCTTATATGCGGCGCCGTCCAGGCACACGACAAACCTCGCCGCGGGATCATCCGCCGCGCTGGACGACCAGCCAGACCTTGATGGCAGGGGCCGGCGTTACTTCTTCAACGTACGGATGTGAGCCACCAGCCCTTTGACCTCTTCCGGCGTCAGAGACTTGTACGGGGGCATCTTGGGGGGCTTACCGTTCGTGATGACCGCCGCGAGATCCGCATCCGATTGTTTTTGCACAGCGGCACCAGAGAGATCGTGGCCGGCCGCTTTCATTCCGTCAGCGCCATGACACATGGCACATTTTGATTTGTAAAGTGCCGCGGCGTCTTGCGCATGCGCCGACAGGGGGAGGGCGAGGACAACAACCAATGCTACTGCGACGGTAAACACTGCGACATCAATTCTCTTCATATTTAAGCTCCGTTCGAATTTAGTTAGCTCAACACCGAAAGAGAATACAACTACAGCCCCACATCTACAAACTGTCATATTGAACTTTTTGAGGTCGGAGGTTCTGTGATCCAGATCACACTTGCTTGTAATCCTGTTGCAGTCGCTCGATTCGCCTCAGAGGCAGTGAAATTAACCCCGCTTAAAGTCTCAGTGGATGGATGGGCATGCGCTACGTCTTGGGGGGAGTGGATCTCCCGGCCGCTCCCTCAAAATGCGCTTCGATTTCTTCCAGCGTCTTCCCTTTTGTTTCCGGCAGAAACACCGCAGCCGTGATGAAGTAGATTACGGTGCAGGCGGAAAAGCCAAAAAACATGGCCGCGTAACCATGCTTGCCGACGGTCGGCAGGAACATGGCGGCAATGGTCGTCGAAACTGCCTGGTTGATCAGCAGGGCGACGCTCATGCCGTTGGAGCGGATGCGGGTCGGCATCAGTTCGGAAAGCGCCAACCACACGCACACTCCGGGACCGATCGCGAAAAACGCCATAAAGACAAAAAGGCTGATCGCCACCAGCCAACCATTGTGCGTGGTCGGCACCGGAGTAATCAGTGCATGGTCAATTCTTAGCGGCGCTTTGCGCGACGCATCGAGATTGCTGAACGGATTCGAGAAGAACGCGACTACTTGATTGGCGGGTACGCAGCCCTCGCGCGTGATTTCAATGGGCTTGGCTGACTTGTCATTGGAACGTGCAACCCTGGTCGCGGCGCGGAAATCTCCGTATGAATAGATGATGACCAGAGAGGTCGGTCGGTTGCTGATCGCCTTGCCGGCCTCACCGTTCGTTGCGAGCAGCGTATTCGCAGCCTTTTCGTCGTAAAGCAAGGTGACCTTCTGGCCGGCGTCAACCATCGACTGAACCGCGTCCCGAGAATCCACGCGCAGCTTTTCCGTCCGGCGGAACAGCAGGCCGGTGCAGAGGAGCGACACGATGATGCCGGCACTGCCCACAGACAGCAGGAACTTCCGACCCTTGCGGTCCACTAGCAGGACGCCGCCGATGGTTATCAGGAAATTGATGATGGTGAAAATGACGTAGCCCCAGTGCGCCTGGAAATCGGAGAGGCCGCCCTGCAAAAGAATGTTGGTGTTGTAGCCAATGATGGAGTTGACGCCAGTGGCCTGGTTGCAGGCGAGAATGACACAGGCGAGGACAAACGGAATCACATATTTGCGGCGGAAGAGCGATTCCTTTAGCTTCATTCCGACGACCTTGGCTCCGGTTGAGGTCTTGGCCTTTTCAGCGGCCGCCGCTTGCTCCATTTCCGCCAGCTCGACGTCCGCTTGCTGGTTGGTGCGAGAGCGCAAAAGCGCAGTCTGGGCGGCATCCCTTTTCCCGCGGCGAAACAGCCAGCGCGGAGACTCCGACACCATCAGGCTACCGATCACGAACAAGATGCCGGGCGGCAGAGAAACCCAGAAGATGCTGCGCCATGCCGTATCTTTGAAGTCGAACAGTCTCGCGGGATCGCCCAGGTGAGACACCTCGTCGACGCGAAAACTGAAAAACATGCCCACGACGGCCGCGGTCACAATCCCGAGTGTTAGCAGCCACTGAAAGATGCCCGTCCCCTTGCCGCGGTTCGTGGCCGCCAGGCACTCCGCCAGATACAGCGGGACCACTACACCGATCAGGCCGGCGCTGATGCCCTGTAACAGGCGGCCAAGAACCAACGACTGGTAGCCATGGGAGAGCGCAATGATGGGAATGCTGCAGACGAACAGCAGTCCGCTGAGCATCATCAAAGGCTTGCGCCCCATCCAGTCCGCCAGCGCGCCCGCAAACAGGGTTGAGATCACGCTACCGAGGAGCACGGCAGCAACCACAATGGAAAGCTGGCCCGCATTCAATCCGGAAGTGGCCTCCAGATAAGGCAAAGCCCCGGCAATGATGCCGACGTCCACGCCGTACAGCAAGCCGCCAAGTCCGGCCACCAGCAAGAGGAAGCGGTTGTAGCCAGCCTTTTCGTCGCGCGCCACAGTGGCAGCCCTTTCGCCTTTGGTAGCAGAGGTCAGGAGTTTATTACCTTCGAGATGGTATCTCATGAAGTGATCTCGGATAGGTAGGGGTCTTTCGACTGCGCGGCTGCTTCGCTTCGCGTAGCAGCCACTTCGCTCAAGATGCCAATCTTATGGAGCTCAAGATGACTCTCTTCGTGGGCCGCGCACCGACGAGGCTGAGCGCCACCACTGAAATCCTGCTCCATAAAATTGGCAATCAGTCGCCAAGGTCACGAGGTTTCATCTTTATCCCGGGTATCCGTCAGGATGCTTGCGATGCCACTGCCACGCGCTTTCCACAATGGATTTCAAATCCGGGAATCTCGGCTGCCAGCCCAGTTCGCGCCGAATTTTCTTCGAGCTCGCAATTAACACCGCTGGATCACCCGCGCGGCGCGGCGATTCGATGACGGGAACCGGATGTCCGGTGACACTCCGCGCCACTTCGACCACCTCGCGCACGCTGAATCCCCGTCCGTTGCCCAGGTTGTAGATCAACGGACTGGACTTCTCGAGCGCTTGCAGCGCCAGCAGGTGTGCGCGCGCTAGATCGCAGACGTGTATGTAATCGCGCACGCAAGTGCCATCGGGGGTGGGGTAGTCGGTGCCGAAAATATTCACGTGTTCCGCGCGGCCTAGCGCGACTTGCAGAATCCTGGGGATCAGGTGCGTCTCCGGTTGGTGCGCTTCGCCTTGGTCCGGGCGGGACGCACCGGCAGCGTTGAAATATCGCAGGCTGGCATAGCGCAGGCCGTGAATCTGGTGGAACCAGGCGAGCATGCGCTCCACCAGCAGCTTCGATTCGCCGTACGGATTGGTCGGAAGGACGGGATCGTCCTCCTCAATCGGAGTGCGCTCGGGATTGCCGTAGAGCGCAGCGGTCGACGAGAACACGAAACGCTTGACCCGGGCGGCGAGCATCGCTTCGAGCAGGGTCAGCGCATTCGAGGTGTTGTTGCGGAAAAATTCTTCCGGGGCCTTCATGGACTCGCCCGCTTCGATCAGCGCCGCAAAATGCATGACGGCGTCAATCGCGCGAGACCGGAGCAACTGGTCAAGGCAAGCGCGATCCGCCATGTCGCCCACCACCAGTTCGGCGTTTTTTGGTACTGCCTGGCGATGGCCGCGACTCAAGTTATCGAAGACGACAACGTGGTGTCCTGCCTGCAATAGCTCCTCGGCAACGACGCTGCCGATGTAGCCCGCTCCCCCTGTAACTAGAACCCTCATTCGCTTCGCTCCCGGTTTCTCGGGCGACTTCTCCGGCTGCACGACTCACGGCAAGCCCAGGTCCCACTAATTCCTGACCACATTCAGCGTTGAACGCACGAGAGTTGTACCGTGCATCTGAAATGTTGTCAAGAAAGGCTGCCTCGTATCGAACCGTTGCGTGTCACGCACGGAGGAGCGCACGAACCCGATCGACCGTTCAGGAAGCAGCTATCCACGAAACTATCGAGAAGAGGAGCGCGTTCAATGCCAAAGAAAAACGTCCCGGAGGAAGCATCCGGGACGTTTTCTTTCTTAGGCTTCGGATTCGTGCGCAATGTCAATGTGAAACGGCGGCGAACAGCGGCGAATTCATCAGGGACTGGAACTTCTGATCGTCGCTCTTGAAGTGGATTTGCAGGTTCGAGCCGTCGGAATCGACGCTGGCGGCGTCAATGGCAGTCTTTTCGATCGCGCTGGCACTGAGCTTCTTGTAAAGCATAACGCCCTTGAGGATGGTGGACAGCGTGGCCGCGGTCATCGAGTCGGCGGTTTGAACGCTCAAATCGAAATTCACTCCAGTCGCGAAGTTCATGGTGTAGCGAGAAGCCAGAATGCGTTTCTTGATGCTTTCGTAGTCGCCGACTCTGGCGGCATCGCCCATCACCGAAAACATCATGGCCTGAGTTCCCTGCTGGTCGAGGACGCTCCACAGAGGCGCGCTATCGACGGCCGCCATCTGGTCGGTCATCACCGGATTGGAATCAAGCGATGGGCGCTTGCCGTCGCGGGTATCGAGCGCGCTGTGCAACGAATCCTCGGTGCCGAAGGCCAGCGTGTTGTCATCCAGGAAGGTCATCACGAAACCGTTTTCCATGGGGTAAATGCGGTCTGTACCGTATTTTGTGGCCGTGATCTTCTTGAGCTTCAACTTTTTGAGGACGGCTTTGGCCGAGAACGATCCCTGGGCTACGCCGATGGTTTGAATACCTTTCTTTTCAGTACGGAAAGAGGCGAAATCGAGCTGGTCGAGATCGTGGTCGGAATCAATACCGATGCCTTTCAGGGCGCTCTCGAATTCCTTCAGGTTATCGGGCAGCACTTTTTCTTTGAGCGCCTGTGCGGTGGGTGAATCCTTCAGCGCCCGGTAGTCGACGCCAATCAGTTGTTGAATTTCAGAAGGCACCAGGGAACGCGCTGACGACGCGATGGGCATGGCGTAGCCGACCGTCGCGCACAGAAGCAAAACCGCAAGACACAAATTCTTCATAGAAATCCTCAAAACGAAGTCCTCAAGATGGGTCTGAGACGTTTGGATGCAAACCGCAAACCGTGGGTTGACGATCTTTGGCGGTTTCACCTGTTCCTTAATATTAATATTCTAGTCCCTAATTCGCGAGCGGTACCGTAACTAAAGTGCGTCCTCTCCGGCATGGTCTTAGAACGCTGGAATCGCGTGGGTTTGCGTGGAAAACGGACAAGGCGGCCATTTCTTTCATTGGCAGGCGAACATCAGGAGAAACCTCCACACCTCACTCAGCCTTGTGATAGCACTCACTGACAGTTCGAGTTCTGTACCCTATTGTTTGCCATACCTCAGTTTGTACGTTGAGTGTTTCAGAAGGTGAGCTATGAAAGTTCATGAGGTAATGACTAAGAACCCAGCATTCTGCTGCCCATCCACTTCTGTCGTGAGAGCTGCCGCGACCATGCAACAATTAGATATTGGAGCTTTGCCGGTGGTCCTGGATCCGTCTACTCCGAGGCTGCTCGGGATGGTAACCGATCGCGACCTTTGTCTGCATGTTGTGGCTGGTGGCAGAGATCCGGCGGATATCTGGATCAGCGAGTGCATGACGGTGAACCCCATTTGTTGCGCGGTTGGAGATGATGTTCGCTATGCACTGGAACTGATGGAAGAGCATCAGGTCCGGCGCCTGCCGGTGGTGAATGCGAAACATGAAGTCGCGGGTATTTTGTCACTCAGCGACCTGGTCGGCAAAGGGAGCATCAATAGCGGCGAGATTGCCGAAGCGTTACGGACAATCTGCGAGCCCGTCCGCGAGACTACCGAGCCGATGGAAATGATTACTGCCGCCTGACGGGTGGGCGACCAGGGGGTCGACTTCAGTCGCCCTGCGGCTGGTGCGCCCGCTTTTGGTGCGGTATTTGCGGCGAAGCAGGTTCTAGCCTCTCAGCGCCGCTGCGCGCTTCCGCGTCTCAGCCACAAACGGCTCTGTCGCCCTGTCTTCCAGCGAATCAAGGAGCGCCGGTCTCCTTGGGGACTTCTTTCTCTCCTTCCTTAAAGGTCCGAACTAACCGGAGCAATACGTCTGCCGCCTTGAGTTGGTCCCCAAGGGATAGGGTGGTCTTGCTGGTCCTACTTTTCAGGTAGCCATAGTTCTCAATCGGCGCACCTGAAGCTTGCGTAGAGTCGATGTTGACATAGACTTCACCGATCAGCCCGGCAGTGTTGGTTTCTGCGATTGAGTCCTTTGGAATCCTGATTTCATAAGTTGTAGCCAGCGCCATCTCGACTTCCGCTGGGCAATTCTTGTTCTGCGGATTGGCTCGAACGCTGCGGACAGTCCCCACATTGACTCCAGCAATGCGAACCGGAGCGCCCGAACGAAGGCCGCCAGCATCGTCGAAACAAGACTTGATTGTCTGGCGGGAATAACGCAGGGGGTTAATCAACAAACTGCCGATGGCAGCGAGCCCGACGACGATCATCAGGACGAGCGTCAATTTTCTGACCATGCTTTACACCTTCAGAGTTAGCGCTCTCTTCCGCGTCTCTGCCACAAACGGCTCGTCTTTCAGCGAATCCTTCTTTAGCGCATCGAGGTTGATCTCGACGTTCGCGAGCGCGCCTTCGAGAGCAGATTTGGCCAGGGCAATTGCGGTCGTCAGATCGGATTTCATGTTTGGGTTGGTGATCGGCTTCAGATTGGCCGCAATCTGCGCCACCTCGACTACGTTTTCGGCAACGCCTAAAGGCACGCTGGTCGCCTGTTTGAGCGCGGCGGCGATCGCCGCGCCGCCATCGTTGACATTCGCCTTGCCATCTGACGACTTGCCATCTGACGACTTGGCAGACTTGTAGGCCTTCATGACGACGTTGTAGGAGTCGGCGTCGGCGTCGATCGCGGCCTTTAGTTCTTCGCGAAGCTGGCTGAGCCTCGCGATCGCTGTGCTGAGCTGGCCTTCGTACTGCAGGTACGCTTTCTTGCCGCGCGACATGGACGCTACCATGCTTGCGAGTCCGGCGGCCATGGCGCCGCTGGCGGCGGCGGCGCTGCCTCCTCCGGGAGTTGCGGTGGGAGCGGCCAGTTGTTCGATGAAGGGCTCGACACCGGCGCGCAGGCCGCCGACAGCTAGCTTGCCGCTCATTACTGCTGCGAGGCGGTTTTCCAGGATGAGCGAGGAATCGAAATTTTCGACTTGCAGAAACCATTCCGCGACCTGCTCTAAAGCACGCTTCGGAATCAGGCCGACGATCTCGCTTGAAACCGGAATGACGCCGTAGCGCGCGGCTTCTCGCTTCACGAATTCGAAGATGCGGTGGACGGGCGTCTGCTCGAAGTCGGTCAGATTCATCGAGACCTGGGCCAGGCCGCGCACCAGAAAGCCGGCACCCTTCACGAAGCGCAGGCCGCCGCCCGAAAAACGCACGGCTTTGGCGATTTTCTTGGCGATCTCGACGTCGGGCGTATTCAGGAAGACGTTGTAGGCAATGAGAAACTTGCGCGCGCCTACGACCGTGGCTCCGGCTGTGGGATGCACGCGCGGCTCGCCGAAATCAGGCTTGCGCGCGGGATTGGTCGCTATTTCGGCACGGATGCCTTCGAACTGACCGCGGCGAATATTCTCCAGGTTCTGGCGTTCGGGAGTGGCCGCGGCGGCTTCGTAAAGGTACACCGGGATCTGGAAACGTTTCGCGATCTCGGCTCCGACGTGGCGCGCCATGGCCACGCAGTCTTCGATGGTGACGCCGTCGATCGGAATAAAGGGCACGACATCGGCTGCTCCCATGCGCGGGTGCGCACCCTGGTGTTTGGTGAGATCGATCAACTCGGCGGCCTTCCCTACCCCGCGAATGGCGGCTTCCTGAATGGCTTCACGCTCGCCGACCAGGGTGATGACCGAGCGGTTGTGGTCGGAATCCATCTCGCGGTCGAGGAGATAAACCCCGGGGATCTTCATGGCTTCGACAATGGCGTCGACTTTGGCCGGGTCGCGGCCTTCCGAAAAATTAGGTACGCATTCGACAAGAGTGCTGGGCATGGCCTGAAGGATAACGGGCGATGGTTGGGTGAGGCAACTGGCGGGATTGACAGGGCGACGGTTTGGCAGGCAGACTGCAAAACTATACTGTGAACGTACTACGAACGTACCCCGACTATGCGGTGCACGCCTCGACTTTCCGGCCGCGGTTTCACTTGACGATAGTCCCGCCTGAAACGTCTGTCGGCGGTTTTCGTGCTTATCAAGCGTTTATCAGAAAGCGATCATTCGTCGGATGATCTCGTCGAAAGGATGCGTCATGCTGCGTCAGCCTTTGCTTTTCCTGTTGCTCACGTTTTCTTCCCTGCCGGCTTTTGCCCAGCCGGCTGTGGCTCAGAAGGAGCGGCATTTCAACTTCCATTACACATTCACAGTGAAAAATGTCAGCCCTGGCGAGCGCGTCCGGGTCTGGATTCCGCTGGCGCACTCCGACGCTTCCCAGGACGTGACTGTCGTTTCCAAGAGCGGTGACTTGCCGCTCACGCAGGTCCACCAGCCGGAATATCGGAACGAAGTTCTGTACGCTGAGACTTCTAAGGCTGACAAGGGTGAGTACAAGTTTTCCGTGAACTACGAGGTGGTGCGGAGAGAGCACGTGGTGCTGGTCAACGGAAAACCGCTTGGTGACGCGCGGTCTGCGCCCGCGTCACGAGTCGAGTTGGCGCGAGCGCTTGAGGCCGACCGACTGGTGCCGGTGACCGGAGTTCCGGCGCAACTGGCAGCGCAGGAGACCTCGGGAGCAACTACGCCGCTCGAAAAGGCGAGGGCCATTTACGAATACGTTTATCGCACCATGAAATACGACAAGAGCGGCGAGGGCTGGGGACACGGCGACACGCTCTGGGCCTGCGATTCGAAGCATGGCAACTGCACCGATTTCCACTCGGTTTTTATTGCGATGGCGCGGGCCGAGAAAATTCCGGCGCGCTTTGAGATCGGGTTTCCGCTTCCGGCCGATAAACATTCCGCCGAGATTCCGGGATACCACTGCTGGGCGGAGTTCTATCTGGATTCGACCGGCTGGGTGCCAGTCGACATTTCGGAAGCGTGGAAACATCAGGAAAAACATGATTACTTTTTCGGCGCGCATGATGCGAATCGGGTGCAGTTCACCGCAGGACGCGACTTGAAGCTTGCGCCTGCGCAGGAGGGTCCGCCGCTGAACTATTTTGTCTATCCGTATGTGGAAATTGGGGGGAAGGAACATCCCAATGTTTCGATCGCGTTCTCGTATGAGGATGTCGACTCGATGCCGACTAAAGCCAGCGCCTCGAAGTAAAAAGTTGTGATGTCTGCGGAACTTCGCGCAGTGCTAGAATTCGGGTTCGCAGTTGCAGCGGCCAGAACTTCAACATCAGGAGCGCACCATGCCGAAATATGTCATCGAGCGTGAGGTTCCCAACGCCGGCAAGTTAACGCAGCAGGAACTCCAGGCCATCTCGCAGAAGTCCTGCGCGTTCTCCAGAAGCTTGGTCCACAGGTCCAGTGGCTTGAAAGTTTCGTCACCGACGACAAGATCTACTGCGTCTACATCGCGCCGAATGAAGAGATGATCCGTGAACACGCCCGCCAGGGAGGTTTTCCGGCCAATCGAATATCTGCAATCCGGTCGGTCATCAGTCCGACCACCGCGGAAGGCTGAGCTCTGACCACTGTGCCCAATTCACGCAGGCCAACGATCGGCGTCTTTGACTCGGGCGTCGGCGGCCTCACCGTTCTGCGGGCGCTGGTCGAGCGCGTTCCGGACGCAGACTATCTCTACTTCGGCGACACGGCCCGGCTTCCTTACGGATCGAAGTCAGCCGCCACCGTAGCGCATTACGCGGTCGGGGCGGTGCGCTATTTGCAGGATCAGGGAGCGGAATCGCTGGTGATCGCCTGCAACACGGCCACCGCGCTGGCGCTGAACGAAATCAAAGCCGCGGCGGGCGTGGATGTGATCGGCGTGATCGAACCGGGAGCGGAAGCTGCGGCGGCGGCCACTCGTAAGCGGAAGGTGGTCGTCATTGGCACGGAGGCTACCATCAGCAGCCACGCCTACCGGCGCGCGCTCGAAGCCAGAAAGGTCGCGGTGCGGGAAAAGGCTTGTCCTCTGTTGGTGCCGCTGGTCGAAGAGGGGTGGGTGGAACATACGGTGACCGAGCAGGTGGCAAAGATTTACTTGTCGGAAGCCTTTGCGGACGACGCGGGCGATTTTAATGCCGACGTGCTGGTGCTCGGCTGCACCCACTATCCGCTGATCAAGCCGCTGTTGCGGCGAATGGCTCCGGAGCACGTCGAGATCGTGGACTCTGCCGAGTCGACGGCGCGGGAGGTGGCGCGTCAACTGCAGATCGGAGCGCTGCCGGCAGCAGCTCAGACGAGGCGCGAGCGGCGAGGCGCTGCCGAGCTAAAGTTCTTTGCGACGGATTCGGCCGAGAAATTCAGGATGGCGGGAACGCGGTTCCTGGGGCTTCCGGTCGAGGACGTGGTGCACGTGGATTTGAAGGAGTAGGCGGCGGAAGCCGTGCTGCTCAGGGCTTGGACGGCGAGGACGCCCGTCCTCGCACTCCATCAAAAACGGCCGCTTGCGCGGCCGTTTTCTGGGCTCCTAAACCTTTCCGGCACTACCTGGTTCAGTACAAATGGAAATTTACTTCGACGTTGATCTGTACAGCTACCGGCTTGCCATCTTTATAAGCCGGCTCGAAGCGCCAGTTTTTCACAGCTTCCATGGCTTTTTCATCCAGACCCAATCCTAAAGTGCGAGCCACCCGGATGTCGCGCGGCTTACCGTCGGGACCAACGATCAGCCACAACACGACTGTGCCCATGTGCTTAACCTTGCGGGCCTCCTCCGAGTACTCCGGGTCCGGTGCATAAATCGCTTTCGGAGCGGAAACACCACCACCAACGTGGAACGCCCCACCACCGGTTCCGCCGCCGTGACCAGGCCCGAATCCGGGACCTTCGCCCGAACCGACGCCGCCGCCGCTGCCGGAGCCAATGCCCCCGCCGGAGCCGGTTCCATTCGAAGGCACAGACGGCAGATGCGAAAGCGGATTGCCCAGGTCGGGCAGGTTCGGCTGCTGCAGGTGAATGTCGGGGGGAACCACGATCGTCGGGGCGATTGGCAGCTTCGGATCCTGGTTGCGCACCACGACCATGGGCGGAGTGAACTGCTGCATCGACTGCTTGGGCAAACGGCCTGCTGAGGCCTGCAATTTGTCGCGATCGCCACCACCACCACCGCCGCCGCTCACGCTTTTCGAAGGCGGCAACACGGGAAGGTCATCGGGCGCGATCAACAAGACGGTTTCCTTCGGCTTGGCGACTTCGACGATCCTCCGTCCCAGGTAGGTGGCGGCAATGATGAGGGACAGTGCCAGTACGTGGATGACGGTTGAACCGAACGCTCCGCGTCCCTTGTAGTTGTAGAAGCCCCAGATGTCGCGCACCGGGACGGGCTTCGAGGTCAGGACGAGCGGAGGGAGTTTCTTGGGGAAGAAGAAGTCGTCAATATTGCGGAACAGGGATTTCCACAGAGGATCATCCAGAGTCTGATTCTTTAGCAGAAGATGCAGTTCCGGCTCTGGACCCAGCGCTTGCGGATTCTGCGGTGTTTCGAATTCTGACATATTTTCCCGAGCAGCAGCCCCAAGTTCACGGTATGGCGAGCCGCTGGTTTAGATGCGCTAGCGCTCGTCGCAGCCTGCAAAAAAGTTGGCTTGCAAAATGGGCGAACCTTGGCGCACTGTGGTTCCCCAGTAAATTAGATGCGTCCAAGTTTCGATCTGGTGAAAATTGTACACGCTTTTCGCCTACCCGAAATAGTACTTTTTGCATTCGTGCCCAAGTGAGGCAGCCCCAATAGACGCGTCCTTTGGCGCTCCCTATATAATTAAAAGATTCAATCAGTTGGGAGAACGTTGCCAGTGCCGATGGATTTGAAATCTACCATCAATTTGCCCAAAACCGATTTCCCCATGAAGGCGAACCTGCCTCAGAATGAGCCCAAAATGCTGGAGCGCTGGGAGCAGATGGGCATCTACGGGCGCATTCGCCAGGCGTCTCAGAGGAAGGCAAAGTACATCCTGCACGACGGGCCGCCCTACACCAGCGGACCGATCCATCTGGGCACGGCGATGAACAAGTGCCTTAAGGATTTCATCGTGAAATCCAAAACCATGGCTGGCTTCGACGCGCCCTACGTGCCCGGCTGGGACTGCCACGGCCTGCCCATCGAAATCAAGGTCGATAAAGAACTTGGCGGCAAGAAGCTTGAGATGCACCCCACTGACGTCCGCGCCGAGTGCCGTAAGTACGCGCAGAAATTCCTCGACCTGCAGCGCCAGCAATTCAAGCGAATTGGCGTTTTTGGCCGCTTCGACAAACCGTATGCCACGATGACGCCGCAGTACGAGTCGGTTGTGCTCTCGACTTTCTTTTCGTTTTATGAAAATGAGTTCGTCTACAAGGGCCTGCGCGCCGTGTACTGGTGCATGCACGACGAGACCGCGCTTGCCGAAGCCGAAGTCGAATACGAAAACCACACGAGTTCCACGGTTTGGGTGAAGTACGCGTTGCTTGACGATCCCGCGAAACTCGATGGCGCGCTCGCCGGCAAGAAACTTTTCACCATTATCTGGACGACCACTCCCTGGACGCTGCCCGCGTCCATGGCCGTGGCTTTCCATCCCGACGAGGAGTATGTAGCTCTGGAATCCGGCGGTGAAGCCTACATCGTTGCCTCCAAACTCGCCAAAGACGCGGCCGAGAAGTGCGGCCTTGTCAATACGCACGAACTCGCTCATTTCCCGGGACGCAAACTCGAGCGCCTCAACTTCCAGCATCCTTTCCTCGACCGCAAAGTTCTGGGCGTGCTCGCCGACTACGTCACCATGGACACGGGCACTGGCGTCGTCCACACGGCGCCCTCGCACGGAGCGGAAGACTTCGCCACCGGCGTAAAGTACGGCCTCGATGCCACCAGTAACGTCGACGAAAAGGGGATCCTCCGCAACGGCCTGCCCGAATACGAAGGCAAGCGCGTTTGGGACGCCAATCAGCCCATCATCGACCTGGTCAGAAGCCGCGGTGCTCTGCTGCACTCGGAAAAAACCGAGCACTCGTATCCTCACTGTTGGCGCTGCCACAATCCGGTGATCTTTCGCGCCACCGAGCAGTGGTTCATCTCCATGGAAACACCAATGCCCGGCGGCAAGGGGAAGGAAGACACGCTGCGCATGCGTACGCTCAGCGAGATCAAGAGCGTCAAATGGGATCCGGCGTGGGGCGAGGAGCGCATGTCCAACATGATTCAAACCCGACCTGACTGGTGCATATCGCGCCAGCGTGTGTGGGGTGTGCCGATCGCCGTCTTTCTCTGCGGAGGGTGCGGCAAGCCGCTTAACGACCACGCCATCAATCGCAAAGTCGTCGAACTATTCGCCCGCTCCGGCGCCGATGCCTGGTTTACCTCCGAGTCCGACACCATTCTTCCCGACGGAACAAAATGCCCGCGTTGTGGCGGCGCGAAGTTCGAAAAGGAAACCGACATCTTCGACGTCTGGCTGGAATCTGGCGCCAGCTATCTCGCGCTGATTGCTGCCGAACCCGAATGTCACTATCCTTGGCCCTCCGATCTCTACCTCGAGGGCGGCGATCAGTACCGTGGATGGTTCCAGTCATCGCTGCTCTGCGCCATGGGCGTGCGCGGCACGCCTCCGTATCGCGGCGTGGTCACACCCGGCTGGACGCTCGACGAAAAAGGGCAGGCCTTGTCAAAGTCGCGCGGCAACGATGTGGACCCGGTGGACATCGCCAACCGCCTCGGCGGGGAGATCGTGCGCCTGTGGACTGCATCAGTGGACTTCCGCGAAGACGTCGTCGGCTCCGAAACGCTGATGCAGCGCGTGGGCGAAGACTACAGGAAGATTCGCAACACGTTCCGGTTCATTCTTGGAAATCTCGATGGATTCGATCCCATAAAAGATGCGGTCGCGTTCGCCGAGATGCAGCCGCTCGATCAATACATGCTGCGGCAGGCCGTGGAGGTGTCAGCGGACGTGCAGCGCTCGTATGAAGAGTTCGCGTTCCACAAGATCTATCACCGCATCAACAATTTCTGCGGCGTGGAACTGAGCGCTTTCTATTTCGACGTGTTGAAGGACCGGCTCTACACTTCGGCGCGCAAATCGGTATCTCGCCGTGCGGCGCAAACTGCGATCTGGCGCATCGGCGAAGCATTGGCGCGATTGCTGGCGCCGATCATGAGCTTTACTTGCGAAGAAGTCTGGCAGTGCTTGCCTCCAGTCGAGGGAAGGCTGGAGAGCGTGCATCTGACGAGCTTCCCTGCGGCGGGAGACGTGCTGGGCGCGAACGGAGTTGCGAGTGCTTCTGACCCTAAGCAAGCTGAGGACTGGAAGACCGTGCTGGCGGTGCGCGAAACGGTGCTGAAAGCGCTGGAAGAGGCGCGCAACGAAAAGCTCATAGGAGGCAACTTGCAGGCGCAGGTCACGTTGACCGCGGTCGATCCGGTGTTCTCCGTGCTGGAACGCTTCAAGAATGACTTGCGCTACTTCTTTATCGTCTCCGCCGTCGAAGTGAAAAAAGGATCGGGTAATGGAGACGCACCGGTGGTGGTGCAGGTAAACAAAGCTCCCGGGCTGAAGTGCGAGCGCTGCTGGAATTTTTCGACACGCGTGGGCGAGGACAAGAACTACCCCTCGGTATGCGAGCGCTGCAGCTCCGTGCTCCAAGAGATCGGCGGGGAAATTGACGGGGCATGACCACGGCGTCCCCAAACGCGATAAGCTATAACAGAAGAAGTTCTCCGGATAGATGCGCAAATATCATTTTCTAATCGCGTTGTTTGTCATCGCTCTCGATCGCGTCACTAAGTGGACGATCGCGCACCGGCTTTCCTTGCATGACAGCATCCCGGTCATTCCTGGATTTTTTCGCATCATCCACGCCGAAAACTCGGGGGCTGCGTTTGGTATTTTTGCGGATTCTCCCTCGGGATGGAAAGTCGGCCTACTGATTTTGTTTTCTGTGATTGCGCTGCTGATCGTCTCCGCGCTGCTCTGGAAGAACAGTCACAGCTTGACCTCGACTGGAATCGGGCTGTCGTTGATTCTGGGCGGCGCGATCGGCAATTTGTGGGACCGCCTCATCAGCCGGCACGTAGTCGATTTTCTGCTTTTCTATATAGGCCCGCATCAGTGGCCGGCGTTCAATGTGGCCGACAGCGCCATTGTGGTGGGAGCGGGGCTGCTGGTGTTTGAGATCGTGTTTACCAAGTCGCCGAGCCAGCAGTCGGCCTAGCAACCCACTCCTTTGCAAAGAACGCGAATGGGCGGGGCGCCCAGCCGAGACCATAATCATCCTCGACGTTATCCTCGACAGCAGGCCAACAGCAGGTCCTTCGCTTCGCTCAGGATGACAAATTCATATTCAGGTTTCTGACGAACGGTGTCTTGGCGATCCGCTACGGCGTTCCGTAGAGTTGGCGGTACACATTTGCATTCCGCAAAATGGCTTGGACGTATTCGCGGGTTTCGGTGAAGGGGATGGACTCGACGAACTCCTGCGGATCGCGGTAGTGGCCTTGTCCCAGCCAATCTCCTACGCGGTCGCTGCCGGCGTTGTAGGCGGCGAGCGCGTACTCGAACTGTCCGTTGTACTTGTCGACCATATCTTTGAAGTAGCGGGTGCCGAGTTCGAGATTTACGGCTGGCGTGTACAGTTGCGGGGCGTTGTATCCCTTGAGCTTGACTTGCTTGGCTACGGTCTTTCCGGTCTTGGGCAGAAGCTGCATCAGGCCGACGGCGTTGGCTCGGGAGAGAGCTAGTGCGTTGAATTCGGACTCTTGCCGGATTAGCGATGCGACCAGATAGGGATCGAGTCCGTTGAGCACCGAATATTTTCGCAGATCGGGCCAGTAGGCCTTGGGAAAAAGCGCTTCCCAGTAGGGGCGCGGCAGGTCGGGGATGTCGACGGCGAAATAGTTGGGGGTCGAGCGCTTCATGATTTCAATGCCGCGATCGTAGCGGCCACCGTCCTGATACACACGCGCCATCTCGGGCGGAGCCCAGCTTCCGTCTTCCTGGCTGGCGGCGGCCTGCAACTCTCGCACTGCCATATCCGCGAGGCCGCCGTTTGAGAGCAGACGGGCCCTGGCGACGCGCAGGTTGTCGTCGGGAGGATCGGAGGCGGTAATTTTCCCAGCGGTTGACAGGGGCACAACGCGATCGAGCAGCGCGTAGCGCGGTGGTGGTTCGGTGGGGCTTGCTTGCGAGGCGGCGGCTCCGCTCGACAAGCCTTTTAAACGCTGCCGGCCGAACTCCGCATAATAGTAGTTGTGGAAGCGGTCGGAGAGTTTCTGATAAAACGCCCGCGCCATCGCCGGGTTACCATCTTCTTCGGCGAGACGCGCACGCCAGTAGAGCGCGGCGGGAATTTCCGCGGAATCGGGATAGAGCGCGATTTGGTTTTCGAAACCTTGCCGCGCCTCATCGGTTCGGCCTTGCCGGAAGGCCAGCCATGTAGCCTTCCAGTGCGCATAGGATGCGCGCGCGCCATTTGGAAAGCGCTGCTGCAACTCGCGGAAGTAGTCGATGGCGCGATCATAGTCGCGCTTCAGCAAGTACATGTTGCCAGCGGAAAGCAGCGCTTGTTCGAGCCACGGGCTTGCGGGTCCAAATTGCCGCAATTCGCTGAGCGTCCGTTGTACGGCCTCTTCATCGCTGGTGGAACGCTCGGTCTCACTCAGCAGGTAAAGGCGCTGGGCTTCTTCGTCGCCCGTCTGCGCTCCCATGGCCAGCAGAATCTGGCGCGCGTCGTGGCTACGGCCGCCTTTTTCGAGCGCTCCCGTCAGCGCTAGCTCGACTCGCGGACGCTCCTCCGGACTAACTTGGTCTTCATTGAGGAGCTCGCGGTAATCGTGGGCCGCGTCGCTGTAGCGCTTGGCTTTGAACAACAACTCGGCGCGGGTACGGCGCTCGGCGACGGAGCCGGAGATCCCGAGTCTGTGCAATTCCGCTCCCGCCGCATCTGCCTCGAAACTGGTAGGAAGGTTGAAGTAGACGTTACGGAAAGCGCTCACTGCCTTCTTAGGCTCGCCGGCCGCTTGATAGGCGCGCCCAATCGCCAGTTCAATATCGCTGCGCACGGGAGCGCGGTCCTTCTCCAGCACCGCCGCTGCCTCCGGCGCGCGGCCTTCTTCGAGCAGCGCGTCGGCATAGACCAGGTGGGCGTCGCGGATCAGAAGTGAATCGGGAAAACTCTTGCTGAAATCCGCGAGCGTGGAGAGCGCTTCAGCATTGTGCGCCGTTTTCAGGTAGGCGTCGCCGAGGTAATAGGCAACGTAGTCCCCTAGTTCGCTGGCTCCGGCCTTGGCCCGGTTGAGTGGGTCGATGGCTTTGGCGTAGTCGTGATCGAGCGTGCGAGCGTAGCCGACGACGAGCCAGGCTAGCGCTCCGGCATCGGCATCCTCCTTGGCGTGACGGCGCGCGTAGGCTTCGACTCCCGCATAGGCGGTGGGAGTGCGGTCCTGCAACAACTGCTGCGCCATGAGACGAAGACTGGCGGAGGCGACAAAAGCGCGGCGCACCCGGCGCACGCGCGGAGACATGGTTTTACGCTTCTTCTTCGTAGTGCTAGTGCGGGTGCTGGTGGAAGCGGCAGGCTTCTTTTTTGCCGGCGTGTTTTTTGCCGGTGGATGCTTAGCGGGGACGCTCTTGGCGGGCGTGCTGTCAGTTGGACTAGACGACTGGGATTGGGCAGCTGCGGCCGGCAAGAAGCCGAGCCAGAGCAGGAAGAAAAGTCCAACTAGAACCAGGACAGCAAAACCGCGCACTCAAACCTACCTACTGCCGAAAGTTGGCACCCAAGATGGAAAGGTCGTCTTCTGCGAGACTTCTTATTATTTCATGTTGAAAGTAATTCCCGGAAGCGGCAACGGTGTTGCCGTAACGCTTCTGGTACGTGCCACGGCTTTTCTCGATCGCTTCTTTCAGACGGTCGTAGAGATCCTTGTTTTTCCGGCCTTCGGCGACTTTGGCCTGATTATAGAGTTTGATCTCGTCGACCAGCAGGCGGGCAAAACGTTCGGCCTTGCGGTGAACGCCCTGATCCTCGGGCGAGATCGAGGAAACCGACGACGGCACGGAAGTGGTCTCGGTCTCCGCATGACCGACCGGCAGCGGCTCGGCCGGCGCAGGCTCCATCTCAGCAACCGCAGACTGGACTTCGGCGAGCGCGCTTTGGGCTTCGGCGGTCACGCCCTCGGCGGCCGTCGTTAAAGGAATTGAAGCCTCAACTGCGGCGGTGGCGGCTGACGCCGGGGCTTCGCCCGCTGACGCTGCTGCCGCCATGGCGTAGACGGGAGCATGCGAGGCGAAGGGGTCGTTGGACTGCGCCACGGTGTGCGCAGGCGGATATGACGGCGTCTCGGCCGCCGGGCCGCCGTGACTGTCCGAATGATGACTGTCGGCGTGCGCCGCAGACGGTTCCTTCTGCGCTTGCTTGCGAAGCGAGTTGACCTCGAGCCACGCACTGGTCGAAAGCACCAGCAGTTCCAGCGAGCCGGCATCGAGCAACCCCGCCGCGGCGGTTCCACTGTCGGCATAGACCAGCGCGGCAACCTTGTCTTTCAACAGCAAGGGGAGAATCCGGCCTTCTCCACTCGCTGGCGCTCCAAATTCCTCGAGGAAACGCGCGTCCAGATCGGCAACCGGCACGCTCGCTGCGGTGCGATCGCCAATCGCACGAACGACGGCGGGAGCGTTCTCGTCGAGTGCGAAATCCTTCACCCCATCGCTGTTGGCGAAGCCGCGTGCCTGCCATCCGGCGGCACGGCTGCCCTTTACGACAAAGAGCGCGACTCGGGCCGCGTAGCGGGCGCTGGTATCGAGCAGCGCGCGCAGAATCTCCCGTTGTGAGGCGCCCAACTGAATTTCAGCGACGGCGCGCGCCAGGTCTGCCGCGCCGGAGACGGTAGCAGCATTGTGGGTGGTGGATTCGGCAACGATCTCTTCCATCACCCGGCGGATAATCTCGGTGCGTAGTTGCGCCGCATTGGTGTCCAAAACCTGGCCAACCACCCGTTCCACAATTGGTTCGATCCAACCGCGCTCCTTCATGCTTGCTCCGAGGTAAACCTCTTTGGGGGGAGAAGGTGGTAGCCTTCTAACCTCTGATTATAGGGCCGCTAGCGGGCGTTGACGGGACACCTTGGTACTTGCCCTTCTGGGTTACGTGGGAACTTCGGACGTCCCTCCGGAACTTTTCTGGCAAGGGCGCGTGCAAACAACGCACCCAAAACCACGGCCAGCAAGTACAATAGCAAAGCGGATTGAGTCGTGCTGTCGGAAAAATCTGCATCAAGTTACGAATGAGTACCATCCAACCCAACATAGAGCAACCGGTCAGCGACGAAATGGCGCTGGTCCGGCGGGCCAAGCGCGGCGACGATCAAGCGTTTGAAGAATTAGTACGGCGCTATGATCGCAACGTTTTCCGCATAGCACAGCACATTACGCAGAATCGCGAGGACGCTGAAGATGTGGTTCAGGAAGCGTTCCTCAAGGCGTATGGGAACCTGGCAAAGTTCCAGGAACAGTCGAAGTTTTATACCTGGCTGGTGCGGATTGCGGTTAACGAAGCCCTGATGAAGTTGCGCCGGAGAAAACCGGAACGCACGGTTTCTCTGGACGAAGAAGTGAAAACCGAGGATGACTCGCTTCCCCGTGAGGTTGCGGATTGGAGCCCCAATCCGGAGCAGATGTTCAACCAGGCGGAGTTGCGGGACATTCTGACGCGCACCATTCAGGGGTTGCCGGCGGGGTTCCGGACGGTGTTCGTGCTCCGTGACGTGGAAGGCCTGTCGACGGAAGAGACGGCCCAAGCGCTGGATCTGAGCGTTCCGGCGGTGAAGTCACGGTTGCTGCGCGCGCGCCTGCAGTTGCGCGAGCGGCTGAGCCGATTCTTTCAGAAACGGGCGAGTGGAGATGGCGACCAGTGAAGTGTTCTGAGTTTCTAAACGAGCTAACCAACTACCTCGATGGCGCGCTGGATGCCCGGACCAAGTCTGAACTCGACGATCATCTGGCGTGGTGCCACAACTGCTATGTGGTCTGCGATACCACTCGCAAAACCATCGAAATCTACCGTAACTCGGAGCTCTACGAACTGCCGGACGATTTGCGCGTGCGGCTCCGATCGGCCATCATGACCAAGTGTTCGGGGCAGAGGAAGTCCGGCCCGGCGAGTGGCTGATGGCCCAGGCTTGCTCCTGATGCTTTTCTTGCTCCCGATTTAGTCCTCCCGTCTTCCTGTCGGTGCCTAAATGTTCGGAAGTGCATGATTCCGGCGCGCCTATGGCGCGTATCTACTGTACTATCAATGTGCGCAAGCCTTTTCCGCACTCCTCGAATCTAATTCCGCGCTCTTCGAATCTAAGTGACTAGAGCTTGTCTTCAATATTCAGGCGATGGATGAGCCAGTTTTGTCGCGTTTTACGCTGTGGAGGTCAACCGATGTTTTCAAAGCTGATGGACGCCATGTTCGGCTGCCGGCACGCTCGCTACAGTTTTCCGATTACGGTGCGCGCCGGTTCGCGTCGTACCCCAGCTCCGCGGACGGGGACCTACGTCGTGTGCCTGGACTGTGGCAGAGAATTCGGCTACGACTGGCGCGAAATGAAGATCATGGGGTCGCAACCCAGAGAAGCTGCGCATTCCCTGATTACGAAAGAAGCCGCGTAAGGACCCGCAGGTCTCTTACAGCCCGTTCTTCGAGGGGTTTCGCGGCTAAAAGTGAACATTCCTCGCTAGCCCCTGCCAATTCTTGCTCCGTGTTTTCCCGTTTTGAATCAGCCCGAGCCTCTAAAATTTTACTAACTCCTCACCCTCCGACAGGCGCATAATTGAATCGGCGCCGACCCGAGGAGCATGCTTCGCCCTTCCGGAGCGTTCCCGCTTGCGGTCGGACGGGAGGTGTCTGTGCCTCTTTCCATGCTTCGGGAGTTCTTGGATAGCAACCGCATTCAATACATGGTGATCTCGCACTCAGTGGCCTATACGGCCCAGGGGATTGCCGCCCTGACCCACACACCGGGAAAAGAGCTGGCGAAAACCGTCATGGTTATGGTGGATGGTCGTCTCGCGATGGCGGTGGTGCCGGCTTCGTTCCGGGTGGATTTGTACCGGCTTAAAAAATATCTGGGAGCAGACTCAGTAGAACTGGCCAGCGAGTTCGAATTTCGCGGGCGTTTTGCCGACTGCGAAACCGGGTCCATGCCACCCTTCGGCAATCTCTACGGGATGGACGTTTTCGTGGACCAGGCTCTGGCTGAGGACAAGGAAATCGCCTTCAACGCGGGTTCGCACCGTGAACTGGTGCGCATGAAATTTGCCGATTTCCGCGATTTGGTGAAACCGGCAATCATCGCGCTGGCGGCGGGCAAAGCTGGTGCTCACGCGGCTTGAGAGCTGCAGGAAAGTCGTTGGTCGTTGGTCGTTGGTCGTTGGTCGCTAGTCGTTTGGCTTTGTCGCCAGAGCGGTTGTTCGCGAACGACCATCGACCATCGACCCACGACTGTTGCTGAAGCCGCCAAGTCGGCGGCAAAGTGGGCTATTCCTGTTTTTTTATACAATCTTCACAAATCCCTGTGTTAAATTTGCCGCTCAACTCAAAATTTTCTGGAGGAAACTGAATTGGGCAAGGACATGGTCCCCAAGAAGATCTTCTTCACTAAAGGTGTGGGGAAACATCGGGAGCGCCTCACCTCTTTCGAACTCGCTTTGCGCGACGCCGGCATCGCGGCGCAAAACCTGGTGCGTGTCTCTTCCATCTTTCCGCCCAACTGCAAGCTGGTCCCACGCTCGCAGGGGCTTACGTATCTGCACCCCGGAGAAGTCGTATTCGCGGTAGTTGCCGAAAATTCCACTCACGAGCCGCATCGCCTGCTGGCCTCTTCGATCGGCGTGGCCATCCCGGCTGATCGCAATACCTACGGATATCTCAGCGAGCACCACTCGTTCGGTGAGACCGAAGACGCCGCCGGAGACTATGCGGAAGAACTCGCCGCCGAAATGCTGGCCACCACTTTGAATGTCGAGTTCGATTCCGACCGCTCGTGGGACGAGAAAAAAGAGATCTATCGGATCTCGAACAAAATCGTCCGCACGGCCAACGTGACGCAATCGGCGGTGGGGGACAAACGCGGGCTTTGGACTACGGTGATCGCGTCGGCCGTGCTCATCTTCGACTAACTCTTGCCTATCGGTGGAGGGACGGGCGTCCTCGCCCGTCTAGGCGATCCGCCGTCGCAATCACCCTTGGCGCGAATCTACTAAGCGGAGTGGTACGGCTACTTCTGGCTCTTATCGAAACGCATCTGTGCCAGCGAGTCGACCTCACTATCGAGCTCACTTTGCGACGGAGCACTGGCTTTGATCGCAAGGACTCGCCTATCGGACAGCGTAATCACAATGGTTGAGTTGTAGCGGGGCGCTTGATCTGGAGCGGACAAATCCAGCCGCCAATAGTCATAGCTCGGCTCGGAAACTTTGGTTGGACCAACAATCTTGACTCCTTTCACGCTCAGCCACATCCCTTTAACCTCTCCAAGGTAGGCCAGAGCAATAGTGTCGTGCGCCCTGTCGCTACTCCGCTGCTTTGTGTCGTAAAGAAAAGCCATTCTGGGGTGACCACTGCGCTCTGGTGTATCCCATAAAGCCAAGATCATGTGTTCGCGCCCTGTCGGATCGTGGGAGGGTATTTCGCTTTCCACTTTTGGGCTGAATTTTTCGGGAAACTCGTAGGTCAGTCCCATAGCCGCTTCGCGAAAAACGTCCCCATGGACGCTTCCTCTTCCCTGACCTAGGCACGTTGGGCACACCAGCGACATGTAGATGAACACTGCTAACGCAAAATCGGGTCTCGTCGCTCTTCCCATTTATTCTGCCTTCGCCAGCTTCTTCATCCCTGCTGGTTTCTTCTTCAGTCGCTCCAGCACGGCGGCCACGATTAGCGGCAGACCCACGGTGGCATCCACAAAAACCTCGCCGAACTTGCCGCCTTCTGCCGGAGGCACAAACTTGCCCCATGAAACCGCCTCGCTGTAGGGACTGCCCGAAAGGCCGCCCCAGTAGACGGGCTCCGGGCAGATGCGCAGGCCGTAGTGATAGCGCTTCAGCGGCAGGTCTTCCCCACCCCGGCGATGGCGCAATTCGATGAACGGTCCAAACTGCTGCGACCAGTTGCGCGGAACGCCCCCGCCGATGGTGAAGATTCCCAGCCGCTTCTGACTCAGCAGGGTTGCGGCAAAGTGCTCCAGGTCTTCGAAGGGATCGAAGCGGAATCGCGGCTTCCCTTTCTTGTCGCGTTCCCGGTTGGTTAACGCATAATCCAGGCCCAGCTCGGAATCGGAGAACGCGGGGACAAATACGGGAACATTTTTTTCGTAGGCCGACTTCAGAATGCCGCGTTGTCCTTTGGCGTGCTTCGCCAGATGCGCCCCAATCGCGCGGTTCAGCTTATACGAGCACATCACCTCGTCCGCGTTCCAGTCGCCGAACACCGACGCCATCACGCGCTCTACGTCGTCGAGGTTCTGCTCGGGTTCGAGCGTGTCATAGACGCGGTTGTACCCCGCTTCGTAAAGTTCCTCGTCGGTGAGCTCGGGATTATGCCGGAAATGCGCGCGCCCGGTCGCTTCGACCAGCCCGTGCGCCATGAGGGCGCCAGTCGAAACGATCGCATTCACAATGCCACGGTCGATCAACTCGGCGATCACGAGACCCTGCTTGGCCACGGTCATCGCGCCCGCAAGCGTCATGACGACTAAGCATTCTTGATCGCGCGCCATGGCCTCCAGCACGTCGGCGGCTTCGCCGAGCTGGCGGCCGGTGAACGCTGTCCTCGACATCGCACGCACCAGGTCGTCAATCGAACGAATCTTGGCGAGATCGAGTGGTTGCAGCGGAATCAGGCGGTCGGCCACCGGATCGTGCAGCTTGCGGTCGATGCCCGCGCCTTCCTGATGATGGCCGTGCTTTGCGGCAGTTTTGTGCTTCAAGGATAACCTCCAGAATGAGAAACCGATTTTGACCGAAGAAACAATTTACTCGAAGTGAGGGAAACGCGGCGACTTGCTTCTCCTGCGGTGGTGCAAGACTCACGTTCGCATCGAGCACTTTGATATCCTAGAGCGCGATCACCCATGGGTAGAAACGCGGCTTGCCGAAGCTAGATAAGCGAAGTTAGGTACACGAAGTTAGAACAAGGTTGGAGAAAACGTGCGAGACAAGTTTACCGTCGCCCTGATCCAGATGTCGTGCGGCCCCGAGCCCGCCGACAATCTTGCCAAGGCGCTCGATCGTGTATCGGAGGCAGCACGCAAGGGGGCCGACGTTGTTTGTCTGCCCGAACTCTTCAAGACGCAGTACTTCTGCCAGCGCGAAGACGCAGCTTTGTTCGATCTCGCGGAGCCGATCCCGGGCGCGGGCACGGAGAAGCTCGCCGCCGCTGCCCTGAAGAATAAAGTTGTGCTAATCGCGTCGCTCTTCGAGAAACGCGCGCCGGGGGTCTATCACAACACAGTCGCGGTCTTTGATCCCGCCGGCGATTCCGATGGCGGGCTCGTCGGCATCTACCGCAAAATGCACATTCCCGACGATCCTCTCTACTACGAAAAATTTTATTTCACACCCGGCGATCTCGGCTTCAAAGCCTTCGACACTTCCGCCGGAAAACTCGGCACACTCGTCTGCTGGGATCAGTGGTATCCCGAAGGCGCGCGGCTTACGGCATTGCAGGGAGCCAGCATTCTTTTTTACCCGACCGCCATTGGATGGCATCCCGCGGAGAAGGCCGGAGTCGGCGAAGCGCAACACGATGCCTGGCGCACCATCCAGCGGGCGCACGCCATCGCGAACGGCGTGTATGTTGGCGTGGTGAATCGCGTCGGCTTTGAGACCGGTGACGTCCGCGGTAATTCCGTGCCGGGCAAAGGCCTCGAATTCTGGGGAAGGTCGTTTTTCTGCGACCCCTTCGGCCGCGTGCTCGCCGAAGCTTCGCACGACAAGGAAGAAATTCTGCTCGGCGAAGTGGACCTGCGTCACCTTGAAGACATTCGCCGCAACTGGCCTTTTCTGCGCGACCGCCGTATTGACAGTTACGCTCCCATCACCAGCCGCATGATTGACGAGAAGTGACCGACGTTAAGAGGTGACTGGATCTAAAATGACCGGACGAACAATAGCCAGATCATCTGTTGCCCGCGCTAAACTCCCGCCCGCCGTACAGGGATACCGCATGCCCGCGGAGTGGGAGCCGCACGACTCTACCTGGGTCGCCTGGCCGCATTTGCGCGGGGACTGGCCGGGCAAGTTTGAAACGATCCCGTGGGTCTATGCCGAGATCGTCCGCAACCTGGCGCGGCATGAGCGGGTGGACCTGATCGTCAATGACGCGAGTTCGGAAAGGCGTGCGCTCGCGGTGCTCGATAAAGCGGGAGGTCTTTCTGGCGCACTCGCCGATAATATTTGCTTTCACCGCTGGCGCACCGATCGCGTGTGGACACGCGACTCGGGCTGCATCTTCCTGGCACCTCCCGCCGAGCATGGCGAATCCGGGCTCCTCGCTCTGCACTTTCAGTTCAACGCCTGGGCGAAATATCCGAATTACAAACTTGACGAGAAGGTCGGCGGGCGCATGGCGAAGACCGCTGGCGCTCGCGTCGCGCAGCCGTTCAGCGGTCAGCACCGGGTTGTGCTCGAAGGCGGATCGATCGACGTCAACGGCTGCGGCACTCTGATCACTACTGACGAGTGTTTGCTGTCGACGACTCAACAACGCAATCCGCCCATGGATCGCGCCGCTTACGAACAACTGTTCGCCGACTATTTTGGTGCTCCGTCCGTCATCTGGCTTGATAGCGGAATCGCTGGTGACGACACGCACGGCCACGTCGATGACATCACCCGCTTCGTCGCTCCGAATACGGTGGTCACGATGATCGAGCGGAATGAGCAGAGCGAAAATTACGCGGCCCTGCATGCCAACGTTGGCCGACTGAAAAACGCGCGCACGTCCGATGGACAGAAACTTGAGATCGTCGAAATTCCTCTGCCGCGTCCGGTTGTGTTTGAAGGCCGGCAGTTGCCTGCCAGCTACGCCAATTTTTATATCGCGAATGGCGCGGTGCTGGTGCCGGTGTTCAACGATCCGAACGATCGTATCGCGCTCAACTCGCTCGCCGAACTGTTCCCGACACGCGAGATCGTGCCGATCTATTGCGGCGATTTGATCTGGGGATTTGGGGCGCTGCACTGCTTGACGCAGCAGCAACCGGCAAGATGAGGCTCGCAGTTCGAAGCTCGCAAACCGTCGGGAAGTCTTAACCACTGGGGGCACAGAGGAACACAGGGAAAACCACGTTCATCATTTACACTTTTACCGGTGAACGCCGAGATCATTGCCGTTGGGTCTGAGTTGCTTACTCCCCATCGCCAGGACAGCAACTCGCTCTACCTCACCGAAAAACTGAATGAACTGGGGGTGGAGGTGCGCTTCAAGTGCATCGTGGGCGATGACGCTGAGGGGCTGACCGCGGCCGCCAAACTTGCCATGCGGCGTTCGGACATCATCATTTTCACGGGCGGCCTCGGCCCCACCGAAGATGATTTGACGCGCGAAGCAGTGGCCGACGCGCTGGATTTGGAGCTGCGACGCGATCCCGAGATCATCGCCAAGCTCGAAGAGCGCTTTGCCAAGCGTGGATACAAGATGTCTCCAAACAATGCCAAGCAGGCCGACATCCTGACCAGCGCCACGGCGTTGCCGAATTCGCTGGGGAGCGCGCCCGGCCAGTGGATCGGCGGGAAGTATGACGGCCAAGAGCGGATTCTGATGCTGCTTCCCGGCCCTCCGTACGAACTGAAAGCGATGTTCGAGGCTGAATGCATCCCGCGGCTGCGCGCTCGGATCCCGCTGCAGCACATTGCCACTCGCACGCTCAAGATAGCCATGATGCCGGAATCGCAAGTGGACGCGCGGGTCGCGCCCACCTACAAGACGTATGCCGACGTCGAAACCACAATTCTCGCGGGTGGGGGCGAGATTCAACTCCACCTGCGCTGCCGGAAAGATTCGCAAGCGGAGGCCGAGGCGCGCGTCGATGAGCTCGCCGAAAAGGTCGAGGACGAACTCGGCGACGCCATCTTCTCTCGCAAGGGTGAAACCATCGAGCAGATCGTCAGTTATCTGCTGCAGATGCGCAGCATGACATTGGCCGTGGCCGAATCCTGTACCGGTGGCCTGCTGGCCGAGCGCATCACTTCGCTCAGCGGCAGCTCGCGCTATTTTCTTGGCGGCGCAGTCGTCTACTCGAACGCATTGAAGACGCAATTTGCCAACGTTCCGAAAGCGCTGCTCGACCAGCACGGAGCAGTGAGCCGCGAAGTGGCGGCGTCTATGGCCGAAGGCATCCGCAAGCGCTGCGTATCAAGCTATGGGGTCGGAATCACCGGCGTCGCCGGCCCGAGCGGCGGAACCGAACTGAAACCCGTAGGCTTGGTCTACATCGCACTCGCCGGAGAAGAGGGCACACAGGTGGTCGAGCGGAATTTCCCCGGCGATCGCAGGCGTATCCGCCAGTTCGCAACGCAACAGGCGCTGGAGATGATCCGCAGGGCGCTGCTGTAAGCCACTGCTATTAAGAGATGCGAATATTCATTGGAATTGATATCGACCCTGAAGTTCGCGCCCGCATCGCGCGCTTTCTCGAAGGCGTGCAGGGCTTCGCGCCCGATGCACGCTGGGTGCGGCCGGAGTCGCTGCATATCACGTTGAAGTTCATCGGAGAACAACCGCTCGATCGGGTCGAGACCATCACCGAGCGCTTGCGCCGGGTTGAGGGCAGCGCGTTTGAAATTCGCTCTGCGGGATACGGGTTCTTCCCTACCGCGAAGGCTGCGCGCGTATTCTGGATCGGAATCCATGCCGGACCGCAACTGGCGGAAGTGGCCGAGAAGATCGATGTGGCCGTCGCCGAACTCGGCGTTCCGCGCGAGGACCGGCCTTTCAGCCCTCATCTAACTCTGGCGCGCGCCGGAGGCAGATCGGGCTCGCCGAAATGGCGCAAAGGCGACGGTCCCAACGCAATCTTCGCGACGCTGGAAAAGAGGCTCGCCACAATGGGCGAGCTTGATTTCGGCACCATGACGGCCCGTGAGTTTATTCTCTATCAGAGCCAGCTTTCGCCAGGAGGATCGAAGTATACGAAGCTGCAACGCTTTCCGATGCAGCGAGGGTAGTGGAGCCACGGCGTCTCGCCCGTCCCACCGCGCGGGGACGCCCGTCGCTCCATCAGCAAGCTTGAATCCTTAGATAGAACATGAATCCCTACCTCATCGCCGCCGCTGCGAGCTATCTGCTGGGGTCGATCCCATTTGGCTACCTGCTGGTGCGGATTTTCACGGGCGACGATGTGCGCTTAAGCGGGAGCGGCAACATCGGCGCGACGAACGTGGCCCGTAAGTCGCCTTCGCTCGGGGTTGCAACTCTGCTTCTTGACGCCGCCAAGGGTCTGGCTGCGGTTCTAGTGGCGCAGGTGCTGTTCAGCGGGCCGCACCAGCAACTCATCATGACGACGGCGGCATTCTTCGCCGTGGTCGGCCATCTGTTTCCCGTATGGCTCAAGTTCCGCGGCGGCAAGGGCGTCGCCACCAGCCTGGGAGCTTTTATCTTGCTCACGCCCAAATCCATTTTGTGCATGGTAGGGCTGTTCTTGCTCATCGCCGTCGCCTTCCGCTATGTCTCGCTCGGGTCGGTTGCTGTGGCGGCGGCTTTTCCGCTGCTGGCGTGGGCCCTCCACGAATACGCGGATCCGCGACAACTAATTCTTGTTGCGCTAGTCTCGGCGCTGGTCATCTGGAAGCACCGGCAGAACATCGGCCGTCTCGCCGCCGGGACGGAAACAAAGCTAGGGAAAAAGGCAGAAAGAGAGCCAGAGACATTAGGAGCAACCCGCAGATGAGCCGCATTGCTATCATCGGCGCAGGCGCCTGGGGCACTGCACTGGCAATCGTCCTCGGACGTAAAGGGACTCGCCAAGTCAAGCACGATGTCAGGCTCTGGGCTAACGAACTGGACGTTGCGGAGAGCATCGCGAGAAAACGAATCAACGAACGCTTCCTGCCGGGCTTCATCTTGCCAGAATCGATTAAGGCAACCAGCGATCTCAACACTGCCCTCGATGCCGCGGAGATCGTCGTCAGCGTCATGCCCTCGCAGCATTGTCGAGTGCTATTCGAACGCATGGCGCCGACGCTCCGCCCGGAAGCGCTTTTCGTCAGTTGCACCAAAGGACTGGAAGACGGAACTCTACTGCGCATGACGGAAGTGATTGGCGATGTATTGCGCAGCCGCAACTTCACTCCTCGCGTGGCGGCACTCAGCGGCCCGTCGTTTGCCAAGGAGGTGGCACGCGGCGATCCCACGGCTGTGACCGTGGCATCCGTCGACAAAGACGTGACGCGCGCGGTGCAGCAAGCGTTCAACGATTCCCGCTTTCGCGTGTATACCAACGACGACGTGACGGGCGTGGAGTTAGGAGGCGCGCTGAAGAACATCATCGCCATCGCTGCCGGCGTCTGCGATGGCCTCGGCCTTGGCCACAACTCGGTAGCGGCTCTCATCACGCGCGGTCTCGCCGAAGTGGCGCGCCTGGCCGTGGCATGCGGTGGCCGCCTCGATACCATGTCTGGACTCGCCGGACTGGGCGATCTGGTTCTGACATGCACCGGGGATCTTTCGCGTAACCGCAGCGTCGGCGTGGAACTGGGCAAAGGCCGCAAACTGCCGGATATCATCGCCGGCATGCGCGGCGCCGTCGCGGAAGGGGTTTTCACCACCAAAGCGGCGGTTGGTTTAGCCCACAAGAAAAATGTCGAGATGCCGATCACCGAACAGATGTTTGCCATCCTCGAAAACGGCAAGTCGCCGCAACAGGCCATCGAAGAACTAATGACGCGTGCGGCAAAGTCCGAAGCTTAGCAAGTGTGACCATCCCAGAACCCAAGCGGATGCGCGATGCTTTCCCCGCCACATCACTCCGCAATACCCCGAAGCGGAGTGAACAATTCCCTCACCTTTTCTGCAATTTTTTCGGCAGAGCGGTTGCAGGTTAGAGATCATAACCCGGAAATAATAAGTCGTTGCAGTGCTCCTGTAAGAGGAGTAACATTGCGGCCCTGTTGAAAGTTACAACCTGACCTCTCCTGCGCGTCGATGACACTCGTCCTTGTCGCTCGAGTTTTCCGCAAAGTTCACTCCGGAGGAAAAATGAATCAACCGAAAAAAGCAGCGTACCCGGCCATGGGTTCCCGCCGTTGGCCGGGGATTTGGCTGTATGTCGTGGTCGCGGCGCTCATAGTAGGCGTGGGGTTGCCGGCGAATGCAAGCGGAAGGTTGATCGCGCACAACACACCCAGATACGCATACACGGCAAAGAACCTCGGGACGGAGGAGGCGTCGAAGATCATTGAGGTCAGTATCTGGCTGAACCCTCATAACCGCGGTGAACTCGATGCATTGGCAGAGCAGCTCTACGACCGCACATCTCCCAACTATCGTCACTTCCTGAACCGGGCGCAAATTGCGGCGCGGTTTGCGCCGACGGCGGAGGAGGCGAAAACGGTCCAGCAGTTCTTCGAAGCGCACAACTTGAAAGTGGTCAGTGTTGGTCCGGATAACTTCTTCGTACGGGCACGAGGGACGGTGAGCGAGGTTGAGAACGCGTTCCACGTGCAGCTCAACAACTACCAGGTGCTGGGCAAGACCATCCGTGCCAATGACCGTGATCCGTACGTGGACGGGGCTGCCGCGCCGCTGGTGATGGCTATTTCCGGTCTGGACGATGGCAAGTATGAGCATCCGCTGATGTCGCGGTCGGCTGGTCTCCCCCAGGGCAACGGTGCTGCCGCCAGGGCGAGCGCGGTCGGGGCGACGCCCGACGACCTCGGCTACTCCAATATCTGCTTCGACGGCACTGTGACCCAGACGTATTCCAACAACGGCAACGGTTCGTTCCCGATCGGAACTTACAAAGGCAATCACCTGAATGCTTACAGCCTGACCAGCGCGGGTTGCGGCTACACGCCGCCCATGATCCAGACTGCATACAATCTCACGGGGTTGTACACGGAAGGATTTGACGGCACGGGCCAAACCATCGGGATCATCGACTGGTGCGGTTCGCTGACGATTCAGAGTGATGCGAACGTGTTCTCGGCGCAGTTCGGACTGCCGGCGCTGACGTCGTCGGGCATTAACCCGAATTTCGCCATAACCTACATTCCGACGGCAAGCACGTGTGAGTCGGCTGATGACGTAGAAATTAATATTGACGTCGAGTGGGCGCATGCGATCGCTCCGGGCGCCAACATCAATCTCATCGTTCCGCCTTCGGCTACCTTTCAGGACGTCGACGAGGCCGAGTACACGGCGGTGAACTATGGGCTCGCCAATGTCCTCTCCGGCAGCATTTTCGCGGTGGAATCCTTGGTTCCCGCGAGCCTCCTGGCCACCGAAAACCTCATTCAGGAGACGGCGGCCGTCGCCGGGATCTCGGCCGACTTTTCCTCGGGAGACGGGGGCGACTACACGGCCGATGGAATTCCTGCCACGGTCAGTAGTCCCGCCGACTCTCCCTGGGCCACGGCAGTGGGCGGCGTCACTCTGGCGCTGAATCCCGACAACTCGATCGCGTGGCAGGCGGGGTGGGGAAACAATGAAACTCTACTGGCTGAGGAGGGGACAGTACCCGATCCACCTTTGGTCTTCGGGTTCATCGGTGGCGCGGGCGGAGGCCCCAGCAACTGCGCTTTCCAGGATGACAGCGTCACGCCACCGACCTGCCTCGCGGGTTTCGCTAAGCCTCCGTACCAGAAGAAACTGCCGGGGAAGTATCGCCAACTTCCGGACGTTTCCTGGCTGGCGGATCCCTTCACTCCAGCCGTGATCGCGATAACGGTGCCGGGGTCGGTTCCGACGCTGCAATGGCAGGTGTGGGGGGGCACGAGCATTTCTTGTCCGATGTTCTCAGCACTGTGGGCGATTGCCAACCAGGAAGCGGCTGCGCCTCTCGGCCAAGCCGCTCCGTATCTGTATTCGCTGCCAGCGGGGACTGTGTACGACATCGTTCCCATTAGCTCGAAAAATAATGTAACCGCGTCGATTCAAGAATCGACCGGCACCAACAAGTACACTGCGGCGCAAGTGGCCGGGGTCTCATCGGGCAAATTCATCAGTGCTATCTGGGACTACGTTGATTATGAAGACACTGCGTATGCCATCTCATTCGGCACGGATTCCGGTCTGAAGACGGCGAAGGGCTGGGATAACGTAACCGGCGTGGGCACGCCGAACGCCAAGGCGTTCGCCGATTCCTTCGCGCCTGCCAAGCAGTAAGACGAAGCAGAGAATGAAAGTGGCCTCCGTCACCGAAAGGCTGGTCGAGGCTTTTCTTTTGCAACTCCTGAAGCAGCAAGTTCCTGCCGGAAAAGAAAGGTAGACTCTGTCAGCGTCCTGAACCGTGACGCCCGTCACGATTCCAATGGCCCGCTCGATGCAATTCAGTCAGGAGCCTTCAACCATACTGTCTTTTTTGATGGGAGTCAGGCGCAAACGGTACTCTGTCCCGATCAGAAACATCAGAAAACCTGCAATCAGAAGAATGTCCCCAATGCTGAAACCGTACAATGCTGCATGGTCCGCAAGCAGCAGCCATTGCCCCTTGCCGCTAACGTTCCAAATTGGAGCCGCTGGCTGGAATGTAGGGGAAATTCCAACCGATGGCATAACACCTTTATTCAATGATGTGACTAAAGCGTTGCAAGTGATACCCAGCAAAACAAGAAATCCGCCTTTCACCTTGGCACGGATGATGTAGCGGACTACCCAGGCAAGCGTTGTGATCCAGAACAAATAGCAGAAAGCCATACTCGCTGTCGTCCGCCAGAGCGCCCCTATGCACAGGACGCAAACGAGCTTGATATAAACCTTCACCGCCGACTCCTTGCGATCACTTGAATCGATCAGTCATGGAACTAAGCCGTGTCGTGAAATTTGAGTTTCCTGGGGGGCACCTCAATCCAGGTTCGGCTCGTGGCTGGACTCTGTGGAGGTGCGAGTCGCTGGGGGAGGAAATGCGACTCGCCATTCTAACATTTTCGCAATGCCAATCAATATTTAATTTAGTTTTTGCAAATTAGTCTGAGGAACTAGTGAGTTTGACGAGGCGACGCCAAGGAACTACGCTCCGGCTAGCACTTTCGCAATTCCTCATTAAGAAGAAAGGTCCCCCCGTGTCACTAGGAGAATTGTTCCCATCGATAAGAGAGCGCCTTCGTCGCTCAGCCCGCCAACCTTATGAAGAAGGGGCTCAGATTAGGAAACGGCTGCAAGAGTTGCTTGCTGTTCCTACGCCGACGCAAGAGGTCGAAACCCCCTTCACCAACGCTCGGATTGAAAAGGAGGTTACTGTCCTCCCGACACACGGACTTCGTTGACCGTTGGAAGATGTTTTCATTTTCCTAAGATCTCCTCCTGGCTATGCTCCGCGCATCCTTCGGAGCACTCGGGAAGGTTCAGTGCGAAAAAGAGTCGGCGGCTCGAAGGCGGCGAAGTGGCGCCCTTCTTTTAGCTCGCTTTCGCCTCTGCGTCGCGCCTTCGGGAAGCGGCTCTTTCAGGATCGGTGATTATCTTTCTTCACTTTGTCGTTCACGCTTTAACTCCCAAAATGTCGCCCACACGATCGCAGGACCTTGAAGCTGGGAGACGCTTTCATAGCTAAAAATCGTTTGCCCAGCCAATTGTTGCCCGTGATCGCGCAATTGCACGAATGCGGAGTGAGCCCAACGCCTTCGTCTGACACATGACGGCGGAGGAGCCGTCTATGAAGACCGTACTGCTTGCAGGCCGAACCCGCGCGGCTGTCTAAACGTTTGAATCAGCGTCAACACGACTGCAGTCACCTGATGTTTCCGACAGTATTCGCAAATCGCTCGATCAAGCAGGGCTCAACAACGTTTCCGTCAGTCAGGATCGTGACAAGGGCATCGTGACCCTCGGGGGGCAAGTGGCCAGTGAGAGCGACAAGTCACAAGCGGAATCGCTTGCAAAGTCTTCTGCCGCAGTTTTGGCGCAATTTTCCCTTTTTGCATGTTCGGCGACACTCTCGTGAATGGGTTGGGTATAATGCTCTCATCTGCGGTGGGAGTAGCTCAACTTGGTAGAGCATCGGACTGTGGCTCCGACGGTTGCGGGTTCGATTCCCGTCTCCCACCCCAAGGTTTCAGTGAGTTGCAGACCCTTCCGTGCCGTTCCCGTGCTGTAACGCCCGTTGCACCGCTTTTTCATGCGCTTACCGTAGATCGATGGAACCGTATCCCCGTAGTTCGCAGTAATGGTGATGCTGGAATGCCGCATCATCCGCTGTTGCAGGCCGATCGGTGAGCCCATCGAATCCAACCAACCTCTGTAGGTGTGGCGGAAGCTTTCACTAATGAACGTCCATGCCGATATACTTTTCTTGACTCATAAGGCGCTCCTTTTCGCTAGCTTGGCGCTGCGAACAATCACAACCTACCGCAAAAGTGGGCGCCTTTTATATTGCGTGATATGGCAATGTTTCGTGACAACCCTTTTGAGATGCCGCCGACTCCGCGGCTTTCATTGACTTGCCGGTTTCACGCACGTAAGATTTGCCCCTGATGATCGGCCAGACCATCTCGCACTACCGCATCGTCGAGAAGCTCGGCGGTGGCGGGATGGGTGTCGTCTACAAGGCTGAGGACATTCGTCTCCACCGTTTTGTCGCTCTCAAATTCCTGCCGGAAGAAGTGGCCCGAGATGCACAAGCCCTCGCTCGTTTTCAACGCGAAGCGCAAGCTGCCTCTGCGCTGAATCACCCCAATATCTGCATGATCTTTGACATCGGTGAGCAGGATGGGAAAGCGTTCATCGCCATGGAGTTTCTCGACGGGATGACGCTGAAGTACCGCATCGCCGGAAAACCGATCGACACCGATGTCTTGCTCGGTCTGGCGATTGACATCGCCGACGCACTCGATGCCGCCCACGCCGCTGGCATAGTTCACCGCGACATCAAACCCGCCAACATCTTCGTCACCAAGCGCGGCCACGCCAAGATTCTGGACTTCGGGCTGGCGAAAGTGACGCCTGTCGGCAGCAGAGTGATCGAAGCGGCAGGGGCAACGGCCCAAGAGACGGCGATGAGCGAGGATCACCTGACCAGTCCTGGCGCCACGCTCGGTACGATCGCGTACATGTCTCCAGAGCAGGCGAAGGGGAAGGAACTCGATTCGCGTACGGATCTGTTCTCATTCGGCGCGGTACTTTACGAAATGGCAACAGGCACCTTGCCATTCCGTGGCGACACATCGGCGCTTATCTTCCATGCCATTCTGGAACGTGACCCAGTTCCTGCGGTCCGGCTGAATCCCGACCTGCCCCCCAAGCTCGAAGACATCATCAACAAGGCGCTGGAGAAAGACCGCGCCTTGCGCTATCAGCACGCCTCGGAAATGCGGGCCGACCTGAAGCGGCTGAAACGGGAAACGGAGTCGCGGCATGGCGTGCCAGCGAGCTCAGGGACAGTGGCGGTTGCACAAGAAAGCGGGCCGAAACTTACTGAACCCCGGCCTCCCAACCGCCGCCGCCAGCATCCAGTTCCTCCCCCGCGCTTGCTCCATCTCCGTCATCGAGCGCCGTGAAGGTCGCCGAAGTTCCTGTCGCGGGCAGGAAACTCTGGAAGATTCTTGTTCCCGCCGCCGTGGTGGTGGCTCTGCTGATCGCCGGTGGCCTCTACTGGCGGTCGCGCCCGGCGGCGCCGGTGACGAAAGCTGCGCCGCTCACCGAGAAGGACACGGTCGTCCTCGCCGACTTCATCAACTCCACCGGCGACCCGGTCTTCGACGGCACCCTCAAGCAAGCCCTCGCCGTCGATCTCGAGCAGTCTCCCTTCCTCAACATCCTTTCGGACCGCAAAGTCGGCGAGACGCTAAAGCTGATGGGCCGCGCGCCTACGGAACATGTCACGGCTGACGTGGCCAAGGAACTCTGCCTCCGCACAGGCAGTAAAGCCGTGCTGAGCGGATCGATCTCCAACCTGGGCAGCCAGTACATCGTCGGCCTCGATGCTGTTGCCTGCAATACCGGCGACAATCTGGCCAAGGAGCAGGCGGAATCCCCGAGCAAGGAAGGAGTGCTCAAGGCGCTCACCGTCGCCGCCACCGCCATGCGCGCCAGGCTGGGCGAATCGCTCGCCTCGGTGCAGAGGTTCGACGTGCCCGTGGAAGCCCCCACGCCCTCGCTCGAGGCCCTGAAGGCGTACAGCATGGGCATCACGACCGGCCGCACCAAGGGCGACGCCGAAGCCATTCCGTTCATGAAGCGAGCCATCGAACTCAACTCCAACTTCGCCATGGCCTATGTCGGTCTGGCGGTCCAGTACTCGAATCTTGGACGGGCGAGCCTGGCTGCTGACAATGCCAAGAAGGCCTACGACTTGCGCGACCGGGTCAGTGACCGCGAGAGGTATCGCATCTCGGCCTTCTACTTTCAATACGTCACCGGTGAAGTGGAAAAGGCCACGGAAGCCTACGAACTCTGGGCGAAAAGCTACCCGCGGGACGCGGTGCCACACACGAATCTTGGAGTTCTTTACGCCGCGCTGGGTCAATACGACAAAGCGATCGCGGAGACCGAGGCGGCGCTGCGGATCGAACCCACGATCATCGGCTACGGGAACCAGGCGGAAAACTACATCTTCGTCAATCGACTCAAGGATGCCAGCCAGATGCTCCAGGAAGCACAGCAGAAAAACTTCGACGGCTTGATC